>Ga0066903_100000368_pt1 | contig 27363 bp, 24 predicted proteins | sample PanSoiMetaGPlot1_FD_67491 | JGI IMG/M metagenome (GOLD analysis project Ga0066903, IMG submission 67491) | Tropical forest soil microbial communities from Panama analyzed to predict greenhouse gas emissions - Panama Soil - Plot 1 (version 2) | ecosystem: Environmental > Terrestrial > Soil >... | reverse complement strand
GTGTCGGTGACGCCATCGTCGTTCTCGTCCAATCCCAACCGCATCGCGTCGGGGCCGCATGCCGGTCTCAACACGCTCAAGGACGAGGAGGCGTTGGCGCGGCGGCTGATCGGCGATCTTGCTCCGAGGTTGCAGGGCAGGGCGCGCGTGTCGGGGACTGCGCTCAACAATATCCTGTCCTACGCTGGGCGCGAGCGCGGCAACGCGAAGAAAGTCGGTCTGCCCGTCGCCGAGCTCGCCTCGGCGCAGCGCGACCTTTTGTGGCAGCTGATCGATGTCTACGCGGTCGAGCATCTGTCGCCGGCGCTTGCCAACATTCAGCGATCGCGCGTGCGATCGGGCGATGCGGCCGCCGTCCACTTCGCCTGGTATGGGCCTAACACGCCGGAGCGGGCGTTCGGCTACCGCGTCATCGGCGACGGCTTCGTGATCGAGATGGGCTCGGTCGATCCCGCCGCGCTGCACCTGCACACCGTGTATATCGATCTGCCGAGCGTGCTCGGCACAACGGCCTGATACGGCGCTCGATCAGCCTCGGCCGACGATGAGCGCATCGAGCGCGACCGCGCCCTTGGTATGAACCACGAGCGGGTTGATCTCGATCTCGAGGATGTCGGCGCGCGCGCGGATCGCCGCGCCCACGCGCACGACCGCGTCCGCCAGCGCCTCCACATCTACCGCCGGATGCCCGCGTGTGCCGCGCAGCAGGGCGGCGCACCGCAGGCGGCTGAGTTCCTCGACGACGCGAGCTTTGGTAAGCGACGCCGGCATGAGCCGCACGTCGTTGAGCGCCTCGACCCAGATGCCCCCGAGCCCCACCATGACGACCGGCCCCCAGGCAGGATCGCGCCGCGCACCGACGATCATTTCGAGGCCGGGCGCGGCCATGCGCTCGACCCGGATGCCGTCGAGGGCTACGCCACTGCGCGCCATGTTGGCTTGCATCGCCTCCCATGCCTGCGCCAACGCGCGCTCGCCCTCGATGCCGAGAGCGACGCCGCCGGCATCGCTCTTGTGCGTGAGCGAGGGCGACTGCGCCTTGAGCGCAACCGGATAACCGATGTCGGCCGCGGTGGCTTTCGCGGCGGCGACATCGACCGCGAGCGACCCGGGAGGCACCGCAATGCCGAGTGCCGCGAGATAAGCCTTGCCCGCATGTTCCGGCAGCACACCAGGACGCGGCAGCGCCGGAACGCTCACACTTGGCGGCGGCGTAGCTTCGCCGGCCGCCTCGAGTGCGCGGCCGTAGGCGCTCGCCAACGCCAAAGCGCGCAGCGCGCGCTCGACCGACCGGAACACCGCGACGCCCTGGTCACGCAGCAGCGTATAGAATTCCGTCGGCAACGCTGACTGATCGCCCAGGGCTGCGACCACCGCCGGCTTGCCAGAGCCGACGATCGCGGGCAGCACCGCGTGCACCTTGTCCATCGCCTGCTTGGGAGCGCCCGGTACCGCCAGCATGGCGAGGCAGCCGATCGCGGGATCGGCGAGGAGCGCGGTGGCGGCGCGGGTCCAGATCGAGATGTCCTTAACCACCTGCGCGGTCACGTCGACCGGATTATCGAGCGACGCGAAGGCCGGGAGCGCCTCCTGCAAGGCCGCTCGCGTGGCCGCGGCCGGCGGCGGAATGTCGAGCCCGATCGTCTCGGCGTAGTCGAGCGCGAAGCCCTTGATCGCGCCCGAATTGGTGATGATGCCAGCGCCGCCCGCGGGCGGCGGCACCCGCGCCAGCACGTCGGCGGCGTCGATCAGGTCGTCGATCGTGTCCACCAGCACGACCGCCTCGTGGCGCAACAGCGCGGTCATCGCCGCGTGGTCGCCGGCGAGCGCGCCGGTGTGCGAGCTTGCGGATTCACGCGCGCGTACACCCTTACCCGGATGCAGGAGCAGGATGGGCTTGCGCAGCGAACGCGCGCGCGCCGCAAGCGACAGGAACAGTTGCGGCTGACGTACCTGCTCGACGAACAGCGCGACCGCGCGGGTCTGCGGATCGGCAAGCAGGAAAGCGACGAAATCCTCCGCCGTCAGATCGGCCTCGTTGCCGGTCGAGACCGCATGCGAGACGCCGAGGCCCTTGGCGGCGAGCGCGATCCGCAAGGCGCCGGCAAGCGCTCCGCTCTGAGTGACAACGCCGACCGCGCGGCGGCCGGCGATCGGCTCGAGCGCGACGGTTTCGAAAGTTAGCACCACTCCGTCAGCGAAATTGGTGAAGCCGATGCAGTTCGGGCCAAGGAGCCGCACGCCCGCCGCCCCCGCCGTCTGCGCCAAGCGCTCCTGTTCGGCGCGGCCGGCATCGCCGGTCTCGGCGAAGCCCGACGCGAATATGAGGGCGGCGCCGACGCGCCGGTGCCCGCAGGCGGCGACCGCCTCGACTACGCCCTGCTGCGGCACGAGGAGCACCGCCGTGTCGACACCCTCCGGCAGATCATCGATTGCAGCGAGGCACGGCCGTCCGTCGATCGCCTTTGCCCGGCGGCTCACCAGGTGGATGTCGCCGCGATAGCCGCAGCGCGCGAGATTGCCGAGCACGGTGGCGCCGATCGAGCCCGGTTCGGCCGAGGCGCCGACGATCGCGACCGAGCGCGGCCGCAACAGGCGTGCGATCCCGCCGGCATCTTCGGGCGCGGCCATGTCGTTTTCAGCGCTCGCGACGATAGCCCTGCAGACCGGGACGATATGATTTATCGTCGAGGAACTGCTTCAGCCCCTGCTCGCGGCCCTGCTCAGGATCGAGCAGGCGGGCCTGGTCGTTCTTCGCCATCAGGTAGTCACTGGCATCGTCGTAGGACATGTCGCGCACCCGCCGGTAGGCGATCTTGGCGGCGCGCAGCACGGTCGGATTCTTGCCCATGAGGGTTTCGGCCAGCGACTTGGTGCGCGCGCGCAGGTCCATGCGCGGGACGGCCTCGTTGACGAGGTTCATCGCTGCCGCCTTGCGGCCGTCGAAGGTCTCGCCGGTCATGATGTAATAGAGCGCGTCGCGCTGGCTCATCACCTGCGCCACCGCCTTTGTTACCACGCCCGCCGGAATGATGCCCCAGTTGATCTCGGACAGGCCGAAAGTCGCCTCCTCGGCGGCGATCGCCAGATCGCAGGCGACGAGCGGCGTGAACGCGCCGCCGAAGCACCAACCATTGACCATGGCGATGGTCGGCTTGGGATAGACCATGAGCTGGCGCCATTGCCATTGGGCATTGGTGCGGATGATCTGCTCGCGTTCCGGGGGCGACAGCAGATCGGTCTCGCGGAAGAATTCCTTGAGGTCCATGCCGGCGCTGAACGAGTCGCCGGCGCCGGTGAGCACCAGCACCTTGCAGCGCGGATCGATTTCGAGCGCGTTCATCACCGACAGCATTTCGGCGGCGAGCCTCGGGCTCATGGCGTTGCGCTTCTCGGGCCGGTTCATCGTCACCCAGGCGATGCCGTTCTCGAATTCGACCAACACCGTGTCGCCGCCGGGCAGTGGCGCTGATGCGTCATGCGAAGTCACCGGATCGACCTCCCTGGGCTTGCTAGGCAGTTTCCTATTGGCACGAGCAGTACCAAAGTCGGGCGCCATTGACTATGATCGTTGGCCGCTGGGGGGCGACGGCGCGATCAGAAAGCAGCGGAGGGAGCGGCATGCGGGCGATCGTTCGAGGCGCGGCCATGGTCGCCGCATGCTGGTGCGCGGGCATCACGGCGGCGGCCGCGGCCTATCCGGACCGCCCGATTCGCCTGATCGTGAGCTTTCCGCCCGGCGGCAGTTCCGACGCAATGGCGCGCATCGTGCAGCCAGGCCTCGAACGGCTGTTCGCCCAGCCGGTCGTGATCGAGAACCGAGCCGGCGCCGGCGGCATGATCGCGATCGATGCGGTCGCCAAGTCGGCGCCCGACGGCTACGTGCTCGGGCTCGGCGGCGCGGGCGCGCTCGGGACCAACCTCGCCCTCGGCGAGAAGATGTCCTACGACCCGCGCAAGGACATCGCGCCCGTCACCGGCCTTGCCGGATCGCCGTTCATCCTCGCCGCCGCGCCGTCCTTTCCGGGCGCGTCGCTGCGCGAGGTCATTGCGCAGGCGAAAGCTTCCGCCGACAAGCTCGCCATCGGTCATGGCGGCAACGGCACGCTGATGCATCTGACCGCCGAACTGTTCAATCAGATGGCCGGCACCCGGGTGGCGCTCGTGCCCTATCGCGGGATCGCGCCGGTGGTGAGCGATCTCGTCGGCAGCCATGTGGCGCTCGGCATCATCGACCCGCCCTCCGGCATGGCAGCGATCGAAGGCGGGCAGATCAAGACCATCGCGATCACGTCGGCCAAGCGCTTCCCGCGTCTGCCACAGATCCCGACGCTCGACGAGTCCGGACTGCCCGGGTTCGAGTCGAGCGGCTGGTTCGGCATCGTAGTGCCGGCCGGCACGCCCGCCGACGTGATCGCGAAGCTGAACACGGGCTTTGTCAGCGTGTTGAAGGATCCTGATGTCGTCGAGCGCATCCGCGGGCTTGGCGCCGAACCGATGCCGATGACGCCCGCCGAATATGGAGCTTTCATCAACAGCGAAATCGACAAATGGCTGAAGGTCGTGACCGCATCGCCGGGCAAGCCGAACTGACGATCAGGGTCCCCACCTGCGCGCGCCGCGGGTCTCGGCGAGTCGCTGCTCCCATGCCAGTGCGTGCTTGACGATCGTGTCGAGATTGTCGAACTCCGGCGTCCAGACCAGCATCGCGCGAATGCGCGCGGCGTCGGCGACGATCGCCGCCGGATCGCCCGGCCGGCGCGCGGCGAACCGCACCGTGAAATCGCGGCCGCTCACGCGCTTGACCGCGTCGATCACCTCGAAGACCGAATAGCCGTGCCCATAGCCGCAGTTGAACGTCTCGCTCGAGCCGCCGCCGCGCAGATGCGCCAGCGCATCCGAGTGCGCGCGCACCAGATCGCTGACGTGAATGTAGTCGCGGATGCAGGTGCCGTCGGGCGTGTCATAGTCGGTGCCGTAGATCTCGATCTCCGGCCGCAGCCCGAGCGCGGTCTCGACCGCGACCTTGATGAGATGGGTCGCCCCCACCGTCGATTGCCCAGTGCGCAGGAAGCGGTCGGCGCCCGCCACATTGAAGTAGCGCAGCACGACATATTGGAGTCCATGCGCGGCCGCCACGTCGCGCAGCATGATCTCGGTCATCAGCTTGGAGCTGCCATAGGGCGACATCGGCGCGAGTTGCGCCCCCTCGGCGACCGGTACGCGTGCCGGATTTCCGTAGACGGCGGCGGTCGATGAGAAGATGAAGTGCTGCACGCCGGTCCTCACCGCGACCTCGAGCAGCGCTCGCGCGTTCACGGTGTTGTTGCGGTAGTAGGAGAGCGGATCGCGCACGGAGTCCGGTACCACGATCGACGCCGCGAAATGGATGATCTCGGTGACCGAGTGCGTCCTGATGACTTTGGTGACGAGTGCCTCGTCGCTGACGTCGCCGACGAACAACGGCGTCGATGCCGGCATCGCCGAACGGAAGCCGGTCGACAGATTGTCGATCACGACGACGGCCTCACCGGCATCCGCCAGCGCGTGCACCATGTGGCTGCCGATATAGCCGCCGCCGCCTGTGACCAGAATGGTCATCGACCTCTCGTGGTACCGCCCGCCGGGACCTTTATCGCGATCGAGTGAAGAGGCGGTGTCGCACCGATTCGTCCCGCATTTATACTTAATCGCTGATAACTTAATGCCCACTATACGGGCACGCGGCAATCCCCGGCAGATGCAACGAGATGCTGGCACCGGCGCAAATGTAGCCCGACGCTTTCGTGGCCGATCGCCCGACGTGGCCAATTCCGCATCGGAGTCGTACAATCGCGAAAGAAAAAAGGGGAGGCCACCATGATCCTTGGCATGTCGATAGAGACGTTCACGCTGGTGCACGTTGTCATCAGTCTCATCGGAATTGCTTCCGGGCTCATTGTCCTGTTCGGTATGCTCGGCTCACACCGGATGCCGGGCTGGACCGCGTTGTTCCTGCTGACCACGATCCTGACCAGCGTGACCGGCTTTCTGTTCCCGTTTACGACGCTGCTGCCGTCACACATTGTCGGCATCATATCGCTGGTGGTGCTGGCGATCGCGCTGCTTGCGCTCTATGGGTTCGGGCTCCGCGGGGCGTGGCGGTGGATCTACGTGGTGACCGCGGTCGTGGCGCTTTACCTGAATTCCTTCGTCGCGGTGTTCCAGGCGTTCCTGAAGATTCCGTTCGTGCATGATCTGGCGCCGACGCAGGCGGAGCCGCCGTTCATGATCGCGCAGCTCGTCGTGCTGGCGTTGTTCGTGGTGCTCGGCCTTACCGCGGTGGTGAAATTCCGCCCGCCGGCGGCGGCCGAGGCCGTGCCGGCCTGATCCCCCGCGGTCGTTCCCGCCGGCGTCTCAGCGGCCGAGGGCCGCCGCCCGGCGCGTCTTGGGTTGCCAAGTGTGCCGGACATCCGGCGCCGACTATAACCTTCTTTGGCCGACCGCGGCATGCTAGCGTCGGCGGGGGCGGGGCAGCGGCTGCGTCGTGAGCGACGAGATCATCCTCGAAACTCGCAATCTTACCAAGGAATTCGCGGGCTTCGTCGCGGTGAGCGGGGTCAACCTGCGTGTGGTGCGGGGGACCATCCACGCATTGATCGGGCCGAATGGCGCCGGCAAGACCACCTGCTTCAATCTCCTCACCAAGTTCATGCGGCCGACCGGCGGCGAGATCATCTACAACGGGCGCGATATCACGGCGCTTGCGCCGGCCGACGTGGCGCGGCTCGGCCTGGTCCGTTCGTTCCAGATCTCGGCGGTGTTTCCCCACCTGACCGTGCTCGAGAACGTGCGCATCGCGCTGCAGCGCAGGCGCGGCGGCTCGTTTGACTTCTGGCGCTCCAAGCGCGTGCTCGATGCCTTCAACGAGCGCGCGATGTCGTTGATCGCCGACGTCGGGCTTGCCTCGTTCGCCCACGCCCCGGCGGTCGAGCTTCCCTACGGCCGCAAGCGGGCGCTCGAGATTGCGACGACGCTCGCACTCGATCCGGAAATGCTGCTGCTCGACGAGCCGACCGCCGGAATGGGACAGGAGGACATTTCGCGGATCAGCGCGCTCATCAAGACGGTCGCGGCCGACCGCACCGTGCTGATGGTCGAGCACAATCTCAGCGTCGTCGCTGACCTCTCCGACTGCATCACGGTGCTCACGCGGGGTCGCGTTCTGGCGGAAGGCGACTACGCGACGGTCTCGGCCGACGCGAACGTGCGCGAGGCCTATCTCGGAGTCGGCCATGCTTAGCCCGGTTGCCGCGCCTTTGCTTGCGGTCGAGCAGCTGCAGGCCTGGTACGGCGAATCCCACGTGCTGCACGGCGTCAGCTTCGAGGTTCGCGCCGGCGAGGTGGTGACGCTGCTCGGCCGCAACGGTGCCGGCAAGACGACCACGCTCAAGTCGATCATGGGCATCGTCGGCCGGCGGACCGGTTCGGTCCGCCACGAGGGCGTCGAGCTGATCGGCCTCACCAGCGACCGCATCGCCCGCTGCGGCCTGGCATTCTGCCCCGAGGAGCGCGGCATTTTCGCAAGCCTCACGGTGGAGGAGAACCTGCTGCTGCCGCCCAGGGTGCGTCCCGGCGGGCTCGAGCTCGAGCGCATCTTCGCGCTGTTCCCGAACCTTCGGGAGCGCCTGCGCAGCCAGGGAACCAAGCTTTCCGGCGGCGAGCAACAGATGCTGGCGATCGGCCGCATCCTGCGCACCGGCGCCCGGCTGCTCCTGCTCGACGAGCCGACCGAGGGGCTCGCCCCCGTCATCATCCAGCAGATCGGCAACACCATCACGACGCTCAAGGAGCAGGGCTTCACCATTCTCCTGGTCGAGCAGAATTTTCGCTTCGCCGCGACGGTTGCGGACCGCCACTACGTGATGGAAGATGGCCGCATCATCGACCGGTTCGCGAATTCCGAGCTCGGCGCCAATATCGAAAAGCTCCACGGTTACCTCGGCGTTTGAGTTCGGGAACCGGCAGGCTCAACAGGGAGGACGCTCCATGAAACGGCACATCAGTCTCGCGGCGCTTGCTGTGGCACTCGGCTGTGGCGTGGCGAACGCGCAGTACACCGACGGCACCATCAAGATCGGAGTGATGAACGACATGTCGGGAACCTATTCCGACCTGAGCGGTCAGGGCTCGGTCATCGCCGCCCGCATGGCGGTCGAGGATTTCGGCGCCGCCAGCAAGGGCATGAAGGTCGAGATCGTCAGCGCCGACCACCAGAACAAGGCCGACGTCGGATCGAACGTGGTGCGCACCTGGATCGACGTCGACAAGGTCGACGTGATCGTCGACGTGCCGACGTCCTCGGTCGCGCTCGCCGTCAACGAGATCGTGCGCGACAAGAATAAGGTGTTCCTGGTCTCGGGCGCGGCCGCCTCCGATCTCACCGGCCCGCAGTGCACAGCCAATACGATCCACTGGACCTACGACACCTGGTCGCTTGCCAATGGCACCGGCACCGCGATCGTGAAGACCGGCGGCGACACCTGGTTCTTCCTGACCGCCAACTACGCCTTCGGTCTCGCGCTCGAGCGCGACACCGCCGCCGTCGTGGTCAAGAATGGCGGCAAGGTCCTGGGGCAGGTGCGCCACCCGTTCCCCGGCACCGACTTCTCCTCGTTCCTCCTGCAGGCGCAAGCGTCCAAGGCGAAGATCATCGGGCTCGCCAATGCCGGCAGCGACACCATCAACTCGATCAAGCAGGCGTCGGAATTCGGAATCACCGGCGGGGGCCAGAACCTGGCGGCGCTGCTTGCCTTCATCACCGACGTGCACGCGCTCGGATTGCCGATCGCCCAGGGCTTGATCATGACGGAGGCCTGGTACTGGGACCTCAATGACGCCAACCGCGCCTTCACCAAGCGCTTCGCGCCGCAGTACAAGGGCATCCATCCGTCGATGGTTCACGCCGGCGTCTATTCGGCGGTGACGCACTATCTCAAGGCGGTCGAGGCGCTCAAGAGCGATGCCGACGGCCGCGCCGTCGTGGCCAAGATGAAGGAGATGCCGACGGACGACGTCCTGTTCGGCCAAGGCACGGTGCGCGCCGACGGGCGAAAGATTCACCCGATGTACCTGTTCGAGGTGAAGAAGCCCGCCGAGTCGAAGGCGCCGTGGGACTATTACAAGCTGCGCGCGACGATCCCCGCGAACGAGGCGTTCCGGCCACTCGCCGAGGGCGGGTGCCCGCTGGTGAAGGGCTGATCCGGCCTTCGCATCCGTCCGGTGGAGCGATCCACATGTTCGAAGTATTCGGCGTCAGCTCGCAGGCTCTGTTCGGGCAGCTGCTGATCGGCCTCATCAACGGCTCGTTTTATGCGTTGCTCAGCCTCGGGCTCGCCGTCATCTTCGGCATGCTCAACATCATCAACTTCGCCCATGGCGCTCAGTACATGCTGGGCGCCTTCTGCGCCTTCTTCCTGCTCAATGGGATCGATCTCCCGCTGCCGGCGTTGGCCTGGCCGCCGGCGGTCACGTTCGTCCGGATCACGCCCGGTCTCAACTACTGGTGGGCGCTCGTGCTTGCGCCGCTCATAGTGGGCGCGACCGGCATCGTTCTTGAAAGACTGTTGCTGAGGTGGATCTACCGCCTCGACCATCTCTACGGATTGCTGCTGACCTTCGGCCTCGCGCTCATCATCGAGGGCGTGTTCCGCAACTACTTCGGCTCCTCCGGTCTCCCCTATACGGTGCCGGAGGCGCTGCGAGGCGGGCAGAACCTCGGCTTCATGTTCCTGCCGAACTACCGGGCCTGGGTGATCGCGTTCTCGCTCATTGTGTGTCTCGCCACCTGGTTCGTGATCGAGCGCACCAAGCTCGGCTCCTATCTGCGGGCCGCGACCGAGAACCCGACCCTAGTGCGCGCCTTCGGCATCAACGTGCCGCGCATGATCACGCTCACCTATGGCTTCGGCGTCGCGCTCGCGGCGCTTGCCGGCGTGATGGCGGCGCCGATCTACAACGTGAGCCCGCAAATGGGAGCGAACCTGATCATTGTGGTGTTCGCGGTCGTGGTGATCGGGGGAATGGGTTCGATTCTCGGCGCAATCGTGACCGGCTTTGGTCTTGGCCTGATCGAGGGCCTGACCAAGGTGTTCTTCCCGGAAGCGTCGAACACCGTGATCTTCGTAATCATGGCGATTGTCCTCCTGCTCCGGCCGGCTGGCCTCTTCGGGCGGGGCACGTGAGATGGCGGCGATCGATGCCGCGCGCGCCTTGGTCTGGCCTTCGCGGGCGTGGAGCGAGGGTATTGCATTTGCCGCAATGGTGCTGGCGCTGGTGATTCTGCCGGCTTTCGTCTACCCGGTGTTCCTGATGAAGGCGTTGTGCTTTGCGCTGTTCGCCTGCGCGTTCAACCTGCTGATCGGCTATGTAGGCCTGCTCTCGTTCGGACACGCGCTTTTTTTCGGTTGGGCCGCCTATGTCACCGCGCATCTGGCGAAAGTCGGCAATATCAGCGTCCCGATCTGGGCGGGCGCCTGGCAGTGGCTCACCATCCCGCTGCCGCCGCTGTCGCCGGAGCTCGCGATCATCGGCGGCACGCTAACCGCTGCGGTCTTGGGTCTTATCGTCGGCGCGATCGCAATCCGCCGCCAGGGCATCTACTTCGCGATGATCACGCTGGCGCTCGCCCAGATGATGTTCCTCGTGGCCGTGCAGGCGCCGTTCACGCACGGCGAGGACGGCATCCAGGCGGTGCCGCGCGGCCGCCTGTTCGGCATCGTCGACCTCTCTGACCAGATCAATATGTACGTGGCGGTGGCCGTGATTTTTCTCGGCTGCTTCCTTCTGATCTACCGCATCGTCAACTCGCCATTCGGCGAGGTGCTCAAGGCGATCCGCGAGAACGAGGCGCGCGCCATCTCGCTCGGCTATCGCACCGAGCGATACAAGCTCGTCGCGTTCGTTCTGTCGGCGACCTTTGCGGGCGTGGCGGGATCGACCAAGGCGATCGTGTTCCAGCTCGCCTCGCTGACCGACGTCGACTGGCCCATGTCGGGAGAGGTCATTCTGATGACGCTGGTTGGCGGTCTGGGGACTGTGTTCGGCCCGGTCGCCGGCGCCTTCTTCATGGTCACGCTCGAGAATTACCTGACCACCATCGGACAGTGGGTTTTCGTGGTGCAGGGCTTGATCTTTGTCGTCTGCGTGCTGTTGTTCCGTCGCGGCTTCGTCGGCGAGCTCGCGCATCGCCTGCGCGTGCGGCTGTGAGCTTTGCGCCGGCGCGTCGTGCCCTTAACTCAGCCCGCCCTTCGACGCGAGCGTTGCCTTGACTGCATCGAGGATCCGGTCCGGCGAAATCTCGTCGACGTCCCGATGCCAGACGTTGTCGCAAGGCAACCGGCCGCAGCGCGGGCAGCGCCGGTCGGCCGGCGGTTCGATCACCGCGGCGAGCGGGTTCAGCGGGCCGGCGAGTCGCGGCGAGGTGGGACCGAACAGCGCCACCGTCGGCGTGCCGATCGCGGCCGCCACATGCATCAGGCCGGAGTCGTTGCTGACGGCAGCATCGACAGCGGCGAGCGCGATGATCGCGTCGCGCAGATCGGTGCCGGTGAGATCGCGCACGCGCGCGCCGCCAGCTGCCACGATCTCGCGCGCGAGTGGCGTCTCGTTCGGCCCGCCGAGCACCCACACGAAGATGCCAGCTCCCGCGAGCCGCCGCGCCAGTTCCGCGTAGTTGCGTGTCGACCAGCGCTTGCCGCGTCCGACCGCGCCGGGCGCAAGTGCCACGATCGGGCGCGGCTCGGCGGCAAGACCGCGGCGCGCGAGCCAGGCAGCACGTTCCGCGGCCGGAACCACGAGTTCGGGGTGCGGCCATTCGGCCGGCAGCGGCGCGCCCTTGGGCAGCGCCAGCGCCCCCATGCAGTCGATCATGCGCTCGAGCCGGTGGTCGCCCCATCGCAGGTCGTTGATGAGCCCGGCGCGCAGCTCGCCGAAAAAGCCGGTCCGTTCAGGAATACCGGCGAGAAACGGCGCCAGTGCCGACTTCCAGGTTCGCAGCAGCATGATCGCGGTGCCGTAACCTTCCGCACGAAGCCGTCGCGCGAACTCCACATAGCGCCCGATCGGCAGCCGCCGGCGCGGCAGGTCGCACACGATGCCCTTGCGCACGCCGGGCATGTAATCGAGCAGCGGTGCGCACAGCGTGCTGGTGACGAAGTCGATCGGCCGGTCAGGCCAGCGCGCCCGCAGCAGCTTCACAACTGTGTGGGAGCGCACGTAATCGCCGATCCACATGTAGGTCACGAGCAGGATCGGCGCTCCACCTCCCGCGGGCGCAGAAAGATATGAATTAGAAATCATTTTATCATGATATGAACTTAGGTTCATAATCTGACCGTCCCTCAGCCCTCACGCGGAAAATTTCTCGCCCGCGGTTAGCGGGCGGGTAGGCGCATGTCCAGCCTGGGAGGACCTGAAGTGCCTCCCCCCGCGCGACCTCTGCGCGCGCCCTGCCGCACGTTGCACCTGGGGGCGCTCTAGGGCAAAGGAAGAGGCATTCCGGAGGGCGCGGGGAACGCATGCTGTTGGTCACCGGCGGAGCCGGATTCATCGGGTCGAACGTGGTGGCGAGCCTCAATGAGGCCGGACGCGCCGACGTCGTCGTCAACGATGAACTCGGCAGCGACCAGAAATGGCGCAACCTTGGCAAGCGGCAACTTGCCGATGTGGTGCCGTTCGGCGATCTGTTCGGTTGGCTCGCCAACCGCAAGCTTGACGCCGTCATCCACCTCGGTGCGATTTCGGACACGACCGCAATCGATGCCGATCGCGTGCTCGAGACCAATTTCCGGCTGTCGCTCAGGCTTCTGGACTGGTGCACTCAGACCCGAACGCCGTTCATCTATGCCTCCTCGGCCGCAACCTATGGCGCCGGCGCCGATGGATTTGGCGACGACGCATCGGCGGAGGCCTTGCGCCGCCTCCGGCCGATGAACCTCTATGGCTGGAGCAAGCACTTGTTCGATCTCGCTCTGGCCGAGCGCGCGTCCAAGGGGGCGCGGCTCCCGCCGCAGTGGGCCGGCCTCAAGTTCTTCAACGTGTTCGGGCCGAACGAATACCACAAGGGCGAGATGATGAGCCTTGTCGCCAAGCGATTCGACGACGCCAAGGCGGGCCGGCCGGTGCGCCTTTTCAAGTCGCACCGCGAGGGCATCGCCGACGGCGAGCAGAAACGCGACTTCGTCTATGTCGAGGATGCGGTCGCGGTCGTGCGCTGGCTTCTCGATACGCCGTCGGTGTCGGGCATCTTCAACGTCGGCACCGGCGAGGCGCGCAGCTTCCGCGATCTTGTGCTGGCGATGTTCCGCGCGCTCGGCCGCGCGCCCAATATCGAATATATCGAGATGCCGCCGGCGATCCAGAACCAGTATCAGTACTTCACGCAGGCCGAGATCGAGCGCCTGCGTGGCGCCGGCTACAATTCCGGCTTCATGGCGCTCGAAGATTCGGTGGCGCGTTACGTCACCGGCTTTCTCGATCGCGCTGACCGCTATCGCTGAATGTTCGAAAGGCAGGAGATCGCGTTGACATTGTCCGCCCACGTCTTCGACCAGCAGCTGACGAAATTCCGCGATCACACGGTGCTGTGCATCGGCGATTTCATGCTTGACGAGTTCAACTACGGCGGCGTCAACCGGATCTCGCCGGAGGCGCCGACGCCGGTGATCGGTGTGCACCGCTATGAGACGATGATCGGGGCGGCCGGCAACGTGTCCCACAACATCGTCCGCCTGGGCGGGCACAGCATATTCATTGGGCTGGTCGGCGAGGACGAAGCCGGGCGGACGCTGATGCAGGAACTCGCCAAGGTGCCCAGGATCGAGAGCTACGTGCTGGTCGACCGCTCACGGATGACGACCCGCAAGGTGCGCTTCGTGTCCGAGCACCACTCGACCCACCTGTTGCGCGCCGATTGGGAGAAGGCGAGCCCGGTCGATGCCGACCTGGAGAAGACCGCGATCGATCGCGCCTTGGCGGCGCTGCCGCGGGCGCAGGCGGTGGTGCTGTCGGACTATGCCAAGGGCATGCTGACCGACAAGCTGATCCGCTCGATCGTCGATGCGGCGCGCAAGCAGGGCACGCCCGTTGTCGTCGATCCGAAGGGCACCGATTTTTCGAAGTACCGCGGAGCGACGGTCGTGACGCCTAATCGCAAGGAGCTCGCCGACGCGACACGCTGGCCGGTTGGAAATCGGGCCGAGGTTGAAGCTGCTGCCGCCGAAGTCGCCCGCGTCATGGAGTGCAAGGCTGTGCTGGTGACCCTCAGCGAGGACGGCATGATGCTGCTCGAACGCGGGTCCCACCCGGTCTATATCCCGGCCCATCCGGTCCGCGTGCGCGATGTCTCCGGTGCCGGCGACACGGTGGTGGCTGCACTCTCGCTCATGCTGGCGGTCGGCGCCGATTTCGACGCGGCGATGCGGGCAGCCAACGCCGCGGCCTCGGTCGTAGTCGGCAAGCGCGGCATCTCGACGGTCTCGCCCGCCGAGTTGCGCTCGCGCATCCTGCCGGCGGCCTCGCTCGCGCCCGAGGAGAAGATCGTCTACGACTGGCGGGTGCTCGACGAGCGGCTCGCCGAGTGGCGGCGGCAAGGCCTGCGCATTGGGTTTACCAACGGCTGCTTCGACCTTCTCCATCCCGGCCATGTCCGGTTGCTGACGGAGGCGCGCGGCTCCTGCGATCAGCTGATCGTCGGGCTCAACAGCGACACCTCGGTCAGCCGGCTCAAGGGGGAGGGGCGCCCGGTACAGGAACAGCAGGCGCGCGCCGAGGTGCTGGCCGCGCTCGAGGCGGTCGACGTCGTCGTGATCTTCGAGCAGGACACGCCGCTCGAATTGATCCGCTACGTGCGGCCCAAGGTGCTGGTCAAGGGCGCCGATTATCAGATCAGCCAGGTGGTCGGCCGCGAGGACGTCGAGGCCGACGGCGGCGAGATCGTTCTGGTCGACTTGGTGCCGGGCTACAGCACTACCAACCTCTTGAGCCGCCGGTCGGCGACGTCCTGACCGCCGGTGACGCAAGATGGACGCTGTGCGCGCCATCCTCCGCAACGATGCTGATGAAACGCGCTTGGTCCGGGAGTTCTTCGGTGGCGCGAGCGGCTATTTCGTCGATGTCGGCGCGCACGAACCTCAGAAATGGTCGCAGACCTTTCATCTCGAAGAGCGCGGCTGGAGCGGCATCCTGATCGAGCCGCAGCCGGCGCTCGCCGACAAGCTGCGGCAGCAACGTACCGCCAAGGTTTACGCGGTTGCCTGTTCGTCGCCGGCCAACGCTGGCAAGTCGATGATGCTCAATCTTGCCGGCGGCCATTCCTCGCTCGACCCCGATTATTTCGTCCCCCACATGCACCGCGAGCGTGCAATCGAGGTTCCGGTCCGCACGCTTGACGACATCCTCAACGAGGCGAAGGCGCCGGCGCCGCTCGACTTCGTGTCTATCGATGTCGAAAGCCACGAGGTCGAGGTGCTCGATGGCTTCGACCTCGCGTACTGGCGTCCGCGATTGCTGCTGGTCGAGGATCACGTCATCAATCTCAGACTGCATCGCTATCTCGTGTCGCGGAACTACAAGTGGGTACGGCGGACGGCGCAGAACGCCTGGTACGTGCCAGCGGCGTCGCCGATGCGCGTCGGCCTGTTCGGGCGATTTCAATTCATCCGCAAGTATTTTCTCGGGCTGCCGTTCCGTCGTCTGCGCGAGGCGCTGCGGCGCACCCGCACCCGCGGTTCCGAGCGCCAACGGGCCGGCAGCGACACCAGCGGCTGAAGCCGGCGCAGGCGCAATCCTTGGCTTTTCTTGCCCGGTTCGCTACACACGTGCAGGCGGCGAGCAGGACAGGCCAGCGCAAGAGATCTTGGTGACTGAGCTTATCTCCGTCATTCTCACCACGTACAAACGTGAGGACGCGCTCGACGCGGTGCTCGGCGCCCTCGCGCGCCAGACCGACCGCGACTTTGAGATCATTGTCGCCGACGATGGGTCGGGCCCGCAAACGCGTGCGCTCGTCGGACGGCGTGCCGCCGCCCTTGACATTCCGCTCAAGCATGTGTGGCAGGAGGATCGCGGATTTCGCGCGGGCGAAGTCCGCAATCGCGGTATACTCGTGAGCAAGGGCTCGTATTGCGTGTTTCTGGACGGCGATTGCGTCCCGCGGCCGGGCTTCATCGCGGTCCACCGCGGGCTCGCCGAGCCGGGATGGTTCGTGACCGGCAACCGCATCCTGATGTCGCGTAAGTTCACCGATGAGGTCCTCGCTCAAGCGCGCGCGGTCGAGCTCCTGGGTCTGGGCGACTGGCTGGCGCTGCGCCGGCAGGGCAAGATCAACCGGCTGACGCCCCTCCTGCCGCTGCCGCTTGGCCCGTTGCGCAAGCTGCGGCCGAACGCGTGGCGCGGGGCGCGCTCGTGCAATCTCGCGGTCTGGCGGCGCGACCTTGATCGGGTGGACGGCTTCGAAGCGACCTACACAGGCTGGGGCTTGGAGGATTCCGATCTCTTGATCCGGCTCTTGCGTGCGGGCGTCCGCCGCAAGGACGGAAATCATGCGACTGGCGTGCTGCACCTGTGGCATCCTGAAAGCGACCGCACATCGCTGCCGCACAACCAGCAGCGGCTCGATGCGATCGAGCGGGACGTTCGCGTGCGCGCGCTCGCCGGGCTTTCCACGCTCGATGGGACCGCGGATGCGGCGAAGGCTAAGGCATGAGCATGCAGGTGGCCGTCAGCGCCGGTATCCTCGATCGCGTCCGTATCGCGCGGGCGGCGGATTGGCTGGCGGTTGCGGTTGCGGTGTCGTTGCCCTGGTCGACCAGCGCGAGCGGCGTCCTGATCGCGCTGTGGCTTGTTGCGGTCATTCCGACGCTTGACCTCACATCGCTCCGCCGCGCCCTGGCGATGCCGGCGGCTGCCATTCCGGCTGCGCTCGTCCTGCTCGGCCTCGTCGGCATGACCTGGGCCGATGCGAGCTTCGCCGAGAAGTTCGGTTCGTTCAAACCGTTCCTGCGCCTCCTGATCTTTCCACTGCTGTTCATCCAGTTTCGCAACTCCGACCGCGGAATGTGGGTAGTGGCGGCGTTTCTCGTCTCGTGCACCGGCGTGCTCGCGTTGTCGTGGCTATTGGCAATCTTCCCGGATCTGTCCTGGCGTACAGTTGGCCCGCTGGCGGTGCCGGTGAAGGACTACATCATCCAAAGCGGCGAATTCCTGCTCTGCGCCTTCGCGCTCACGCATCTCGCCATTTCGGCTTGGCAGGGCGACCGACGTCGGCAGGCGCTCGCCTTTGCGCTGCTTGCGTTCGCATTCCTCACCAACATCGTCTATGTGGCGACCGCCCGCAGCACGGTCGTGATATTTGCGGCGCTCCTGCCGGTGCTCGCCTTCCAGCGGTTCGAGTGGAAGCGCGCTCTTGTCTCCATCGCGGTCGGCGTCGTCCTCGCCGCAGTGGCGTGGAACTCCTCGCCCTACCTGCGCGGCCGAGTGCTCGCGGTCGAACAGGAAATTCAGCAGTACCAGACCGAAAACCAGGGGACCTCGTCCGGCTGGCGTCTCGAATTCTGGAAGAAGTCGATCCGTTTCATCGCCGATGCCCCGCTGTTCGGCCATGGCACGGGTTCGGTCATGGGCCTGTTCCGCAATGCCGCGACCGGGGAAAGCGGGCCGTCGGCCTCGGTCACCGACCAGCCGCACAACCAGACGCTGATCATCGCGATTCAGCTGGGTCTGCTCGGTACGGCGTTGCTGTTCGCGATGTGGCTGTCGCATCTCCTGCTGTTCCGCGTCGGTGCATTGGTCACCTGGCTCGGCACCGGCGTGGTCGTTCAGAGCATCGTCGCCTGCCTGTTCAATTCCTACCTGTTCGAGTTCACTCTCGGCTGGATCTACATCTTCGGTGTGGGCGTGCTCGGGGGTATGGTGCTGCGCCATGACGAGGGCGCAGCGGGAAAGGACCCCGATTCCGCGGTGGCGCGGGGCGACGAAGGCCGGTAATAACGTCGCATACCCGCTCCGGGGGATAGAGGGTCCGCTTGCCAAAGCTTACGTCGCGTCAGTTGCTGGTCGTCCTGCACGATCTCGTGGCCACGGCCGCCGCGATCGTTGCGAGCTTCTGGCTGCGTTTCGACACCCAGGGACTCGCCGAGCGTGTCGACGGGCTGTTGTGGGTGCTGCCGGGCTTTCTGCTCTACGCCGCCGTCGTCTACCAGATCTTGCACCTCTACAAGGGTAAGTGGCGGTTCGCGTCGCTGCCCGATCTCTCCGCCATCGTCCGCGCCTCGAGCGTGCTGGCGGTCTCGCTTTTGGTGCTCGACTACATCCTGGTCGCCCCCAACGTGCTGGGCGCGTTCTTTTTCGGCAAGCTCACGATCCTGCTCTATTGGTTCCTGCAGATGTTCTTTCTCGGGGGCCCACGCATTGCCTACCGCTATTTCCGCTACTCACGCACGCGCCAGCACGCGATGGCCGCCGAATCGGCGCCGATCCTGGTGCTCGGTCGCGCCGCCGACGCCGAAGTGCTGCTGCGCGCCATTGAAAGCGGCGCGGTGAGGAAGATCTGGCCGGTCGGCATCCTGTCGCCTTCGACGGCGGATCAGGGCCAGTCGGTGCGCGGCGTTTCGGTCATGGGCACGCCCGATCGCCTCGAAGCGGTGGTCGCGGAGTTTGCGGCACGCGGGCGACCGATCGCGCGCATCGTGCTCACGCCCTCGGCGCTCGATCCGGCACAGACGCCGGAGGCGATCGTGATGAAGGCGAGACGGCTCGGGCTCGTGACCAGCCGGCTTCCCGCGCTCGATGAGGGCGGCGAGGCGTTGCAGCTCGCGCCGGTCAACGTCGAGGATCTGTTGCTGCGGCCGAGCGTCACCATCGACTACCGTCGGCTCGAACGGTTCGTGAAAGGCAAGTCGATCATCGTGACCGGCGGCGGCGGCTCGATCGGCGGCGAGATCTGCGACCGCATCGTCACCTTCGGGGCGTCGCGCGTGCTGGTCATCGAGAACTCGGAACCTGCCCTGCACGCGATCCTCGAGACGCTCGGGAGGAAACGGACGGGCGCCGTGATCGAGGGCCGGCTCGCCGACATTCGAGACCGCGCGCGCATCTCGCGCCTGATGAGCGATTTCAGGCCCGACATCGTGTTCCACGCGGCGGCGCTCAAGCATGTGCCGCTGCTCGAGCAGGACTGGGAGGAGGGGGTCAAGACCAACGTCTTCGGTTCGGTCAATGTCGCCGATGCTGCTGCTGCGGCGGGGGCGACCGCCATGGTGATGATTTCAACCGATAAGGCGATCGAGCCGGTGTCCGTGCTTGGCGCGTCCAAGCGCTTCGCGGAAATGTACTGCCAGGCGCTCGACAACGACTTCGCGCGCCGTGCCGACGGGCACCAGCGCCGGATGCGGCTCATCGCCGTGCGCTTCGGCAATGTGCTGGCATCGAACGGATCGGTGGTGCCGAAATTCAAGGCGCAGATCGAGGCCGGCGGGCCGCTGACCGTGACGCATCCGGACATGCTGCGCTACTTCATGACGATCCGCGAAGCCTGCGACCTGGTCGTGACGGCGGCAAGTCACGCGCTCGGTCCCGACCGCTCGGATGTCGCGGTCTACGTTCTCAACATGGGCCAGCCGGTGAAGATCGTCGATTTGGCGGAGCGGATGATCCGTCTCTCCGGCCTTGAGCCGGGCCGGGACATCCAGATCACGTTCACTGGTGTCAGGCGCGGCGAAAGGCTGCAGGAAATCCTGTTCGGGCGCGACGAGCCGATCTCCGGAATCGGCATTGAGGGCATCGTCGCGGCAAGGCCGGTCAGCCCCTCGCTCGACGCCATGCGCGGCTGGCTGGTGGCGCTCGAGCAGGGCCTCGTGCGCGGCGAACGCTCGGTGATCTACAGCGTGCTGCGCGACGCAGTGCCCGATTTCGGGGGCGAGGCGGCCTGAACCATGGCCGCGAGCCCTGCGCGCGTATCGGTCGGCGGCCGCCAGCCTGCCGCCAGGAGCTTGCCCGGGTCGACCACCGAGTTGCCGCCCAGCCGCTCCCACAGCGAGGCGCGTCCGAGCGCCCTGAGCGGGCCGGCCAGCACCAGGGGCGGGACCGGCACGAGTCCCGGCCGGCGGCCCTGACCAGCCCGCAACGCGGCGACGATCTCCGCGATCGTGAGCGGCGCCGGGTCGGCGACGACATAGGTCTGATTGCGCGTGGCAGGTGTCGTGAGCGCAAGGTGAATGGCGGCAACGAGATTGTCGCGTCCCAGCAGCGAGCGGCGGTTGCGCATGGCCCCAAACGGCAGCGGCCAAGGCGATTGGGTGATGCGCATCAGGCTGGCGAGGTTGCCCTTCACGCCCGGCCCATAAATGAGGGTCGGCCGCAGGATCGTGAACGGCAAACCGGCGCCGTGGATCGCGTCCTCGGCCGCGAGCTTGGACCGGCCGTAGGCGTCGACCGGGCGTGGCGGATCGGCCTCGGTGAGGACACGGTCGGTCGCCGGACCGGTCTGCGCCCGGATCGAGGAGACGAAAATGAGGTGCTGAATGCGGTTCCTGGCGGCGGCCGCGGCGAGCGCGGCGGTGGCCGCGCGGTTGATGCGGTCATAGACCTCCTCGGCGATCTCGGGCCCCGCATGCGCAATGCCGGCAAGATGCACCACCATCTCGATGTCCGAAAGCAGCGGCCGCCATTCGATCGGCCGGGCAAGGTCGGATACGGCGACGACCTCGACTGAGCGCGGAAAAATGTCGGCGGGCTGACGCATGGCGGCGCGCACGCGGTGCCCTTGCGCCGCGAGGTCGTTGACCAGCGCCCGCCCAATGAAGCCTGAGGCCCCGGTAACCAGGATGCGCATCAGGTCCGCGTTCCACGCGCAAAGCTCACAAGCAATGCTGCAACTACCGCAGCGCCGAGGGCCAGCGCAACCGCACCGACGACCGGACCCGGGCGCAGCACGGTGAGGAGCGCGAGCGCGGCCAGTGCGAGATTGAGCAGGAACACGCGGGTGACGACCTCGCTGACGGCGAAGCCCCCATCGGTGGCGCGCTGGTAGAAATGCGTGCGATGCGCCTGCCACACCGCTGCTCCCGCCGACAGGCGGCGCGCGAGCGTGAGCGTCGCGTCGGCGACGTAGTAGAGCGGAAGCAGCAGGGCTGCAGCGAGATGGCCGCGGGCGGCGAGGTGCCACAACAGCCAGGCGAGCACCAGCCCGGTCGGCAAACTGCCCACGTCGCCGAGGAACAGCTTGGCGACCGGGCGATTGAACGGGGCAAATCCGAGCATCGCGCCAAGCAACGCGGCCGCGGCCAGAAGCGGCAGCAGGGGCAGTTCGCCATAGACACCGATCACCACGAGCGCACCCGTCATCGGCACGGCTTCCGCAACCGTCATCCAGTCAATTCCGTCCATGAAATTCGTCAGATTGATGAACCAGAGACCGCCGAGGAGAAGGCAGGCGCGTTCGAGCCACCAGGGCAGCAGCGGGACGACGCGCAGGTCGGCCGGGAGCGCAGCGATCACGATGGCGACCGCGGCACATTGCAGGACGAGACGCGGCACGACCGGAAGTCCGCGCATGTCGTCGACCGCGCCCACGCAAGCAAGGAGCACGGCCCCGGCCGTCACGGCAGCGAACTGGCCAGCCGCTTCATCAATCGCGCCTGCCGTGAGTGCCGCGCCGAGCCAGGCGGGCGCGAGCGTCGCGACGATGACAGCGGCGCCGCCGCCCTGCGGGGTCGGCTCGCGATGCGAGGAGCGGGCGTTGGGACGCGCCAGCGCATAGGCCTTCAGCCAGGGCGCCAGCAGCAGGATGAGCCCCGCGCTGAGCAGCGCCGCCACGATGATAACGGAAGCAAGGACAAGAGCCGCGCGTTCGACGCCTGTGATGTCGATCATCGAGCCAGCCGCTGCCGCGGGTCCACCGGCCCGCGAATGGATCTCATCGGTCACGCGCCATAATAGTCGCGGTACCAGCTGACGAAGGCGCGCACGCCTTCCCGCAGCGGGGTCGCCGGCTTGAAGCCGGTGAGCCGCTCGAGTACGGCCGTGCTCGCCGCGGTCGCTGGTACGTCGCCGGGCTGCATCGGCACGTCCCGGCGCAGCGCCTTGCGCCCGACGGCGTCCTCGACGATCGCGATGAACTCGTCAAGTCCGACGGGACGGCCGCCGCCCACGTTGACGACCTGATAGGGCGCGCGCGAATCGTCGCGCTCGGGGAGGCGCGCGCAGAGCCGGACGATGGCCTCGACCGCATCGTCGATATAGGTGAAATCGCGCATCTGCTTGCCGGCGCCGTAGACCTCGATCGGTTCGCCCGCGATGATGTTGCGGGTGAACCTGAACAGCGCCATGTCGGGACGACCCCAGGGGCCATAGACCGTGAACAGGCGCATCACGGTCGTAGGCAGGCGGTAGAGGTCGGCGTAGCTGAAGGCGACCGCTTCGGTCGCCTTCTTGGTGGCGGCATAGAGCGAGAGCGGCTGATCGGTGTTGTGCCGCTCTTCGAACGGCTGCTGCCGATTGGCTCCGTAGACGGAGCTGGTGGAGGCGACCAGGAAATGGCGGGGCGGTTGCCGGCGCAGCGCTTCCAGAAGATTGAAGCTGCCGACGATGTTGGAGTCGATGTAGGCGCGCGGATTTTCGGCGCTGTAGCGGACGCCGGCTTGCGCCGCGAGATGGACGACGATCTCGGCTTGCGCCTGGGCCACCTCCTCAGCGGTGAGTTGCGCGTCCTCGAGCATCACCTCGCGCGCCGTAAAGCCTGCAAATCCCGCGAGTATCTCGTGACGCCGCCGCTTGAGGGCAAGGTCGTAATAGGGGGTGAAGCCGTCAAGTCCGACGACGGTGTGGCCCTCGGCGAGGAGACGCTGCGCCAGGTGGAATCCGATGAAGCCAGCCGTCCCGGTAACGAGGAAGCGCATACAGGCGCGGTCAGCTTCCGCTGATGAAATAGGACGCCATGCGTGCCGTGATATTGTCGGAGATCACCTTGGCGGCGCGCCGCTCGGCATCGTGCATTCCGCTGATTCTGGCAAACCGCTGCTGGCCAAGCGTGTCGTACGACACGTTGGTCGTCGCCTGGCCGGTGACCACCACCTTGCCGGTCGCAAGCTCGGTCAACGAATAGCTGGCGCGCAAGGCGTAGAGTTCGACGTTCGGCAGGGCCGACGCCGTATCGATCGAGACGACCGATCGCGAGCCTGATATCTGCACCTTGAGCCGATGGGTCGATGAATTTGGAGAGCCCCCGCCGGTAAAGTTGAACAGGAGGTCGTTACGAATTTCGACCGCGAGATGCGCCTCGGAGGAATTCGCCGGGGCGGGGATCTGCTCAATCGCGATGGCGGCGAGCGCATCGCGGACGCCAGGTTGCGCGGGATCGGGGCCGGTACCATAGAGCGGTTGAAAGCAGCCAGCCGTCAGCGCCGCAGCCGCAACGGCTACGGCCGCGCGAAGGTAGCGCATCACGGACGCGCGGCCTTCAAGCCACCCCATTGAAGATCCCCCTGCCGCAGGGCCTCAAAATACGCCGGCCCCCTTTGCCAAGCAATCTAACACAGGAACGCCCGAACGCGAGCGACAATTTCCCGGCGGTTTTTCGACGTTGCCGCGCTGGGGTCCCCGGCAAGCGGGCCAAGGATCGCCACAATTCATGCCCCCCCGTCAGCCGGCGGGGCGTCCGACGCTCTCGTAGACGAAGCCCGCCTTGATCACATCCTCCGGTTGATAGACGTTCTTGAGATCGACGATCACCGGATTTGCCATCACGCGCTTGAGACGGGCGAGATCCAACGCACGGAACTGCTCCCATTCGGTGACGATGACGAGCGCGTGGGCGCCGGTGGCAGCCGCGTAGGGGCCATCGCAATACGTGATCTCCGATAGGATCGCCTTCGCCTGCGCGACGCCGGCCGGCTCGTAGGCGCGGATCACGGCCCCGAGGTCCTGCAGGCCAGTGATCAGCGCGATCGACGGCGCCTCCCGCATGTCGTCGGTATTCGGCTTGAAGGTCAGCCCGAGCAGCGCGATCGTCTTGCCGCGGATCGCTCCGCCGAGCGTGCTTGCGACCTTGCGCGCCATGGCGCGCTTGCGTTGCTCGTTGACGGCGGTCGTGGTCTCGACGATCCGCAGCGGAGCGCCGTGGTCCTGTGCAGTCTTGATCAGCGCGATCGTATCCTTGGGCAGACACGATCCGCCGTAGCCCGGGCCCGCATGCAGGAACTTGCTGCCGATGCGGTTGTCGAGGCCGATGCCGCGCGCGACTTCCTGGACGTCGGCCCCGACCTTCTCGCAAAGGTCCGCGATCTCGTTGATGAAGGTGATCTTGGTGGCGAGGAAGCTGTTGGCGGCGTATTTGATCAGCTCCGCGGTGCGTCGTCCGGTGTAGAGCATCGGCGCGGCGTTGAGGTAGAGCGGCCGGTAGAGGTCGGCGAGCACCTCGCGCGCATGCGGCTCATCGGTGCCGACAACGATGCGGTCCGGGTGCTTGAAATCCTGGATGGCCGAGCCTTCGCGCAGGAATTCCGGATTTGAGACCACCGCGAACTGGCAGTCAGGCCGCAGCTCGCGCAGGATGCGTTCGACCTCGTCACCGGTGCCGATCGGAACGGTCGACTTGGTGATGATTACGGCGCCGGGCGAGAGCAGCGGCGCGATCTCGCGCGTCGCCGCATAGACGTAGGAGAGATCGGCAAAGCCGTCGCCGCGGCGGGAGGGCGTGCCAACGGCGATGAACACCGCCTCGGCGTCGCGCACCGCCGCAAGGTCGGCGGCGAAGGCGAGCCGGCCGGCCCGCGCGTTGGCGACGACCAGCTCGGCGAGGCCGGGTTCGTAGATGGGGATTTCGCCGCGCTTGAGCGCGGCGATCTTGGCGGTGTCCTTGTCGACGCAAATGACGTCGTGGCCGAAATCGGCGAAGCAAGCGCCGGACACCAGGCCCACATACCCGGTTCCAATCATGACCACGCGCATGGGAGAATCGCTTCGATTAGGCTTGGGCGGCGGGCTGTCATAACAGACCCATGACGATGTTCGTCAAGGGCCTCCTGCATTGGCCGCGCGCGAGACGCAACGTTGTGCTAGATCGTGCGCCACGGGCCTGCGGGATCAGCGCCATCATGACAAAGCCATGACAGAAGCCGCCTATCCGCTCGATATCGATGGCGTCTGGTGCCAGGTCTTTGCCGGCTGCGCGCGCGGCCGGCCGGCGCTGTTCCTCGACCGCGACGGCGTGGTGGTCGAGGAGGTGGACTTCCTGCACCGGGTCGAGGACATCGCGATCTGTCCCGCCGCCGCCGAGGTCATCGCTGCGGCCAACAGCCACGGGATCGCGGTCGTGCTGATCACCAACCAGTCGGGCGTCGGACGCGGCTATTACGGCTGGGCGGAATTTCAGGCGGTGCAGCGGGCGATCCAACGGGCCATGGTCTCTGCAGGCGCGCATTTCGACGCGGTCTTCGCCTGCCCGCATCACCGCGACGCCAAGGGCGCCTTCGCGCATCCTGACCATCCGGATCGCAAGCCCAATCCCGGCATGTTGCGGCGCGCGGCGACGGCGCTCGACATCGATATGGCTCGTTCCTGGCTCGTTGGCGACCGGATGATCGACATCGAGGCGGCCAGGCGCGCGGGGCTCGGTGGGGCGCTGCACGTGCTGTCCGGCTACGGGCGCGCCGAGAGCGCGGCCGCGCTCGCGTTATCGGGTCCGGGCTTCGATGTGCGGGGGGCCGCTTCGATCGCCGGCGCGCTCACGCTGCCGCTCTTTCAGCATCCGCGATAGTCACTCGGCCGCCGCTGCCGGCGTGTCGCTCTGCCAGGCATTGTCGGCATAGAGCTTGGCGATCTCGTGGAGACCGCCTGTCGCGACTACCCTCCCGTGGTCGAGCAAAATTGCGGTCTTGCACAGGCCCCCCAGCAGTTCGGGGGCATGCGAGGCGACGACCAGGATGCTCGAGCGCTGATAGAGTTCCTGTGCGCGCTGGATGGCCTTGGCCACGAAGTGAGCGTCGCCGGCGCCGATGACTTCGTCCATCAGCAGGATATCCGGCTCGATCGAGGTCGCGACTGCAAATCCCAGGCGGACCTTCATGCCGTCGGAGTAGGTGCGCACCGGCATGTGCAGAAAATCGCCGAGCTCCGCGAATTCCGCGATGTCCGACATCACCTGCCGCAAACGGGCCCGCGGAATCCCGATGAGCCCGCCGGCATAGTAGACGTTGTCGTGACCGGACAGTTCCGGATCCATCAGGCCCGCCAGGTTGAACAGGGTCGAGGTCCGTCCGGCGATGCGCACGGTCCCGCTGATCGGCTCCATCACGTCGGCGAGCACGCGCAGGAGCGTGCTCTTGCCGGCGCCGTTTCGTCCAATCAGGGCGACCCGGTCGCCGTCGTGGATGTCGAGCGTCACATTGTCGAGCGCGCGGACGACGATGCGGTTGTGCCGGTCCCGGCTGATCGCGCCGCCCGCCGTCCGTCGCAGCATGGCGGCGCCGCCGGCGGAGCGGAACAGGCTGAACTTCAGCGAGCGATCGACGCCGCTGTAGATCGGGATTTCGACCGATACCCTGTCGAGAGAAATGTGTGACATGTCGCTACAACCAATAGGGAACACGGCGGCGGAATCGAACATACAGGATGTAGGCGAGGTACCAGCCGGCGACCGCGATCACGAGCACCGACGCCACGGTTATCAGCGAGGGCACCTTTCCGAGCAGCGGCGCGCGCACGATGTCGACCAGGTGGTAGAACGGGTTGGCGTCGACCCACAACGGATGGGCTTTGTCGGCTAACAGACCGCGGTCCCACATCAGCGGCGTCACGAAGAACAGGAGCTGCAGCACCGCCGTGATGATCGGCTGCAGGTCGCGGAACCGAACGCCGACCAGCGCGACCACCAGATTCATCCAGGCGAGCACGACGCAGAGGAGGGCGAGGGCGGGAAAGAACAGTAAGGTCGCCGGCGTGACCGGAACCCCGAAGACCATCACGACGCCGATGAACACGAGCGCATTGTGCCCGAAGATGATGAGCTGGCGCAGCACCGCGCGATAGACGTGCATCGAGTAGGGGGCGGAGACCGACAGGATGATCGTGCTCGCTAGCGAGAACGTGTTCGACGCTTCGTTCAGGATGCCGCTGATCAGACCCCATACCAGGAAACCAGCGGTGAAGAATGGCACGTATTCGTGGATCTCGGTATTCAAGATGCGGCTGAACACGAAGCCCATCGCAAACACGAACACCGCCATGGAGACGGTGATCCACAGCGGCCCGAGCATGGTGCGGATGTAGCGGATGCGGATGTCATGCCAGGCAAGCGAGGACCAGACCGGCCAGCGCTTGAGCCCCTCG
>Ga0066903_100000367_pt1 | contig 27391 bp, 21 predicted proteins | sample PanSoiMetaGPlot1_FD_67491 | JGI IMG/M metagenome (GOLD analysis project Ga0066903, IMG submission 67491) | Tropical forest soil microbial communities from Panama analyzed to predict greenhouse gas emissions - Panama Soil - Plot 1 (version 2) | ecosystem: Environmental > Terrestrial > Soil >... | reverse complement strand
CCGTGGTCCGGCTTCTACAACACGGTGATGGAAGGCGGCATCCGCACGCCGTGCATCGTCCGCTGGCCCGGCCGCATTCCGGCGGGACAGGTGACCAACGAGCTCGTCCACGAGATCGACATCTTCCCGACGCTCGCGGCGGCCGCGGGCGCCGACATCGTGCCGAAGGATCGCGCGATCGACGGCGTCAACCAGCTCCCGTTCTTCGAGGGCAAGCAGCCCCGCTCGAGCCGCGAGTCGGTGCTGCTCTTCGCCAACACGCAGCTGCGCGCCGTGAAGTGGCACGACTGGAAGCTGCACTACGTGTACACGCCGGAAGCGGGCGCGCCGCCGGTGCCGCCGCTCATGCGGCTCTTCAACCTGCGGTCGGACCCGAAGGAAGAGACCGACGTCAAGGATTTCAATCCGTGGGCCCAGACGCTGATCGACCGCATCGTCGCGGACTTCAACGCGACGACGGCGAAATACCCGCACGTGCCGGTCAACGCGCCGGATCCGTACGCGCCGCCGGTGCGGTAGTTCGCCCCGTCTCAGCCCTTCTTATAGACCGTCCGCGTGTTCGATCCCCCGCGCGACACCTCGACGACGAGAGACGTCGGCGACTCGAGCGTCAGCGTGTGCACCACTTCGGTCGTGGGCGGGATCCCCGAGCCTGCGTCGGGATTGGTGAACACGGTCGTGATCTTCAGCGACTCCCCGACCCACACCGCGCGCGACGACTGCACCTCGAGGCCGCGGCCCACCATGATCGTGTTGCGCGTCTCGGATCCGTCGAGCGCGTACGAGAAGCGGACCGGCGGCTCCACGTCGTACCGCGTGTAGAGCGCGTGCTCGATGGTGAGCCGATCGGCGGTCTGTTCGATCGTGATGACCGGCGTCCATCCGCTGCCCATGTCGCCGCGAACGTCACCGGTCGTGGGGACCGGGGCCGTCTCCGCGGTCCATCGGCCGGAGAAATCGGGAGGCGCGGCGAGCAGCGCGAGCAGCACGGCAGCGAGCACGGTGGCATCCTAATGCCCCCTGCGCGGCGCAGCAACTTTCTTTACAGCTCGTACAAGGAGGCGGCGAACCGCTTCAGATCGCGCCGGCCGGCTATGACGTCGAGGTGCAGCGTGGTCCAGTCCGCCAGCAGAAGCGCCTCGCGCCCCTCGCCGATGTAGGTCTTCAGATAGCCGCGGCAGGCGTCGCAGTAGTCGATCCGCAGCGGGCTTTCACCTTCCACGGCAAAGGCGGCGAGCCGATGATCGTCTTCGGTCTCGCAGAACGGACATCCGGTCCGGCGGTACCGCCATCGCGTGCGACAGTGGCCGCATGAGAGAAACCGCATGCGCCCGGGATCGGTGCCGACCAGCTGCGCCATGGAGGGCAGCGTTCCGCAGGTCGGGCAGTAGTTGCGGAACCAGCGCTCTTCATCGCGCCACGCGTGGAACGCGGCGACCACGTCGCTGAGATACCGGGCCACGACCGTCCACCCCAGATACTGCAGCTGTCCCGCGTACGGCGGGACGGGCGACGATCGATCGAGCAGCCACGCGACGGCCTGTCCCGGCGCCTCCGCGCCGGCGTGAAGATCGATCTGCAGCGCCCGGCACTGCCCGGCGAGCGCGGACGGCAGCCGGCTCGCCGACAGACGGTCGACGAGCGCGGTCAATGCCTGCCCAGCAGGGGTCAGATCGATCGCGGCGCTGCGGCTTCGCAGGAGCGGCACGCCGCCTTCGAACTCGTCGACGTAGTCCTGCCATTGCGGGACTGGCGCGCGAGGCATCGGCACCTCGTCGGCCGCGCGCTCGACGAGCGCGTGCAAATCCGCGGCAGGCTCGAGATACGGATGCTGTTTCAGCCAGTCGTCACGCGTCGGGCCGATCATTCTCTATGGCCGGAATGGGCGGTCTCGAGCGCCGGCAGGACCGGCATCATCCTGACGGCCAGGCCGAACAGGAAGATCGTCGCCGCGATGAGGCCGAGCGAGACGCCCCACTCGACGACGGTCGGCACGTACCATTCCGGCGCGACCCCCGGCATCGGCCCTCTCAGGACCATGGCCAAGACGACGACGTTGATGCGGTTGAAGGCGACGCCCGCGGTCGTCAGCGCGGCGCCCAGCGCGAGGATCGCCGGCCGCTTGCGCATCCCGGCGCTCGCGAGAAGCGCCAGTGGCAGCGCGCCGCCGAACACGAGCTCCGCCGTGAAGAGCGCGCCCGACCAGCCGGCAAACGCGCCGTCGAACGCGCCGCGCACCGCCATGTCGCCGAGGCGGAACGCCAGGTACACGACGAGCGACCAGAACGTGATGGCGCCCATCGACGACAGCTGGTCCATGCGCATCGGCCGCTTCCACGCTTTCGCGATGCACATCTCGACGAGGATCACGAGGCCGGTGCCGGCGGCGACCGACGACAGCAGGAACCACACGGGCATCACCGGCGACCACCACTGCGGCGCGAGCTTGATGGGCATCAGCAGGAACAGCGAGCCCAGCGAGCTCTGGTGCATCGTCGAGAACGTGACGGCGGCGATCGCGAGCATGACCGGCTCGAAGTGGCCGTCGCGCGCGCGGAACGCCCAGGCCAGCGCCGAGAACACCACGAGCGCGACCGCCGCGTAGATCAGTTCGCGTGACAGCAGATACACGAACAGCGACAGCGCGAACGCCACGTAGAATCCCGACCACCGCTGCCAGATCTGACTGGCGCGCTCGTAGCCCCACTTCTCGAACACGACCGGCAGGAACTCGATCAGCAGCACGGTGACGTAGAGCCCGACGCACCACGACACCTCGAACATCGCGGATTGCTCGGGCGCCTGGAGCGCGAGTTGATACGCATTCCAGGGCAGACCGAGATCGGCGATGAGCGTGACGGTGACGAACGAATAGCTCAACAGGCCCATCAGCACGGCGGATCGGCCCATCGAATAGAGATCCTTGCGCCTGAGGACGTAGATGATCCCGGCGGTCGCAAACGCGCCCGCCGCGACCGCGATCCACACGAGGTCGAAGACGATCCAGAGGCCCCACGCCCACGTGTCGGACAGGTTCGTGCTGCCTCCGAGGCCGCGCACGAACCGCGAGAGGATCGCGAGCACGCCCAGCGCCACGACGGCGAGCATCGCCCAGTTGAACGGCGTCATCAGCTTCTGCGCGAGCGGCGCAAACGCGACGTGATGTTCCTCTTCACGCGCGGACTTCGCCTTCAGCGATGCCCTTCGCTTGAGGAACGCGTACGTGCCGCCGAGGATCGAGCCGACCGCAATCACGGCCGGCGGCACGGCGTGGAGCGCGGTTCTCGACAGCCCCGGGAACGACTTCGTGCCGACGTCGGCGAAGCCCAGCTTCTGGAACGGCACCGACGACAGATACAGCACGCTGGTGCCGCCCGCCTCGTGCTCGCCGTAGATGTGGTCGACGTACTTGTCGGGATTCTTCGCAATGCGGCTGCGCGCTTCCTGGAGCATGGCGTCGCGTTCGCCGTACCGAAGCGCATCGGCGGGACACGCTTTCACGCAGGCGGGCACCGCCATCGTGTTCAGGAACGTCTGGTTCTCGTCCTGGGACAGCGGCTGGCCGTTGCGGGCCGTGGCCGGCGCCTGGTCGCAGCGGTCGGCGCAGTGGGTGCACTTGTGGATGCGGGGCGCGAGGGCATCCCAGTCGCTCGTCGGGACGCCCCACGGGCAGGCCCACATGCAGTAGCGGCACCCGATGCACTGGCTCCCTTCGTACGCCACCACGCCGTCGGGACGCCGCTGCAGCGCCGTCGTCGGACACGCGGACGCGCACGCGGGCTCGAGGCAGTGCAGGCACCGCTGCATCGTGAAGAGATAGCGCAGGCCGCCGGGCGCCTTGTCGTCGAGGACTTCGTGCGACGTGATGAGCGTGAGCGTCTTCGCGCTGAGCGTCGCCGGATTCTGGAACCCGAGGTGCCCCTGGAGCTCGGTGTGCTCACCCTCCCGATCGTTCCACTGCTTGCACGCCACCTGACAGGCGCGGCAGCCGATGCACTTGGTGATGTCGATCAGCGTGGACTTGTTGGACGGCGACACGACGGACGTGATCATTCCGCCCTCCCCCGGGGTTCCGACGACAGCGCTTCGGCGGCGCGCAACTTCACGACGTTGACGAGGCAGGCCTTCGTTTCCTGCGTGCCGGCGCCGGGATCCGAAGCGTCGATCGTCAGGTGATTGACGCTCGCGCCGGTGGAGAGCCCCTGGAAGCCCCAGTTGTACGGCATCCAGACGACCGTCACTTCCTGGCCGCCGATCTGCAGCGCCTTCATGCGCGGCGTGACGAGGGCCTTCACCTCCAGCTCGCCGCGCGCCGACGACACCTTCACCCAGTCGCCCGTCTTCACGGAGAGTTTCGCGGCCAGGGCGACCGGCAGCTCCAGTATCGGTTCAGGAAAGAGTTCGTTGAGCCACGGGATGTTCCGCGTGGTCGACCCGGCGCACCAGTGTTCCGCGACCGTCGACGTCATCAGCACGTAGGGGAATTTGTCGGCCGTGCCGATGGGCTGATGCGACGCGACGCGCGGATACTTCAGCGTCGGGTTGCTCTTCACCGCCGGATGCAGGAGGTTCTCGACCGGGCTCTCGACCGGTTCGTACATCTCGGGCAGCGGCCCGTCCTTCGGCACGTAGGCGACGTCGCGCCAGTAGTCGGTGTAGCGGGGATCCGGATCGGAGTAGACCGCGGCGAACAGGCGGCCGACGCCCTCCGCGCTGAGGTGGAAGGCGCGCTGGCCGTTGGGCGTGTCGGGTCCATCGGTGGGGACGGGGACGTCCGGCACGTCGTGTCCCGTCCACTTCTTCGCCTGCGCGTCCCACCACACGATCGGTTTGCTGCCGGCGTACGGAGTGCCGTGGCGGTCGCACGACGCGCGGTTGTAGAGGATCCGCATGTTGTTGGGCCACGTCCACCCGAAGCCCGGGTAGAGGCCGAGGCCGCCCACATCCGTGCGCGAGTCCCGCCGCTTCGACAGGTTTTGGCCGTTGCCGAACACGCCCGCGTAGATCCAGCAGCCGGACGAGGTGGACCCGTCGGGCTTGAGATCGCTGACCTTGCGAACGAGATCGCCTTTCTTGAGCCCGGTCTCCGGGTTGTCACGCAAGGCGTAGCCGTTGATCTCCTTGAGGACGTCTTCGGCCGTGGTGTAGCTCCAGGACGCCTTCTTGATGATTTCGTCGCGCGGCGCGTTCGAGTCCTTGACCAGATCGCGAATCTTGCGGAACACGAGATCGACGATCTCGCCGTCGGGTTTCGCCTGGCCCGGCGGTTTCACCGCGCCGTGGCGCCACTGCACCATGCCGCCTGAATTGCTGATGGTGCCGCTCTTCTCCATGAAGAACGCCGCCGGCAGGAGGATCACCTCGGTCTTGATCTTCTTCGGGTCGGCCCCGGGCCGCTTCCAGAAGGCCGCGGTCTCCGTTTCCCAGATCTCCTGCACGACGAGCGTCTCGAGGTTCCCCAGCGCGTCGAAGGTCAGCTTGAGATTCGGCAGCGTCACGCCGGGGTTCTGGCCGACGACCCACATCACCTTCAGCTTGCCGGCGAGGGCATCCTCGAACATCGGCAGCGTGCCGTAGTCCTTCGCCGCGTCGCGCTTGGGCAGCCACTCGTAGGCGTAGCCGTTCTCCTCCGTCGCAGCGTCGCCGAAAAACGCCTTGAGCGTGTTGACGAGGTAGCGGCTGTCGGCGATGCCGTTCTTGCGGACGTAGTGGTAAATCGTCGGCTCGGCGTTCGACGCGGAGTTGAGGTACCCCGGCATGTAGTTGTAGAGCACCGCCATGTCGCACGCGCCCTGCACGTTGGGTTCGCCGCGCAGCGCGTTCACGCCGCCGCCAGGCTTGCCGATGTTCCCGAGCAGCATCTGCAGGATCGTGAACGAACGGATGCCCTGCACGCCGGTCGTGTGCTGCGTCATGCCGAGGGCATAGAGGATCGAGCCCGGCCGGTTCTTCGCCATGGTCTCGGCGATGGTGCGGATCTGGTCCGCGGGCACGCCGGTGACGCGCTCGCCCATCTCGAGCGTGTAGCGCGAGACGAACGTCTTCAGGCGTCCGAACACGCAGTGCGGGTCGTCGAGGCTTTTCGCGACGCGGGGCTTGCCCTTCGCGTCGAGCTGGTACCCCCAGGTCTTGGTGTCGTATTTGTGGTGCTCTTCGTCGTAGCCGCTGAAGAGACCGTCCTTGAAGTCGAACGCTTCGTCGCCGAGGAAGAGCGCGTTGGTGTGCGTGACGACGTAGTCTTCGTCGTACAGCTTGTTCACGATGATGTGATTGATCATCGTGTTCTGGAAGGCGGCGTCGGTGCCCGGGCGCAGCCGGGCATAGATGTCGGCGGCCGCGGAGGTCCGGGTGAAGCGCGGATCGACGTGGATGATCGTCGCGCCGTTTTCCTGGGCCTTCCGGATCCACTTGAAGGCCATCGGGTGGTTTTCGGCGACGTTGCTGCCTTCCACCAGGATCGTCTTGCAGTTCTGCAAGTCGATCCAGTGGTTGGTCATCGCTCCTCTACCGAACGAGGCCCCCAGACCGGGGACCGTGGGGCTATGTCAAAGCCGGGCCTGGTGTTCGACGTAGGCCAGGCCGAGCAGCCGCGCCGCTTTCTGAAAGAGGTAGCACTCCTCGTTGGTGTTCTGCGCGCCGCCCATGAAGCCGATGGCGTCGGTGCGGTTGACGGGGACGTCGCTCTTGCCGCCCTGCGTGACGAAGTGGGGAGGATGCTCGTGTCTTGGGTCAGTGCCGGCGGGCGCACCGTCGACGAGCATCGGTGCATCCACCTTCTCGGTGGCGATCCAGCTCTCGTCGCGAGTCTTGCGGATCTTCTGCGCGACGCGCGTGATCGCGTCGTCCCAGGAGATCTCCTCCCAGTGATCGCTGCCCGGCGCGCGGTACTTCGGCGTCGTGAGCCGTTGGGGGGAGGCATGCGTCGCGAACATCGAAATGCCTTTGACGCACAGCGACCCGCGATTCACGATGTGGTCGTAATCCCCCTCCATCGAGATCAGCTGGCCGTCGCGCACCGACGCCACCATGCCGCATCCGCACGAACAGAAGTTGCACGACGTCGTGAACTCCGCAACGTTCGCGAGCTTGAGCTGTTCGGTGGCGGCTGCGACCGCCGGCATGTCGACGATGCCGGAGAGCGCGAGACCGACGCCACCGCCGACGGTGACTTTCAGCCAGTCGCGCCGGCTGACAGAGGTGGGTTCGTTGACGGGCGAGTTGCGGACATCCATGGGCTTCTCCGCGAACGTACGCCACCGTACAAGCGGCCACCGCGGTCCGCAACTGTGCGTTCTGACAGACGACCTCCGGCATGTCGTGGTCCCGACATGCCGGAGGGTGTCACTGAATGATGACGGCCGGGCAGGCGACGGGAATCAGCAGCAGGTTACCGGCGTCATCGATCGACAGCTGGCGGCAGGCGGTGCCGGCGGGTGACCGCAGGATGAGACCGCGGCCGTTCGACCCGATGTAGATGTTGCCGCCGATCACGTCGAGCTTTTCCTGCGGATTGGGCGTACCGATCCCGACCGCGGCATCCTGGTCCGACCCGTTGAACCCGCGGATACTGCCGAGGACGACGACGCCGGTCCGCGTCGCCATGGCGCGGGAGCCGATCGCGGTGGCGTTCGAGATGTCGGCCTTGATGCGCGCCCCGGCGCCGACCGCGGTGTTTCCCGCACCCACCGCGTTGGGTTCCGAGAAGTCGGCGGCGTGGCCGACGAGGGTGTTGTCGTTCCCGCTGGTGTTCTGAATCGCCACGTCCCGTCCGACGAACGTGTTCCCTCCGCCGTCCACCGTCTGCGCGCCGGCGAGCGCGCCGAAGAACGCGTTATCCGATCCGGTCACGATCTTCTCGCCGGTCCGGAACCCGAAGAGCGCGTTCCCCGACGCCGTCGTGCCGATGACGCCCGAGAGATCGCCGAAGTACGAGTTGAACGCGCCGCTCGTGTTCAGCTTGCCGGATTCCGTCCCGACGAACGTGTTCGAGCCGCCGATGTCCGTCGTGAGCCCCGCTTCGGCGCCGACGAACACGTTGCGGATCCCGGTCGTGTTCGCCTGGCCGGCGGCCGTCCCGATGAACGTCACGCCGCCGGCGGTGTTGGCGGTGCCCGTGTTCCGCCCGACGAAGAGGTTGAACCCGGGATTCGCCAGCACGCGGTCGCCGCCCAGATCGAACTGCGTCGTCGCATTGAGCACGCCCGCGGTGCCGACGCCGCTGACGTTGAAGTTCGACGCGGCCTGCGGCGCCGTCCCGTTCTGGATGTACGCGCCGCTGCCGGCAGGCAGATCCCCGGGCGTGAGCGCGAGACTGAGGTGCGGCCCCGCGGGACGCGGGTCGACGAAGATCGGCGCGTCGGCGGTGACCGTGATCGCCGGCGCCACGTCCGACAGCTGAACGAACAGCCGCGGCTCGTGGCCGGTCTGAAAGTTCTCCTTGCTGTCGAACACGACGCGCGCGGCGTCCTCGCCGTCAGTGCGCGCGGCGATCACGAGCCCATTGTTGACGAGGTGATTGGGTCCGCCGAGCCATTGCCGGACGAGGGGCGTGACATCGACGGTGATGAAGTGCGATTGCGCGTCTTCCGAAATCCGATCGGTCGTCGCGACCAGGAACGAGGCGGGCGGGGCGTTGTCCACCGAGATCGTGCCCTCGCTCCAGGGATCCTGGATGGCCGACACGTCGAGCCGTCCCGCTGCCGACACCTCGCTCACGAAGAGCTGGACGATCGCGCGCTGAACCGACGACACTGGCGTGCCGTCCGGAACGGCGTTCGACAGATCGAACTTGAGATACGTCGTGTCCTGCCGCGACACGCGGAGTGACTGCGCCTTGCCGAAGTTCCCGTGACCGGACGCCGTCACATACGCGTCGTCCGTCACCACGGCCTGGGCGAACGCGGGAACGGGCAACGCCAGCAGCGCGAGGCCGGCCAGTAGTCTGGCCAGCGTGCGCGCAGATCGATTCAATCGAGTCATCGACACTACTCCTCGAGTACGCGGGGCATGCGGAGAACTACTGGCAGGACGTCAGCGCCCTGACGTCGAAGCAGCTGTGGAAGGTCTGGCCGCCGATCGTGATGTCGGTCGTGATCTTGCGGAAGTCGAAGGCGTCCTGTTCGTTGACGAGCGACGTGGCGGAGCCGATCACCGTGCTTGTCACGATCACGTCGTCGAACGTATAGGTCGCGAAGGGCGTGCTGCTGCCCGCGTTGAACACGTCGATCGAGAGCCGAGGCAGGATCTGACCCGTGGACGCGGCCTGGAGGAGCGGCACCGAATCGCCGTCGACCGTCTTTGTGACGACGAGATTCGAAAACGTCACCTTGCCGGCGCCCCCGCCGGCGCCCCCGCCGGTCGTCACGGTGTCGGTCGCGCCCAGCGAGAAGCTCGTAATCGGCGTCGCGCTGCCGCTGTTCACGCCGTCGATGCGCATCTGCGCGGTGACGGTCGGCGGCGGCGCGTTATTGCCGCCGTCGCGGCCGTCACGCCCGGCCGGACCTTCAGGACCGGCGGCACCGGCCGTACCCTGGAGCCCCTGCGGACCGGCAGGTCCCTGAATATTCCACGTGAGCGCGCTCTCGGATTGTTTGCACTCGGCGGTGCTGCCGACGATCCGCATCTGCCCGTTGTTGCTCACGCACGCGACAATCACGCTACTGTCGCCGGCGGCATGCAGTCCAAGACCCGCGCCGACGACCATCAACACGCTGGCCGATGCGGCCCTCGTGAGTCTCTTTACCAGCTCTCGATCGATCATGACGTTCGCACTCCTGTTCGATCAGGTAGTGCGGAGGTCGTCGGAATCTTTCGGCGTGCACACACGACACGGACGCCTCGGAAAACGCGTGGCGCGCCGGGCACAGGTGTGAATCGACGGCACGCGCTAGAATCCGTTATCTGCTGTATCCTCTGAGACTTACCTGCGGGCTCGCGACTTGCTCTGGGCCGGGGGCATGCGAATGATTGCCGTGCTCGTCTCGTTGCTCGCCCTCGGCCCGCAGGTGCCCTCCGATCAAAGAGGGCCCGCGCCCGAGGGCACCGTCATCAGCTCGGTCGACGTGAGCGGGTTCGATCGCTCGCGCCTCAGTCCGGGCCTTCAGCGCGACATCCGCGCGCTCGCCGGGACGCCGCTGAAACAGGCGCGCCTCGACGAGCTCGCCGCCCGCATCGACGGCGAGCGTCCGAGGCGCACCGCGTCCGTGCGCGCCGTCATGGACACCGACGGACAGGCGCACGTGATCTTCACGGTGCGGCTGCGCGACGGCGACGCCGATCAGGACAACGTCAACGCGCGCCACATCGTCGATCGCGTCGAGATCAGGGGCGTGCCCGAGAGCGATCTCTCGGACGCGCTCCGCAGCGACATGCAGGCGGTCGTGAACCACCGCCTCGACTCGGAGGAAGTCGATCGCCTGCGGGAGCGGATCGAGCGTGAGTGGCCTCGCTACGACATTTCGCGACGCCTCATCAGGAGCAGCGAAGACGGCCACATCCGGATCATCTACGACCTCGAGAAGAAAGAGCTGCCGCAGTGGCTGCGCTTCGAGCCGCTTCGCGCCGACGCGATCTTTCACTCCGAGCAGGGGTGGGGCAGCTATGCGTCGCTGGGCATGGGGAACGGCGACATCCGCTTCACGCCGACGGTCGCGATCGACAACGACGACGACCTGATCGAGGAGTACACGGGCTACGCGCTCAGGTTCGAGACCCGGCGGATGGGCACGCGGCGCCTCGGCGCCAGCCTCGAATGGTCGTCGTTCGATCCGACGTGGCGCGGCGCCACGGTCGCCGCGCTCGCGTCGAACGCCGCCATTCCGGCGCTCTACGACACGCGATCGACCGTCACGCCGCTTCTGAAGTTTGCAATATCGCCGGACCTCAGCGTCTCGGCAGGCGTCGGCATCACCGAGTTGTCGCCGCTCGCGCCCGCGTCGGTGTCGCGCATGGCGAACGCCGCCATCGGGTCGATCGACTACGTGCACAAGTGGGCGAACGACCGCGCCCCCGATCAGCAGGTCGACGCGCGGTTCCTGGTGCGATCGGCGACGCGCGCGCTCGAGAGCGACCTCGTCTACACGAGCTATCTCGGACAGGGCTCGTACCGCTACGACCAGCGCCGCCATCACGTCGTCGCGATCGGCCAGGCCGGCACGATCAGCGGCACGCCGCCGCTCTTCGAGCGGTTCTCGCTGGGCGATACGCTGACGCTGCGCGGCTGGGACAAGTACGACGTGGCGCCGGCCGGCGGCAGCCACATGTACTACGCGTCGGTCGAGTACAACTACAGCGGCATCGCGGTGTTTCTCGATCTCGGGTCGGTCTGGGACACGCCGGCCGACAGGAAAACGCGCGTGTCGACCGGCATCGGGTTCCATGCAGGACCGGCGTTCGCCACGATCGGGTTCCCGCTCAATACGAACAACCTGACGGCGGTTTTCTCGATGGGCCTTCGGTTCACGGAGAAGCCGTTCCGGTGGTGAACGTGCGCGCGCTGGCGGTGTTCGCGCTGCTCGCAGGCTGGACCGTACCTGCGTCCGGCCAGCCGCTGAGCGTGACGGTCGCCGGCGACGTCGTCCGCATCCACGCCGCCGGATGGACGTTTCTCGACGGCGAGCCGGTTGACCGCCTGAAGGACGGCCGTACGGTGCGCGTGGAGATCGCCGCGATCGCGCTGGCGGCGCCGGGCAAGGCGCCCGTCGCGGCGGTCCGGCGGATCTTCTCGCTGAGCTACGACCTCTGGGAGGAGCGGTTTGCCGTCGCTGTCGCGGGCGCGCGGGCGGCGTCGGTGTCTCACCTGACCGCGGCAGCCGCCGAAGCCTGGTGCGTCGAACAGCTCGCGATCCCGCTCGCGTCGCTCGCGCCGCTGCACGACCCGCGGTTCTGGATCCGCCTCGAGTGCCGCATACTGGACGGCGACGGCACGACGGATGCGGATGAAAGCGAGGGGCTCACGCTGCAGCGGATCATCGACACGCTGAGCCGCCGCCGGAAGAACGACACGCCGGCGCGCGCCGTCGAGGGAGGCCCGTTCCGGCTGCCGTCGCGATGAGAAGATCCCACCGAGCGAGCCAGCCCGGCGACGCGAGCCAGCCCGGCGACGCGAGCCAGCCCGGCGACGCGAGCGAGCGCAGCGACGCGAGCCAGCGGAGCGGAGCGGGCCGCGAAGCGGGCGCCCGCGAGCGACGCTGTAAGGGAGTCCGAGGGGCGAAGCCCCTCGGATGAAGATGACGGGACTTCGCACCAGACTCATCGTCGCGTTTCTCGCGTCGACGCTGCTGCCGCTCGCGGCCACCGTCGCGATCACGACGACGCTGCTCGATCGCAGCCTGCGCTATGCGACGACGGGCGAGATCGATCGGCTGTCGCGGACGCTCGAAGCCACCGCCCGGCAGTTCTACCAGCGCGAGCGCGCGGCGCTGAAGGCGGACGCGATCGCCGGGCGCGTCACGATGACGACCTATCCCTCCGCCGACGCGGCGTCGTGGCCGGAGCCGGTGCGCGCGTTCTGGGACAGCGGCGAGGCGGAGCGCTTCGGCATCTCGGGTCCCGGCGGCGACCGGCTCGATTACATGCGGCGGACGGACGCGTCGGCCGTCGCGATGTACACTCGCGACCTCGGCGGCGTGAAGATGGAAGACCTGTCGGCGCAGCTCAGGGAAACGCGCCGGCTGGTGGACGAGCTCGGCGCGCGCGACCTCCGCCGCGGTTTCACGCTGACGCTGCTGGCGCTGCTCGCCGCCGCCTGGCTGATCTCGCTCGTGCCGCTGGCGATCATCGCGCATCGCGTCAGCCGGCCGATGCAGCAGCTCACCGCCGCGCTGACCGACTTCGCCGGCGGCGACTGGTCGCGGCGGATCGCCACGCGGCCCGGCCGCCCGCGCGACGAAGTCGGGCTCGCGGTCGACGCCTTCAACCGGATGGCCGATCAGCTGGACGACAACCGCGAGCGGCTCGTCCACCTGACGCGTCTCGCGAGCTGGCAATCGCTCGCGCGCAAGACCGCGCACGAGCTCAAGAACTCCCTGACGCCGATCCGGCTCACCGTCGAAGAAATCCAGGCGCGACAGCCGCCGTCCGAGCGCGCGTTCGTGGATCAGGCGGTGCAGATCGTCATCAGCGAGATCGAGGCGCTCGAGCGCCGCGTGCGCGCGTTCTCGGACTTCGCGAGCGAGCCTCCGGCGACGCCGGAGATCCTCGACGTCAACGCGCTCGTGTCGGAACGCGTCGCCCTGCTGCGTCCCGTGCATCCGGACACGACGTGCCGTCTCGATCTGGACGGCCGGCATCCCCGTGCGTCCGCCGCGCCCGACCTGGTGAAAGGCATTCTCACCAACCTGCTGCAGAACGCTGCGGAGGCGGCGGGGCCGTGCGGGTCGATCGTCGCGCTCACGCGCGCCGACGGCCACCGTGTGTTCGTGGAGATACACGACTCGGGACCGGGCCTGAGCCGCGAGGCCGCCGCCACGCTGTTCGAACCGACGATCACGTTCAAGAAGGACGGCATGGGACTCGGCCTCTCGATCGCCAGGAAGAACGCGCTCCTGTCGGGCGGCGACATCGTCCTCATCGACGGCAGGCTCGGCGGCGCGGCGTTCCGCGTGACGCTGCCCGCCGCCGAACGGCGGGAGCAGGCCTCGTGACGCGCAAACGCCACATCGTGATCGTGGACGACGAGCCGAACATCGGCCGTTCGCTGCGGCTCATTCTCGAGGGCGAGGGGTATCGCGTGACGGTGTGCGAAGCGGTCGCCGCGTGGCGCGGGCTGCAGCGGAACCAGCCGGCCGCCGACGTGTACCTCCTCGACGTGCGCCTGCCCGACGGGAACGGGATCGACGTGCTGCGCGCGCTCAAGCAGGAAGACGACCGCGCCGTCGCCGTCATGATCTCGGGACACGGGACGATCGCCGACGCGGTCGAGGCCACGCGCGCCGGCGCGTTCGACTTTCTCGAGAAGCCGCTCGCGCGCGATCGCGTGCTGCTGGTCGTCAAGAACGCGGCCGAATGGTCCGCGCTGCAGCGCGAGAACCAGCGGTACCGCGAGATGGTCGGCGACGCGCCGCGACTCATCGGATCGGCCGCGGTGTTCGAGCAGGCCGTGCAGCAGGCGAGCCGCGTCGCGCGGTCCGACGTCGCTGTGCTGCTCTCGGGCGAGTCGGGCACCGGCAAGGAACTGCTGGCGGCGCACATCCATCGCGAGAGCCAGGTCGCCTCGGGTCCGTTCGTGAAAGTGAACTGCGCCGCGATCCCCCATGATCTGATCGAGAGCGAGCTGTTCGGCCACGAGAAGGGCGCGTTCACGGGCGCGTCGGGGCTGCGCCGCGGCCGGTTCGAGCTCGCCGACGGCGGCACGATCTTTCTCGACGAAGTCGGCGATCTGCACGAGGCCTCGCAGGCCAAACTGCTGCGGGTGCTGCAGGACGGCGAGATCCAGCGTCTGGGCGGCGAACAGCCCGTCCGCGTCAGCACTCGCGTGATCTCGGCGACGAACCGCCGGCTCGACGACATGGTGGCGGACGGCCGGTTCCGCGAGGATCTCTTCTACCGGCTGAGCGTGTTCCCGATCCGCGTCCCCGCGCTGCGCGAGCGCGCGCAGGACGTCGGCGCACTGGCGCACTACTTCCTGGCGGACTTCTGCGCGCGCAACAACTTCCGCCCGCGCTCGATCGATCCCGACGCCGTCGCGCTGCTCGAGCGCCACGCGTGGCCCGGCAACGTTCGCGAGCTGCGCAACGTCGTGGAGCGCATGGCGATCCTCACGGCGGGCGATCGGCTCACGGCGGAGTCGGTGCCGCTGGAGGTCCGCATCCCGCAGCAGCCGGCGCGCGCCGCGGGATTGCAGGAAGTACGTGATTCCGCCGAACGCGATCGCATCCGCAAGGCGCTCGAAGACACGGACTGGAATGTCTCGGGTGCGGCGCGGCTCCTCGGCACGGAGCGCACGGCGCTGCACAAGCGGATCCGCGCGCTGGGCCTGAGGCGTCAGTAGGAAAAGAAAAGGCAAAGATAAGGGCCACGGAGTACGCGGAATACACGGACTACTGAAGCCGCGGAGCGACACTGGCACGCGTTTGTGCCCTCTGTATTCCGTGTGCTCCGTGTATTCCGTGGCCCCTATTCTTCAGGTACGTCGCTTCGTGCGCCCCTTACTTATCTTTCGGCCCGAGCGCCCCTCGCAGCTTGTCGGCGAGGGATCCGAATCCTTCGGGAGAACCGTCCGCGCGCTCGGCGTACTCGCGCACGTCCGCGCTCCTCGCCGATCCCTCGGGAAGCAGCGAGACGCCGATCCGCTTCTTCTCGGCGTCGATGCTGAGGATCTCGAACGCCGCGGTCATGCCCGGCGCCACCTGCCGGCTCCAGCTGTCCGCGCGGCCGGTGGGCGCGAACGTGGACGCGTGCGCCAGCGCCTCGATGCCGGGCTCGAGCTCGACGAACGCGCCGAAGTCCGTCACGCGCGTCACGCGGCCGGGGCGCACCTGGCCGACCTCGTACTTGTCGGCGATCCGCGACCAGGGATCGTCGGACAGCTGCTTGAGCCCGAGGGCGATCTTGTCCACGCCGTCGTCGACGCGCAGGACCTTCACGGTGATTTCGTCGCCCGGCTTGAACACGTGCGACGGGTCGGACACGCGCGACCAACCCATCTCGGACACGTGCAGCAACCCCTGCACGCCGCCGCCGAGATCGACGAACGCGCCGAACTCGCGGACGGTGGCGACGCGTCCGGTGACGACGGCGCCCGGAACGATCGCGCGCCGGACCTCCGCCGCCTTCGCGCGCTGTTCTTCCTCGAGCAGCGCGCGGCGCGACACGATCAGGTTCCGTCCGCCCTCCTTGTATTCGACGATGCGGAACGCGTAGACCTTGCCGATGTGCGCGGCGGGCTCGGTACGGATGATGTCGATCTGCGAGAACGGGCAGAAGGCGCGCTGCCGGGCGATACGGACCTCGTAGCCGCCCTTCACTTCCTGCTCGACCTTGCCTTCGACCGGCAGGCCGCTTCGGAACGCGTCCTCGAGCTGCCGGTTCCGCGCGGCGCCGCGCAGGAGCTTGCGCGAGAGCTGGAGACCACCGGACGTCGAGACCACGGTCGCCTGGATATGGTCGCCGACGGCGACCTCGATGTCGCCGTCTTCGTCTTTCAGTTCCTCGACGTCGATCGTCGCCTCGCCTTTGCCGCCGACGTCGACGAACGCGACCTCCGGACCGATCGCGACGATCGTGCCCTCGAGGGTCTGCCCTTCCTTGAAGCGGCGGGCCTTGACCGAGGCCTCGAACATCGCCGCGAAGTCTTCGCTGTCAGTCACTACGGAAAGCTACCACGGGATCCAGCCGCGCCGCTCGAAGCGCCGGCGCCAGGCTCGCCGCCGCGGCGACGGCCGTCAGGAGCAGGACCGCGCCGATGATCGTCACGGGATCGTTGGGTTCGACGGCATACACGAGCGTCGTCAGATAGCGGGAAAGCAGGAGCGTGAGCGCGAGGCCGACGACGCACCCGGCCGCCACGAGCAGCATCGCTTCGCGAAGCACGAGCCGTAGGATGCCCTCGCGGCTCGCGCCGAGCGCGATGCGGACGCCGATCTCGCGGGTCCGCCGCGTGACCGCGAACGTCATGGACCCGTAGAGGCCGATCGCCGCGAGCGCGATCGCCAGCAGCCCGAAGAATCCCGAGATCGCGCCGAGCATCTGATCCTGCGTGAGCGAACGGTCGATCTGCGTGCGGAGGCTGACGAATGCGGGGACGATCGCGCCCCCCGCTGAATGAAAGGCCGTCTTGAGCGTGGCCTCGGCGGTCGCGGCCGGCAGCGACGTGCGAATCAGCATCTGCGCGAACGTCCCCGGTTCCGGGTCCTGCGCCGCCGGCAGATACACCGTCGGCGGCGGCGTCTCACGGAGCGTCCGGTACTTGGCGTTCTTCACGAGGCCGACGATCTCGTATCGCGTCGCCGGCGCGTTGCTGCGCGCTTCCCGCCAGACGTACCTGCCGAGCGGCCGGCCGTCGGGCACGAACGTCCGGACGAATGCGTCGTTGACGACGGCGACGCCGGGCGCGCCGACGGCGTCGCGATCGTCGAAGCCTCGGCCCGCGACGATCGGCATGTCGAGCGCCTTGAAGTAGTGCGGACTGACGTCGCTGAAGCGCGAGTTCGCACGGACTGGCGACGGGACGCCGTCGAGCCATACGTCATTGTTCCACGCGCTACCGCTCAGCGGCACGACGCCGGTCGTCGCCGCAGCGATGACGCCGGGGGTCGATTCGAGCGTGTCGAGCACGTGCTTCGTGAACGCGTGCCTGCCCTCGCGCGGCACGTTCATCGGGCCCATGTCGACGAAGCCGACCGTGACACCGTCGGGGTCGAAACCCAGGTCCTGACGGACCAGGTTGGCGAGACTGCGGCCGAAGACCAGCGCGCCGGTGATGAGGAGCAGCGACAGCGCGAGTTGCGACGCGACGAGCAGGCGCCGGAGGCTTTCGCGGCCGCGGCTGTCGGTCGTTCCGCGCGTGCAGGCGCGCAGCGCGTCGGCGGGCGCGACGTCCGCGGCGCGCCAGGCCGGCGCGAATCCGGAGAGCACGCACGTCACGAGCGCCGCGAGTGAAACGAATCCCAGCAGCCGCCAGTCGAGCGGCAGCGCGAGAAACAGCGCGTTGGCGCCGCCGTCGAGGAACGTGACGAGCGACAGGCTCACGGCCTTCGCCAGCCACGCACCGAGCGCGGCGCCAGCGACCGAGAGCAGCAGATTCTCGGCGAGGAGCACGCGGACCAGATGCGCGCGGCCCGCGCCGAGCGCGACGCGCGCGGCGAACTCGTGCTGGCGCGACGTGGCGCGCGCGAGCATGAGGGTGGCCAGATTCGCGGAGCCGACGAGCAGGAGGAGCGCCGCGGTCGCCTGCAGGAACCACAGGGCCCCGGCGTACTGCTCGCGCAGCAGCGAGATGCCAGTGCTCGCGTCGATTGCCTCGAGCACGAACTTCCGGTAGTCGGAGACGTTTGCGGCCGGATAGTCGGGCCGCAACGATGACTCGAAGACGGCCGGCGACATCGCGGCGAGCCTCGCCGACGCCGCCGCGCGGGTCACGCCCGGCTTCAACCGCCCCATGACGACCAGGAACCATTCCGTCGACGCGTCGAGCCGGCTCTGCGAACCTGGCGGCAGCCATTCCGCACAGAGCGGCACGGCGACGTCGAACCGCCACCCGATCTCGAGTCCGCTGAAACCGCGCGGCGCGACGCCGACGATCGCAAATGGCACGCGCCCCATCGTCAAGGTCCGGCCGATGACGGCGCGGTCGCCGCCGAATTCCGACTGCCAGAAGTCGTAGCTCAACACCGCGGCGGGCGACGTGCAGCCGCGCGTGTCGTCGGCGTCGTTCAGGAGCCTGCCGAGCGCCGGTTGAAGACCCAGCACCGGGAAGTACCCGCCGCTCACGAGCATCATCGGGATCCAGCGCCGATCGGGTTCCTCGCCGAGGCCGATGCCGGCTGGCGACCACGCGAAGACACCGGAGAAGGCGTTCTGACGATCGCGGACCTGTTCCCAGATCGGATCGGTCGCGCCAGCGTGCCAGATGGAAAAGCTGCCGCGCGCCTCGTCCGTGTTCTTGACACGGATCTCGACGAGCTCGCGCGGGTGCGGAATCGGCAACGGCCGCAGGCGAACGGCATCGAGCAGCTGGAAGATCGCGGTGTTGGCGCCGATGCCGAGCGCCAGCGTGCCGACGGCGGCGAGCGCGAAGCTGCGGCTGCGATTCAGCCGCCGCGCGCCGTAGCGCAGGTCCTGCCACAGCATGTCGGACCCGCCACGCCGCGATCGCTGACGCCGGCGCGCGGCCACGCGCTCCGCGAGACCCGCGCGGACGATGTCGGCGATGCCGGTCGCGAGGCGCCAGAGCCCGATGCGGCCCGACGCCAGCCGGCAGTCCGCCAGCACGGTCTGCGCGAGCGGACGCCCCAGCCGCTCCCGAAACGCCCTGGGGAACGCGAGCAGCGCCGTTCGGGTCAGCAGCGTCGCGATCATGTTTCCATCCGTTCATCCGCGCCGGTTGCCGAGCAGCCGTGCGGCGCGGGCGTGCCGCACCTGCGTCTCGAGCCGGGCGGCTTCCGCGGCGGCCACGCGGCGGCCGTGCTCCGTGAGCCGGTAGTAGCGCCGGCGCTCGTCGTCGAACTCGGGATCGGGCCGCTCGTCGAGCTCCTCGACGAGATCGTCCTCGAGCAGACGGCCGATTGCGCGATAGAGCGAGCCTGCCCGAAGCGGCTCGCCGGTCCGTTCGCGCACCTGCGTGAGGATCGAGTACCCGTGATGGTCGCCGCTGGCGAGGGTGACGAGGATCTCGAACGCGACGGACGTGAGAGGGGCGGGCATAGGCTCCGGTAGAATATACTCTTTGGGAGACTAAGCGGTCAAGCCCGCCAAGCCAGCCCCGGCCGTGCTTGTCACGTCCGACCCGTGCCGATCGTCAACTGTGCATGACCGGATCAGGCAGTCAGGCGCGCGCCACCTTGACCGCGCTCGTCGGCGCCCACCTCATCATTGCGATCGTCCACGGCATGGCGCACGACCGCGCGCACGTGATGCTGCCGCCCGCGGCGATGCTCTTCGTCTTCGTCGTCATTCTTGCCGGACCGGTCGCCGGCGTCGCGCTGGCCTGGCGGGCCGAACGGGCGGGCCTGTGGCTCGTCGCGGTCGCGATGGCGGGCTCGTTCGCGTTCGGCCTCGTCAATCACTTCGTGCTCGCCAGCCCGGACCACGTCGCGCATGTCGACGCGGCGTGGCGGCCGCTCTTCGCGACGACGGCGACGCTGCTCGCGCTGACGGAAGCGGCCGCCTGCGCGCTGGCGATCGCGCTCGCGCGTGAAAGGGTCACTGCATCATGAACGTCTTCGTTGCGGGCGGATCGGGAACGATCGGCCGGCCGCTCGTACGCGCGCTGGTCGACACGGGACATCAGGTCACCGCGCTGACGCGCTCGGCCGCCAAAACGGACGAGCTCCGTGCGCTCGGCGCGTCGGTCGCGGTGGCCGACGCGCTCGACCGCGACGCGCTCGCGGCGGCCGTACGGAACGCGCGCCCGACGCACGTCATCCATCAGTTGACGGCGCTGCCCAGGGACGGCGTGCGCCGCGAGGGCGATCTCGTCGCGACGAATCGTCTGCGGATCGAGGGCACCCGACATCTGCTCGACGCCGCGATCGCGGCCGGCGCCAGACGGTTCGTCGCGGGATCGTTTGCCATCCTCTCGCCCCGGCATCTCCCGCCGTCGCCGGGCGACGACGCGGCCGCCGCCGTTCGATCGATGGAGGACCAGGTGCTCGAGGCGACGCGCCGCGGCGCGATCGAGGGCATCGTCCTTCGCTACGGGCTCTTCTACGGCCTCGGGACGCCGTCGACCGTCGCGATGATCGACATGATCCGGAAGCGGCGCCTGCCCGTCGTCCGCGGCGACGCGGGAGAGCTCCCGCTGATTCACGTGGACGACGCCGTGAGCGCGACCATTCACGCGCTGGAGCTCGGCCGTCCCGGCGCCGCGTACGACATCGTGGACGACGAGGCGGTGAGCATGACGACGATCGTCCGGTCGATTGCGGACTACACTGGATCGCGGCCGCCGCACAGCGTTCCGGCCTGGCTGCCCAGGCTCATCGCGCCGTACTTGTCGCGCGTGACGTCGGTCCGGATGCCGCTGTCGAACGCCCGCGCGAAGACGGAACTGGAGTGGAGGCCCGCCTATCCAACGCTGCGCGACGGGCTCGTGCAGATGTTCGGGCGTGCCGCGTGATTCCCATGGACGCCGACGTTTTCAACACCGATCGCCCGCGGCTCTTCTCGATCGCGTACCGGATGCTCGGCAGCGCGTCCGACGCGGAGGACGTGCTGCAGGACGCGTGGCTGCGCTACCGCGGCGTCGACGGATCGACGATCCGCTCGCCGAAGGCGTTCGCCACGACGATCGTCACGCGCCTGTGTCTGGATCGGCTCAAGTCCGCCCGCGCGACGCGCGAGACCTACATCGGACCGTGGCTCCCGGAACCCGTGCTGACCAGCGGCGAGGAGAGTCCGGAGTCGACGCTGCAGCGCTCCGAGTCGGTGACGCTCGCGTTCCTCGTCCTGCTCGAGACGCTGTCGCCCGAAGAGCGGGCGGTGTTCCTGCTCAAGGACATCTTCGGCTACGAGCACGCGCAGATCGCCGAGATGCTCGGCACGACCGTCGAGAACTCGCGTCAGCTTCTCCATCGCGCGAGAGCACGAGTCGCGGAGGGGCGTCCGCGTCTGACCGGTACGGCGCAGTCGAGGCGCGCGGTGGCGGAGCGCTTCGCGCACGCGCTGTCGTCGGGCGACGGACAGGCGTTGACGGCGCTCCTCGCACGCGACGTCGGCATGTGGGCCGACGGCGGCGGCAAGGCGACGGCCGCCGGCCGGCCGATCCTCGGCCGCGATCAGGTCGTGAATTTCCTCGTCGGGCTGCACCGCATCGCGACGTCCACCGGCGTGCTGCAGCACGCGTCGGCGACGATCGAAGAGGTGAACGCCGAGCCCGCGCTGATCCTTCGCCTCGGCGGTCGCCTGGAATCGATCTTCGTCCTGTCGATTGACTCCGGCGACGCGATCGCGGGGATCCGCGTCATGCGCAACCCCGACAAGATGGCGCACATTGAGCGCCAGCTGACGCACTGAATCCCTCATCCTTCATCCCTCATCCTCGGATCCCGAATCGCGAATCGCGAATCCCGAATCGCGGATCCCCGATCCCGAATCCGGATCCCTGATCTCGAATCTCCGTGATCGAGGATGGGGGATTCGGATCAGGGATTCGGGATGCGCGATTCGCGATGCGGAATTCGGGATTCGAGGATCAGGGATGAGGGATCAGGGATTATTTCGGTTGCGGCAGCGGCTCGAGCTCGTAGATGCCGCTGTCGACCTTGAGCGCCAGGAACAGGTGGCCGTCCCTGATCAGGTACGACGCCATGTTGGGCCACTGCCTCACGATCTGATCGTGCAGTGAGCCGGGCGGGCACGCCATGCGCGTGAGCGCCAACGGGCTGAGCCGGAGCTGACCTTCCGGCGTGGACTTCCACGTTCCGCTCCCGCGATTGCAGTCGACCTGCGCGAGGACCTTCCCGCCGGGCTGGAACTCGAACGTGTATTTCGATCGATCGGCAGGCGTCAGCGTCGTGTCGTCCATGCTCTGGAATTTCACGAGCTGCCACTTCCCTGCCAGCGTCGGCTCGGGCGCGCGGCGGGTGAAGACCGCCAGCGGTTTTCCCGTGGCGCCGTACAGCTGGAGCTTGCCGTCGATGATGTCGTAGTGGCTCGTGCCTTTCAGCGCGGCCAGGAACCGATCCGGAACGTCGGTGATACAGGCCATCGTGGTGACGGCCATCTTGCCGAACGAGAGACCGTTGCCCTTCAGCGTGTAGGGCCCGGTCAGGCGGTTGCAGCTGTCGCTGCCCGAGACCCGGCCGGCGTTGTCGAAGAAGAGGTAGGCCTCTTTCTTGTCCGGTCCAGCCGGCGCCGGCGTCCCGTAGATCTCGACGGCCGTCCACGCCGTCCCTTTGAGCGTGGGCGGAGGCGGCGGCGTCTTCGCCTGCGGCTGGGCCTGCGGCGTAAGGCTGAGCCAGAGTGTCAGCACGGCGTGTGTCAGAGCCATGCGCCAATTATGCGCCCGCAGGCCGAGGGGCCATTATTCAAATCTGCGTAACCATTACGTATAATGACGTAATGGCCGCGGGCAACCCGTTCGTCTACGGCGAGGTCGTCACGGCGGACGCGTTCGCCGACCGCGAGCACGAACGCGACCGCCTCCGGCGGGACCTGGCCGAGGGACAGAAGGTCTTCCTCATCTCGCCGCGCCGCTACGGCAAGTCGTCGCTGATCCGGGGCGTCATGAAGACGCTCGCCGCCGAGCACGTGCTGACGGTCGAGGTCACGGTCGCGGCCTCCAGTTCCTACGTCGGGTTCCTCGAGTCGTACGCGCGCGCGCTGCTCAGCGCCGAGACCCCGGCGAGCGGCCTGCGGCGCTGGGCCGCGGACCTGCTGAAGAGCGTGCGCCCCGAGCTGCGTTTCCACGCGCAGCCCGACGGCACGTCGTGGTTCTCCCTCGCGTTCCCCGCGGTGCGCTCGGCGCGCGACGCGGCGCGGCTCGCCGAGGACGTCTTCTCGCTCCCCGCCCGGATCGCCGCCGCGCGGCGGCAGCGCCTGGCGATCGCGCTCGACGAGTTCCAGGCGATCGCCGCGTTCGACGGCGGCACCGTCGAGCACGCGCTCCGCGCCGCCGTCCAGGAACAGCGATCCGTCGGCTACGTGTTCGCCGGATCCGAGCCGTCGCTGATGGAGCGGATGCTCACGCCGCGCCGGCCGTTCTACAAGGCCGGCCCCGTCCTCCGCCTCGAGAAGATCGACGAGCGCGTCTTCGCCGATTTCATCGAGGCGAAGTTCGCTCGCAGCGGAATCCGTCCGGACGAGGGCCTCGGCGCCGCCATCGTCGAGCTCGCCGAGAACGTCCCGTACGACGTGCAGCGCCTCGCGCACGAGACGTGGGACGACGTGCGCGCGGCGCGGCGGAAGACGGCGGGACTCGACGATCTGCACCTGACGCTCGGCCGGCTGCTCGACGAGCAGCACACCGTGTTCGAAGAAGCGTGGCAGCGGCTGACGCTCGCGCAGCGCGCCGTCCTGCGCGCGATCGTGATCGAGAACGGCCGCGAGCTGTTGTCGGCCGGCGTCCGCGAGCGCCATCGCCTGCCGTCCGCGTCGAGCGTGCAGTCGGCGCTCGCCGCGCTCGTGCGCGAGGACATCGTCATGAAGGACCAGGGACGGTACGTCGTCAACGACTCGCTCTACCGCGAATGGACTGCTCGGCGCACGTTCTGACGAATCCCTAATCCTTAATCCCTGATCCTCGAATCCCGAATCCTTCATCGCGGATCCCCAATCCCGAATCCCGGATCGAATCCCGGATCCATTCCCGATTCGCGATTCGGGATGCCGATCAGGGATTCGCGATCCGGGATTCGGGATTCGGGATGCGCGATTCGAGGATCAGGGATTAAGGATTAGGGATTCGGTGGCGAGCCCTCCGCCTTCTGCGATACGTTCTACGCCGGAGGCAAACGCTGTGTCGCACATCCTCGCGTTCGACCAGGGCACGACGAGCTCGCGCGCCATCCTCTTCGATCGGGAAGGGGCGATCGCCGGCGTCGCGCAGCGGGAATTCCGCCAGATCTTTCCGCGGCCGGGCTGGGTCGAGCACGATCCGCTGGAGATCTGGACGTCGCAGGCGGCCGTCGCCGTCGAGGTGCTGGCCGGCGCGCGCGTGCGCGCGCGCGACGTCGACGCGATTGGCATCACCAACCAGCGCGAGACGACCGTCGTCTGGGATCGCCGGACGGGCGACCCGATCGCGAACGCGATCGTGTGGCAGGACCGGCGTACGGCCGACGCCTGCGATCGCCTTCGCGCCGACGGCGCGGAGCCGCTCGTCCGCGAGCGCACGGGGCTCGTCCTCGACGCGTATTTCTCGGGGACGAAGATCGCCTGGCTCCTCGACCACGTGGACGGCGCGCGGGCGCGCGCCGAGCGAGGCGAGCTGGCGTTCGGCACGATCGACACGTGGCTGATCTGGAAGCTCACCGACGGCCGGCTCCACGTGACCGACACGAGCAACGCGTCGCGCACGCTGCTCCTCAACATCCACACGAAGCAGTGGGACGACGAGCTGCTCCGCGTGCTGCGCGTCCCGCGCGCGATCCTGCCCGACGTGCGCGCGTCGAGCGAAGTCTACGGCGACGTGACGACGACGCTCGGTCTCGAGTCGGTCAAGCTGGGCGGCATCGCCGGCGATCAGCAGGCGGCGCTCTTCGGCCAGATGTGCACGTCGCCCGGACTCACGAAGAACACCTACGGCACCGGCTGCTTCATGCTGCAGAACACCGGCACGTCCGCGCCGGCGTCGAAGCACAAGCTCCTGACGACGATCGCGTGGACGCGCGGCGGCGTGACGGAGTACGCGCTCGAGGGCAGCGTCTTCGTCGGCGGCGCCGTCGTGCAGTGGCTGCGCGACGGCCTCGGCATCATTCGGTCGTCCGCCGACGTCGAAGCGCTCGCAACCTCGGTCCCCGACAACGGCGACGTGTACCTGGTGCCGGCGTTCGCCGGCCTGGGCGCGCCGCACTGGGACCAGTACGCGCGCGGCGCGATCGTGGGGCTGACCCGCGGCGCCACGGCGGGTCACATCGCGCGCGCCGCAATCGAGTCCATCGCGTTCCAGTCGGCCGATCTGCTCGACGCGATGCAGGCCGACGCCGGCGTGAAGCTGGCCGAGCTCCGCGTGGACGGCGGCGCCACGCGCAACAACCTGCTGATGCAGTTCCAGGCGGATCTGATCGGCGCGCCGGTGGTCCGTCCGCAGGTCAGCGAGACGACGGCGCTCGGCGCGGCGTATCACGCCGGTCTTGCGGTCGGCTTCTGGAAGAATGTGGACGAGATCGCGCGGCAGTGGCGCGTCGAACACCGTTTCGAACCGTCGATGCCGGCGTCGCGCGTTCAAGAGCTGCGCGCGCGCTGGACGCAGGCGCTCGAGCGCTCGAAGGGCTGGGAGCGGCCGTGACGCTGACCTGCGTGCCGATCAGACACGCGGCGAGCGAGCACCGCAAATCATGAACCGGGAAGAACTGCTCAGCCGTGCGCGCGATCGGCGCGACCCCTGGGACATCGTCGTCATCGGCGGAGGCGCGACCGGCATGGGCGTCGCGGTCGACGCCGCCTCGCGCGGCTACGACGTCCTGCTCGTCGAGCAGCACGACTTCGGCAAGGGCACGTCGAGCCGGTCGACGAAGCTCGTGCACGGCGGCGTGCGGTATCTCGAGCAGGGGGCGATCTCGCTGGTGATGGGCGCGCTGAAGGAGCGCGGGCTGCTGCGCCAGAACGCCCCTCATCTCGTCAGCGACCTGCCGTTCGTCGTGCCGAACTACGAGTGGTGGGAAGCGCCGTTCTACGGCGTCGGCCTGAAGGTCTACGACATGCTCGCGGGCCGCTACGGGTTCGGCCGATCCGAGGTCCTCTCCAAGGAAGAAACGCTCGCGCGCCTGCCGACGATCCGCACGGAAGGCCTGCGCGGCGGCGTCGTGTACTACGACGGCCAGTTCGACGACGCCCGCCTGCTGATCAACCTTGCGGCGACCGCCGTCGAGCAGGGGGCGACCGTCCTGAACTACGCGCCCGCCGTCGCGATCACGCGCGACGGCGACGGCTTCGTCGACGGCATCGTCGCGCGCGACGCCGAGTCCGGCGCCGAGTTCAGCGCGCGCGCGCGCGCCGTCGTCAACGCGGGCGGGCCGCAGAGCGATCTCGTGCGGCGGCTGATCCATCCGGATGCCGAGGCGCTGATCGCGCCGAGCCAGGGCATCCACCTGGTGTTCGACGGATCGTTCCTGCCGTACCGGAACGCCATCATGGTGCCGCACACGACCGACGGCCGCGTGATGTTCGCGATCCCGTGGCACGGACACACCGTCGTCGGCACGACCGACACGCCGATCGATCACGTGGACCTCGAGCCGCGGCCGCTCGAGGAAGAAATCGCGTTCATCCTGGAGACTGCGGGCCGTTATCTGCAGAAGCCGGCGACGCGCGCCGACGTCCTGAGCGTGTTCGTCGGGATCAGGCCGCTCGTGAGAGCCGGCGCCGGCACGAAGACCGCCGCGTTGTCGCGCGACCACACGATTCACATCGACCCGTCCGGTCTGCTGACGATCGCGGGCGGCAAGTGGACGACGTACCGGCACATGGCGGAAGACTGCGTCGACCACGCCTCGACGCTGGCGCGGCTGCCCGAGAAACCGTGCGTGACGAAGAACCTCAACGTCCACGGCTTCCACCAGCAGGCCGACAACTTCGGCGCGCTGGCGGTGTACGGCTCGGATGCGCGCCTGATTCAGGATCTGATCCGCGCGGATCCGTCGCTCGCGGCGCCGCTCCATCCCGCGCTGCCGCACTGCGGGGCGGAAGTCGTGTGGGCGGCGCGGCAGGAGATGGCGCGCACGGTCGAGGACGTGCTCGCGCGGCGGACGCGGGCCCTCTTTCTGAATGCGCGCGCCGCGATCGAGATGGCGCCGGCGTGCGCGCGATGGCTCGCGCGCGAGCTGAGCCGTGACGACGCGTGGCAGGTGCAGCAGATCGCCGCGTTCCGCGAGCTCGCGTCGGGCTATCTCGTGTCATGACGTCGAGCAGGCCACGGCATTTCGGAGCCGCGCCTCCGAAACCACGCGCATCCGGCTGTCTTTCCGAGGTAGATCGTCCGGACTAAAAAGCCGATAACCAGCTTAGCTTCTGCATGTTGCTCGCGAACGGCCCCGCGCGGGATCGCGGGTACGATCCGTGCTTCGTGCGGTCC
>Ga0066903_100000366_pt1 | contig 27402 bp, 17 predicted proteins | sample PanSoiMetaGPlot1_FD_67491 | JGI IMG/M metagenome (GOLD analysis project Ga0066903, IMG submission 67491) | Tropical forest soil microbial communities from Panama analyzed to predict greenhouse gas emissions - Panama Soil - Plot 1 (version 2) | ecosystem: Environmental > Terrestrial > Soil >... | reverse complement strand
ATTCCAAACGATGGGCGAGTTCGAGCGGGCACTCAAGGACGTGGTCGAGCCGGAGCTGAAGGTGGTCGTGCCGCCGCCGCTACCGAAGCCAGCGAAGCCGAAGCGAAAGAAGCGGTGGTGGGTCAAGCCGGTCGGTTGCCTTGGAGTCTCGCTCTTATTCCTCACCGTCTGCGTCGGCGGGCCGACCGCGGCCGTCTGGTGGATCGTCAACAGGGTGATGGACAAGGCCAAGGACTTCACCGACTCGCAGGCCCAGGCCGACGCAGAGTGGAACGCGATCATCAACCTCTGGACGGCCCCGGCTCCTGACGCCAAACCCGTGACTCTGCTGCCGCCGACGTTCGATAACGGGCGATTCCGCCTGCGCACGGACGACGCGGCGCCACCTGACGCCGAACTGGGCATTGTGCTCGCCGGCCGCCGGGGAATTTACAGCGGACCGGACGGCGATGTCGAGGTCCGCTTCTACCGCTGCCCGGAAGCGGAGGCCAAGGCGATCCAGCAGAAAGTCCATGCCTTCACCCAGGCGCGCATGGGCAACAGGGCAGTCGCGAACACCGGCTCGAAGCGCGAGAGAGCAGTTTTCTCGGGCCAGGATACGGGTCGCCGAACTGTCACGTTCGGCTTCCACGACGAATCGTGGCAGAACCAGGAGCACGGCAAGCTCTGGTACGGCGGGGGGTGGCTCTACTGGTTCCGAACCACTCAACCCTTGGTCATAGAGTGGTTCCCGTCCAAGTTTCTGTTGGAGGTCGGCCGCCGGGCCAGCGGCACGTCGGAGTCGAAGTGAGTAGCCCGCCGATCGCCCTCGTGACGTCCGTCTGGGGCGTCTAGTAATAATCCTGCCCCGCGCGGAGCCGCCCCATGCCTTCCCACGAAGAGTACGGGTTCCCTGGCCGGCCCCGCCGTTACCGCGACGCCCCGGCGCCGTGGTCGGTGATTATTATCCTCGTGGTTCTGGTCGCGGCCGGCGGGTTGGCGATCGGCTATTTCCTGTTCCGCGGCGGCCGTACGCCGCAGGCCAATGACCCGAACGCCCAGCTCCGCGAGATCACTCCCCGCGGCGACCGCGACGCCTTCGAAAAGGAGCGGATTCGCGTCTTCAGGGAGATCAGTCCGGGAGTCGTCAATGTGGACACTCTGCGCATCAAGCAGGCCGGCTACCTGGGGCAGAGCGAGCGAATGCAGGGAACTGGGTCCGGATTCGTCTGGGACAAAGCCGGGCGGGTCGTCACCAACTTTCACGTCGTCCGCGACACACTGGCCGTGACCGAGGGCGGAGAAGTCGCCATCCGCCCGGCGGCGCGGATTCGCATCACCATGGCCGACCACACCGTGGTGGACAACGTCCGTCTCGTCGGCGTCGCCCCGGACCAGGATCTCGCCGTCCTTCAGATGCTCGGCCTGTCCGAAGACAAGCTGAAACCGCTTCCGGTAGGCTCGTCCTCCGACCTCGAGGTGGGTCAGACGGTGTACGCGATCGGCAACCCGTACGGGCAGAGCCTGACGTTCACGCACGGAATCGTGAGCGCGCTCGACCGCGAGATCCTCTCGGTTACCGACCGACCGATCTCCGGCGTCATCCAAACGGACGCGTCGCTCAACCCCGGCAACTCGGGCGGTCCTTTGCTTGACCGCGAGGGGCGGCTGATCGGGGTGAACACCGCGATCACTTCTCCGACTGGCGGCAACGTCGGGATCGGCTACGCGATCCCCGTGGACACAGTGAACCAGGTGGTGACGCAGATCATTCGCGACGGGCGGCCGGCGCGGCCGTCGCTGGGAATCTTGACGCTGCGCGAGCGGGACGCGCGGGCGCTCGGTATCGAAAAGGGCGTGATGGTCGCGGAGGTGAAGCCGAAGAGCGCCGCGGAGAAGGCGGGATTGCGAGGCTTTCACACCGACCCGCAGACCAACGAGCAGGCGTATGGCGACCTGATCGTCGCGATCAACGGCGAGGCGATCGACGGGGCCGCCGATTTCGAACGGGCAATGGCCAAAATGAAAGTGGGTCACACCATTACACTGACGATCGAACGCGACGGCCGGCACCGGGACGTGAAGGTGACGCTGGAGGGGATTTAGGCAAGCGTCGCGGCGTGAGCCGCACGATGATGACGTCAGAATCGTGCGGTTCACGCCGCGAAGCTCGCCGGCTCATTTGGGCGGCGGAGCTTGGCCGCCGAGTTTCTCGAAGTACTCCTTGACCATTTCCTTGGCCGCCTTCGGCAGTCGCTGCACTTCGATCGCCTCAGGCGCTTCCTGGACGGCCTGGCGAATGTCCCCAGCCATCTCGACACTGGATGCTTTCTTGAAGGCCGGCCCGGGGGTCGCGCCACCGTACGACTTGCGGCCCTTCGGGTCGAAGAACCCGCGGACGCGCTTCTCTTCGCCCGCCTTGGTGACCGCGTCCTTGTTCTCGGGCCGCCGGCCGGTCGCGCCTTGAGCGTAGCCGCTTGCATCGTCTTGATCCCCGCCCTCCTTGCCATTTCCTTTACCCTTGCACTGCTCGCATCCTTCCTTCTTCATCTGCTTCAGGTTCTGCAGGTGCTCTTCGATGTCGTCGAGGTCCTTGAGCTCATCGTCGATCTCGCCGAGCTGCTTCGACACCTGCCCAAGCTGATCGGCGAGTCCGTCGAAGTCCCCGCGCTCCGCGCACTGCTTGCAGCCTTTGAGTGCCTTGGCGAGTTGCTGCATCTCTTTTGTTAACTGCTGATCGTTCTCAAGGTTCTTGAGCTCGCGCTCGAGGCTGTCGGCGTCTCGGTTCTCGCGCTTGGCCTTCTCGATAAGGTCCTTGAGTTTCTGCTTCTTTTCCTGCTGGTCGCGATCAAGTTGCTCGATCTTCTTTTCCATGGCTTCCAGCTGCTTCTTGACTTGTTCCTGGTCCTTCTCGTCGAGCTTCTTTTCCTTCGCCTTCTTCTGGAGCCGCTCGGCTTCTTCCTGTGCCTTCTTCAGATCCCCCTTCGCCAGTGCTTCAGCAAACTCCTTGGCCGGACTGTCTGGGCGGGCTTCGCCCTGATCGAGCTCGGTCAGTTTCTCCATTTGCTCCTGGAGTCGCTGGAACTTCTCGGTCATTTCGCGTTCGCGTTTCTTCAGTCGTTCTTCGGACGACGCGATCCGTTCCTGGCGCTCTCGGACCTGCTCCGGCTTTTCCTTTTCGGTTCCATCCTGCTTATTGTGCTCGGCATAAAGTTTTTCGAGTTCAGCTTCCAGCTGCCGCAGCTCTTCCGACTTGCTCGGGCGCTCGGCCGGCGGCTTGATGAAGGTCCGAGGCACGGACGGCTTCGGCGGACCGTCCTTGTTCTCGACCTTGGCCTGGTCGTCGTCCTTCTTGGAACCACCGCCGGCAATCGTGGACAGGATGGGAGGCGGATAAAGTGCCAGCATGGCAATGGCCGCGGCCTGCGCTGGCAAAAACAGCGCCCGCCAGCCAACACGGACCGGAAACTGCCCCTTGACCGTCACCCTTTCCAACTTGTAGTTGGCGTCGGCAAGGAGGGCCTGGCCGGCCTGCGAAGATTGCTGATCGGCGGACAGGCTCATTGCCGTAGTAACGCGTTCCTTCAGGTCAAATCGCTGGTCGATCGCGAGGGCGGCGGACAGGGGAGTTGGCGCCCGCCGGAAGGTTGTCCAACAGGCAATAATTGTCCCCAGCCCGGCAGCGCCGGAAAGGACTGCCCATTTCGTCCAGACTGGCAAATCGAGCTGAAGGAGAGGCTCGATCAGGAACCAAACCAGGCCGATCGCGAGCGCACATCCCCAGGCCAATCCCAGGCGATTCAAGAGGGACTGGGTGAAGAGCCGCCGGCGGGCTTGCCGGACGCGGGCTTCCAGCGGTGTCGGTTGCGAGCGGGCCATGCGAACGCCCTGGATGCGGGTGAGGTGAACAACGTTCTATTCGGTATTATCGTTCCACAATTCAGTCAAGCAACCGGAAAGCGGGGCCGCGTGTAACGCGTCGCGACTTGCTAGCCCCTTGACGTCGGCGGCGCCAGACGGCAGACTTTGCCGAAAATGCCGTTGGGCGTCCCCCGCAAGGGGAGTTTGCACTATATCATAGTGGAAGTTTCGGCCGGGCCTGACCTCAGGAAGCACTACCGGGCGGCCTCTCGTCTCCCACGCCCGCCGCCCCGGCCGGGGTCAATCCGCCGAACTCCTCGTCGCGTTCGGTAGGACGCCCGACCCCGACAGACAGGTGGGCAGATGCCAGCTCCCACGTCGGTGGATGAGTTTGTCGACCTGATTCGCAAGAGCTCTGTCCTCGACGAGCCTCGTCTGTCGGCGTACGTCCAGACGCTGAAAGCCAATCCGAACACTCCGAAAGACGTCACCGAGGTCGCCTGGCTGTTCGTTCGGGACGGCCTGATCACCAATTTCCAGGCCGAGCAATTCCTTCAGGGGAAGTGGAAGAGGTTCACCATCGGCAAGTACAAGGTCCTGGAGAAGCTCGGGTCCGGCGGGATGGGCCAGGTGTTCCTGTGCGAACACAAGCTCATGCGCCGGCGCGTGGCGGTAAAGGTGCTCCCTACAGCCAAGGCGACCGACCCCTCGAGCCTGGAACGTTTCTATCGCGAAGCCCGCGCCGTCGCGGCCCTTGACCACCAGAACATCGTTCGCGCTTACGACATCGACCAGGACGAGAACCTGCACTTCCTGGTGATGGAGTACGTGGACGGCTCGAGCCTGCAGGACATGATCCGCAAGACCGGGCCAATGAACCCGACGCGGGCGTGCCATTACATTTACTGGTCGGCCATTGGCCTGCAGCACGCGCACGCGGCCGGGTTGATCCACCGCGACATTAAGCCGGGGAACATCCTGGTCGATCGCCAGGGGGTCGTGAAAATCCTCGACCTCGGCCTGGCCCGGTTCTTCAACGACGACCAGGACCTGCTCACCAAGAAGTACGACGAGAGCGTGCTTGGCACGGCCGACTACCTTGCGCCGGAACAGGCGATCGACAGCCACGCGGTAGACGGACGAGCAGACATCTACTCGCTCGGTGCCACGTTCTATTTCCTTCTGACCGGGAACCCGCCGTTTGCCGATGGAACGGTCGCGCAAAAGCTGCTCTGGCACCAGACGCGTTCGCCGAAACCGGTTCGGGAAGTGCGCCCCGACGTGCCGGCGGACGTGGCAGTGGTGCTCGGCAAGATGATGTCGAAGAAGGCAGAGGATCGCTATCAAACGCCGGCGCAGTTAGCGGAGGCGCTGCTCAAATTCACGCAGACGCCAATCCCGCCTCCGCCGGAAATCGAGATGCCGCAACTTTCGGCTGCAGCCCTGGGAACGCCGACCGGGCCGCCGTCGGCATCGATGGCTCCGCGAGCGACCACGCCAGCACCGCGCACGCCGCCGGCCGCGCCGGCCCCGCGGCCCGCGGCCATGAGTGGCCCGGCCCCGCCGCCGACGGCCCCGGCCCACGCCAAGACTCAGAGCGCCGGCGTCGCCGTCGCAGACGCCGATACCCAGCGAAACAAACCCGCCCCGGTCATCGAGCCGATCCCGGACAGCCAACCGGGTGTCTGGGAGACGATCAGCGCCGAGACAGCGAACGCGGCGCGGGCTGACACGGACCGCCGCAAGCGCGACAGCAAGTCGAGCCGCAAGAAGATGCCACCCCCGGACATCAAACCGGGAGGCAAGAGCGCTGCCAAGTCCGGGCGTGGAAAAGCCGCCGCAAAGCCATCTCCTTTGGCCCTCGTGCTCGCTATCGTGGCCGGGGTTGTACTCGTCGTCGGCGGGGCCTTCCTTGCCTTCTACTTGACGAAGGAAAAACCGAAGCAAGGCACTCCTACCCAGGGGGGCGACCCGCGCACCCTCATCGTGACGAAGTCTGCCACCGGACCCAATCTATATGCCACGGTGCAAAAGGCGGCAAACGACGCGCGGCCCGGCGACAAGATCGTGATCCAGGATCCCGAATGGGAGGAGATGGCGAGCCTGAACCGCAACAAGGGAATCGCTCTGGTTGCTCCCGAAGGCAAGCGCGTCGTTTGGCGGGCGCCCGCTGGTAAAGGTGTGCCCTACCTGCTGTCGCTTTACGGCACCGACAACGTGCGCGTCAGCGGTATCTCCTTCCAGTCTGAAGGCAGGGCGGAATACGCGGTGCGGATTGCTGGCGCGTGCCCTGGCGTCGTTCTGGAAGACGTCGAGCTCCTGGACGCCATAATCGCCCCACTCGCCCTGCACGATTGCGTTGGCGAGCGGGACCATCCCATCGCCGTCCGCAAGGTGCGCCTCGCCAACCCGGGCGGAAAGGACCCACGGGCCGCGGTCCTGTTCTCAGCCGAATCGAAGGCAAGTGCCGGGAGCCACTGGGTTCAAATCGAGAATTGCGTGATCGCGGGGCCTTTTCGCGAAGGCGCGTTTCAGTTTGAAGGCAGCGCGAGCGACGTAAAGATCGAACACTGTCGCGTCTGGAAGGCCGGGAACGGCGTGAACTTTCGCAAGCCACTCTCTCCCCAGACAACTTGGCGCGTGGAAATCGTCGGCAACACATTTCACAGCCTGACCGGGCCCGGAGTGAATATTGAGGACGCGACACTGATGAAGCAGCGCCCGGATAACCAGATCACCTTGGCCCAGAATTACTTCCAAGGCGTCCCCATGGTGGCCCAGGTTGGCGGAGACGCCAACAATGCGAAGTTCCTCACCGCCGACGGGAACTTCCGGAAAACGGGCACCGTACCCGGCAATCCGATGCTCCCGACAGGAGAGGTCGACGCCGAACTGCCGGCCAACCCGATGGACCGGAGCCATTTCCTCACTTACGACAAGAACAGCCCGCTCTTCAAGGCCTTCAACGGCAAGCCAGTCGGCGCCCCGCCGGAATGACGTCTCCTCCTCACTGCCTCACTCCCCAGCCGCACGTCTATAACTCTCTGCATGGAGTCTTCCGTCGTCGGCATTGACCTGGGCACCACGTTCAGCCTGGCCGCATACGTTCGCAATGGCACACCGGCCGTCGTCCGCGACGAATCCGGTAACGCCCTCGTCCCAAGCGTGATTAGCTTTCATCCGGACGGCATGGTTCTGGTCGGAACGGCCGCCCGCGCACGGGCGTTGAGTGACCCGGTACACACCATCTTCAGCGTCAAGCGGCTCATGGGTCGGACACTCGCCGATCTCCGGAAGGAACTGAAGCTCATCCCGCACCAGATTGTCGAGCGCGACGCGGGCGGCGGCCGCAAGGTGCTGACCGTCCGAATCGGCGACCGGGAACATACTCCGGAAGAACTGTCGGCCATGATCCTCCGTGAGGTGCGCAAACGCGCGGGCGATCCGACACGGGCGGTCATAACCGTCCCGGCCTATTTCGACGACAGCCAGCGCCAGGCCACGCGGGATGCCGGTCGGATCGCCGGTCTCGATGTCTTGCGCATCGTCAACGAGCCAACTGCCGCGGCGCTCGCCTACGGACTCGACCAACGCAGGCAGGGGACGGTCGCAGTCTATGATCTCGGCGGCGGGACGTTCGACTGCTCAATCCTGAGCATTTCGGACGGCGTCTTCAAGGTACTGAGCACGAACGGCGACACCTACCTGGGCGGCGACGACTTCGACCGGGCGCTGATGGAAGTCGCAGCTCGCGAGATGGGCATCGACCTGGAAGTGAAGAAAGACCCGCAGCTACTTCAATCGCTCCGCGATCAGGCGGAGCGGACGAAAATCGCCCTGTCGTCGGCTGAGTCGTCCGACTTCGTGCTCAGCAACTACCGGCGCGTCTTCACTCGCCCCGAGTTCGAGGCGCTGATCGCTCCCTACATTGATCGGTCGTTGGCGAAGTCGCGGACCGCGCTCAAAGACGCCGAATTGCGAACGGATCAGATCGATGAAGTGGTGCTGGTCGGCGGGTCGACGCGCATCCCGTACGTTCGCCGGCGCGTTGGCGAGTTCTTCGGCCGCACCCCGCACACGGAACTCAACCCGGACGAGGTGGTCGCGCTTGGCGCCGCGGTGCAGGCCGACATCCTTGCCGGCGGCCGGCGGCACATGTTGCTCCTGGACGTGATCCCCCTCTCCCTCGGGATCGAGACTCTGGGCGGCGTGGTGGACAAGGTGATCCACCGCAACACGACGGTTCCGGCCCGGGCTACGACCCGCTACAGCACGTCCGCCGACGGCCAGACGGCGATTCTCATTAACATCTACCAGGGCGAACGCGAGCTGACCAAGGACTGCAAACTCCTCGGCACTTTCAAACTTTCCGGCATACCCCCCATGCCCGCGGGCTTCCCCCAGGTGGACGTGACTTTTCTCGTGAACGAAAATGGCATGCTGACCGTAAGTGCCAAGGAGCAGCGGAGCGGACAACAAGCCAGTGTCACCGTGCAGGCGGCTCATGGGCTCAGTCCGGACGAGGTGGACAAGCTGGTCCTCGAAAGTGTCGAGCACGCCCGAGAGGACTTCGCCGCCCGGCAGTTCGTCGAGTTCAAGAACAAGGGCGACGCGGACGTCCGGTATACGCAAAAGATGCTCGCCGAAGCCGGCGACCGGCTGATGGTGGCGGAGCAAGAGCGAATCAAATCCGCAATTCAGGGTGTCGAAGCGGCAATCGCCGCGGAAGACTTGGGCGCCCTGCGCCCCGCTGTGGCCGCCCTCCAGGAGGCAACTTCCCGGTTAGCCACTGAAGGGCTCAACGCCGTCGTCCAGCAAGTCCTCGCGGGAAAGACTGAGGCCGAATTGAAGGCAGGAAAGCTGTAAAATAAGAAGTGATAATCGTCAACGATTGTCTTCTGTTTAGTCCCACACGTCGCCACTCTGTCCATTCCGCCCATCGGATGTGGAGAGACTCATGACTTGGACGGATTCCAGTGAAATCGGGGAAGCGCTCTTCGAACGCTACGACACTCTCAACCCCCTGACTGTCCGGTTCACCGATCTGCACAAATGGGTGCTCGATCTTGAGGACTTTGAGGGAAGACCGCAGGAATCCAACGAGCGCCTCCTCGAGGCCATCCAGATGGCGTGGTTCGACGAGTGGCGGGACGCGTACGGGTCGTAGAGCGGTCAAAGCTCGGTCGGCGTATCCGGGACTTGCTTTTCACGCCGCTCACCCGCGGTTCGGTCGGTGCCGAGCGTGAAAAAGAACGTGGCCCCCTTGCCCACTTCTCCGACCGACCAGACGCGGCCGCCGTGGCGACTCACGACACGCAGGACCGTGGCCAGCCCGATTCCGTGCCCCTCGAACTCTTCCGCGCGATGCAGACGCTGGAACGGCCGGAACAACTTGCCCACGTACGCCGGGTCGTAACCGACTCCATTGTCGCGGACGTGGTACACCCGCTCCCCGCCCCGTTCCGTCATTCCCAATTCGATCTGGGCGTTCGCCGACCGCGACGTGTACTTCCAGGCGTTGCCTAACAGGTTATCCAACACCACGCGCAGCAGGTTTGGATCACCGACCGCGCGGACACCCGGCTGCAGGTCCACTTGAACCGACCGATCCGGGTGCTGCACTTGGTACGAATCGATCAATCGGCCCGCCATGTCACTCAAGTCCACGGAGGTCGGTCGCAGCTCGCCCCGCGACACTCGCGACAGGTTCAAGAGGTCGTCGATCAGATCGCCCATCCGCTGACTCGCGGTCCGAACACGATTCAGGTAGTCTCGACCCACGTCGTCGAGCGCATCAGCGTAGTCTTCGAGGAGAGCCTTGCCAAATCCGTCGATGGACCGCAGCGGGGCGCGCAGATCGTGTGACACAGAGTAGGCGAACGATTCCAGTTCCCGGTTAGCGACCGCGAGCTGCGCCGTTCGCTCGGCAACGCGGCGCTCCAGTTCGCTATTGAGGTGGTGTACTTGGGCCTCCGCTTCGAGCCGCCGGGTCAGGTCCAGGCTCGCCCACAGGACGCACGGCTCGCCGTCCACGTCGATCACGCTCGCGGACGCGATCCCGTGCATGACGCGGCCGTCCGGGAGGTCGGCGGTGAATTCGAGATCGCGAACGCTCCTTTCAGACCGTAGCCGGCCGTACAACTCGTCGGCATCGTGCCGATGTCGAAACCCGATCTGCGGTGCGGTGCGGCCGACCGCGATGTCGCGGGCCACGCCGACCGTCCGCACCCACCGGTCGTTCACATCCAGGTACTTGTTGTCGGACTGGCGCGTGATGCTCATCATGGTCGGGTTGTCGTAGAAGGCCTGCGCAAAGCGCCGCTCGCTGGCCCGCAATGCCGCCTCCGCGCGGGCGTGTGCCGACACGTCGTGGACGATGGAAACGACCCCGATCACCCGCCCCGATTCATCCGCGAGTGGCGTGTTGTACCACTCACACTCGATGAGTCGCCCGTCCGCCGCGACGTTCTGGTTCGTGCTCCACTGGCCGCCGCGGCCGGTGAGGAGTTCCTCCCAGACACGGTCGACGTGCTGGCGCACGTCGGCGGGGACGATGAAACTCGCGTGCTGGCCGATGGCGACAGCCGCTGGGTAGCCGAAGATGCGCTCCGCGGCCGGGTTCCAGCTCAACACGCGAAACTGCAGGTCCCAGTCGATAATCCCCAACGGCGTCTTCAGGCGGTGTTGCTCGTACCGCTCAGCGGCCGTTTTGGAAGGGTCCGGTCTCATGGAATGAGCTGAATACGGAGGGGTGTAATGATCGTAACCGGTGGAGCGACTCAGGCGAAGTGAGTTTCTTAGGGCAACATCTAGTTGGCAGAAGATCACGCGAGCGTCGAGGCGTGAGCCCGACGTGTCTGGCTGGCTGCCGCAGGCACGTCGGGCTCACGCCTCGACGCTCGCCGGTTTTTAGCTGCAATGAAGCAGAACAACAGGTGCAGTGCAGACTACCCGACGAGCTGCTTGACCGGTTTCCCATCCGGACAAAGCTCGATGGGCCGGCCGTCCTGGGCCTTGTACCAGGTGTGCAGCGGCACCCCGAGGCAGTGGTAGATTGTCGCGGCAAGGTCCTGTGGGCTAACCGGGCTGTCGGTCACGAACTCGGCCAGGTCGTTGGTCCGTCCGACCACCTGGCCCGGCTTGATCCCGCCGCCGGCCATGCACGCGACGCCGGCCGTGGACCAGTGGTCGCGCCCGGCCGACGGGTTGATCTTCGGCGTCCGCCCGAAGTCGCCGAACCAGACCAGTAGCGTGTTCTCCAACATGCCCCGGATCTTGAGGTCTTCAATCAAAGCGGAGAAGCCGGAGTCGACGCGCGGCAGGAGCCGTTCTTTCAAGCTCTTGAAGTTGGCCGTGTGCGTGTCCCACCCGCCGTCGGTGACCGTGACGAACTGCACGCCCGCCTCGATGAGCCGGCGGGCGAGCAGGCAGTTCTGGCCGAACTGGGTGCGGCCGTAGCGGTCGCGGGTCCGATCGCTCTCGGCCGCGATGTCGAACGCTCTCTTGGCCAGCGGCGACGTGATGATCCCGTGCGCCTTCTCGTAGAACACGTCGCGGGCCTTGACCGGCGTGGCGCTCCCCTCGACGGCCTTCTGGTACTTCTCCAGATCGGTCAGCATCGCGTAACGGCGGTCCAGCCGTGCCCGAGCCGCATCCCCCTCGATGCTCAGGTCGCGGACGCGGAAGGCCGCGGCATTCGGGTCCTCGCCGACTTCGAACGGGTTGAACTCGTCGCCCAAAAAGCCCGCGATCCCGCCGTTGAACCGCCGGTCCACGTACCGGCCGAGCTGAACGAACGGGAGCATGCCGTCCTTGTACCCGCGCTCCTTCGACACGACCGACCCGAAGCACGGGAACGGGAGGGATGCGTTGAACTTGTGTCCGGTCATCATCAGGTGGTCGGCAACGCCGTGGCTGCCGTTCTTGGGATCGTGTCCACGGATCACGCTGAAGTCGTCGGTCAGCCTGGCGAGGCGCGGAAGATGCTCCACAAAGTGCACGCCCGGAAGCGTGGTTGGGATAGTCGCGAACTCGCCGCGGACCTCCGCCGGGGCGTCCGGCTTCGGATCGAAGCTGTCGATGTGGCTCGGCCCGCCCTGCATCCACATGAGGATGCAGTTGACGTTCTTGCGGTCTGTGGCCGCGACGGCTTCGCGGGCGCGCAGGAACGACGGCAACGACAACCCGAACGTGGCCAATCCACCAACAGTCAGGAACGATCGACGCGAGAGGCCGGAACAGTCACTGGCGCGGTCGAGAAAGAAGTCGAGCATGTGATTCGACCCCGGAGGGGTGAAGACAGGCGGGAGATTGAGGCAGGTATTAAAGTTATCGACTGGAAATTGGTGGATGTCAACCAGAAACCGGTTCCAACTATGGTCCACGACCTCAGAGCAGCCGAATCTGTGTCACCGCGATCCGGCCGCCGAAGCAAACGTCGACATCGGCCCCCGGCGTTCGACTGCGCCTGTGGTAGTCGCCATCGTAATAATGCATGCCTTCTTCTTCGTGTCGATAGCTCAGGGGCAAGGGATGCGGGTCGAGCGGACAATAGACCAATTCGGGATCCGGATCGTCGGACCGCAGATGCGGCAAATTGACGCTCCAGAACGTCCCGGCGTCCCATCCCTTCGCAATCAACTCCGCAAGGACTCGTCCGGTCCACCGCGAGGCTCGCGGCCAGTCATAGTCGAGGAGTTTTTGCTTGTAGTACGAAACGGCGATGCCGGGCCAGCCGTGCAGGACCGCCTCGCGGACCGCGGCGACGGTACCGGAGTAGTACACGTCTGCACCGAGATTTCCGCCGTGGTTGATCCCGGCCAAGACCCACTTCGCGTCTGGAACCACCTTGTGCAAGCCGACTCGGACACAGTCGGCCGGAGTGCCATGGACCGCAAATCGTGCCCCGCCGCGTGGCTCGAGGCGCACTGCTTTGCCGGTGGTCACCGCGTGGCTGCAACCGGATTGCGGACCTGCGGGAGCGACGACGACCGGATCGCCGAGCGCACGCGCCGCGGCCAGGAGGGCGCCCAGCCCGTCAGCGTCGATGCCGTCGTCGTTAGACAGAAGCAGCTTCATATGTGCCAGGCGAGCGTCGAGGCGTGAGCCCGACGTGCCTACCTTATCCGGACACGTCGGGCTTACTCCTCGACGCTCGCCAAATACTTGAAAGCCCTCGCCAGGCTCTCCATCGGCAGCCCGATCACGTTGCTGAGTGATCCTTCCACGACCGAGATATACGGATCGTTCTCTTCCTGAATCGCGTAGGCCCCCGAGCACCCCTCCCACTGTCGCGTGCGAAGGTACGCATTGATCTCCGCGGTCGTCAGCTCACGCATCCGGACGCGGCTGACTTCTTGCCACTGGAGTTGCCAACTGTCCACAGCGCGCCAGAGACAGACCCCCGTCCAGAGTTCGTGCACGCGCCCGGAAAGAGTTTGCAGAATGCGCCGGGCGTCGGACTCGTCCTCTGGCTTGCCAATGACATGGCCATCGATCCAGCCGACGGAGTCCGCGGCCAGGATCAAGCCCTCATTCACAGTCTGCGCGACCGCGGCCGCCTTGGTCCAGGCGACGTGAGTCACGTAGTCGCGGATGTTGCCGTTCGCCGCCTCGGTTGGCTCTGGGACGTTCGACGGCTTGACGTCGAACGCATATCCCGCCTTTTCGAGCAGGTAGCGCCGGCCGTGGGAGCCGCTGGCGAGCGTCAGGCGGAACGGGAGTGCGATGCCCATGCGGAAAGAGTGGAAGCGAGGACGGGCCAAAGGCGGTCGGGGGTCAACTCGGTCATGCACTCGAGCCGGTCGCAGGTGCGAAGGTAGCTCCCCGCACACCAGACGGTGGTCTCGACGGCGCCGGCCTGGCCGTAAGGGCCGTGCCGGCGGACCTGGGTGCAAGTATACGGGGCGACACACGGCCGGCCGAGGGCTGCGGCCAGGTGCAGTGGACCGGTGTCGTTGGAGATCATCACGTCCGCGGCTTCGAGCAGGCCGGCGAGGTGTTGCAAGGACGTTGAGCCAACGAAGTCGCGCAACGGCCCGCGGAGCTGGCCGATGACCTGCTGGGCAAGTGGAGCCTCGTCCGGCGTCCCGACGAAGAACGCGGTCCCGCCGAACGCTTCCTGTGCTCGGCGCGCAAGCGCGGCGAAGTGGTCCGGCGGCCAGCGTTTGGTCAGCCAGCGCGATCCGACCGCAAAGGCCATCCACGGCCGCGGGGCGTCTTGCAATTGGCTTTGCACCCAAGTCTGGGATTCCGGCTGGACCGGGACGTCGAACCGCTTCGGAAGCTCGCCGACTCCGAGCGCTTCCGCGATGCGCCAGTAGCGATCAACCGCGTGCGAAGTCGCCCGATCCGGGACGTCAATGACGTCGGTGTATGCCAGATGTGCGCCCTCGCGCGCCGTGCTGAGCCCGACGCGGCGTTTGGCCCCGGTCGCGAGCGCCATCAGCCCGCTGCGGGCGAGGCCTTGCAGGTCAATGACGAGGTCGAAGCGGCCTTTGCGCAGCGTGCGGGCCAGAGACAAGGACGAACCCGCCGCTCTTCGCCAGCCGCCTTTCAAGGCGCCGCGGTCAAACGGGATTGTTTCGCTGAGTGCTCGGTGACCTTCGATGAGCGGCTGATAAGAACGGTTGACCACCCAGGCGATGTGCGCTTCCGGAAACTTGACTCGGAGTGCGCTGAGGACCGGGAGGGAGTGAAGAATATCGCCGAGCGCGCTTGGCTTGATGAAGGCGATGCGCTCGGCGTGGAGTTCAGAGAGTGGCGGTCGTCGCCGGGTCAGCATCGGGCGGCTCCTTCCGCGCATTGTACCGCGACCATCACCCGATCCGCGGGAACAGCGGTTTCGGCTTACCATCGATCAATTCGGCCGTCACCCGTAGGTCGTCCGGCTGGGCGCACAGCTCGGCTGCGTCCGCGTAATTGACTTCCGCCCACGGCGTCGGGAAGTTGAAGCTCTTGTAGATTGTCTCCGCCGATTTCGGGATAAACGGCTTCAGCAAGATGCTCGCGATCCGCAAGGACTGCACCGCGTTGAACAGCACCCGTTTCGCGGCGTCCTTATCCGTCTTCACGAGCTTCCAGGGGGCATTCGATTCCAGGTACTGATTGGTCGGGGTCAGGAAGTCCTGCACGATCTTCTGAAGCGCCAGGTTGTACCGGCAGCCTTCGATGTGTTCGCGCACCTCGCCGACGAACAGGGCCAGGTCCAGCCCCGGCACGACCGGCTCCGGCACCCGTCCGGCCGAGCCCTCGAACAGCCCGTTGAAGTTCTTCCACGTGATGGTCATCTCGCGGGAGAACAGGTTGCCCAGGTTGTTCGCCAGCTCGGAGTTGTAAACCTCCGCGAAGCGCGACCAGCCGAACTCGCCGTCCGCGGGGAACGGGCACTCGCGCAGGAAGTAGTACCGAAATGCCTCCGCGCTGAACTTCGAGATCACCTCCATCGGCTCGATCACATTGCCGAGCGACTTGCTGATCTTCTCGATAGCCCCCGAGTCCTCATTCTTCACGTAGACGAACCCGTGCGCGAACACCTGCTTCGGTGCCTCCTCCCCCGCCGCCCACAGCATGGCTGGCCAGAGGGCGGTGTGGAATCGCGTGATGTCTTTGCCGATGAAGTGGACGTCGCCGGGCCAGTAGTTCTTGTACGTGGTCTGATCGTCCCCATAGCCGATGCCGGTGATGTACGTGAGCAGCGCATCGAACCAAACGTAGATCGTGAACTCCTCGTCGAACGGGATTCGGATACCCCACGTCTGATTGAGCCGGCTGATCGGGATGTCGCGCAGCCCCTCGGTCTTGATCAGGCTGACGATCTCGTTTTTGCGGATGTCCGGGCGGATGAAGTCCGGGTTGGCGTCGTAATACGCCAACAGTCGGTCGGAAAAGCTCGACAGCTTGAAAAAGTAACACGGCTCGGAGCGCCGAGTGAGCGGAGTCCGGTGGTTCGGACAGAGCCCCGCGTTCTCGGCGTGCTGCTTCTCGGTCTTGAACTCTTCACACCCGTCGCAGTACCAGCCTTCGAACTTCCCCTTCTCGATGTAGCCGTTGTCACAGACCTTCTGAATGAACTTCCGGCAGGCCGCCTTGTGCCGCTCGTGGCTGGTCTGGATAAAGACGTCGTAGCTGATTTCCAGGGCGTCCCACACTTCTCGGAATTGCTTCGCCATGTCGTCGCAGTACGCCTGCGGATCCTGGCCCAATTCCGCGGCGCGCTTCGACACCTTGACCGTGTTCTCGTCGTTGCCCATCAGGAAGCAGACGTCGTACCCCTCCATCCGTCGGTAGCGCGCCTGGACGTCGGCCCCGACCTTCTCGAACGCCGTCCCGATGTGCGGGCGGCTGTTCGGATAGTCGATGGCGGTCGTTTGAAACCAGCGGGGCTTATCGGTCACGGTCGCGGTCCTCAAAACAGAAACCGCCCGGCCGGGGCCGGGCGGTCTGGTCGTTTTACAGACGCAAAAGACGTGGGGGAGGTTCGTCCGCGGGTCAGATGCACCAGTCGCCGCCGTCGTCTGGAGTGGCTTGACGCTGCTCCTTCGACTTCTGAGCTGCCTTAGCCTTTTCACCGGACGGTTCACTCTCGAACGGCGAGCTGTCGGCACCGCCGGAGGCCTCATCGACTCCGTGCGGGTGCTGACCATAAGGGGTCGATTCGGTCGGGCGTTTGTTGCCGTCGCGTTGTGGTGGATTGGCCATGGTCGCCTCCGATGGGTCGAAATGACCGTGTGAGATGCAACCGAGGTGCCGGGAAGCCGTCACTTCCCCGCCGGCGCCCAGTCGTAGAGCATGACGTCCTTGCCGCCGGCGGCAACGCCGCTCTTTGCGTCGCCCTGGTAGCTGATGCGGGCGGTCCACTTGCCGTCGGTCGTGACGACTCGGGCCCCGCCCTCGAGGTTCTGGAATGTTCCTCTCACGGCCGGGGCCTTCGAATTGACAATCAAAAAGACGCGAGTCTCTTCGGTCGGCTTGAAGGAGTTCGCCGGCGTGATCTTGAGACTGGCCGAGCCGAGATCGAGGGTGCCCGTGCCTTCGTAGATGAGCAGTTTGCCGTCCCCGGCTCCGGTAGGCCGGGCGGTGAACGCGGCGGTCACGTCCCCCTCGCGGCCGGCGATCTTGCCCTTCTGGAGACTCAGCCCACTCAGTCGCAGCGGCCCGCCCGCGTCCGTCCCCGGCTGCAGGTTACCGCCTGGCTTGACCGTCACGCCGCCCGGGATTTTCGCGGTTCCAGTCAGCGTGGCGCCATTGTTCACAACGACGCCGCCGGGTCCGACTGGTGTCCCGTTCACCGAGCCGAGAACCAGGACACCCGCGGACACTTCGGTGCCGCCGCTGTAGTCATTCTGACCATTGGTCAATGAAACAGGCGCGTTCCCAACCTTGACGAGCCGGCCGCCGCCGGAGATCTTGCCCGCCCAGCGCAGCGTCACTTTCGGTCCCTTGGCTCGCTCGGTCGCGGATAGCCGGCCGGTGCGGACGAGGCTCAGAGGCCGGTCGATGTCCACGGACGATTCGCCGCGGTAATTGAGGTTCGCGTCGATTAACGTCACGGACCCCTGCGGCCGGCCGAGCTCGCGGTCGTCGATGAACGACACGCGAAACACCTTGTCTGCGGACGATCCGCCGATCAGGGTAATGCCCTGAACGACGAGTCGGGACGCTTCGTTCTCCGAAGCGTCCAGGCCGAGTGCGGTCCCCCACATACCGGACAGAACCAGCGGCGATTCACCAAACCCGGTTAGCCGGGCCCGGACAAAGTGCTCGCGCGTCGCCCGGCCTTTGACCGCGAAATCCTGGTCACTCGCAAGAGTCACATACCCGGTGTGCCCGACAAAATCGAGCGTCAACGGATTGGACCCGGCCCCGAGGCTTGTGTTTTGCTCCCGCGGCGACCCGGAAAAGAGGATTGCACCGCTGTAGAGTTTGACCGTGGAACCGCCGGTCCCGGCCCCGACGTCGGACAGGTCCGTAATGAGCGAGTTCAGCTCGGTGAGGCCGGGTTTGAAGATGACCGACCCGCGGAGCATCGCGATGCGCTCGGAGCTCGCGCCGGCGATGCGGTCGGCGGTCACGCAATCGGCCGCGACGAGCGATCGCGGGCCGGACAGGTCGACGGCAAGGAACGTGTTCGCGTAGTTGCTCGCGGTCTGAACGACCGCGTAGGGTACCACGCGCACCGCGCCGCGCCCGATCGCGTCGCGGTTGAACACGGGGGTGAAGTCCGTATCGCCGGCCAGGGACTTGGCCAAGTCCGAAGTGTTGACGTAAAGGAGATCCGTCGGCGTCTCACGGATGTCGCCATTGACGACCAGCGGCCGCCCCATCCCGGGGTCCAGGAGCAGGTAGCCGAATCCTCGCGCCGGCCGTGCGGGCGCAGGAGGGCGGTTCTGAGGCGGCGGTGTGGCGACCGGCCGATTCTTGACCAGGCTGTCCTGCCAGTCATCAGGATTGGATGGTCCGGACCACGGGTGCCATGCGGCCAGGCCAATGACGACGACCCCCAGGGCGGCGACTCCGCCCCAAATTGCCCATTTCTTCTTCGACGATGGCGGAGCTTCGGTTGCGCTCGCGCCGCGAATCGGCCGGCGGGTGGTCAGGGCGCCGGTTACGCCGGTTCGCAACCCGGCCTTTGGCAACGTGAGCGTGACCTGTCCGCGGCCGCTGACCGAACTGTCGGATGGAGATGAGGTGCCAAGCGCCGGCGGGGGCAGCTCAGCTTCCGTTGGCGGCGGCGGGGGCGGGTCCGTCCACTCAGCCAGGGCTTCGAGCACCTCGGCCGGCGACTGGAACCGGGCGGCCGGATCCTTGGCCATCATCTTTTCCAGTACTTCGGGCATGCCGGGCGGTACGTCCCCGCGAATCTCGTCGATCGGCGTCGGCTCCGTCACCTGGTGCATCAGCAGTTTCTGGGTGACGTTCGCATCCTTGAACGGCGCCCGGCCGGCGAGGAGGAAGTAAAAGGTGCACCCGAGCGAATAGATGTCGGCCCGCGTGTCCACGTCGTGGCTGTTGAGGGCCTGCTCCGGGGAGATGTAGTCGGCTGTGCCGAGAACCGAGTGGGAGTCGAAGCGCTCGGTCAGGCTGCCGTGGCCCGCGAGTCGGGCCAATCCGAGGTCGAGGACCTTGATCACCCCTTCGCGGTCGACGAGGAGGTTAGATGGCTTGATGTCGCGGTGCACGAGGCCGCGCTCGGCGGCGTGTTGGAGTCCGGCCGCCGCCTGGGCGATGTAGTACGCCGCCCGCGTCGGCTCGAGTGGACCAATGGTATTCACCAGTCGATCGAGGTCGGCCCCGTCCACGTATTCCATGACCAGGTAGTGGACGCCGTTGTCGCTGTCGATGTCGTGGGCCTGGACGATATTCGGATGCTTCATCGCCGCGGCCGCCTGGGCCTCGCGTAGGAAGCGGTCGAGTTGTCCCGGCTCGGTCGCCTGCTTTTGCGGCAGGACTTTGACGGCCACCGGCCGCCGCATCTTGAGGTGCTCGCACAGGTAGACGAGCCCCATGCCGCCGGCTCCAAGCCGGTCGATCAGCCGATATTTGCCCGCGATGGTCAGACTGCGGGACTTGCCCTGGAGCAGGAGCGCGGCCTGGAATTTGGTCAGCAGCCGAGCGCCCACGAGCGACTCGGCCAGTCGCTTCGGGTCCGGAGCGTCGAGCGTCTCTTTGGGAAGTGTTTTCACAAAAGCATCGAGACGCTCCGTCTCCACGAGGCGATGAGCGCGCACGATCTGCAGCAGGCTCGGTGCGGTCAGTGCCGGGGCGGTAGACACCGGACTACCTCCGACTCGATGCTCAATATCGCTGGGGCGAGAAAGCAGATGATGCCGATGGGATGGTTGAGCATAACTTTTTTGGGACCAAGAGGCAAATCGCGCGTGGCGCGAGAATGAGAAAAACTGAGTAGTGGTCCCACGCGTCTCACATGACAATAGCCTTGCTGAAATCGCCCAACTCACTCAATTTGCCATTCCTCACCTCGGCAAACATTTGAACGACTTGCCAACGGATTGATTCCGCCGATCTGTCGCATCGCCATTGGCGACAGGGTCTTTTCGTTTCAATGATTGATTTGTGTTGGACACGCCCCCCTTTTTTCGTCAATGAAACTGGCCAGTCTCGTCAACCAATCAATGCAACGCGTCTCTGGCGAAGTGGTTGCGCCGTGCTCGGTGCCGGTCGGGCGGTCCAGCCTGCGGGTCAGCGCACTCGCACGCGCCGGTGCTCGTCAACCAAAAGGACGATGACGATGGTGGTTCCAAGCGGTGAATTTGCCTGGCGCAGGGCTTGCGTCCCGGTCGGAATCGCGAATGCGACGTGACCTATCCGCCCAACTCCATCGATCATCGCGCCGCAGGCTTAGCGGTCGATTCGCGAGGGTTGTTGTCAGCTGCTGACGACCGGCATAATAGGTAGCAATGGCGCTGAAGTCTGAAACCACTACTTCACCACCCGCCCAAGCGCAATCAGGTGCTTCTCCGATCGTACGAAGAGCAACCCGTCCGAAATCGCCGGCGTTGCCAGACACGATTCGCCAACAGGATTGATTGCCAATAGCTCGAACTTCGGCCCTGCCTTCACGACGCGCACACCACTCTCCTCACCCGTGAAGTACAGTCGCCCGTCGGCCGCAACCGGAGACGCGGTGAAGCCCCCTGCCCCGCCGAGCCGCTCCGAGTAAACCTGTTTGCTAGTCTCCGCTTCATAGCAAGTGAGCAGACCGCTGTTTGCACACGCGTAAAGGTAATCGCCGTAGACGATCGGCGTCGGCATATACGGACCGCCCTTCTGCTTACTCCAGGCGATCGACGCGCTCTTCGTCTCCTTCTCCTTCAGGCTGATGTCGCCCGTCGCGCCCGGCCGCACCGCGTAGATCGGCTGCACCGGGCTGTAGCCGCTCGTGAACCAGATCAGTCCCTTGCCGAGGAACGGCGTCGGTACCGTGATCTCGCTGTGCTTGCCCAGCCGCCAGAGTTCCTTGCCGGTCGCAGGGTCGTAGCCACGGGCGAACTTGGTCGCGTTGGTCACGATCTCCGTCCGCTCAGGCCCCACAACTACGGTCGGCGTGCCCCAGGACGGCACCTCCTCTCGCGGCGTCTGCCACAACGTCGAACCGTTCTTCAGGGAATAGGCGGCAATGAACGCGTTCTTCCCCGCGTCGCACTGGACGATGACGCGGTCCTCGAAGATCACTGGCGACGACCCGAAGCCCCACTGGTAGTCCGGGTCATAGAACCAGCCGCTGTCGAGTTTGCCCAGGTCGCGCTTCCAGAGGAACCTGCCGTCCTTGTCGTAGCAATAGAGCCCTTCGGCGCCGAAGCAGGCGACGACGTGCGTCCCGTCGGTCGCGATTGTGGGATTCGCATGCGTGCTCTTGAGGTGCCGCTTCACCTGCGGCACTCCGCGGCACGCCTCCTTCTCCCACACGATCCGGCCGTCTTTCTTGTCGAGACAAAGGACGAGCCAGCGGTGTACCGTGTTGTCGTCGACCGATTCGACGTTGCCGTACTGGCCCGCTTTGATGCCCGCCTTCGGGTCGCCGCTGATTGCGGTCGTCAGGTAAATGTGATCCTCCCACACGACCGGGCATGAGTGGCCGAGACCTGGGATCGGGGTCTTCCAGCGGACGTTCTTCCCCTTCGGTACGTCGAAATTGGTCGGCGGGAACTGGCCGTCGGCGATCCCGGTCGCGCCCTGTCCGCGGAACTGCGGCCAGTTCATCGGCTTCATCACGGCATCGGTCGGATCGGCCGTATCAGGAAGTGTCGTTTCCTTGGCGACGGTCTTGGCCGGGTCGACACGGTCGAATTTGCGGTCTTCGAATTTTCCCCCCTTGAGCGTAAAGGCGACAACCTTCCCGTCCTTCCGCTCGAACACATATTGGCTCGTACCCCCTTCCACTTTGAACGCGTCGTCCTTGTCGCGCAGGAGGGTGTAAAGGCGCTGACCGGAGGAGGAGACAAAAAGCGATCCGGCGTCGAGCGCGACGGTCAATTCGCCAATCTCTTTATTGCGATAGGCGCCCGTATACGCCTTCAGAACGTCAGCAGCTTCGGCCGGAGTTTTCTCCGGCGGCTTGGCACCGGCTTTTTTGAGTAGCTCGATGACTTCTTCGCTTTTGGTTGCCTTCCACGCGGCCGTGAGTTGTTCGGCGGTCGGCTTGCCGTGCGTGATGATTGCCTTCACCAGATCCACCTGGCCCTGCGCCGCGGCGGGACGCAGCAATCCGCCTCCGCCCTTGGCACCTGCGGCCAAAAGTTCGGTGATCACGTCGGTCCGGCTGCGCATATTGGCCCAGGTGAGTGGCGTGGCGGTGTAAAACGTGTCGGCCACATTCGGGTCCGCCTTGCGTTTCAGCAGCAATTTGACGACCTCGAGGTGCCCCTTGTCCGCGGCGAAGTGGAGCGCGGTGGCGCCGTACGCGGTCTTCGAGTTGACGTCCACGCCTTTGTCGATCAACTCGCCGACGGCCTTCGCATCCCCACGACGTGCCGCGGAGAAGAAGTCGTCGGTGCGATCGTCGGCCATTGCGGTGAACGGAAGGAAAGCGGCGAACGCCAGCGCAAAGAGAGGGCGCGGCATGGGTGGAGACTCCAACGAGTGGGTCGTTGGAGGAATGTTGTATGCCGAGAATGGAGACTACTTACCGACCACCTCAATCGTCGGGTTCGCCATGATGAACCCCTTGACCGGCAGAAGCGGAGTGAACGAGATCACATCCGCCCAGCTGTGGTCGGTGATCTTGATGTGTCCCGGGCCGATCGAGCCCTGGCCGATGGTCGCGTCGAGTCCAATCCACTGGCCCTGGACGAAGACTTCGGTCCACATGTGGAACGCGAGCCCGGCCGGCTGACCAAGCAGGCGATCGACGTAAACGAGCCCGATGGCAGTTCGCGACGGGATACCCTGCGCCCGGCACATCGCGGCCGTCAGCATCGCATACTCGGTGCAGTCGCCGGTTCGCGTCTTGGCGACGTGATCGGCCGGGGCCATCGCTTCCGTGTAATCCGCAGGCTTCATGAAGTTGCGGACGAACGACTCGATCTTCTGCGCCTTGAGCCACGGGTCGGTCGTCGTCCCCGCGGCCCGCGACGCCAAATCCTTGACCCCCGAGTCGTCCGAGTTGATGAAGTAGTTGCTCTTCAAAAACTCCGGGCCAACTTTTTCGTCGGTGCCTCGCTCTGGCCGGCGGCGAGCCTGGACGCGCAGCTCGAACGTCTTTCCCTCGACATTCCGGATCGTTTGCCGCGAGTCCTGCACGACCAGCTCCTTCGGCTGCGCGTCTCCCTGGAAAGTGACACGATAGACGATCGACTCCCGATCATGCATGCCCGGGACCGCGGACTTGAGGAAGATCGATTGCCGCTTCATCAGGTCCGGGACCTGGCCATTCGGAGCCAGCGCCGCGACCTTCGACGTCCGGATCAGCGACACCTTGCCGATCTCGGGGATGTCCATTTGCGTCTTGATCGTGTCGTAGCTGACCGGGTCGGCCCAGAAGGTCGCCGCCGGCAGGCGCAGGGTTTGACTGTCCTTGAGCTTGAGTGGGTCGGGTGTCGCAATCACTTTGAGCAACTCCCGCTTCACGCCGCCCGGTAGCGCGACTTGCTCCTTCTCCTTCACCGCGACGTGGACGGTGACGTAATTTGTGACTTGCGGCTCGAAGTAGCGGTACATGAGTTCGTCGCCCGGTTTGGCCTTCTTGTCGCGAAGGAAGGTCTGTTCGCGGGCCAGGCCGATGCAATTGGGGTCCCAGCGGAACTCGGTGTGGTATTTGAACTCGCCGTCGGCGGTGACGCGGATCTTCGGCCCGTCGATGATGGTGCAGTCGAGGGTCTGCACGCGGTCGCGGCCCAGCCAGAGCTTGGCCTTGATGGCGTGGACCTTGCCGTCCACGTCCTCATCCGCGGAGACGTCCGCTTTCATCTCCGCCTTGGCGTCCGCGCGACCGACGACCAGGCGCAGCTCCTTCGTGGTGCGGATCAGTTTCTTGCCGTCGGCATCGACCGGAACACAGGTCATGTGGATGTGGCCGATCTTGACGTCCACCCCGCGATCGTTCTGGACGTATGCGGCTTCCCAGACTTCATCGAGCGGCTTCGGGGCCGGGGCTTTCAGCTTCTCTTGAGCAAGAACGGGCGAGCAAACGAGGACAATGATTAAGCCGGCGAGGCGCATGAAAAGCTCCGAAACGGCGGACGCATGAGTCATCATCATCTCGACCGTTCGGGGGGACAAGGTGTGAGAAAAAAACCGGCGCGAGGCTACAACTCGCCCAATCTGCGCACCTGCCCGTTCGTCACGACCCCCCGGACCGGTAGAGGCCCGCTTGTTACCAGCGCCCGTGCCTCCGGGGAAGTTCAGTCTGGTATAACCAAGGTGAATTCGAACCCATAACGATTGGCTTTCTCATGTTGGTTCGGCCGAGCGTCTTCGCGTTGATTCTGGCCGCTGGTGCAGTTCGGGCCGACAGTCCGCGGGACGTCGCCGACCTGGTGAAGCAGCTCGGCGACCCGAAATTCGCCACCCGCGAAGCCGCACAAAAGGAATTGCTGAAGCGTGGTGAAGGGATCGTGCCCGAACTGGACCAACTCGCCAAGACGGCCGACGCGGAGACGGCCGAGCGCATCCGCAAAGTGCGTTATGACGTGGTCGGGTACAAGGACGACATCCGTCGACTATTGCTTGATTTCCACGAGAAGCTGGACAGTACTCCTGGTCCCGTCTCGGACGAACTGCACGGCCTCATCGCGGGCCACCAGCCCGGCTCAGGCGATCTGCTTGTCTCCATCCTTGCCCAGCCGGACTATCCGCTATATCGACAGGCCCTGCGAACATTCGTCGCGACCTGGGACGCGGCCACTCCCGCCCAGATCGACCGCTACATCCAACAGGTGGTCACCCTCAAGACCGGTCGCCACCGGGCGAAATTCCCCGCGAAGGTCGCGGCGATGATCTCATTCGAAGCACAAATCCGCGATGGATGGAGCGGCTGGCCATCCATCAGCGGCGACAAGAAGTTTGACTTTCGAACCCGTACCACTCGCTATGTGGACGGCAAGCCGTACGACAAGCCGTTCCAATACCAGTACCCGTTCGCGACGGTTGGCTGGGTCAAAGTCGGCGAACTGACCGAAGGGAAGCACACGATCTCCGCGGTCATGGAGTACGAATTCACTCAGCGGGGCGAAAAGCGAAAGGGGACCATCCGTTCGGCGGACTCGGCTCTGGAAGTGGTCGCCGACACTGGCGACGACCTGATCGCGCCCCGCGACGAGGCCGTTCGGAAGTACGTCCTCCGTTCATTCCGGACGCGCGAGCTGGAATATGAACCCGAAAAGCAGGAAGGCCCTTTGGTGCGCCAGCCGCTGGGGAACCCGTGGGAGCCGCAGGTCCGGTGGAACGTCGGAGGCGACAAGTGGGCCGGCATCCACGTCCCGATCTGGGAAGTCTGGCAGGGAATCGACGTGGACCTTTGCTTCGACGTGGAGATCCACGACGTGAAGACCGGGAAGGTTTACCCCTCCCATCCGATCTGCGTCCGTCGTGGGGAGAGGTCGCGGGGCTATCTGTATCCGAGCAACTCCCCCGAGGGTTTTGCCAAAGGCCGAGATGGGTTCGTCGCGGTCAAAGTGGTCTTCAAACCGTCCCGCGCCGTCGCCCTGAATGATCCCGCGGTGACCAGGTACTTTCCGGAGACAATCACGACCGGCGAAATGCGGGCGAAGGTGTACCAGGTCATTCCAGACTCGCGGTTCGAGAGGTAGTATGCTCCCCGCCGAGGTGATGCGGCAGATTCGCCGCCTCCAACTGCGAGCCCGACGGGCCGTCCAGACGCTTCTGGGCGGTGAGTATCACTCCGTCTTCAAAGGGACTGGCCTCTCGTTCGAGGAAGTCCGCGAATACCAGCCTGGCGACGACGTCCGCTCGATCGACTGGAACGTCACCGCCCGCATGGGCTCGCCGTTCATCAAGCGCTTCGTCGAGGAGCGGGAACTGACCGTCCTGCTCGCCGTGGACGTCAGCGGCAGCCAGCGGTTCGGGACACAGCGGCACACCAAGCGGGCCGTGGCTGCGGAGGTCGCAGCGCTCATCGCGTTCAGCGCGGTCGCCAATAACGACCGCGTTGGCCTGTTGGCCGTCAGCGACGAGGTCGAACGATTTATCCCCCCCGGCAAGGGCGCCAAACACGCCCTGCGCGTACTGCGCGACATCCTCTTTTACGAAGCGCGCCGGCCGGGGACGTCGCTCAAGACCGCGTTCGACTTCCTCAACCAGGCGCTGCCGCGACGGGCGATCGTCTTCTTCGTCAGCGACTGGCTGGATACCGGTTACGAACCGGCATTCCGTCTCGCGGCCCGCAAGCACGACCTGATCGCAGTCCGCGTCAGCGATCCGCGGGAAGAAGAGCTGCCATCGGTCGGGCTGATGGAAGTTGAAGACGCGGAGACCGGCAAACACTTCCTGCTCGACACCCGGCGCAGCGCCGTCCGCGAGGCGTACGCTGCAGCGGGGGCTCGGCGAAAGGCCGCGTTCACGGCACTCGCTCGATCCGGGAAAGTGGACCTGATTGACGTGTCGACCGACGGCGCCCACTTTGACGCGCTCGTTCGCTTCTTTCGCCTGCGCGAGTCACGGCGGAGGCGGGGACGATGAGCCGCATCCTTGGAATTGCTCTGGCAGTGGTCTGCGTCGCAGCAGCACCCGCCCCATTGGTCGAAATCCGCAACGCTGCCGACGCGGCCAAGCGCATCGAAGCCCGGGCGTCGCTCGATTCCAACGATATTCGCCTCTCCGGGAACGTGCGGTTGACGCTCTCCGTCGAGGGCCCCGGCCCGCTCGAGGTCACCCCGTCGAAACCGCTGCTCACCAAGCCCAACTTGTGGCGCGCCCGCGACGACAGCTTGCCGCTTCGCGAGATTCTGCCCGGCGGCCGCGAGCGCTGGACGCAAACTTACCGCCTGTCACCGCTGGTCCCCGGCACGCCGGCCATCGCCCTCGGCAAACTAACCGTTCGGCCGGCGGGCGAACAGGACGTCGTCATCGAGTGGAAGGATCAGGAATTGTCGGTCCGCGTCGTGACCAACATCGAGTCGCCGTCCGTCGATTCCCTACGACCGCCGACGGACATCGAGCAACTGCCGCCAGCGCCGAAGCCGGATCGCGGGGCATCGCGGTGGCTTTTTGCCATCGTCCCTGCGCTTCTGATCGTCGCCGCGATCGCGCTGGCGCTCGGGCGACGGAAGCCGAAGCCGCCGGCCCCACGAGACGCGGCCTGGGCAGCGCACGAATTGTCCGCCACAGATCTCACGGCCGATCGATGCGCCGTCATCTTGCGACAGTACCTCGCCTACCGGTTCGGCGTGCCGGCCGAGACGCGGACGACGCCCGAACTGGCCGCCGGGCTGCGCACCGACAACCGTCTACCAGCCGAATCCGTCGCCGAATGGCAGTCGCTCCTGGACGAATGCGACGCCGCCCGGTTCTCGGGGACGTCTGCTACCGTCGCCGGACTCGCCGACCGGGCGCGGGCACTCGTCGACGCAGCCGAAGTCGCTATGC
>Ga0066903_100000365_pt1 | contig 27429 bp, 21 predicted proteins | sample PanSoiMetaGPlot1_FD_67491 | JGI IMG/M metagenome (GOLD analysis project Ga0066903, IMG submission 67491) | Tropical forest soil microbial communities from Panama analyzed to predict greenhouse gas emissions - Panama Soil - Plot 1 (version 2) | ecosystem: Environmental > Terrestrial > Soil >... | reverse complement strand
CGACCGCGGCGGCCCGGCGTTCAACATCATTCCGAAGACCGGCGGCAACACCTACAGCGGCACGGCGTTCGGCAGCACGGCGGGCAAGTGGTCGCAGGCCAGCAACCTCGATGATGACCTGCGCAAGGTCGGCATTACCGAACCGCCGGGACTGATCAAGAACTGGGACACGAACCTCGCGGTTGGCGGTCCGATCGTGCGCGACCGGCTGTGGTTCTACAACAACCTGCGCAGCTACGGCTCGCACCAGGACATTCCCGGGCTCTACGCGAACCTGAACGCGCTCGATGCGTCGAAGTGGAACTACGTCAAGGATCCGAACGTCAAGGCACGCTCGGCCGCAGACAAGAAGATCGAGTCGATCCGGCTGACCAGCCAGCTGACGCCGCGGAACAAGGTGGGGTTCTACTGGGATTACCAGGCGAACTGTGCCGGATCGGCGCTGGTCAACACGGGCGATCCGTGCCGCCAGCGGGGTGACGACTGGATCGGCCTCGGCACGCCGACGACGTCGCCCGAGTCCGCCAACATGTGGCCGGACCGGGAGAAGATCACGCAGGCGACCTGGTCGTCACCGGCCACGAGCAAGCTGTTGTTCGAGGCGGGCTTCTCGTCATTCAGCAGCAAGTGGGGCGGCTACATTCCGCCAGGGTCGGCCTCAGGTCTCGTGGCGGTGCTCGAGCAGAGTACGGCCGCCGGTGTCCCGACGCCGAACTTCACCTATCGCGGCTGGGCCTCCGCGGCGTCCAACAATCAGCAGCACAACATCTGGCGGGCGTCGGCCTCGTACGTGACCGGCGCGCACAGCTTCAAAGTCGGCTACCAGGCGGCCTATGAGGTGTACCGGCAGTACCAGAACGTCGACAACCAGCTCAGTTACACCTTCAACAACGGCGCGGCGACGCAGCTCACGATGCGCGAAGGTCCGCACAGTCAGGGCAATCGCACGCGCTACGACGGGTTCTACGCCCAGGATCAGTGGACGCACGGGCGCCTCACCGCGCAGGCCGCGGTGCGATACGAGCGCGCGTGGAGCTGGTTCCCCGAGGGCGAGAACGGCATCACGGCGGACAACCAGTTCGGCACCCGCTATATATTCCCGCGGCAGGACGGTGTCACCGGCTTCAACGACATCACCCCGCGGATGGGCGTGGCCTACGACCTGTTCGGCACCGGCAAGACGTCCGTGAAGGTCAGCATGAGCAAGTACCTGGAGACCGCGCAGAACGGGGGCCTCTACACCATCAACAATCCGGCGGTGACCTTCCAGCAGACGACCAACAGAAGCTGGACCGACGGCAACAAGAATTTCACTCCCGACTGCAATTTGATGAATCCGGCGGCGCAGAACAATCTCGCGTCCGGCGGTGACAATTGCGGCGCCTGGCTTAATTCCAACTTCGGCAACCCCTTCGTCACCACGCGCGTCAACCCCGACATGCAGCATGGATGGGGCGTCCGGAACTACGACTGGCAGTTCGGCGTCGCCGTGCAGCACCAGATCGTCCCGCGCGTCGCCGTCGACGTCAGCTACAACCGGCGCTGGTGGGGGAACTTCTTCGTCACGGACAACCGTGCGCTGGGCCCGGAGGATTTCGACCAGGTGACGATCGCCGCGCCGTCGAATCCCAACCTGCCGGGCGGGGGCGGCTACCCGGTGACGTTCCTCACGCGCAACACACACTCGCTGATCGGCGCGACGGACAACTACTTCACGTCCGCGAGCGATTACGGCGACGTGACCTCCTACTGGCACGGCGTGGACGCGCAAGTGAACGCGCGGATTGGCGGGCGGCTGTTCCTGCAGCTTGGCTTGAGCGGCGGCAGAGGCGTCCGCGACTACTGCGCGGTGGCCGGAAAGCTTCCGGAGCTGTACACGGCAGTCGGGGCGCAACTCGCCAATCAGCAGTTGGCATCGTGCGCGGTCACCGAGGACTGGCTGACGAGCGTCCGCGGCCTGGCCTCCTACACCGTGCCCAAGGCGGACGTTCTGGTCAGCGGCTCCTTCCGCTCGACACCAGGCGTGGCGCCGGCCGGGAACTCCGTGGCAAGCAACGGCAACTCGCTGGCGGCCAACTACAACGTGACGAGCGCGATTCTGCAGGCTCAGACGGGGCGCCCGCTCGCACCGGGCCAGCCGTTTCAAACCGTCAACCTCTTACTGTGGGGGCACACGTTCCCCGACACGCTCAATTCACTCGATCTCCGCGCTGGCAAGATCCTGAAGTTCGGCCACACGCGGACGAACGTCGCGATCGATCTCTACAACCTGTTCAACGCGAATACCGGGACGGCGTACAACCAGACGTACGATCCCGTTACGAACGGAGCGACCTGGCTGGCGCCGACCACGGTGCTGAATCCGCGGTTCGCGCGCTTCAATGTGACGTTCGACTTCTGATTCGCGGCGGACGCTATCGAGTCCCACAGGTGCCGGGCCAGCCCTGATCGCACGCCCGCGCGTACAACCGCGCGGGCTCTCGATCCGCGATCGGGCCCTTGCTCCCGCGCAGGATGAACGGGAAGTCGGCAGGCGTCGGCGCGTCGCGGCGGAACGTGCCCTGCCCGGTCAACGCGACGCGGTTGTCGCAGCCGGCGCCAAACCCCAGCTCGCACGCGCGCTCGAATGACATCGCCGCCCGGCCGTGATTGGCGTAGTGACCTTCCAACAGGATGCCGAGCTCGTTGCACGCCCATCCGGAACCGTCGTCGCAGTGGCCGTCCTCCTGAAAGTACAGGTCTTCGCAGGCGCTGGGCAGGTCGGCGGCGCACGCCTTCTGCCAGAACGGCAACCACTGTCCCGGATGCCTGTCGCCCAGGTACCCGGTGGCGCTCATGGCGCCGAAGGCGACCGCCCACACGCTCATGTACGCCAGGTGACGCCGGCGCGGCACCAACGCCGATCCTGCCTTCGCCGAGGCTACGGCGGGCAAGCCCCACGCAGCGGGATCGATTCGCTGCAGCAGCGGCGATCGCGCGAGCCCGTCGAGCAGCTTCGTGGACAGGTTCAGCAGCGGCACCTGCAGCAGCTTGTCGTAGAACCCCGGCATCCCCAGCCGCAGCAGCGCGGCGTACAGGAGGACGGTGGTCAGTCCATACAGCACGCCGTACATGATCCGTCCCAGTTCAGTCCGCGGTGACGTCGCCGGATCGGTGAACAGCAGCGTCATGCCGATGAACACCGCAATGGGCACGTGCGAATCGGAGAAGAAGTAGACGCCGGTCGCCGCGTAGTAGACCGCGCTGCTGACGAACGTCGTCACCACCGCCGCCATCGTCATCGGCGTGACGCCGAACAGATACTGCCCCGGCATCCCGACCAGGAAGATCGCAAGATACATCTGCGGCGGGTAGAACTCAGTCTGCGCCACCAGGAAGCCCCACGTCATGTCGGTGGCGCCGGCGATCAACAGGAACACCGACACCACCGCGAGCGGAAAGGACGAAGGGTTGAAGATGTGCGTGTTGATGCCGTCGCGCGTCCAGCGCAGGAACTCCTTCGCGAGGAAGCCGAGCGCCACCATCGCGAACTGCAGGTAGAACCAGTCGTCCTTGAACCAGAAGAACAGCGTGATGCTGAAAATGATCGGAAACGGGCCGAAGCCGAACGCGAACGTGCGCCGGTGCGTCCACGAGAGCAGGCTGTCGAACCCGTAGGCAAAGAGGATCTGCGCCGCGATGAGCGGCGCGGCGTGATAGACCTCTCGCCAGTAATAGCCCCAATAGAGGATGAGCGAGCCTTGCAGAAACGCCTGCAGATAGTGCTGCCGTCGCAGCACGATTTCGAGCGACACGCGCTGCTCACGGCGCAGAACCCCGAACAGCAGTCCACTCCACGCCAGCAGGATCAGCGCGACGGCGACGATCGAAGCGCGAACGACGGGACGCTCCTGCAGCAGGGAGAGCTGGCTGAGGACGAGCAAGCCTGCGACGGGGCAGGCGTTGAGGAGAAAGGCGCGGCCCGCCGAGATCAAGGTTCCGGCTGCTGGTGAAGCAGCCGGCTTGCCCGCCGTCGCCTTGACGGAGGCGGGCGCTCTTCGGGACCGCGCCATCGAACAGGCGAGACGACGCTAGTGGCGGATCTGAGAGGAGACGACGCCTTCCTCGTAGACCTCGCAGTTGCCGCGCTCCTTGATCAGCCCCGCGTCGCCATTCGGCATGAGCGTCATGATGCGCGGCGTCATCACCCATGGCTCCACAAGTGCGTCAGGATCGTCGACGGTCACCTCATAGAGAATCTGATTCCCCTTCCGCGTGAACTTCTCGACGAGGTGCAACTGGTCGGAATGGAAGAACCCTCCTCGCGCGAGCCACGTGCTGTCGACGAACGAGTTCGAGTCGATCACGAGCGTGTCGCCTTCCCACCGGCCGACGCTGTATCCATAGAAGGTCGCCTCGAGCTCCCGCTTCGGATCGCGCTTGCGGTTGTCGGTCGGCACGACCCGATACTCGCCGTAGCCGCCGCCGCCGTCCACGCCGGCACGGTAGATCATGACGATGTCGCGATCGCTCTGAATGATCCGCGCGGGCGCCCCGTGCCGCGGAAGGCCCAGCGGCTTGCACGTCATCACCGGATCTTCCTTGTTCGTCCACATGTCGAGGGCAATGACCTTGTCCCAGTATTCGGGCTTGTACACCGGGCGATTCGGCCCGAACCGCGAGGGCGCCTCGAACTCGTAGTCATAGGTCTGATTGACGGTCCGCGAGCAATCGCTGGTCTGCGTGGGGCCGCAGCGGCGGAAGCCGTACCGCCAGTTGAAGAACCCGCCGCTCTGCCAGCTGCCGGTCAGATCCGGATGGCCATCGGCGCGCCGCGGTGTCGGCTGATCCTGCGACGCCTGCGCTGCTGGCGCTGGCGGCCCAAAGGTCGGGGCAGGCGGAAAAGGCCTCTCGGGCAGCGGTGGCATCGACGGCTTGATCGCCGCCCGCACGCTCGCAGGCACCGGCATGACAACGTAGACGCTGCCGGTCTCTGTTTCCTTGGTGGTCACGTCGCGGACGACTGTGCCGTTGCGCCGCTCGGTCATCTTGCCGGCGTACAGCGTGTCGATTCTGTTGAGCGGGTTGTTCCAGTCCTTGTAGTCGCCGTAGGTGAACTCGGTGGTCGTCGATCCGTTCTTCACCACGACGCGCTCGGCCATGTACTTCGAGTCGAGCGTCGCGCTCGCCGTCGCGCCGGGAACCCCCGGGATGGGGAACGTCACGACGGGCTTGCCGCCTTCCCAGGCAACCGAGGTGTTCCCGGCCGTCATGACGCCGTCCTTTAACAGCGTCGCCGGGTTGGCCCCCCACTCGTGCTTGTCATTCACGCCGAGAATCGCGGCCTTCGCCGCGCCCTGCGGGCTCGCCCACAACCGGATCAACCTCTCCTGCACGGCGCCCGGTATCGGCGTGGCCTTGCCTTTTCCAGCAACGAGCTCAGCGCCGGGGATGTCCTCGTTCCAGGCGTATTGCCAGCTGACGACCTCGACGTTCGAGTAGGCCTGGCCGTTCGCGCGCGTGCACGTGTACTGCACACGCTCGCCCGAGGTCTGGTAGTTGATGCTGGCGCGATATTTCGTGAGCGTGCAGGGCTGGCCGTCGACCTGGATCGTCCCGCCGGTTCCCTGATACTCGAGCGACACCATGAGCTCGTGCTCGTCGATGCCGCGCAGCATCCCCATATACCAGGTCCAGTTGAAGAGCACCGCTCGCAGATCTTTCGCGTCCTTCGCCGGCGTATAGGGCGGGTTCTGGTTGCCGCCGAACTGCGCCTGCAACGCGGCGGTCAGCAGACCGCAGAGCGCCGCAACCGCGCCAAACGCGGCGGTCCTTCGAATCGAGCCTCGCGCTTTCATGGTGATTCCCTGCTAATCGTTGGGGTTGCCGTTCGAGACCTCGAACACCTTCCCGGCGGCCGTGGTCACGGTCTTCAGGAATCCCAGCGGGTTGCCATTGCGCGCCGGAATGAATTTCGCTGTGACCGTCTCGCCTGGCTTGAGCGTGCCCTTGCCGATGCCACGCTCCGCGAGCGTCGTCGCAGAGCCGGTCGTGAAGGTCCAGTCGGTGGTCGTGCCGTCGGGGTTCTTCACCTCGATCGTCATCGAGCCGTGAGGATTCACGAACTGGATTTTGGTGAGCGTTCCGGTGACTTCCTTCTCACCCTTCATGTCGTACACGCCCGCGAGCGAGTGATGAGCCTGCACCGCGAGACTGCCCATCGCACACGCGGCAAATGCCACACAACCCAAGGTCCGCCGAATCATTTCTGCGCCTCCATCAAGTTGAGCTCGGCATCAGGCCCGACCATTGCGCGCGGGCATCGGTCGCAAGCGTCTGAAGCTCAAATTATGCCTGATTTCTGAATGGTTTGGCACGGCGCGAGTCCCGGTCACTTCCGGGCGGTCACGTTCGACAACTTGACGACGTCCGGACTGGCGAGGTCGGTGACGATCGCGTTGTCCTGCTCGACGCGGATCTTCGTCGCGGGCGCGAGGTCGCCGGTGCCGGAACCAGAGGAAGGCACATCAAGCAGCACGAGCCCGAGATCGAATCCTGGCTCCGTCCGCGTGGAGCGGCCCGGGCTGTCGAGCACGATCGGCGATCCCGTGACGACGGTGATCAGACGCCGGCCGTCAGTGGAGAAGGCATACGCATACTTGATCGGGGTGTTGTGCGTGCCAATCTGCAGCGACCCGACGGTGGGACGCTTGGCGAGCAGATCCCGGGCGGCCGTGCTGCCCTCCTTCAGTGCCTTGATCAGTGACTCACGCTCGGCGTCGGTCGAAAACTTGTCAATAACGATCGTCAGCGGGGTCGTCGCTCCGCCGCTCGCGGTATTGACCGCGGCCGTCGCGGTGAATCGCTCGCTCGCCTCGACAGGCGCCAGAAGGAGCACGCCGACAAGTCCGAAACAACACATAAATCGTGCATGGAAAGACATGAGGGGCATGATACCCGCATCGGCAGTCTCACCGCCGTCGCGAGAATGCGTCGAGCCATTCGGTCGCGCGGTCCTCAGCCTGCCCGATGGCGTCGCGTGTCATCCTGCGTTCGGCGTCGATGCGACGGCGATCGCAGCTCGATTGCAGCTCGCCAACGGTCCGCTTCCAGCAGATCGTGAGCCACTTGTAGGATTCAACCAGGTCCTGGACGGGATTGGTTTCGGGGTCTGCCAACGGGTTCTGCGATCCCTGTAAGTACACCAGGCCCAGCGCAAACTGGGCTGGGCCCAGGCCCCGGTCGGCCGCCCCGCGGATCGAATCGATTGCCGCTCCGACGCCGTCACCCACACCGGTACCGAGGAGTCCGGAAAAGGCAATGGACAGCACCCCGAACTTGAGCTGCGCCTCCGCCAGGCCTTGATCGGCCGCTTGGCGGAACCACGGGATCGACGCACGCCCATCGCGCTCGACGCCCTGTCCGGTTGCGTACGCCACACCGAGCGAATACTGCGCCAACGCGTAGCCCTGGATTGCGGCTCGGCGCATCCATTCGATCGCCTCGGCCTGATCTGGCTGGACGCCCCGCCCTCGCCAGTAGTCCATGCCCACGGCAAATTCTGCGGACGCGAGTCGCTGGTCGGCAGCCTTTCGATACCACAAGTGGGCTTGCTCATCATCCTGCGGGACACCGTCGCCGTCCTCAAACGCGCGCGCGAGGCGAAACTGCGCCGACGCGTCGCCCCGCTCGGCTGCGTCGCGGAGCCGTTTGACGACGTCGGGCGTGTTCGCGGGGCCTTGCGAGAAATGAACGTCTGTCGGGACGATCGAGGCATCAGCCCAAACGAATGGGGTCAGTGCGCTCCAATCGACACCTGCCGGCTGCGCCACGCTGAAGCGGCTGTGCAGGCAAACGACGAAGATCATCACGAGCAGACGCGCGACCAGTCCTCGGGTCATCATGGGTTGGGCGTCGGACCCCGCGTCTCGACCGCAGGATTGTGACGATCCTGAACCGCGCTTGGCCGTGGGATAGCTCAACGCGACGCCGGCCGCGCCAGCCTTGTCCCATTTGCTATCATTTCGGCATGGCTTCTCGATGCTTCATCGCTCCAGCCGTTGCCCTCGCTATTGCTGCCTTCGCGGGAGTTGAGTCGGCCGGTCAAGCGCCCTCGGCCGCCCCGGGTCCCAGGACGGGACCTCCAACGGCAACGGCAGGGGCGGCCTCGCCGTCGGCGAAGGCTGCATCGAAGTCGACCTGGACACCGACCCGAACGCCTGACGGCCAGCCAGACCTGCAAGGGTATTGGACGAACGCGACGTTTACGCCTCTCGAGCGCCCGGCCGAGTTTGCCGGGAAAGAATTCTTCACTCCGGAAGAAGCCGCGGCATATGAGAAGCAGCGGGTCGACGCGTTCCTCGGCCAGCCTGCCGACAACGTCCATTACGACGATGCGATCTGGCAGACCGAGACCTACAAAAAGGGTGTGTCGGGCCTACGGACGTCGTTGATCGTCGATCCACCTGATGGGCGCATCCCTCCCCTGACGCCGGAGGCACGGCAGCGGGCGGCCAATCGCGCCGCGCGAAGGGGCAATCCGGACGACGCCGCGGAGAACCGATCGAATCTCGAGCGCTGCCTCACGTGGGGCGCCGATATCCCGCCGCTGCTGCCGGCGGTCTACTATTCCAACCTGCAGATCGTCCAGGGTGCGGGGAACGTGGTCGTCATGACGGAAACGATTCACACGGCCCGGATCATTCCGCTCGATGGCCGTCCGCATCTTGGACAGAACCTGCGCCCGTGGGTGGGAGACTCTCGCGGTCACTGGGAGGGGAACACCCTGGTCGTCGACATCACCAACTACTCAGACAAGATCGGCTTCCGTGGAGCCGCAGAGAACCTGCACGTGACCGAGCGGTTCACCCGCGTCGATGCCGATACGATTCGCTACCAATTCACCGTCGACGATCCCACCACGTGGACGCGACCGTGGAGCGGGGAAATACCAATGAGAAGGATGCAGGGGCCGCTGTTCGAGTACGCCTGCACTGAAGGGAACTACGGCCTGGCGAATATCCTCCGAGCAGCACGCGTCCAGGACGCGAAGGCCGAAGCCGCGGCGAAGGCTAATCCCGACTGAGAGATCGGCCCTCGTACGCGGTTCGCGCTACCGAGAGCATCCTTCGCATGCGATCGAGAGTGTGAAGGATGGCCGCCGCCCGTCCACATGAAGTCTCGGTCGCTGCTCAGTCACCCTTCAAGCGGAAATCACGTGCGGCAAGCCCGTGCCGGAGGATTTGACGTGGCGTCGCTCCGAGCATTCGTCGAAATGTGCGCGTGAAGTGGGCCGCATCCGAAAAGCCGGCAGCGTGAGCCGCTTCCGCGACTGACTTGCCCAGCGCGAGCTCGCGGGCACCACACTGCAGGCGCAACCAGAGGACGTACGGACGTAGGGGAACGCCGACCGACCTCGTGAAGAGGTGGATGAATCGGGACGGAGAGAGCCCGACGCTCGCGGCAACGGCGTCCATGGACACCGCCTCTGCGTCCGCCAGCCTGATCGGAAGCGCTCGCAAGACGCGTTTGATTCGGTCATCGATCGGCGAAGGGCGACGGTCCCAGAGCAGCGTCCGCGTCACCCAGGGCTCGACGCGAGCCGCTGTCAGCGATGCCGGATCACCCAATTGCGTGCGCCACTCGGCGACCGTCGCGTGCGGAATCGCGGCAACCTCGGATACCGTCCGTTCGGCCAACGCGGCGCCAAGCTCGCTTTCAGCATCCACGAACGCGATCAGCACGTCGGTGCCTCGCGCGTTGACTTCGTGCCATGCGTCCGGTCTCACGAGCACTGCACAACATGTCGTCCAGCGTTGACGCTGGCGCTGCCGGAATCGGAGGGTTCCACGCAGGGCCATGACGACCTGGACGCAGTGATGCCGGTGCAGGTCGCTCCATGAGCCGGGACCCCAGAGGAATAACGCCGCCGGCGATGCAAATGCTGAGGCGTCCACGTGCTTCGACGCGGGGAGCAGCATGCCGCGATTTTCGCATGGGATGCCGGAACGGATGCGGCGCGCGAACGCAGCCAGTTCATTCAAGACAGCCTGCGGGCCAGTCCGTACATTCGTAGCGTGGCCGAGAAACAACGGAACCGCCACGAAGCGTACGAACTCAGGAGTGATCGCACACGTGGCCCCACTGATCGTCATGTTCGCCGCTTGGCTGCTCGCACGCTCGATTGGATTCACAGGCGTGTGGCCGCAAGTAGACTCGTGGAGCGGCGCGCTCCGCGCCGGCCTCGCGGCGATGTTCGTGTTCACAGCCCTGTCGCATTTCCATCCCAGGACTCGGCCGGACCTGGTCCGGATGGTGCCCGCCAATCTGCCCGCGCCCACGCTGCTGGTCACGGCCACCGGCGTGCTCGAGTTCCTCGGCGCCATCGGCCTGCTGGTGCCGCCGGCGCTGCCAGTGGCGGCGTATGGGTTGATCGCGCTCCTCATCGCGATGTTCCCCGCGAACGTCCACGCCGCGCGGGAGGGACTGATGATCGCCGGTCGCCGCGCGACGCCGGTTCTCTGGCGTCTGCCGCTGCAGCTGTTCTGGATTGCGGCTCTGTGGTGGGTCCGGTCGCCCATCCGCGGTCAGTGAGGAGCGAAAAGCTTCATGAGAACCCTGCGGCTCTGGATCGTGCTGTCCTGGATTGCGCTGCCCACCGTGATGTACGGAGGCTACTCGCTCCTCCGCTTGATCAATCAGGGCGAGCGTCTGACACCGTTTCAAGCGACGTGGTTCCGCGCAGGCCACGCTCATGCCGGCGTCCTGTTGCTGATGTCGCTGCTGTTTTACCTGTTCCTCGATCAGACGACGCTGCGGCCGGCGACGAAGCAGGTCGGCTGCCTCGCCATGTTCGTCGGCATCCTGGCGCAGTCCGCTGGCTTCTTCGTCCACATGCTCGTCGGGCAACCGAACGAGCCCTCGATCGGAACGCTCATCACCACGGCGGGAGCCGCATTGCTGGTGACTGCGATCGGGATTTTGATCTATGGAGTGGTCACCACTCGCTAGCACCACGATTACCTTCCTGGCGCCATAGCGCAGGCGCGAGTCTTCGTCGCGAGCGAAGAGCGTGCCTATCGGGATTTCGTCCGGTAAGTGTGGTTCATGCGCTAAGTCACGTGCCGTCAACGCTGGAGGGGACATGAGAAGCTTGTACGAACATGCGGGCGGATCCGAGGCGCTTCACCACCTCGAGGAGTTGTTCTACTCGAAGGTTCTCGCAGACCCGATCCTGAAACCGTTGTTTACTGAGCGGCTTCCGCATCACGTCGACCACTTGGCGTGGTTCACGGCGGAATCGTTCGGCGGGCCCGACCGATTCACCCGCGAACTCGGCTTTCAACACATCATCGACATCCATCGGCATTTGAAGATCACGGACCAACAGCGAGAACGGTTCGTAGCGCTTTATCTGGAGTCGATCGATGAGGTCAAACTCCCTGCGGACGAGGCGTTCAGAAAGGCTGTGCGCTCGCACCTCGAGTTCGGCTCACGCGTCGCACAGCAGAATTCGTGGGCGGTAACGGACGCGGACCTGGATCCTATTCGCGAGGTTCCACGTTGGCAATGGCCATCAACTGGCGCGAACGGTCCGGAGGACTAAGCAAGCGGCTGTCTGGTCGGCGGAATGCACATCAATGCGTTGCGCGTGCCGAAGGTGTCACCGGGTTCATCGGAGCGGGTGCCTCACGACTGCGTTCTTTTCGTGTCGGCCACCGGCGTTCGAAAGCGAAATCGCCCTGCGCCGGAACAACTGAACGCAGGGCGGTTAGTGTTGGCGGAGAGAGTGGGATTCGAACCCACGGTAGAGTTTCCCCTACACACGCTTTCCAAGCGTGCGCGATCGACCACTCCGCCATCTCTCCGCTTTAGAATCAACGACTTGCGGGCGGTCAGCGAACAGAATAGCGCAAAAGCTCCCTTCACGCACATCGAATCTGCGATCTCGAGTCGTGCCAATCGCTTACTGAGACGCTGGCCCAGTCGCTGAACACGAATTGTGATAAAGCTCCGAAGGTCGCTCGATCACTTACGGCGATCTTGTCCAGGTAATTGCCCGCTCACTGCGGCGGTCGGTCCCACAGTCGTACGCCCCCGCGGATTGCACACTCGTTGTCGCTCACGCGGACTCCTGGCGGCAGGGCTTTCAGCTTCTTCGTCTGCCCTCCGCCAAGGACGACATCGTCGGCGTGCAACCCGGCCCTCAACAACGCAACGACCGCGTGCACGTGACGTGTCCACTTCTTTCGTCCGAGTCGTTCGAGGCCACGCGCGCCGACGTAGTCCTCGTAGCTGCGACCGCGGCGATACGGCAGATGCGCGAGTTCGAGCGGCACCAGCGTCCCCGCCACGACCAGCGCGGAACCGAGCCCGGTGCCGAGCCCGACGAATAGCATGCATCCACCCTTATGCGCGCCGAGCGCCTGCATCGCGCCGTCGTTGACGATCTTCACCGGCGCGCCGAATGCCTTCTCATAGTCGAAGCGCACCCACCCGCCATTAAGGTTGTGCGGTTCACGCGCCGGCTTGCCACGCTTTACTGGTCCTGGGTAGCCGATCGATACCGCGTCGTACTTCCAGCCGGCGACGGCCTTGCGCACGGCGGTCGCCATCCGCGCAGCCGTCATCGTTGGTCCGGACGGAATCTTCAGCGTTCTGCGTCCGGCGATGCCGACCTTCACGTTCGTGCCGCCGACGTCGATGACCAGGATGCGCCTCATGACTCGTACGCAAGCTCCGAAACCCGGCGAGCATACTGCTGATCCGGTGATGTGAAGGAACCAAAAGGCGGCATCCCGCTTGCGCCAACTTGAACCCAGGTCATTCAAGCGCAGGTTTCCTTGAGAATTCGCCCGATTCTCGGCTCAGGGCTACGAAATGTCGTGCCGTTGAGAGCGCTTGCGCAGCGGGCGCACTGCTCCTATCGTTCGTCTCGTTGGCGTTGGTGAGCTGAGGGAGCAACGATGATTCTGGTGTTCGGGGCCAGCGGGCTGATCGGAAGTGAGCTCATATCGATCCTGTCCGCGTCAGGCGTCCCCGCCATTGCGGTGACACGCACGTCATCGGGGACAAAGCCCCTTCCCGGAATCCGCTGGGCACAGGCGGACCTCTCGGAGCCCGATTCGTTCCATGGTCTGTTTTCCGGCGTCAGCACGGTGTTTCTGCTGACTGGGAATCATCCCGACATGGCGCGCCTGCAAATCACGGCGATCGAGGCAGCCGCCACGGCCCACGTCCAGTCCGTTGTGAAGCTGTCGGCTCTTGGCGCATCCGACCATACGAAACTGCCCATTGGTCGTGCCCACTACGAGGCAGAAACTGCACTGATGGCGTCGGGCATGCGATGGACGATGCTGCGTCCGCACGTGTTCATGCAGAACCTGCTGTCACAAGCGCCTGCAATCGCGCGGGAGGGGCGGGTCGGCGCGTCGTCTGGCGACGGGCGGATTCCGTTCATCGACACACGTGACATCGCCGCCGTCGCCGCCGCCGCACTGACGCGCCCAGGTCTCGACGGGCAGAAGTACATCCTCACGGGCCCGGAGGCGTTGTCGTACTACGACATCGCCCGCATCCTGTCGGACGTGATCGGTCGGCCTGTTGAGTACCATGATCTTTCGCTCAACGACCCGCGTGACCTGTCGACGCTCGCCGCGCATCAGCGAAGGGGAGGCAAGACCGCCATCGTTCACGACACCGTGCGCCAGATCCTTGGGCGAGCGCCGCGGTCGTTCGCGGAGTTCGCGAACGACCACGCCAACATCTTTCGTCTGGGCCACCACGAATAACCAACGAGGTGATGCGATGCCAACGATCACGTCAACAGCGGGTGATCAGCACGAGGCCCCCGGTCCTCGCACGATCACCGTCTACGGCAGTGCGGCGGGCTTCGCTCAAGAGATCGCGATCGGACAGCATCGGCTCATGGCGGACGAGCCGTTGTCCGTCGGCGGAACCGATACCGGCCCGAATCCGTACGACTTGCTTCTCGCCGCCCTCGGATCCTGTACGTCGATGACCGTCGCGATGTACGCGCGACGCAAGCAGTGGCCGCTCCAATCCGTGACGGTCCGGCTCTCGCATTCAAAAGTCCACGCAGCGGACTGCGCAGAAGCCGAGACGAAGGTGGGGTTCCTCGATCACGTCCATCGCGATGTGGAATTCGATGGCCCACTGAGTGACGAACAGCGTGCGCGTCTGTTGGACATCGCGAGCAAGTGCCCCGTGCACCGCACACTTGATTCGGAGATTGTCATCGAAACTCATCTGACGGAATCAGGAGCGCAATTATGATTCTCGTGACCGGAGGCACTGGGTCCATCGGGGGTGAATTGCTGCGACTGCTGTCGCAAGCTGGTGTCGCCACCCGCGCGCTCGCCCGGAATCCACGGAAGGGCCAGACACTGCCCGGCGTCACATGGGTGGCCGGAGACCTGGCCAAACCAGAATCGTTGCCGGCCGCTTTCGAGGGTGCCCGGAAGCTGTTCCTGGCCACCAGCTATTACGAAGACATGGTTGATTTGCAGCACAACGCGATCGTGGCTGCACGCACAGCCGGCGTGAGGCACGTGGTGAAGGTCTCGGCCTTTGCCGCATCGGGCCACTCACGCGCGCCGATCGGTCGATGGCACTATCAAGTCGAGCAAGAACTACAGCAATCGGGGATGGATTGGACGATTCTCCGGCCGCACCACTTCATGCAGAACCTGCTGGCACAGGCCGAGTACGTCGCCAAACAACGTACGCTCTACTCCGCCTCCGGTGACGGGAAGATTCCGTATGTCGACCCCCGCGATATCGCAGCCGTCGCTTTCGTCACACTCACACAGCCGGGACATCTCGGCAAGAAATATGTGCTGACGGGAGCCCAGGCGCTTTCGTACCGGGAGGCCGCAGAGATCATCGGTGCGACGATCGGCAAGCCGGTGCGCTTCGTCGACGAAACACCCGAGCAGGCGCGCGAACGGCGCGTACGAGAAGGCCTGCCACCCGCCGTTATCGAGAGCGCGCTCGCGATCTCTGCCTATCAGAGAGCTGGCGGGAAGACCGTGACCATTACGAGCACGATCGCCGATCTGACATCGCGTCCGCCGAGAACCGTCTCCGATTTCGTTCGCGAACATGCCGCCGCCTTCCGTGGGAATCCACAGGAAGCGCACACATGACGCAGTGGCCGTTCTGGCTGGGTGGACTGAGCAAATACGAATGGATCGGCATCCTGATCGCGCGTTTGGCGGTCGGAGTCCTCTTCGCGCTGTCCGGCTGGGGCAAGCTCTTCGTGCCGTCTCGTCGCGAAGCGATGATCAAGACACTACGCGCCGCGGCTGTTCCTGCGCCGGAGGCGAATGCTGTGTTCGTGTCGTCGATCGAATTCGTCTTCGGCAGTCTGCTCGCGATCGGGTTCCTGACGCCGCTATCCTGTGTGATGTTGAGCGGAGTCATGCTGGTGGCGCTGGCAACGACGGTGCTACCCGGCGTCAAAGCTTCGTCCTTCGCGGGGTGGCTGGGCGAGGTGCTTTATCTGCCCGAAGTGCTGTACGTCGTCATCCTGATATGGCTGTTCCTCTCCGGACCTGGGTGGTTCAGCATCGATCAGTTGATCTGACCGCGCTGTCAAGAGGCAATTGCCTGATGCTCGTGTGGACGAGTACTGAAATGTACCGAGCGATGCGCCGTAAGTGAGCGATTCGATTGTGATAGGACTGTGATACGTGAGGCTCAAAACCTCGAAGAACATCGAGGTTTACGGACGCACAAGGACTGATCGATTTGGAGGCTTAACTCGCTGATCGCGTGTGCGTTGAAGCGGTTCAGAGTGGCTCGGTGTTGCTGACGCGCTTCGATTTCCAAGCGTGCTCCTTAAACCACTCGGACATCTCTCCGTGTCTTTAGAATCAGATGTTTGCGAGCCAGTGGCCGAGCTCGCAAAAACCCGAATTGTGTCAGAACCTCCGGATGTACCGCGATCACTTACGATGATTTCGCCGAGGTGCTCACGCGCCAATCCGACGCCAACTCTCACGACTCAGTATAGCCCGGCACAACACCCTCAATGTTTCCGGGTGACGTGCGTTTGGCACCTCAAGGACCGCTCAACCCAACTTCGAGACGGTCGCCGCGCGACTTGTCGAAGCTGTGCCCGCCGGAACGCATTAACCGACGACCTTGCACGCGGCGCATCGATGCTCGTCACGATGGGCTGCGGCGATGATTGCCCGTACGTTCTTGGTCTGGATCGCGACGACTGGCCATTCCCCGATCCGAAGGGCCGGCCGCTCGGCGAAGTACGACAGATTCGAGACGATATTCGCGACCGCGTGTCGGCTCTGCTAGACGCACACGGCTGGCGGAAATAGCCCGCACGGCGCACTAGCGAAGATCACTCGGTACGAGCCGCCATACGTTTGCGTTCGTTCTTCCAAGTCTACCGGTACGGCTTCCGCCACCGAGTCCCGACTGCGCGTCATCCTCGGGGATTCCGCGCTGCCTTCGATGGGAGTCGGGCAAGAGCCGTCGACCTCAGTACACTGGGGCTCGTGGATGCCCTCACCCTGTTTGGCGTTGTGTCCGTGTCCGTGATGCTTCTCGCATATGCGCTCGAAACGCGCGCACGGTGGTTCGTACTGCTGTTCGCCGGCGCGTGTGCGGCTTCGGCCGCGTACGGCTTTCTTGCCGGGGCGTGGCCGTTCGGCGTGGTCGAAGCGGTGTGGACCGGCGTCGCCATTCGTCGCTGGCGAGCCCGCGTGCCGCAGCAAGAGCACGAGTCGACTCGGCCGATCGCCTGCGACATGACAGCGTTATCTGCCGCTGAGCGGAACCGCTACGATGTGCTGCGACGATTCGTTCTGGAAGGCGTGGAGGAAGTCAGGAACACTGCGATCGGATTTCAGCTCCGGCTCCATCACGGCTCACTCGCCGAGGTCGCGGAGTGGATGTCCCTCGAGCATCGGTGTTGCCCGTTTCTGACGCTGCAGCTCGCTTTGAAGGGGGACGGGACAGCGTGGATCGATATCGGTGGGAGCGGTGCGATCAAGACATTCCTTGAAGCCGAATTCAGTGCCTTCAGAAAGTGATGCGTCTCGGTACGTGACGAAGTTCGTCGACGTAATCGATCAACGGAACTGTGCCAGAACTGTGCCCTCAAACCCCGGGTGAACATCGTCATTTACGGGGACACGCCGACGCGCATCGATGTTGCGGAAGTCGTTGATTCGGAACTGCGTTGGATTTCGTGTGCGTCAGCACGCGCGCGCGGAGTCGCTTTCCAAGCGTGCTCCTTAGCCACTCGGACAATCTCTCCGCTTAGAATCAACAGGTTGCGAGCGGTCGTCGAAGATTATCGCACCCGCCGATCACTCTCGCAGCGATTCCTCCATGATGTTTCCGTTCAACAGTTTGCGGAGCACGCGAACGGACGTGATCGAGGATTTGTCTCAGATCTCTGAATGTGGCTCGATCACTTACTGCGACTTCCTTGAGCTGCCGCTCCTGTTCGCAAAGGGCGCTTGCCCACCGGCTCGCTCTCGGCTGTGCAGCGTTGCTTCATCCGCTTTCGCCCGCAGGAATGCATGCGTTGGTGCAAGGAGTTTTGGCTGCGGCTCGCAACGGTTCGTGCGGCGATCTGGTTGAGTCGGGGGCGCAGCGAGAACGTCACCGTGCAGGGTTCGTGATTGGTATAGTGGGCCCGGGTCCTCGATGCCGCAACACACGTCAGGAATCAGACGACGGCCCGATCGAGGAGAGCCCGAAGCGGCCGCGACGCGTGGCGCGCGCTTCGATATGGTCGCGCTGGTCTCGTCGGCCGGCGGGCTCGAAGCGATGCGCGTCGTGCTGCGCGAGCTGCCCGCCGATTTCCCGGCCTGCGTCATCGTCGCGCAGCACTTGGGCGGCCAGGGCAGCGCGCTCGTCAAGATCCTCAGCCGTCAGGCAAAGCTGCCGGCAGAATGGGCGTCGACCGGCGCGCGGCTGACGCCCGGCCGCGTGCTCGTGTGCCCGCCACGGCGTCACGTCGAAGTGCTGCCGGACGGGACGTGCACGGTCGACGTCGCCGAGGTCGACGCTCGCGAGAAGCCGCTGGACCTGCTGCTCGAATCGATCGCCGACAGCTACGGATCACGCGCGGTTGCCGTCGTGCTGACCGGCATGGGAAAAGACAGCTCGGCCGGCGCAGTGGCCATCAAGCGCGCGGGGGGCGTCGTTCTGGTGCAGAGCGAGGAGACGGCGGAGCAACCGTCGATGCCGCGCGCGGTGATCGCCCGCGGCGCCGCGGACCTCGTGCTGCCGCTCCACGAGCTCGCAAAGGTGATCGCCGACGTCGTACGCGGGGGCGACCTGCCGCGGCCGCGTGCCGAAGTCGACGCCGAAGAAGCGCTGTTTCGCGGCGGGGGGGAACTGCGGCAGCAGCTGCGTGCGATCGACTGGACGCTGACGCCGCTGGGCCCTGTGTCTCACTGGCCGGCGTCGCTGCGTACGGTGCTGCGGCTCGTGCTCGACAGCCCGATGCCGATGCTGCTGCTGTGGGGACCGGACTTCATCCAGCTGTACAACGACCAGTACAGGGTCACGATGAACGCCGATCAGACGGCAACGCTGGGGCAGGTGGGCCGCGGCGGCGCGCTCGGCATGGCGCACTTGAACGATCCGGTCTTCGAACGACTGCGCTCCGGCGAATCGGTCGCGCTGCAGGACGCGTTCTGCCCGATCACGCGGCACGGAGTGCCGCAGGACGCGTGGTTCGATTTCTCGTTCGCGCCAGTCCGCGGCGACACCGGCGAAGTCGCGGGCGTGCTCGCCACGATCGTCGAGACGACGGCGCGCGTGCTGTCGCGACGGCGGCTGCGCACGCTGCAGGCGCTGACGGTCGCGACGACGGGAGCCGTCAACGTCCACGTCGCGCTGCAGCGCGCACTCGCGACGCTCGGCCGCCGCAACGACGCCGGTCAGGACGTGCCGTTTGCGCTCGGCTATCTCTTCGACGTCGGCAGCCAACGCGCGCAGCTGGTGGCTTCCGCGGGATTTGAGCCGGGCGCACCGATGGCGCCGCATACGCTCGACGTTCGTCCGGGGCATCCGGTCTGGCCATTGGCCACGGTGCTCGCTGACGGCTCTGCTCGATCGCACATCGTGATCGACGACCTGCGATCGCGGTTCCGCGGCAGTTCGGTGGAGTCTGGCGATTATGCGCCGACCCGCGCGATGCTGCTGCCGATTTGCCCGACACCCGACAAGCCCCCGATAGGTGTGCTCATCTGCGGCGTCAACCCGCGGATGGTGCTCGACGACGTGTACCTCGCATTCCTCGATCTCGTCGCGGCGCGCGTGAGCGGTAGCCTCGCCGAGGCGTACGCGCGGCAGACCGACCGGGAGCGCCTCGAGCGGCTGGCGGAACTGGATCGCGCGAAGACGGAGTTCTTCAGCAACGTCAGCCACGAGTTCCGCACGCCGCTGACGCTGCTGCTCGCACCGCTCGAAGAGCTGTTGCGGCGACAGGACCAATTCCCACACGGGATGTTCGAACAAGTCCAGCTCGCCGCACGCAACGCGCGCCACCTGCTCAATCAGGTCAACACCCTGCTCGACTTCTCGCAGGCCGAAGAGGGGCGGCTGCGTCCGCGGTTCGAGCCGATCGATCTCGCCGCGCTGACGCGCGACATCGTCAGCCTCTTCCACAGCGCGGTAGACCGCGCCGGGCTGCGCCTGCGTGTGGAGTGCCCGACGCTCGCCGAGCCCGTCTGGGTCGATCCGCAGATGTGGGAAAGGATCGTCAGCAACTTGCTGAGCAACGCCGTGAAGTTCACGTTCGACGGCGAAATCGTCGTCTCGCTTCACCGGCGTGCGAGGCACGCCGAGCTGGTGGTGCGGGACACAGGCGTCGGGATCCCGACCGTGGACCAGCCGCAGATCTTCAAGCGTTTTCACCGTACGCGCGGCCGGCGCGGCCGGACCGACCAGGGATCGGGGGTCGGCCTCGCGCTCGTGTACGAACTGGTCCGGCTGCATCAGGGCCGCGTGCGCGTGGAGAGCGAGGAAGGCAAGGGAACCACCTTCACCGTGTGGGTGGCGACGGGGCAACGCGCCCGTCGCGAGGAGGAAGCAGAGCGCGCCTCGGCATGGGTCCCGCAAATGGCGGCAGCGCTGGCGGACGAGGCGGCCAGCTGGGCGCGCGAATCGTCGCCCGACGTGGGCCCCGAGGTGGCCATTGACGTCCTCGGGCCGACGCCGGCGCGATCCGCGATTCTCCTCCAATCGCGCGACGGCGCGCGCGCGCGCATCCTGGTCGTCGACGACAACGCAGACATGCGCGATTATCTGCGCCGGCTGCTCCTGGACCACTGGGATGTCGCGCTGGCCGCGAATGCCGCCATGGCGCTGCAGGCGATCGGCCGCGACCGGCCGGATCTCGTGATTGCGGACGTCATGATGCCGGGCCTCGACGGCTTCGAGCTGCTGAGGCGCATCCGCGACGACGCCGCGCTGAAACACGTGCCGGTCGTGCTCGTGACGGCACGAGCGGGCGAAGAGGCGGCCATGGAAGGGCTGCGTGCGGGCGCCGAAGACTACATCGCCAAGCCGTTCTCTCCGCGCGAACTGGTCGCCCGTGTACACGCGGTCATCGAACGCAGCCGCGTGGAGACAGAGCTGCGGGAGCGCGACGCCTGGGTGCGCGGGCAGCGCGCCGCGCTGGAAGCGGCGGTGAACGGCGCACCGCTCGAGACGTCGCTGGGCGCGCTGGTGCGCACGGCCGTCGAGACGATGGGCGAGGGCACGCGCGCGGCCTTCTACCTCGCCAACGGCGACGGCACGACGCTGCATCACGTCGTGGGCATGCCGGACGATTACGCCAGGGCGGTGGACGGATTCGTCATCGGCCCGGGCTCGCTCGCGTGCGGTCTCGCCGCGTCCACCGGCGAACCCGTCGTCACGGTGGACGTCACGAAAGAACCGCGATGGGAGCCCTGGCGCTGGATGGCGGCGCAGTTCGACTACCGCGGGTGCTGGAGCTTCCCGATCCACTCGGCCGATGGCACGTACGTCGGCAGCTTCGCCGTGTATTCGCGACAGCCGCGCGACGCGACGCTGCGCGACCGCGAACTGGCGGCGCTCTTGACACAGACGGCGGCGATCATCGTCTCGCGCGATGCAGAGGCCCAAGCGCGCAAGCGGGCCGAAGAGACGTTGCGCACGCGAGAAAAAGCCGCAGTCCTCGAGCTCGAGCACACCCAGCAACTGCAGAAAATGAGCAGCCTGATCCTCGAGGGGGCGACGGGCGAAGCGCTGCACGAGCGGATTCTCGACGCGGCCATGGCAATTGCACACGCCGACTTCGGCAGCATGCAGCGGCTGAACGATGATGGGCAGCTCGAGCTGCTGGCGTCGAGGAACTTCGATCCCGATGACGCCGAGGCGTGGCAGATCGTGTCGGGCGAGACCGGAGCGGTATGCAGCGCGGCGCTCGACCGCGGAACGCGAGTGACGCTGGCCGACTTGCGAACGCCGCCCGCAGATCTCGAGCTGGGCGCGGAAACGCTGCGGCAGCTGCAGCAGCGCGGGATCAACGCATTCGAATCCATCCCCCTCGTCAGCAGCGAAGGGCACGTTGTCGGCGTCATCTCCACGCTGTGGCGGGATCCGCACGCGTCCGATCAACGCCAGCGCGCGTTGATCGACATTCTTGCGCGCCAGGCCGCCGATTTCTTCGAGCGGCGCCTGACGCCGCGTCCGACGCGGCGTCAGGCACGCTCCTCGACGCCGACGAGACACTCCTCGCGATGGCGGCTACACGCGCGAACAGGTGAATAACCGCGAGTGCCCTGGCGCGCGATGACGCCGCCCGCGCACATCGCGGAAGTCGCTAATTCGAGAGTGGGTTGGTCGGATTTCGTGTGCGTCGGCACGCGTGGGCGGACGCCGTGCAGTAGACAATCGGAGGCCACCCGGTCGATGACGTCGTATCCGATCTCCGACAGGCTCTCCTGCAGGTTGGTCGCAATGACGCTTTGGTCTTCCACGATTAAACCCCGCCGACGGCCTTCACGACGATGGAATCCATGTCCCAGCTGTCGCCGCCTGTGCCGCCGCCGAACGTCGTCTCCAGATCGACCTCGACGATATTCGATGGATCGACAGCGTGATTCAGCGTGATCGTTTCGATGTGAGTCGATCCGTTCGTCCATGCTTTGCCGCTGTCGATGTTACGCGCCACCTGGCGTTCACCAGCGCAAAGAACACAACCACGTTGAGATCATCGTTGTCGCCGCGCAGGTCATCGCCGCCGGTCTTAATCGTGAGCGTGTTCGCGCTGCCGGCCTCAGCCTTCGTGAGAGGCATCGAAAGCAGATTCTGTGACTTGGTGAACCGAAAGAAGCCATGCCTGGCGATGATTTGGCTCACGCCTTCACCCTTCGAGACTGGACGCCGCAAACGGCTCGGCTCGTGTTCGGGCCGATGCGGCATAATCAGGCGACCCCGACGGTTCTCCTAAACCCGCGACGATGGCTGACGTCTTTCTGAGTTACGCCCGAGAAGATCAGGATCGCGCGCGCGCCATTGCCGGAGCACTCGAGGCGCGCCGCTGGTCCGTGTTCTGGGATCGCAAGCTCCTCGGCGGCCAGGAATTCAGGCCAGTGCTCGAGCGCGAACTGCAGAGCGCGCGCTGCGTCGTCGTGCTGTGGTCCGAGCGCTCGCTCGCGTCCCCGTTCGTTCGCGACGAAGCCGCTGAGGCGCTCAATGGACGGCTGGTGCCGGTGCTGATCGACCCCGTCCTGCCCCCGCTCGGTTTTCGCGAAATCCAGCACGTGGACCTCAGCAGGTGGCACGGCGACCCCGCGGACGACGACTTCCTGCGATTCGCGTCGGCCGTCCAGGCCATCGCACCGGCCGACGGAGGTCCCCTGCCACACCCAGAGACAGGTGGGCAATCGCGTCTGCGCCAGATTCCCGGCGCGAGGATTCTGGCCCTCGCGACCGTGGGGGTGCTGGTGCTCGCGAGCATCGCCTCGTTCCTGGTGCGGCTCCCCGCCGACGTCGACCTCGACATCGAAGCGCGCGCCGTCTCTTTCCGCATGAACGGCGCAGACAACGTCGCGCTGTTCACGGGACTGCGGCTCGATCGCCTGACCATGCAGAACCTGGACGTGGTCAAATCGTTGTCGAACGTCTTCGCGACGGTCGCAGACCCGTCGCGCAAGGCGGCGGTGACCGCCGACCATGTCGGCGACTTCACCCTCAACGTACCCCGGCAGACGGCCGTGCAGTTTTCCGCAAGTCCCGACGAGCCGGGCGCCGTGAAGGTGGTGTTCACGAAAGGGCCGGCCTCCGCCATCTTCACCGCGGGCGGCGTGCTGGCGGCGCGATGCCCCGGATGCGCGGAGTCCGACGCGGCCCTCCTGGCGTCCCTCGTCGGCAAACCTGCCTCGCTCCAGGTGCACGGCGATCCAGCGCGCACGACGGCGCTGCTCGTCTCAGCCGCGCCTCTCACAGCGGCGACGCTCGACGTGGACTCGATTGGGTTCGACGAACTCGTCGACGACCGGTTCGTATCGACGGTGCTCGCCGGGACGATTACCTTCCGCAACGGTGGCCTGGCCTCTGAGACGTTGAAGAAGGATGCCAGTCTGACGCTGAGGGATCTGTCCGGCGCCACCCTCACGCTGTCGGGCGATCGAAACCTGCGGTTGCGGCTCGTCGCACGCGCGGGGCGGATATCGATCAGCGAAGGCGGCTTGAGCCGCGATCTACGCCCGACGGCGTTCGCGGTGCTGACGCGGTACCCGGCGGTGATCGGCGCCAGCGCCGTGGTCCTGGTGATGTTCGTGTCGCTTCTGGCCAGACCGCCGGCGCGTTGGAGGCGACTGCGATGAGGCTGGCGCTGTCACTCGTGGCCATTGCGGCGCTTGCTGCGGGGCAGCCACGCACGCCGGACCTCGGCGAGCACCAGCAGCGCGTGGTGAAAATCGTCATGCCGGATGACACCGGGGCGGGGATCGTCCTCGGCACCGAAGGCGAGCACGTCGTCATCGCGACGGCGCTGCACGTGGTGCAGGGGAGCGAGAAGGATCAATGCAAGTCCGACAGCGACATCCGCGTGGCCTTCCAGTTCCTGCACGATGCGTTCGGCGGCGCGCGGCTGGCGGCGTGCCGGCGTGAGGTCGACATAGCGATCCTCGACATCGTGGCGCCGGCCGCGGCGACCGCGCTCGCCGAGCAGACGCCGCTGTGTGCCGTCGAGCCTCGGCAAGGCGGCACGGCCTATGTGATCGGCCACGCCCTTTCAGACTGGGCCGTTGGCGCGGAATCGATCGTCGACACGGCGTTCGAGGGCGATTCCCGGCGGTTCATGCTGACCGGAGGACGGAGCGGCCGCGGCGACTCCGGAGGGATGGTCCTCGATGATGGTCCCTGCCTCCTCGGTGTGTATACCGACCACGCGTCCACGGCGAGCATCGCCACGCGGACGGCGGAGGCCGTCAAGCTTGCGGAAGCCAACCGTCTGTCCGTGAATCTGATGGGCGGCGACAGTCCCATCGATCATGAGCGCAGACGCCGGGTCTTCACGGACGTCTCCGAGACGTTCAACGACTACCTGTTCAAGCTGGAAGGCGTCAGCGCGTTCTTCAAGAGGAAGAAGCTGCTGACGGCAGAGTTGGCGCAGACCACGACGGAATACAACGCCGCCTTCAACAAGTGGTATCTGCGGCGGACCGCGTTGTCCGAGGACATCAGGTCGCAGTGGGGCAAACGGCGCGCGGACGATTTCGATCGCGTGACCGACACGCTCTATATGCTGCACAATCGCGTCGTCTACAACCAGCTCGCTGATCTGGTCGCATCGCTGAGCACGAAGAAGGAATTGTCGGGCAAGGAGCAGAAGCAGTTGCAGGAGCTGCTTCCGCAGCTGGACGCACAGCTCGCAGCGTCGCGACGCGAGGTGGCGCAACTGCTCGCGCTGATGAAACCGTTGTTGTCGGGGACCCCCTGAAGGAGCGCATTATGCCGACTGGACGATGCATCGCAGTCTGGTTCTCGAATATCGTCGTCATCGCGGCCATGAGCGCGCTTTCGGCGTGCGGGTCCAGCGGACCGTCGGTCGTGGACAACAGCGATTCGTACGTGCCGAACTTCACGTTTCAGTGGGACGAGATCAATGCCGCCGGGGCGTTCATCGCTCCCGTCCATCGCTTTACGCTGATCACCGATCAGTCAGGCGTGAACACCGGCACGATCAACAACCAGAGCTCGGAAACGCTCGCCGGAGCCCGGAACGTCGTGACCGGTACCTTCAAGAACCGCGACCTGACGCTGACCGTCACGCGCGGAACGACGCCGGTGTCGATCACGGGCAGGTTCCTGACCGACGACACGATCGAGATGCGTGAGCCTGCCCGAACCTATACCGTGAAGCGCAACACGACGCTCTGACGATGCCCCTGTCCTCGACGTCCGTGAAAGTCGCCGGACTGCTGCTGGTCTGCGCCGTGGCTGGTGCGTGGGCGCAGCAGGGCTGGAAGAGCACGACGACGGACCGCGACAACAGGTACGAGGGATTCATCACCGAACCGTCGGCGAACCCGGAATGGGAGCTGCTGTCGTTCACCGCCGCTCGCTCAAACATTCCGGCCGGCAGCGCCCTCCGTGTTGCGTTCTATCTTCCCCGGCAGCTGGCCTCGTTCGCACAGTCCACGACGGTCGTGGCGCGCGAGCTCGAGGATCTCGAGCACTATCGAATGGAATCGAAGCCGCAGGCGTGGCGGACGGGCTGGAACGTCTTCGAGCCGTGGCCTACGTCGGCGGTGATCGACCGGCGGCCGGGCGTGCGCGCCAACCTCGGTGTCGCGGTGTACCCGGAGCCTGCTCGCGCGACCGCAACAGAGCTGCTGCCGGCATTGGTGGTCGTGGCGCCAGGCGCCCTCGACGCGCCCATCACGACGTACGAAGCGGTCATGCGTTGCAGCAGGACGCTGTCCTCCATCGTCTGGCGGCTTGACAGGATCGAGGGGACGTCTCCCGTGGCCGTGTGGGAGCGGCGCATTCCCGGCGACTTCATTCGCCAGGAGCCGATCCATCTCGACGCGAAGGTGCCTCCGTCAGAGGGCCGTTACCGGCTTCTCGTGTGCGCCACACCGCGGGTGACGCTGCCGGAACAGTCGAGAGCGACCGCCAACTGCGCCCAGAACGACATCGAGCGGCAGTACGCGTTCTATCACGTGCCACAGGTCAAGATGACGGACCCGCCGCGCTGAAGACGAACGCGATCGCGGCCAGCAAACCTCGAGGCCGTCATCGGACCCAGGCGTACGCCGCGTCGTCGTTGGCATACAGATATCCATTTTTCGACGCGACCGTGATCGGGATCGAGCGAATCCGCAGTTCGAGAGAGACGCCGCCTGGCGGGTCAGGCAATTCCCGCTCGATTGCCGCCACCTGATCGGGCACGAACGCGACCGGCGTCCGATACACCGCCGTCACGACGAGGTGCGCGGCGTCTCGACGAAATCGCACATCGGCCAGGTACGCCCCCTCGTGCATACTCGCCCGAGCCTGCAACGCGTCACGCACCGAGGCTTCGTACACCTCCTTGAGAATCAGGCGCTGCAGATTGATGGTCAATACAGCCATCAGCGCGACGAAGATCAGCACGTTGACGACGCTGTGCCGGAACAACCGGCCGAACACGCCGCGGCCGTCTGACGGTCCCCGATAGCCCTTCAACCACATCACAACCGAGCTGGCGACCTGGATGCCGACCATGTTCGCGAGCGCGAGCAGCAGCGCGCCGCCGCTCAACCATAACTCACCGCGCGCGAGACAGATCGCACTGGATGCCAGCGGCGGCACGAGCGCGGTTGCGATGGCGACACCGACGAACGCGACGTTCAAACGCGGCGACGTCATCGCGTACGCACCGGTGGCGCCACCCGCCAGCGCAATCATCAGATCCATCAGATTGGGTGAGGTTCTCGCATAGATTTCTTCAGTCAACGGAAACACCGAGTGCGAGAATCCGAATACCAGCGCCGTGCCGTACACCACGCCGGCGCCCGCGAGCAACGAGAGAATCGCCTGACGCGTGAGCGTGTCGTGACCACCGACCAGCCCGAGCGCCACACCGGAGATTGGACCCAGCAGCATGGCGATCAACATCGCGCCGATGACGACGGATGGGCTGTTCTCGAGGAGACCGTAGCAGGCGATGACCGTCGCCAGGACGTTCATCGTGAGGTAGGCAGTATCGCAACGCGAGTTCTCAATGATGCTGGCCCGAACGGCGTCACGCAGATCAGGAACTGAAGCTACTGTTGCCACGGTACACCGGTCCCCGCTTGATCGTAGAGCGTCGGCACACATTGTGCCACCGGCGGAGACACGAGCGCCTGCGAATTGAGGTCAGGCGAAACGCATCCTGCATCCGCGAGCATCAAACGTCAATCGCCGGCGCCTCTTGAATAAGCG
>Ga0066903_100000364_pt1 | contig 27498 bp, 24 predicted proteins | sample PanSoiMetaGPlot1_FD_67491 | JGI IMG/M metagenome (GOLD analysis project Ga0066903, IMG submission 67491) | Tropical forest soil microbial communities from Panama analyzed to predict greenhouse gas emissions - Panama Soil - Plot 1 (version 2) | ecosystem: Environmental > Terrestrial > Soil >... | reverse complement strand
GTCCTCCACCCTCCGTCCTCCGTCCTCCACCCTCCGTCCTCCACCCTCCGTATCACCACCGCTGATATGTGAACGGCAGTTCCGCCAACGTCCGCACCGCGACGCCGATCGGCCCCTTCGGCTGGAAGGGCTTCGCCTCGTCGGCCCATGCCGTGCCGGCGATATCCATGTGGGCCCACGGCAGACTGCCGGTGAACTCCTTCAGGAATGCCGCCGCCGTGCAGGCCCCGCCGGCGCGGCCGCCCGAGTTGACCATGTCGGCAATTTCGCTCCGCATCTGCTCGAAATACTCGTCGTAGAGCGGCATGGGCCAGCACCGGTCGCCGGCACGCCGCGCCACCGTAAGCACGGTGTCGCGCCAGCCGTCGGGGCGGGCGAACAATCCGGAGACCACCTTGCCGAGCCCGACGACGCAGGCGCCGGTCAGCGTCGCGACGTCCACGAGATGGGTTGCGCCGAGCTGCTGCGCGTACCAGAGGGCGTCGCCGAGGATCAGCCGGCCTTCGGCGTCCGTATTGATCACCTCGACGGTCTTGCCGCCCGCTCCGGTCAGGACGTCGCCGGGCTTGATCGCGCGTCCGCCGGGCATGTTCTCGGTCATCGGCACGACGCCGACGACGCGGATGGGGGCCTTCAACTGCGCGATCGCGCGCATCGCCGCGATGACCGCGGCGCCGCCGGCCATGTCGTCCTTCATCCGCTCCATTCCGTCGGCCGGCTTGATCGAGATACCGCCGGTGTCGAACGTGACGCCCTTGCCGACGAGGCCGAGTACCGGCGACGCGGGCGCGCCGGGGGGATCGTGCTTGAGCACGAGCAGACGCGGAGGCTCCGAGCTGCCCTGCGACACGCCGAGCAGCAGTCCCATGCCGAGTGTGCGGATCGCCTCTTCGTCGAGGACCTCCACCGTGACGCCGGCGTCGCATGCAGCGGCCGCGGCTCGCTCGGCGAAGACGCGCGGCGTGAGCACGTTCGACGGCTCGTTGGCCAGCTCGCGCGCGAGGTTCGACGCCTCGCCGAGAATCCGTCCGCGTTCGACGGCGCGCGCAAGCGCCGCATCGCCGCCCGGCGCCACGACGAGCAGTTCGGCCGCGGGAGGACCGAGCCGCTCTCCTGACTTGTATTGATCGACGCTGAACGCGGAAAGCAGCAATCCTTCGGCGACTGCCTGCGCGGCATCGTCGGGGGGCAGGTCGCCGCGCAGCAGGAACGCGACCCGCGCGACGCGGCGCGTGCGCGCCATCATCGCCGCTGCGGTGGCCAGCTTCCGGAGCCGCTCCGTGTCGAACTCAGCAGTCTTCCCCGCACCGGCGAGCGCGACACGTGCCGGCTTCCAGCCCGCCCCCGCGGCAGGCGTGACGAAGAAATCGTACAGCCGGCCCCGAATCTCCCCCGTCCCCGTCGCGCGCGCGATCTCGCCCCCCGTCGCCTCATTCAGCGCCGGAATCGCCGTCGCCGGCGCCTCATTTTCGAAAATCGGAATTACAAGAAAGTCGGTGTCGGTACCGGCGGGGCTTGTGGTCGCGAACCGGATCGAGGGCATGAGAGCGGGATTATAATGGCTCCATGAAGTTTCTTGCGCTGCCGCTGACGATCGCCGTGGCGTTTTCAGGAAGCGCCGTCGCCGATAAGAAGCCGAAGATTTCCCTGAAGGCGAATCCGGCGATGGGGATGTCGCCTGTGCGTGTCGTCGTGACTGCCGATCTGGCTGGCGGCGCGAACGACGATGAAGACTTCTACTGCGCCGCGGTCGAGTGGGAATGGGGCGACGATACCCGGTCCACCAACACGGCCGACTGCGATCCCTATGAAGCCGGCAAGAGCGAAATCAAGCGCCGCTTCACGGCCGACCACGTCTACCGGACGTCGGGCGAGTACCGGGTCCAGTTCCGCCTGAAGAAGAAAGACAAGACCGTCGGCGCCGGCAGTACTTCCGTCCGTGTGCGGCCCGGTCTCGGCGACCCCGGCGGCATCGACCGCTGAATCCCGATCACGGGACCGGCACGAATTCCAACTGACTGAAGTTCCCGTCGCTGAAGCGGAACGCGCGAACGGTGCGCGTGCCGTGTGCCAGCGACACGATCACGTGCACCATCGTCGGGTCGTTGAGCCGGACGCGATCCGTCTCTGACGGCCCCGACGGACCGTTCGGATGGGAGTGGTACGCGCCGATGACTTCGAGTCCGGCGGCCCGGGCGCGCCGGATCGCGGCGAAGTGGTCCGCCGGTTCGACCTGGAACCTGGTCGGACTCCGGCGCGCGTTGCGCGCGCGGACGGCGTCCTGAACCGTGTCGGCCGAGCCGAGCAGCAGCCCGCAGCACTCGTTTGGTTTCTCTTCCAGCGCGTGGGCGACGATGCGGTCGAAGGCGTCCTGACGAATCCTCACTCTGTCTATAATTTACCAATCCCGCACCGTTTACCAAGGAGTCCGGAATGGTTAGACCAATCCTCACGTTCGCGGTCCTCTGCCTGCTCAGCGGGCAGGCGTCGCCGCCGCGAACCGCCCCGGCAATCGCGTTCGAGAAATACACGCTGCCGAATGGGCTCGAGGTGATCCTCAGCGAAGACCATCGGCTGCCCCTGACCGCCGTGAATCTCTGGTATCACGTCGGGCCGGCGAACGAGGTCAAAGGGCGGACCGGCTTTGCCCATCTCTTCGAGCACATGATGTTCCAGGGCTCGAGACACGTCCCCTCCGATCAGCACTTCAAGATCCTCGAAGGCGCCGGCGCCAGCCAGATCAACGGCACGACCGACTTCGATCGCACGAACTACTTCGAGACCGTGCCGTCGAACCAGCTCGAACTGGCCCTCTGGATGGAATCCGATCGCATGGGCTACCTGCTCGACAAGGTCGATCGCGCGGCATTCACGAATCAGAAGGACGTCGTGCGCAACGAGCGGCGCGAAGGCGAGAATCAGCCCTACAGCATGGCCGAAGAGGCGATGTTCCACCAGCTGTTCCCCTCGACGCACCCCTACTACGCGTCCGTCATCGGCTCTCACGCCGACATTCAGGCGGCGGAGCTCGACGACGTGAAGGCGTTCTTCAAGCAGTACTACACGCCGAACAACGCCAGTCTCGCGATCGTCGGCGACATCGACAAGGACGCGACGAAGAAGCTGGTCGAGAAGTACTTCGGGCCGCTGAAGCGCGGCCCCGACGTGCCGCCGATCTCGGTCACGACGCCGCCGATCCCGACGGAGCGGCGCCAGGTCGTCACCGACAAGGTCGAACTGCCGCGCGTCTACATGGCGTGGATCACGTCGCCGATCTACAAGCCCGGCGACGCCGATGCCGACGTCGCCGCCAGCGTGCTGGGCGGCGGCAAGTCGAGCCGGCTGTACAAGCGCCTCGTCTACGAGCAACAGATCGCGCAGCGCGTCGTCACGCAGCAGTTCTCGCTGATGCTCGGGTCAGTATTCGACATCGAGGTGACGGCGCGTCCGGGCCACACCGCCGAGGAGATCGAGCGCGCGATCGACGCCGAGCTCGACGCGTTCCGGCGCGAGGGCCCGCAGGACGCCGAGGTCGACCGGGCGCGCAACTCGATCGAGACCGGACTCGTGCAGGGGCTCGAGTCGCTTGGCGGCTTCGGCGGCGTGGCCGACCGGCTGAACATGTACAACCATTTCCTGCACGACCCGGGCTATCTCGCGTCGGATCTCGCGCGCTACCAGGCGGTCACCCCGGCGTCGGTGCGGCAGTTCGCATCCAGCCAGCTCGGCGCGAACGCGCGCGTCGTGATTCACGCGGTTCCCGGCAAGCAGGATCTTGGCGAGCCGGTGCCGACGCCGCCGGCGGTCGCGTCGAAGCCCGGTGACGGCGCGGAGTCGACCAATCCCGAAGCCGAGTGGCGCAACCAGCAGCCCAAGGCGGCTCCGGCCGGCGCGTTCCACCTGCCGGTGCCCCAGACCTTCCAGCTGCCGAACGGCCTGACGGTGGTCTACACGGAACGGCCCGGGCTGCCGATCGTCTCGGCCCGCCTGGTCATCCGCAGCGGCAGCGAACAGAACCCGATCGATCGTCCGGGGCTCGCCGGCTTCACCGCGGCGATGCTCACCGAGGGTACGACGACCAGAACCGCGCCGCAGATCGCGGAACAGGCAGCGCAGCTCGGCACGACGGTCGTCACGGCCTCGTCGATGGACGCGACGTCCGTGTCGGTGTCGGCGCTGACGCGCAACTTCCCCGCCGCGCTGGATCTGGCCGCCGACGTCGCGCTGCACCCGACGTTCCCGAAGGAAGAGACGGCGCGTCAGCGCGCGAGCCGGCTGGCCTCGCTGACCGACCAGCGCGCGAATCCGACGATCGTCGCGACCAACGTCATGAACGCCGCGCTCTTCGGTCCGAAACATCCGTACGGCTACTCGGAGATCGGCACGAAGGCGTCGGTCGAGCAGATCGCTCCCGAGGACATGACGGCGTTCTGGAAGCGCAACTTCGTCGCGAACAACGCCGCGCTCGTCGTCGCCGGCGATATGCCGCTCGACGAGCTGAAGCCGCTCGTGCAGAAGACCTTCGGCGCCTGGGCGCGCGGCACGGTGCCGGCGCCGAAGCCGACATCTGCCGCGCCGACCGCAGCGAAGCTCATCGTCGTGGACATGGGCGCCTCGGCGCAGTCGCAGGTGCGCACCGCGGCGATCGGCGCCGCGCGGTCGACGCCCGACTATCCGCGGATGCAGGTCCTGAACGAGATCGTGGGCGGCCTCTTCTCGAGCCGGATCAACATGAACCTGCGCGAGGAGCACGGCTACACCTACGGCGCGTTCTCACGGTTCGTCTACCGGCGGCAGCCGGGGCCCTTCTACATCGGCTCGGGCATTCGTACCGACGTCACGGCTCCGGCCGTGTCGGAGATCATGAAGGAGCTGAAGAAGCTCGCCGAGAAAGGGATCACGCAGGACGAGCTCGCTCTCGGGCGCGACTCGATCGTCCGATCGCTGCCGGCTGACTTCGAGACGAGCGCGCAGGCCGCCGGCGCGCTCGCCAACATCTACCTCTACGACCTCGGGGCGCAGTACTACGCGCGGCTGCCCGCGGCCATGCAGACGGTGAACACCGAGTCGGTGCTGGGCGCGGCGCGGAAGTATCTCGCGCCCGCCCGCATGATCCTCGTCGTCGTCGGCGATCGCGCGACGATCGAGCCCGAATTGCGAAAGCTGAACCTCGGCACGATCGAGTTCCGCGACGCCGACGGCAAGGTCATCGCGAAGTAGCCTTCACCTCCGGCGCGATCGACAGATACAGCGCGTTGAAGAACAGCTTGTAGTTGCCGTGCGGCTGGGATCGGAAGAGCACTTCCGGTCCCAGCGCCACCACGCGGCCGCTTCCGACGGACGCCTCGATCACGGCGACGCCCTTGTCGAGATACTGCTGCCCCCACGCCCAGCCGCTCCGGAGCGGCGCATCGTCCGCGAACCACGCCACGCGCCGGACGCCTTTGGCGGCGGCGTCGGGCAGCACCGTGAACACGGGATCGTTGTCGAAGAAGACGTCCAGGTCTTTGCCGAGCCCGCACGCGAGCGGGTTCGTGTCGTCGACCTCGACGCGCAGCACGGCGCCCGGCACATAGAACTTTTCGCGCGGCAGGGCGACGCCGTTTTCGACGAGATGATTGGCGACCGGCAAATCGAACAACTGCGCGGCGCCGCCCGCCGAGCCGCCGATCGCGATCACCGTTCCGCCGTCCTGCACGAATTGCTTGACTCGGGCGAGGGTCTGCGCCGACACCTGCCCCTGCCGGCGCGCGAACTCGGGCGGGACCGGCTGCGGCGTAAAGCCCGCGCGTCCGCCGCCTGGGCCGCGGCCACCGCCACCGCCACCGCCGCCGCCACCCGCACCGCGGCCGCCGCGGCCGCCGCCCTCGCCGTCGAGCCCCGCGCCATTGAACACGAGCACGTCGTACTTCGCGCGCAGGTTGGCGTTGTCGAGATCGGGCGGGTACACCACCTCGTACGGGAACTCGAAATTCTCCAGCACGAGCCGCGTCCAGCCCGACGGCATGTTGTTGTTGCCGTAGGTGTCGAACAGCCCGATCCGCGGCGTGCGCAGCCGGGCCGCCGGTCTGCCGGGCGGCGCGCCCGCCGGCTGGAAGCTCAAACCGAGCGCCAGCGCCTTGTCGAGGATCGCTTTCGTCGTCGGCTTGCCGGCCACGAAGAAGTTGCCGCGTCCGAGCGGCCCGGTCTCGACCCACGAGACCTCTTCGCCGGCCTTCAGCAGCCGGTTGACGACCGTGAAGCTGTCGTTGGCCTCGTGCGTAATGTAATAGCCGGCCGGCGCCTGCTCGGATGCGTACGTCCCCGCCGGCGGAGACGCCAGATCGGTCAGCTTCGCGAACGGCCCGCTGAAGTCGTCGAGAATGCGATCGAACCGCACACCCATCAGGTACGCGAGGGTGTAGCCGGTCGAATCGTACGGAGGCGTCGGGGGTCCGCCAGGATACGGAATGTCGTCGGGATGGTCCTGCGGCTCGAACATGTCCAGTACGTGCGGCCTGAACGCCTGCGCCGTCTTCACCACGTACGAATAGGTCGGATACTGTTTGCCGGCGATCGTGAACGGTTCAGTCGCGCGCGACACCGTGATGCCCGCCTTGATCAGCGCGTTCACGAAGCGCGTCGCGGTGCCGAAGTCGGGCTGATCCGCGGGGATGACGTAGCCGCGCGGGTCGCGCAGCGATGGCGCCGACAGCGCCGCATAGAGCGGGTTGGGGCCGCGGCCGCCGCCGCGCCCTTCGAATCCACCGCCGCCACCGCCGCCGCCAGCGCCGCGGCCGCCGCGTCCCTCGGCAGCGCTGGTCGACGCCGCGCCGGGGATGACCGACGGCGTGATCTCTCCTCGCGCGACGAGCGACGCCTGCACGCGCGCCATCTCGTGGGGCGTGAACGTCCAGTGGTCCTCGCTGCCCCACTGAATCTCGTCCTTGCCCATGCGATAGATGTTGTAGAGGACGCGCTCCCGATAGCGCGACGCGTAGTCGAGGATCGCGCGGTTCGCCGTCATCGAGTACTCGATCGACTGCCGCATGTGCCATTCGCTCTGCGGCTTGATCGGCCACCACAGGTTCGAGTCGCCCAGCTGGCGGCTCGGGACGAACGGGATGCTGATCGGATCCGGACTCCCGATCGTCTCGGTGAGGATCCCGATGATGTTGTGGAAGTGCGCGGTCGTGCGGATGCCGCCGTTGAACCACGTCGAGTACGGCGCGCCGCGGCGCTGCGTCACGCCGGGCTTCCCCTCGGTGAGGAAGCGCTCCATCATCATCCCGGCGACCACGTCGATGCCGGCAATCGCGTAGGGATGCTGGTAGTAGTTGAACGGATCGCGGAACGGCGGCGCGAACATCACCGTGCCCTGCGGGCCCGTCTGGTGATGGTTGTACATGACCTGCGGATACCACTCGCGGTACATGATGCGATTGAGATTCGTCGACTCCGCGAGCGCCGCCATGTAGAAGTCGCGGTTGTCGTCGTGGCCCGCGTACTTGTTGTAGAGCACCGGGATGTTCATGTTGCCGTGCTGCATGTACCAGTCCGACACGAGGTCCATCCCGTCCGGGTTGACGAGGATACAGAGCTGAACGACATCGTCGAGGAAGCGCAGCGTCTCGGCGTCGTTCCGGCTCACCATCTGCCACACGTGCTCGAGCAGCTGCTGGGCGCCGAGCGTTTCCGTCGCGTGCAGCCCGCCGTCGATCCAGACGACGGCCTTCCCTTCCTTCGCCAGCGCGCGGGCCGCATCGTCGGTGAGCCCCTCGGCGTTCGCCAGCTGGCCCGCGATGCTCTTGTAGCGCGCCAGCTTCTGCTGATTGGCCGGCGACGTGATGATCGCCATCAGCATCGTCCGTCCCTCGGATGACTTGCCGATGTCGACCAGCTTCAATCGCGGCGATTGCTTCTCGAGCTTCTTCCAGTAGTCGGTCAGCTGTTTGTAGTCGGCGAGAAAGTAGTCGTCGCCTATGGTGTGGCCCCATTCCTCTTGAGGCGTCGTCAGGTGCGCGGCCGTGGATGCGGCCGGCGTGCGGACGGCCTGGGCATCAGGCGCGCGCTCGGTCCAGAGAAGGGCCGCGCCAACGAGAATCAGGATGGCAGAGAGACGTCGAAGTACCATATGCGCGTTATCTTAGCTCCGGCCGGTCCCGAAACTGTTCGAGCGCGTCGGGATTCGCGAGCGCCTCGCGATTTTTCACCGGGCGGCCGTGCACGACGTCGCGCACGGCCAGCTCGACAACCTTTCCGCTCTTCGTCCGCGGGATTTCCGTGACGTCCACGATGCACGCGGGCACGTGGCGCGGCGTCGTGTTGGCACGGATGTGCGCCTTGATGCGGTCCTTCAACGCCTGGTCGAGCGTGACGCCGTCGCGGAGCTTCACGAACAGGACGACACGTTCGTCGCCGTGCCAGTGCTGTCCTATCACCAGGCTCTCGACCACCTCGGGCAGTTGCTCGACCTGCCGATAGATTTCGGCCGTGCCAATCCTCACGCCCCCGGGGTTGAGCACGGCGTCCGACCGGCCGTAGATGATGACGCCGTCGTGTTGGGTGATCTCGCAGTAGTCGCCGTGCGTCCAGACCCCGGGGAACCTCTCGAAGTAGGCCGCCCGATACTTCCCGCCATCGGGATCGTTCCAGAAGCCAATCGGCATCGAGGGGAACGGCACTGTGCACACCAGTTCGCCTTTCTGCTGACGGACGGGCTTCCCCTCGTCGTTCCAGACGTCCACCTTCATGCCGAGCGCGCGGCACTGGATCTCGCCGCGCCACACCGGCCCAGTCGGATTGCCCCCGACGAAACAGCTGACGATGTCGGTCCCGCCGGAGATCGACGCGAGATGGACGTCCCGTTTCACGTGCTCGTAGACGAAGTCGAACGACTCGGGCGCGAGCGGCGAGCCGGTGGACGTGATGGTTCGCACGCTGGCGAGCGCATGCGTCTCGCGCGGCCGCAGACCGGCCTTGGCGACCGCGTCGATGAATTTCGCCGATGTGCCGAACAGCGTCATCGCGGTCTCGTCGGCGAACGAGAACAACGTGCCGCCGTCAGGATGGAACGGCGAACCGTCATAGAGCAGGATGGTCGCCCCCGAGGCGAGCACCGTCACGAGCCAGTTCCACATCATCCAGCCGAGCGTCGTGAAATAGAAAACGCGATCGCCCGGATGAATGTCGCAGTGGAGCTGATGCTCCTTCAGGTGCTGGATGAGCGTCCCGCCGGCGCCGTGCACGATGCACTTGGGCACGCCGGTCGTGCCGGACGAATAGAGGACATAGAGCGGATGATTGAACGGCAGCGGCTCGAACGCGAGCGGCGCTCCCCGGTGCGGACCGATGAACGCCTCCCACTCGTCGTCCCCGACCACGCCACGCGCGACCGACGGCAGCGTCGCGAGCACGTCCGCGACCTTCTGACGCAGATCGAATGTCTTGCCGCCGTACTGATAGCCGGCGGCGGCAATGAGGATTCGGGGCTCGATCTGGCCGAAGCGGTCGAGCACGCCCTGGACGCCGAAGTCGGGCGAACACGAGGACCACACGGCGCCGACCGCCGCCGCGCCGAGCGCGGCGACGATGGCCTGCGGCGTGTTGGGCAGGTAGGCGGCGACGCGGTCGCCGGGACGGACGCCGGCGTCACGGAACGCGGCCGCGCAGGCGGCGACCTCGGACCTGAGCTCGCGCCATGACATCGCCTGGAGCGCCCCGCCCTCCCGCCGCGCGAGTATCGCCGGTCCGTCGCCGTCCTGACGCAGGCAGTTCTCCGCGAAGTTCAGCGTCGCGTCGGGAAAAAACCGCGCGCCCGGCATGCGATCGAGGTCGATCGCGACGCGCTCGCCCATCATTCCGCGGACGCGGCCGAACTCCCACATCGCACGCCAGAACTCGAGGGGACGCTCGACGCTGGCGTCGTGGAGCTCGGCGTACGGCCTCGCGCCTCCGAACCGCGTCAGGTTGGCGCGTGCGACCCGTTCAGGTGACGGTGTCCAGAGCGGTCCCTCCATCGAGGGCAATTATAGGAGTGCGTTCTTCGGGGTTCGAATGCGGTGACGGCTACGGCCGGTCGGACCCGGCCGGCAACGGGAGGATTTCGATCCGCGAGGGTTCGCCGAACACCGCCGGGCCATCGGCCCATTGCCGGCCGACCGGCGCCCCGGTCGCCGGCTCCTGGCGCCCCGCAAGGACGGTCAGCAGGCGTTCGGCCTGCTCCCCCTCGGCGGACAGGGCTCCCTGGTGGAGCGCCCGCGCCACGGCGAGGTGCGCGGTCATCCGGCACAAGAGCTGCGGACGGTCGACCTCCGGGCGGCGCTTCGCCGCATTGGCCAGCAGCAACGCGGCGCGCTCGTGCAGCGCCGCCGACCTCGGGTGTTCCGCGAGCAGGCGCGACAGCCGGCCGTTCTGGGTTCGGATCCCTTCGGCGCCGGCGTCCAGCACTGATGCCAGGTCCGCGCGATCGACGGCAGGATCTTCGCTGATGCTCAACCCCGCGCCGTCGGCCATGAAGCTGCGCGCGAGGCGAACGTAACTGCGCGGCGCCCACACCTGGCCCGGGACCTCGACGGTAAACAACTCGGCGCGGCGCGCGAGTGTAAACTTTGCCGGCTTACCGCCCGGTTGAACGTTGCGCACGTGAAACGCGTCGCCGGTCTCGAAGTGATCGGCGAACGCCGCGATGTTCAAAATCGATCCCGCGATTGCAGAAACGAGGTGCTCCTGCTCGGTGATGTAGACAGGCTCGGGCGCGTTGAGCGAGGCGAGATTGGAAAACGTTCCGGATTTCGCGAACGCCACGGTACAGCCGACCGCGGCGATCACGGCGGCGAGCACGAAGCGCTTCATCGCCGACGTACTACTGCAAGCCGAACGCCATCGCGCGATGGCTACACGTCGTACGCCTCCTGCTTCCAGATCGAGAAGCCGCGTGCGAGATAGTTCGGTAGCGCCGACGAATGATCGAGCGACGAAGTGTGCAGCCACACGCGCGTCGCACCGCGCGCCCACGCCCGCTCGACCGCCTGCGTGAGCAGGAACTTGCCCAGCCCGCGTCCGACGAAGGCCGGCAGCAGTCCGAAGTAGGCGACTTCCACCGCGCCGTCGGCCTCCTGGCGCAGCTCGAAGTACCCGGCCGGCTCCCCCGCGACCCGTATCACCCAGAGCTCCAGGGCCGGATCGGCCAGGTAGGCCTCGATCTGCTCGTCGGTCCAGGTCAAGCGGTCGACCCAGTGGTACTCGCGGCCAACCTCGGTGTAGAGGAACCGCCACAGCGACGGCGCCGCCTGACCTTCGCGGGTGACGACCGCCTCCGCCGATGGCCGCTCGGCGCCATCCAGCAGTCCCGGGTCGGTCATCTCCAGGTAGGTGCGAACGGCACGCGCCATTGCCTCACCCCCGGCCGATGAACGGCATCTTGGTCGCCATGACGGTCAGGAACTGCACGTTGGCGTCGAGCGGCAGCCCCGCCATGAACAGCACGGCGTCGACGACGTGGTCGATGTTCAGGAGCGGCTCCGGTCGCATCTCACCGGTCGCCTGCAGCGTGCCGCCGGCAAACCTCGCTGTCATCGGCGTTTCGGCGTTGCCGATGTCGATCTGCCCGCAGGCGATATCGTGCGCGCGGCCATCGAGCGACGTCGACCGCGTCAGGCCGGTGATGGCGTGCTTCGAGGCCGTGTAAGGGGCCGAGTTCGGCCTTGGCACGTGCGCCGAGATCGATCCGTTGTTGATGATGCGGCCGCCCCGCGGCGCCTGGGTTTTCATCAGCGCGAAGGCCTGCTGCGTGCACAGGAACGCGCCGGTCAGGTTCACGTCGACGACCGCCGTCCACTGCTCGAACGTCAGCTCGTCGAGCGGCACGCCCGGCGCCCCGGTGCCGGCGTTGTTGAACAGGACGTCGAGCCTCCCGTGCGTGCCCCGGACGGTGTCGAACAGCTGCCGGACGGATTCGGGCTTCGTCACGTCGGTCTGCACGGCCGTGGCGTGCCCGCGGCCGGCCCCGGCCTCGGCCACGACTGCGTCGAGGCGATCCTTCCGGCGTCCCGCGAGGACCACCGAATAGCCGCTGGCCAGCAGGCCGAGCGAGACCGCCCGCCCGATCCCCGATCCGGCGCCCGTCACGAGCGCGATCCTCCCCGTTCCGTCCACACGAGCCACAGTAGCCAATAATATCGGGCCATGAAGATTCTCGTCACCGGCGCCGCGGGCCTGCTCGGCGGGCGCCTCATCAAAGCGCTGCTCGCCGCGCCGGCCGGCGCCCAGCGCGTCACCACGATCGTGGCCGCCGATACATCGGCCTTCCCGGCCGAGGACCCGCGCGTCGACATCCGCGTCGGGTCGATCGTCGACGCCGGGTTCCTCCGATCGATCGTCGACGCCGACGTGCGGGTCGTCTATCACCTGGCGGCCGTGTTGAGCGGCGGATCGGAGGACGATTTCGACGCCGGGATGCGCACGAACGTGGACGGCACGCGGTCGCTCCTCGAGACCTGCCGCGCCCTCCGGACCATGCCGCGATTCGTGTTCTCGAGCACGATCGCCGTGTTCGGCGGCGACCTGCCGCCGGTCGTCCCGGAGGATCTGGCGCTCACGCCGCAGACGTCATACGGCACCGCGAAGTCGATCGCGGAGTTGCTCGTGGGCGAATATTCACGCCGCGGCTTCGTGGACGGCGTCTCCTGCCGCCTGCCGACCATCACCGTCCGCCCCGGAAAGCCCAACTCCGCGCTTTCGGGGTTTGTCAGCGGCATCATCCGGGAACCGCTGGCCGGCGTCGACACGACGTGCCCCGTGCCGCTCGATACGCGGATCTGGATCTGCTCCCCGGGCGCCGTCACGCAGAACCTCGCCCACGCCGGGTCGATCGATACGCACGCGCTGGGATCGCGGCGATCGCTGAACATGCCGGGACTGCAGGTCACAGCGGAAGGGATGCTCGACAGCCTCGCACGCGTCGGCGGACCCGAGGCGCGCAACCGGGTGCGCGTGGAGCACGACGAACGGGTCGCCCGCGCGATGACCGGCTGGCCCGCCGCGCTCGACGACCGCCGCGCGCGTCGCCTTGGATTCGTCGCCGACGCCAGCGTCGACGCGATCATCAAACAGTACGTGGACGAGCACCCCGCCGGGCGCGGGTAGCCGGCAGCAGCCGGCGGCTACGGCAGCAGCTCGAGCGAGAAGCGCGCAGCCAGCGGATCGAAGTGACGCCGGTTCGTCGTGGCGATGCGCGGCACTTTCATCGACTCGCTGAGCGCGACAATCGCGGCGTCGACGAACCCGAGGTCCAGGTCGGCGAACTGCTCGTCGATGGCGGCTGCCCGCGTGTACGCCTGCCGGGGAAGATCGGCGACGAAATAGTGGCCTTCGACGATCCCTTGATAGAACGTGCGGCGGCTGCGAGCGCCCAGACGATGACCGAGCAGGTAGTCGACCTCGGGAATCACCGGCACCGGCAGGATCAGTCCGCGCGCCTCACGTCGGATCAGCGCGCGCGCGCGCGCGTGCCAGAGATCGCTGCGGTCGTAGTACGCGTACACGATCCCCGTGTCGAGGATGACGCTCACGCGCGGCGTTTCGTACGGCGCGTCGGCTTCGGGTGCCGTCGTGCCGGCGCCTGCGTCGCGTCTTCGCCGAACCCCTCGGCCAGGATCTCGTCGGCGCGCGCCGCCGTATCGCCATGCCCGCTCGCGAACGCGCCGGCGCCCGGTGGTTCCGCGCCGGGCGCGCCGGCGAGATAGACCTCGACGGCTTCACGGACGAGTTCCGCCATCGGCCGCCCGCGCCGCGCGACTTCCTGCTTGAGGCGCACCTCGAGATCGGCGGCGAGGTAGATCGTGGTCCGTTTCATATGCTTATGTTAGCATACCTACCAGCAGACGGCTCAGCGGCTGCGATCCAGCGTCCTCCGCCAGCGGCACGCCGAGGTGAACACCGCGTCCACACCTTCGCCCGTGCGGAGCGTGTCCCGGAGATGGCCGAGCGCGTCAATCAGTTCGTCGAGCGCGTCGCGCAGGACGTCGTCGTTGGTGGCCGTGATGTCCTTCCAGATGTCGGGCGGGCTCCCCGCCAGGCGCGTCGTGTCTGCCAGTCCGGGGCCGGCGATCTCGAGACCGGCGTCTCCCGCAAGTTTGCCGACGACGTGCATGAGCGCGGACGCGGTGAGCTGCGGCAGGTGACTGACGGCGCCGACGAATCGATCGTGGAGCTCGGGCGTCATGACGTGCGGGACGGCGCCGAGGCCTCCGACGAACGCGTCGAGCCGCCTCGCCGCGTCGGCCGGATTGCCCGGTGACGGAGTGAGGATCCACGGACGGCCGTCGAAGAGGTCGGCGCGCGCGTTCGCGGCGCCCCCCTTGGCGCCGCCGGCCATCGGATGGCCGCCGATGAAATCCATCGCGGGACGCGCGGCCGCCGCGGCGCAGATGACGCGCTTCGTGCTGCCGGTGTCGGTCACGACCGTCGCGGCGGCGATGTGCGGCTGGACCGCGTCGAGCAGGGCCAGGTTCGCCCGCACCGGCGCCGACAGGACGACCAGATCCGCCCCCGCCACTTTCGAGACGTCGTCGCCGGCGTCGAGCGCGACGGTCTCGATGTCGGGCCACGCGCGGCGCGCCGCGAGCTGCACCGACGCGCCGATCAATCCGTTGCCGAGAATGGCAACGCGCCTAAATGGAGGCTCGGTCATGTTGAGTTCATTCCGCCTGAAGGCGGAAGCGACACCGCCTCAAGACGGACGCTACACTCCCCACCCGCGGCGCGAGACCGGCTCCAGGCAGATGCTGCGGCCGATCGCCGGCGCGATGATGCGCAGTTCCGCCATGAGGCGATCGAACTGCGACGGCAGCAGCGACTGGGCGCCGTCGCTCAACGCGTGGTCCGGATCGTGGTGCACCTCGATGATGAGGCCGTCGGCGCCCGCCGCCACGGCCGCGCGCGCCATCGGCGCGACTTTGTCGCGGCGGCCCGTGCCGTGGCTCGGATCGCCGATGACCGGCAGGTGGCTCAGTTGCTGGACCATCGGAATCGCCGCGATGTCGAACGTGTTGCGCATGGTGGTCTCGAACGTCCGGATCCCGCGCTCGCACAGCATGACGCTCGCGTTGCCGCCGGCGAGCACGTACTCGGCCGACAGGAGCCACTCCTCGATCGTCGCGGAAATGCCGCGCTTGAGCATGACGGGCGTCCGCGACTTGCCCAGCTCGCGCAGCAGCGTGAAGTTCTGCATGTTGCGCGCGCCGACCTGCAGGATGTGCGCGTATTTCTCGATGAGCGCAATCTGGCTGAGGTCCATGACCTCGGTAATGAGCTTCAGGTTGTGGCGATCGGCCGCGGCGCGCAGCAGGCGCAGGCCTTCTTCGCCCATGCCCTGGAAGCTGTAGGGGCTGCTGCGCGGCTTGAAGGCGCCGCCGCGGAGCACCTTGGCGCCGGCGCGCTTGACGGCCGCGGCGCACGCCTCCACCTGCTCTTCGCTCTCGGCCGAACACGGACCCGCCATCACGATCACTTCGTCGCCGCCGATGCGGACGTCGTCGATCGTGATGACGGTGTTGTCGGGCTTGAAGCTCCGGCTCGCAAGCTTGTACGGCTCGGTGATCCGGTGCACTTCCTGCACGCCGTCGAGGACCTCGAGCAGCGCCACGTCGTACTGGCGCGATCCGCCGACGGCCCCGAGCACCGTCCGCAGCGCGCCGGTCGACCGGTGCACGTCGAATCCCATCTCCATCAGCTTGGCGATCACGGTCTGGATCTGGTCGTCGCTCGCCCGTTCCCGCATCACTACAACCATGGCTACTTCTCGTCCTTCTTGTGAGCGTTCAATTGTACTTCTTCCGCGATGCGCTCCAGGTGGCGCGCTTCGTCGATGATGCGCTCGAACAGCCGCTTGATTGCCGGCCGGTCGAGCGGTCCGTTGTTCAGCGCCTGCACGTTGCGCAGGACTTCGGCTTCCCGCTCGGGTTGGTAGATCGCCATCCCCGCCTCGCGCTTGATGCGCCCGATCTCGAGCGCGCACGCCGCGCGCGCGTTGAGCAGGCGCACGAGCGATTCGTCCAGCAGATCGATCCGTTTGCGGAGATCGTCGAGATCGGCGTTCACGCGTGTCCCTTCAGCCAGCGCACGTAGGCCCCGGCGCGTTGGGCGACGTCCGGCGACGCGCCATGTTCCGCGATGACGTTCACGAGCGCGCTGCCCACGACCGCCGCGTCGGCCCACCGGCCGACCTGCGCGACCTGCTCCGGCGTCGAGATCCCGAACCCGAGCGCGAGCGGCAGCGTGGACTGCGCGCGAATCCGCCGGACGAGCGGCTCCAGATCGTCGGCGAGCCGATCGCGCATGCCGGTGACGCCGAGCCGCGAGATGACGTAGAGGAATCCCCGCCCGAGCTCCCCCGATGCGCGGATGCGCGCATCGGTCGTCGTCGGACTCAGCAGGAAGATCGGATCCACGCCGGCCGCCACGAGCTTCGCGCGGAACGGGCCCGCTTCCTCGACCGGCAGATCGAGGATCAGCACCCCGTCCACGCCCGCCTCGACGCAGGCGGCGACGAAGGCGTCCTCTCCCATGCGAAGGACCGGGTTCGCGTAGGTGAACAGCACGATCGCCGAACCGATCTTCTCCCGCGTTCGGCGGATCACCTCCAGCGTCCGCCTCAGCGTCGTCCCGCTCGCGAGCGCACGCTCGGACGCACGCTGGATGACAGGACCGTCGGCGAGCGGATCGGAGAACGGCACGCCGACCTCGATGGCGTCGGCGCCGTTGTCGGCGAGCGACACGAGGATCTCCGCGGTTCGGTCGAGCGTCGGATCCCCCGCCGTCACGTACGCCACGAGTCCGGGCTCACCGCGGCCGCGAATCCGCTGGAATGCGGCATCGAGGCGCGACATCACTGCGCTCCCCCGGCCGGCGTCAGCGCCTGCTGCACGCTGATGACGTCCTTGTCGCCCCTGCCCGACAGGTTGACCAGCAGGATCGCGTCCGTCGGCATCGACGGCGCCAGACGGACGGCATGCGCGACCGCGTGCGACGACTCGAGCGCCGGCAGGATGCCTTCCTCGCGGCCCAGGCGCTGGAACGCCGCGAGCGCGTCGCCGTCGTCGATCCACGTGTACTCCGCGCGGCCGCGCTCGCGCAGCCACGCATGCTCGGGCCCGACCGAGGCGTAGTCGAGTCCGGCCGAAATCGAGTGGGTCAGCTCGACGTTGCCGTCGGCGTCCTGTAGCACGTAGCTGCGCGTGCCCTGCAGGACGCCCGCGCTGCCGCCGGCGAATCGTGCAGCATGGTCGCCCGGCGAGATGCCGCGGCCGCCGGCCTCGACGCCGATCAGCTTCACGGCGGCGTCGTTCACGAAGGCGTCGAAGATGCCCATCGCGTTGCTGCCGCCGCCGACGCACGCGACGATGGCGTCGGGAAGGCGGCCGAGCTGGGCGTGGCATTGTTCTCGGGCTTCACGACCGATCACCGACTGGAACTCGCGAACCATGAGCGGATAGGGGTGCGGGCCGAGCACGCTGCCGAGCAGATAGTACGTATTCGTGACGTTGGTCACCCAGTCGCGCATCGCTTCGTTGATCGCGTCTTTGAGCGTCCGCGATCCGGCCTTCACTTCGATCACCTCGGCGCCGAGCAGCCGCATGCGAAAGACGTTGAGCGACTGGCGCGCCATGTCGTCGGATCCCATGTAGACGTGGCACTCGAGGCCCAGCAACGCACAGACGGTTGCGGTCGCGACGCCGTGCTGGCCGGCGCCGGTTTCGGCGACGATGCGACGCTTGCCCATGCGCGCGGCGAGGAGCGCCTGGCCAAGGGCGTTGTTGATCTTGTGCGCGCCTGTGTGCGCGAGATCCTCGCGCTTCAGGACGATGCGGGCCCCGCCGGCGGACGCGGTCAGCCGCTTCGCTTCGTAGAGCGGCGTCGGCCGCCCGACGTAGTCGCGCAGCAGCTGGACCAGTTCGCGCCGGAAGCCTTCGTCCTCACGGACCTTGAAGTAGGCGCCCGTCAGCTCTTCGATTGGCGCCACCAGCGTTTCTGGGACGAACCGTCCGCCGTAGGGGCCGTAGTACCCCCGCGCGTCGGGATCTCTCTTTCCGAAAACCGGGCTACTGATGCTCATGGTCAATGCCGAATGACGAATGCTGAATGCCGAATGGCGTCAATGACGAGTCGCGGAGCATGTCGAAAAGAGCTCGGAGCTTGGCCGGATCCTTCCGGCCGGGCGACCATTCGACGCCGGAGGACACGTCGATGGCGAAGGGACGCACGGTGGCAATCGCGTCGCTGACGTTCGCGGCGTTCAAGCCGCCCGACAGAATCACCGGACGTCGCGCCGCGATCTCGGCGGCGACGGCCCAGTCGATGCGCCTGCCCGTCCCGCCTCGCTTCTCCGGGTCGTGGGCGTCGAGCAGCACGGTCGCGCGGGCCGGCACGGCGTCCGCGGCGTCGAGCGCCGATCGATCGCGGACCGGAACCGCCTTGATCACCGGCAGCGCGCAATCGCGATACGCCGTCGCAGGCTCGTCGCCGTGGAGCTGCAGCATCGTGAGGCCGGCCTGCTCAGCGAGCGACCCGGCGTCGTGCTGATTGACGAAAACGCCGACGGCGCTCACAAACGGCGGCAGCGCGTCGACGATCGCCCGCGCCCGCGCCGGATCGACGTAGCGCGGACTCTTCGGCCACATCACCATGCCGATCGCGGATGCGCCCAGCTCCGCCGCGAGGCGGGCATCCTCGGGCGTCGTGATGCCGCAGATCTTGACCCGTATCGTCACGCCGCCGCTCCCCTCAGCGTCCGGAGCGCGGCGCCGGGATCCGCCTCGACGATCAGGCGCTCGCCGACCAGAAAGGCGCTGTAGCCGGCGCGCTCCAGGCGCCGCAGGTCCGCGGCACTGCGCAACCCGCTCTCGGCGACGGTCACGGCCCCCGCCGGCAGTCCGCGCGCGAGGCGCTCGTGCAGATCCGGCTCGACCGCGAGCGTCCGCAGGTTCCTGCTGTTGACGCCGATGATCTCGGCGCCGGCGTCGATCGCCATCGCCAGCTCGTCATCGTCGTGGACTTCGACGAGCGCTGCCGCGCCCGCCTGCCGCGCGACGTCGAGCAGGTCGCGCAGCCCCGCCGGCGTCAGCGCGCCGACGATCAGCAGGATCGCATCCGCGCCCGCCATGACGGCTTCGAACACCTGGTAGCGCGTGACGATGAAGTCCTTGCGCAGCACCGGCACGCGCACGGCCGCGCGGACGGCGCCGAGGTGCTCGAGCGCGCCGTCGAAGAACGTCGGCTCGGTGAGGATCGAGATCGCTGCCGCGCCGGCGTCGGCATATGCCCGCGCGTGCTCGGCCGGCCGGTAGTCCTCGCGAAGGATCCCGCGCGACGGCGACCGGCGCTTGCACTCCGCGATGACGCGCGGCGACGGCCCGTCGGCGAGCGCACGCCGGAAGCCGGCGCCGTCGGGCCGCCGGTTCGCGGCCGCCTTCTCGACCATCGCGAGCGGAATCGTTTCGGCGCGGACCTCGGTGATGCGCCGCGCCGCGGCGCTGATCGTCGCCAGCAAATCCGGGCTCGCCGGGCGCTGGGCGCGCGGTGCGGCCTGCGGACTGAGCGTCACGCGGGCGCTCCTTCACGCGAACACGCGACGAGCGCGTCGAGCACGCCGGCGGCGCGGCCGCTGTCGATCCCTTCCACGGCGAGCGCGATCCCTTCTTTCAGCGTCGCGGCCCTGCCGGCAACCAGCAGCGCCGCCGCGGTGTTCAGCAGCACGACGTCGCGCGCGGCGCCGGGCGCCGCCGCCAGCACCGCTCGCGCGATCGCCGCGTTGTCGGCCGCGTCGCCGCCCGCCAGCGCGCCCGGCGCGCTCTTGGGAATGCCGACATCGCCCGGATGCAAATAGAACGTGTTGACACGGCCGTCACGGCATTCCGACACCTTCGTGTAACCCGTCGTCGAGATCTCGTCGAGTCCGTCCGCGCCGTGCACCACCCAGGCGCGTTCCGCGCCAAGCTGCCCGAGCGATCGCGCGACCAGCTCCGTCAATTCGGGGCGCGGCACGCCGACGAGCTGCCGCGACGCCCCTGCGGGATTCGTCAACGGCCCCAGCAGGTTGAACGCGGTGCGGATCCCGAGCTCCTTGCGTGTCGGACCCGCGTGCTTCATCGACGGATGGAACACGGGCGCGAACAGAAACGCGATGCCCGCCTCGTCGAGACACCGCTCGACGGCCGCCGGACCCGCCGAGATGTTCACGCCGAGCGCTTCCAGGAGGTCGGCGCTGCCGCAGCGGCTCGACGCGCTCCGGTTGCCGTGCTTCGCCACGCGCACGCCGCATGCCGCGAGCACGAGCGCCGCGACCGTCGAGACGTTGAACGTGTTCGCGCCGTCGCCGCCGGTGCCGCACGTGTCGAAGACCGGCGCGAACGAGCGGCTCAACTTCGTCGAGCGCGTGCGCATCGTCCGCGCGAGCCCGACGATCTCGTCCGGACGCTCGCCCTTCATCGCGAGCGCGACGAGGAAGCCGGCGATCTGCGCCGGCTGCGCGCGGCCGTCCATGATCGCGTCCATCGCGCCCGCCGCCTCGTCGACGGTGAGATCGCCGTGCTGCTGCAGTTTTTCGATCAGCTCGCGGAACACGACAACTCCAGGAAATTGCGCAGGATTTTCTTCCCCTCGCCGGTGAGCACCGACTCGGGATGGAACTGGACGCCGTGCACGGGCCACTCGCGGTGACGGAGCCCCATGATCACGCCCTCGTCCGTACGTGCGCTCACCTCGAGCGAGGCGGGCGTGGGTTCGTTGACCACGAGCGAGTGATACCGGCCCGCAACGAACGGCTGCGTCACTCCGGCAAAGATGCCGCGGCCGTCGTGCTGGATGGTCGACACTTTGCCGTGCATCAGCGTGGGGGCGCGGCCGACGTCGCCGCCGAACGCGTAGCCGATCGCCTGGTGGCCCAGGCAGACGCCGAACACCGGGATGCGGGCGCCCAGTCGCCGGATGACCTCCACCGTGATCCCGGCGTCCTCCGGCCGTCCCGGGCCCGGCGACAGCACGATCCGCTCCGGCGCGAGCGTCTCGACTTCGGCGAGCGAAATCTCGTCGTTGCGGCGCACGGTCGGCGCATGTCCCAGCTCGCCCAGGTACTGGGCGAGGTTGTAGGTGAACGAATCGTAGTTGTCGAGCAGCAGAACTCTCACAGTACCTCTCGTTCGGATCTGAGCGACTGACGCGGGACCAGGGACACGGGACCGAGCGACAGAAGCCGGTCGGGTCCCGAGTCCCGGGTCCCACGTCCCTCGTCCCGAGTCGTCCCACGTCCCGAGTCCAGCCGCATCTACAGTTCCGTCTCCGCCATCTCGATGGCCTGCAGGAGCGCGCGGGCCTTGTCGCGCGTCTCTTCGTACTCGGCGGCGGGGTTCGAGTCGGCGACGATCCCGGCGCCGGCCTGCACGCGCGCCACGCCGTCGCGCAGCGTGATCGTGCGGATCGCGATGCAGAAATCCAGGTTGCCGGCGAAGTCGATGTAGCCCACCGCGCCGGCGTAGAGATCGCGCCGCGTCGGCTCGAGTTCCGACAGGATCTGCATCGCACGAATCTTCGGCGCGCCCGACACGGTGCCGGCCGGAAAGCACGACACGAGCGCGTCGAGATGGTCCTGCGCGTCGGACAGGCGTCCCTCGACCGTCGAGACCAGGTGCATCACGTGGGAATAGCGCTCGAGTCCCATGTATTGCGGCACGCGCACGCTGCCGAACTCGCACACGCGCCCCAGATCGTTCCGCCCGAGATCGACCAGCATCACGTGCTCGGCGCGCTCCTTCTCGTTGCGCTTCAGCTCGTCGGCGAGACGGAGGTCCTCCTCTTCGGTCCGTCCGCGGGGGCGCGTCCCTGCGATCGGATGCGTCTCGACGTGCTGTCCCTCCACGCGCACCAGCATCTCGGGCGACGACCCGACGATCGCGAAGCCGCCCATGCGGATGAAATACATGTAGGGCGACGGGTTCACGTGGCGCAGCGCGCGATAGATGGTGAGCGGATCCGCCTTCACGTCCGCCTCGAAGCGCTGCGACAGCACGGCCTGATAGATGTCGCCGGCGGCGATGTGCTCCTTGATCGTCCGCACGCCGTTCTCGTACGTCTCGCGCGTCACGTTCGAGCGCACGGCCGGCGCCTGGCCGCCGGCGCCCCTGGCGTGCGACAGCCCGCGCTCCAGCTCCCGCTCGAGGAACTGGATCTTGGCGCACGCGAACTGGTAGAGCGCGGCGAGATCTTCGTCGGCCGTCACGCGCGCGTTCGCGATGATCAGGATCCGGTGCTTGACGTGGTCGAACGCGAGCACCGTGTCGAACAGCATGAACCCCGCGTCGTCGCTCTCAGCGCCCGGCACGTTCTTCCATGCGTCGGCGAGCGCGGGTTCGAACTCGACGGAGGCGTCGTAGCCGATGAACCCGACGGCGCCGCCCGTGAGACGCGGCAGGCCCTGCACGAACGGCGCGCGAAACTCGGCCATCAGCTTCCGCAGCACGGGCACGAACGGCTCGTCGGTCTCGGTCGTCACGCCCGATCGGTCGACGATCGTCTTCCCGCGGCAGGATCGCAGCACGAGAAACGGATCCTTGCCGAGGAAGGAGTACCGCGCGACCTGCTCGCCCCCTTCGACGCTCTCGAAGAGAAATGCGTAGTCGGAGTGCTCGGCGATCTTCAGGAACGCCGACACCGGCGTCAGCAGATCCGCCATGATTTCCTTGACGACGGGCACGAACGTGCCGCGCCGCGCGAGCTCGACGAACTCCTCGTAAGTGGTCTGTTTCATGTCGTCTGTTCCGCTGTGTGTCGTCTGCCCTGCGCCGACGCTGCGGCCTCCGCAAACAGTCCGGCCGGCGGCCGCTGGCCGGTCCAGATCTCGAATTGACGTTCGGCCTGCGCCACGAGCATGGCCAGCCCGCCGATCGCCGTCACGCCCGCGCGGGTCGCGCGTGCCATGAGCTCCGTCGGATCGGGGTCGTAGACCAGGTCGTACACGAGACTGCCGTCGAACGGCCCGTCGAATGGTGTCCCCGGCACGGCGCGGCTGCCGACCGGCGTCGCGTTCACGAGCAGGTCCCACCATTGCGGCGGCGGCGGCCACGACGTGGTCTGCGCACCTATCGCCCCGGCGACGCGCTGGGCCTCGTCGGCCCGCCGCGCCGAGACGGCGACGTGGGCGCCCGCGCGCGTCAGCGCGAGCCCCACGCCTCGCGCCGCGCCGCCCGCGCCGAGGATCACGACTCGGAGGGCCCGCAGATCGACACCGCGCGCCCGCAGCGGCTCGAGGAACCCCTCGGCATCGGTGTTCGATCCGATCCAGCGTCCTCCCCGGATCGCGATGGTGTTGACGGCGCCCGCGGCTTCCGCGGCGGGCGACATCTCGTCGAGGCACGGCATGACGTCCTGCTTGAACGGAATCGTCACGCTGAGGCCGCGCAGCCCGAGCTCCGCGGCGAACGGACGCAGCTCTTCGAGATCGCGCGTTTCGAGCGGAACGTAGACGGCGTTGAGCCCCAGCGCCGCGAAGCCCGCGTTGTGCATCACGGGCGACAGCGATTGCGAGACCGGGCGTCCCAGCACGCCGTAGACGGCGGCGTCGGGCCTGATGCGGCGGAAACGGAACTCGTCGAGGAGACGCGACACGGGCAACTGGCCGGGCGCCACGCGGTTTCCCGCATAGGTCCACGGCGATCCGTACCGCGCGGCGAGCACGCGTGTCGCCGCGCCGGCGGCGCCCATGCCGATCAGGACCGACGCGTGATCCGGCCGGACCGCGTGCAACAGCGTCCGCAGATCGGCCAGGCTCTCGGTCATCACCGCCAGCTTCGCGACCTCGCCGCCGAGCCCGCGCAAATGGTCCATCATCGCGGCCGCATTGCGCGGCGTGCAGTCGAAAATGTGACGCGACACGACGATGCCACGGCCGCCGCGCTCCACCATCACCGGCGCGCGCACGGCGTCCCACTCGAGATCGATGAACTCCGCGCCGCGCGCGTGCGCGTCCGACAAGACGCGCAGCCGGTCTTCCTCGGCGCCCTCGAACATGCCGCCTTCACGAAGCGGACGGCACGTCACGATCGCGGGCTTCGTCCGTCCCTCGAGGGCCGCGGCGGCGTCGGGCCGCTCCATCGAGTCGACACGCAGCTCGATCAGATCGGCGTCCGCCTCCGCCGCCGCGCGCGCGCGGCGGATGGCGTCCGCGTCCCGTCCGATCACCGTGATACAGAGCCTGGCGATGTCCGTGCCCTCAAATGAAAAAAGCCCCCTCAATCGGTTCGACTGAGGGGGCTTTGGCGTTTGCGCGTTGTCTATCGACTGTATCTCAGCGTGCCGCCCCCTCGTTGCGCGCGTACCACCACCAATACGACGTAAACGTCGTCCGGGCGGCGCGCGTGGCGAAGGTCGTGGCGGTCACGTGGAGGAAGCCTAGCACACCTTGCGGCCAACTTTCGTGGCCCGGCGTCTAAACCATGCTATAAAGGTTGAAAAATCATGAAGATCCGGGTTTTTGTCGCCGTCGCCATCATCGCGGTGGGCGCCCTGGTGCCGCTGCCCGCCGCGCCGAGCCTCATGCCGATCGAGGACGTGAAGCCGGGCATGGTCGGCACGAGCCGCACGGTATTCGAGGGCAGCGAGCTGAAGGAATTCCAGGTTCACATTCTGGGCGTGCTCAAGAACGTGCAGGCGCCGAAGCGCAACCTGATCCTTGCGCGGCTCGAGGGTGGCCCGCTCGCCGAAACCGGCGTCATCGCCGGCATGAGCGGCAGCCCGGTCTACATCGACGGCAAGCTCGTCGGCGCGGTGTCGTATTCCATCGGCGCGTTTCCGAAGGAGCCGATCGCCGGCATCACGCCGATCGGCGAGATGATCGACGCGACCAACGACACGGCTCCCCGCCGCCCGGCCGCCGCTCAGGCGCGTCTCGAATTGCCTGTGACGCCCGAGACGCTGGCCGCGGCGGTGCGCTCCGCCTCCGCGCGCGTCGCCGCCTTCGCCGATCGCCCGGCCGACGTACAGGCGTTCGGCCTCCCCGCTGCGGCGGGGTCGCAGATGGGCGCGCTGCTCAGGCCCATCGCGACACCGCTGCTGATGAGCGGCATGAATGCCTCGACGTCCGACCTCGTCTCGTCGATGTTCCGCGATTCCGGCTTCTCGCCCGTGCTCGCGGGCGGATCGAGCGGCTCGGCCCCCGAGAACAACCAGGCGCTGCGTCCCGGCGATCCGATCGGCGTCTCGCTGCTCGGCGGCGACAGCGAGATGGGCGCCACCGGCACCATCACGCACATCGACGGCACGCGCATCTACGCCTTCGGCCATCCGTTCTTCAGCTTCGGCCCGACCGCCTTCCCGCTCACGCGCGCCACCGTCTACGCGTCGCTGCCCAGCCTGATGTCGTCCTTCAAGATCGCCACGATGGGCGACGTCGTCGGCACGATGCAGCAGGATCGCGCGACGGCGATCGCCGGCACGCTCGGCAAGGGCCCCGCGGTCATTCCGTTGACCCTCACGCTGGAGCCGGCCGGCGGCCCGAAGCGCACGTTCACCTACACCGTGGTCAACGACCAGATCTTCACGCCGCTCCTCACGTACGTCGCCGTCTTCAACACGCTGGCCAACTACGAGCGCAACTTCGGCGCGATGACGTTCACGGTGAACGGACGCGCGAGCCTCGAGAACCACGGCGATCTGACGTACGAGGACATCTTCACGGGCGACAACCCGATTCCCTCGGCGTCGGCCTACGTCGCCGGACCGATCACGATGCTGCTCGCCAACGACCGCGAGCGCGTGAGCCTGAAGGGCGTCGAGCTCTCGATCGCCACATCCGAGGAATCGCGAGCGGCGTCGATCGAGCGCGTGTGGCTCGACGACGTGCGGCCGCGCGCGGGACGGACGGTTCCGCTCAAGGTGCTGACGCGGAGCTACCGCGGCGCCGAGAAGATCTCCACGATTCCGATCGAGATCCCGGCCAACGCCTCCGGCCAGTTGACCGTCATGGTGACCGACGGCCGCCAGCTGAATCAGATCGAGCAGCGCGAGCTGCGGCGCAGCGTGCAGCCCGCGAGCGTCGGGCAGATGCTGAAGGCGCTCAACGAAACGCATCGCAACAACCGCGTCTACGTGCGGCTGCTGACCGGGACGCCCGGCGCGGTCGTGAACGGCGAAGCGATGACGGCGCTCCCGCCGTCGGTGTTGTCGGTGCTCGAAGGCGATCGCAGCGGCGGCAGCTTCGCGCCCATCCGGAGCGCCACCCTCGGCGAGTGGGAACTGCAGATGGATTCCGCGATCAGCGGCACGCGCGTGCTGACGATCGATCTCGACGGCCGTGCCGGCCGCTAGCAAAGGCCCGTCTTCTTAGAACTTTCGCATGCTGAAACGAATCGGTGTCTTGGCGGCCGCGGTGCTTGCCGCGTCCGTGCTCCTCTCGGCCTCGACCGCAACCTTCTGGACCGTCTCCACGCAGACGGACTTTCTCAAGGGGGACGTCGACAACCTCTCCATCGACAGCGACGGCCGCGTCTTTCTCGGCCCGGCGACGACGCAGGTCGCCGAGACCGCCGCGCCGTTCATCTGGACGCTCCTCCCTGGCACCGACGGCACGTTGTGGGCCGGCACGGGGAACGAGGGCCAGGTGCTGAAGATCGCGCGCGACGGCAAGACGTCGACGTTCTTCGACAGCAGCGAAATGGAAGTCCACGCGATTGCCGCGGCGCCCGGCGGCGGCCTGTATGTGGCGACCTCGCCCGACGGCAAGATCTATCACGTGGCCGCCGACGGCACGGCGAAGACCTTCTTCGATCCCGACGACAAGTACATCTGGGCGCTCGCGTCGGGGCCCGACGGATCGCTGTTCGCCGCGACCGGCGAGAAGGGCAACATCTACCGCATCACGCCCGACGGCAAGGGTTCGCTCTTCTACAAGACGAACACGACCAACGTCGTCGCGCTCGCAGTCGACAAGAGCGGGAACCTGATCGCCGGGACCGAGTCGCCGGGACGCATCTTCCGCATCGACCGCGACGCCAAGGCGTTCGTGCTGCTCGACTCCTCCTTCAAGGAGATCCACGCGCTGAAGATCGCGGCCGACGGCACGATCTACGCGGCCGCCTTCAGCGGGCAGCCGGGCGGCGAAGACCGCTCTGCCCCGTCCGTCTCGGTGACCGCCCCGGAATCGCCGACGCGCGCCCCGGTCCCGACGGTGTCGGCGGAGATCACCGGCATCACCGTCGTCGACACGACGTCGGGCGCATCGGGGACCGGCGCTGCACCGTCGACGCGGCCGCGTAACCCCAAAGGGGCGATCTTCCGCATCCGGCCCGATGGCCTGTGGGACACGGTGTGGGAAGCGGCCGACGACTGGCCGTTCGACGTGCTCGTCGAAGCCGACGGATCGCTGCTCGTCGCGACCGGCAAGGAAGGCAAGATCTTCCGCCTGTCGGGCGATCCCGCGCGGGCGACGCTGCTGACGCGGGCCGCCGCCCGGCAGGTGACGTCGCTCGTCCG
>Ga0066903_100000363_pt1 | contig 27507 bp, 27 predicted proteins | sample PanSoiMetaGPlot1_FD_67491 | JGI IMG/M metagenome (GOLD analysis project Ga0066903, IMG submission 67491) | Tropical forest soil microbial communities from Panama analyzed to predict greenhouse gas emissions - Panama Soil - Plot 1 (version 2) | ecosystem: Environmental > Terrestrial > Soil >... | reverse complement strand
TTGCGGCGGGCTTTCGAGGTGGCCGGGGCCGGCACGCTGATCATGAGCTTGTGGAAGGTGGAAGACCAGTCCACCCGCGAGTGGATGCAAGCGCTTTATGAGGGACGGCTCAAGGGGCTATCCACGGCCGAGTCCGTCCGATCCGCCAGCCTGGCCATGATCAGGAAGATGCGCTCGCTCCACAAGAGCGCCTCGCCCGCCACCTGGGGCGCCTTCGTGGCAGCCGGCGACTGGCGCTAGCGAGGTTGTGCGCCATGCGAGGCTCATCATGCCTCGTGCTGCCGAGCCGCGGGCAAGCGCACGCATCCTTCTTCTTGGGTGGCCACGGAGATCTGGAAAAGACTACCGGCCGGCAGATATCTCCAGCCCGACCTGGTAGAGAGGCTGTTCCGGCTCGCTCGATCGACTCAGGGTGAACTCATAGCGGCCCGGCCCCACGGATGCCACCGGCACGAGCAAGGCGACCATCGCGGCCGGGCTGGCCAGGTGCTCCCGAATGGACCCGGCGGTCAAGGTCTGCGACCAGGCCACCTTCCCATCGCTTGCCCGGATCGCATAGACGAAAGTCTGCTCTGCCGCCGTGTCTCCAGGCACCTCGACGGGACAGGCCATCACGACGAATTCAGCCTTCCTGTCCGGCGCATAAGAGACTCTTTCACCGGCACCTCGCAGCGCGCCCGGCAGAATCAATATGGGTCCTGCTGTGGCCGCGCTGACAGTCAGGCCAGGTCTCTGCGCGGGAACGATGAGTGCCCACCTTGCCAGCGCGGCCAATCCCAACCCCAGAACTACGCCCGCGGCCAGCAGGAAAGCCCGCTTCCCTGACGCTGCCCGGGCAGCCGGCTCTTTCCTCCCGCGGTCCTTGGCCCGCTTCCACCCTTCCACTTCCAGGGCGCAGGAAGCGCAATGCTTCACATGTCGCGCAACCGTCGTTTCGCCAGCGGTGGCGACGCCCTGTGCGAAGCTTCTCAGGGAGGAGGGTGCCGGATGGGCTTCGAAGAGCACCTCGCCCCCCTCTTGCAAGGTTCGGCCGAACTCCGCCACCACCGAGGCCATCTCCCGGCAAGGCTCGCATTCCTTCAAGTGGGCCTCCAGCCGCTCTCGAGCCCCTGTCTCCAGGCGGTCGGCCATGTAAGCCGCAAGATCCGTTTGAAGCTCCGAATGCTCCTTCAAGGTTTCCCCACTTAAAATTGAGAAAAATCCCCTTTCAGTTCCATCGAATCGTAAATTTCTCAGGCTTGCCCGGGATTCCGGGACCGCAGCCGCCATTTCCATGACGTCAGCGCATGAAATGCGCCCTCGAGGCAGCGAAAAAGCCTCGATTTGACGGTTCCCACCGGTACGCCGTCGTGGGCGGCGATCTCCTGATAATCTCTCCCCTCCAGATAATAGAGTCGAAACAGCTCCCGGCACTCCTCGGATGCCATCTCCAAAACCCGGCGCACCAGCTGCTGGTTCAGGACCACTGAGGCCGGATCGGATCCGCCCAGGATGCCGTCCGGAATGGCCGCTTTCGCCGATTCGGCCCGCTCCGTCATGGCCTGCAGACAGACGATGCGGACAATCCCCTGGACATAGACGCGCATGTCCCGGGATGGATCGAACCGCTCGCTGCGCAGGCTCTCCACCATGCGTGCCAGGGTCTCCTGCATCAAATCGGGCCATTCCTGCCGCAGCGACCAGAAGCGGGGAGTGGTCAGCGCCGCGGAAATCCAGCGCAGGACCTGTCCGAACGTTTCCGGATCATTCTGGAGGAAAAGCCCAGGGAGGCTGTTTTCGGGATAGGGCACTCGCGAGCTCCCGGCGGGTTCTCTTCCACAAGCGGGGTCGAAGAATAGAGGAGTCGTTTCAATCCTGTCAACGCGAGGAGATGTCGGCTCATTGACGGGGCATCCGCTCGCGCGGCGTCGCGCGAACGCATTGCGCCTTGTCCTCACGGAAACTAGATTAGCCGGCAACATGAGTGAGCATGCCGTCAGTACCGTTGGAGCCCCTGCAAGATCCTCGGAGCGGGGATGGCTCGCGACCGCGCGCCTGAAGCTGTTCGGGCGGCGGCGGCGCCTGCTCGTGCATCGAGCCTATCAGATGCGTGCGGCCATTCGCGGCGTGGGCGGAACGGGAGTGCTGGTGGCCATCCTGGGCTTCGTGCTGTACCAGGTGAACGGCGAGACGTCCCGCGATCTGGCGCAGATGGCCCCGTTCATGAAGGCGCAGCTGGATCGTTCCGATCGGATCACGCTCTTCTGCCTGATTCTCGGCTCGCTGGTCTTCCTGGCGGGCGTCTTCTTCCTGGAGATCGTGGACTCCCACCGGACGGCGGGGGCGATGCTGAACCTGCGCAGGAGGCTCGAGGAGCTGCGCTCCGGCCGCCTGGCGGCGCACCTGAAGCTGCGCCGGCACGACCACTTTCCGGAGCTCAACAAGGCCTTCAACGAGGCGGCGGCTTCCTTGAGAACCCGGGCTGAGGGGGAGATTGCCGCTTTGAGCCGGCTCTCCTCGCTCGCGAAAGAGGTGCTGAAAGAGCAGGAGCTGGGCAATCTCGCCCGCTCGAAGGCGCTGGTGGAGACGCTGCGCCAGTCCCTGGAAGAGATGCGATGCAGGAAAGGGGAGCTTCTGGAGCCCTGAGGCCCAAAAAGCAGTTGACAAGCCCCCCTCAGGACTGTATCCTTCCCCGCGTGCCTGCGAGGAGTACCCGTTTTGAAGCTTGAGTGACACGCGAACCACGAAAGCGCTCTTCGGCTTTGGTGGTTTTTTTTTGTCCTCAGGCCGTCAGTCACGGCGGTGCGATAGCCGCCCCGAACCAAGGCAAGGCCTTGTAATTCTAGCGAAAGGAGGTAGGTAAGGTAGTGCCCAAAGGAAAAGTAAAGTGGTTCAACAACGCCAAGGGGTACGGCTTCATCCAGCAAGAGGACGGCAGCGACATCTTCGTCCATTTCTCTGCGATCAAGGGTGAAGGGTACAAGACTCTCGAAGAGGGTCAGACGGTGGAGTTCGACATCACCCAGGGACCCAAGGGTCTCCAGGCGGAGAACGTCGTTAAGGCCTAGCCTCCTTTCGACAGGAAATCCACAATCGAGCCCCGGCGGTTTCCGCCGGGGCTTTTTTATTTCTTCTCGGAGGATCCCGCGGCCCCCGGCCCGGGATCGGTCTGGTCGGGATGCTTCTTGTAGTACTTCCGGATGACCCACTCCGGCGGAGTCGCCTTCTCTCCGGCGCCGTACTTGCTCTCGAAGACGCCGTCCCCGTCGGTGTCCACGATCGCATAGACCTCGGGCGGCTTGTCACCTTCCGGCGGGATGCGGAACTGGCAGGCGTAGATCTCCCCTTCGATCTCGAAGGTGCTGAACACCGCGCCATCCTTCTTCCGCCGGTACATCTTCACTTCGGTCTCGGGGCCGGGGATGCGGGGAGTGTAATCGATCGATCGAATCTTCAGCTTTTCGGCGGTGGAGGGGTTCGGGAAGAGCCAGCCGTCCTTCTTGATCTCCACTGCGCCCGCGCGGCCGGACGCGAGGCACGCGATCATCACGAGCAGGATCCTTCGCTTCATGGAATGTCATCGTCTCCGTGGGCCAAAAATCTTAGCATAGCGGCGCTCCCGCGCCCATGCGGTCCGACCGGCGCCGCGCCGGCGCGCAGCGGCTCCTCTCCCTCACGCAGATGGACGATTACGGCTCGAGGTCCCCGTCCGGGCTCGAGTTGGCGAGGATGGTCTTGTAGTAGGGCAGCAGGCGCTCGTCGTAGACCTGCATGAGCTTGTCCAGCAGATCCACCGGCTCCTCGCTGTAGACCACCTGGGCCCCGGTGTTCTTCTGGATGAAGGAGATGATCGTCTCGATCTTGTCGGTGATCCCGCCGGTGCCCCGCAGCACGCCGATGACCTTGGATTCATCGTAGGCGATGGCGAATTCTCCCAGCGTGCCCGAGCGGCCCCCCATGAACACCACCATGTCGCACGATCGGATGTTCTCGATCTCGCGCCCCATCAGGCCGCTGCCCGTGTAGATGATGGCGTCGTAGCCGTGGTAGGGAGAGGCGTACTTCATGGCGTGCTCTTCGAAGTTCAGCGCGGGGGAGATGCCGATGACGGTGCCCCCGTCCTCGTTCGCGCCGAGCACCGCCTGATGGGGCAGGCCGGGACAGGCGCCGGTGACGAGGACGCATCCCCGCCGGGCGATCTCCTTGCCCATCCGGTAGGCCTTGTCCAGGATTTCCCGGGTCAAATCGCCGCCCGCGGATCCCATGACGCCGATGGAGATGCGCAGGATGCGTGTCGGGTCTTTCTTCTCGGGCTCGCTCATCGGCGGCGGAGTCTAGCATCCTTCCCACCTCCCGGCAATGACGCGCCTTTTCGCCGGCGGCGGGTTTGACCGCCTGTGCCCCCGCTTCTATAATTCGCCGTCTTTTTCCATCCCCCCGCGACACGGAGCTTCATGAAGACGACTCCACTAGGAACGCTTGCCCGGGCGGCGGCGCTTGCCGCCATGCTCCTGCTCGCCGGCTGCTCCGCCGGCGGAACCTTCACCCTGCCCGCCGATCCGATGGTCGGAAAGCCTTCCCCCAGGTTCACCTTCCACAGCGTGCACAAGCGCGCCTTTCCGTCGACCAACTTCCTGGGGAAGACGCTGGTGATCGTGTTCATGCGGCCCGGCCAGATAGAGCTGCCAGCCCTGCTGAGAGAGCTGGAGACGCTGCATGGCAATCCCGCCTTCGCGACCGTTCAGTTCATGGCCATGTCTCCCGAGAGCGACCCCCTGACGGAGCCCTATTGGATAGGACTGCGGAACAGCCTGCCCATTGCCCTCGATTTCACCGACACGGCCTCCCGCTACGGCGCCGGATCCACCCCCATGATCGTCGTCGTCGACTACAAGGGCGTCCTCCGGATGCGGCTCGATGGCTATCTGGGAGCCCAGTTCCGTCCCCGCCTCGATGCGACTCGCAAGGTCATTCGCCAAGTGGAAGACGAGCGGACGCGGCCGACCGTCGCCCGCTGAGGCGGCCTCTCTCCTTCAGCGCTTGTCGTCGGAGGAATCGTTGATCCCCAGCCGCTTGCGCGCCAGCGCGCGCAGGGCGAAGTAGGCGCCAACGAGGGCCGCCAGCGCGAGCGTCACGCGCCAGGCGTGCTCCACGTGCAGAAGCGCCGATTCCAGGTGGGGCCCCGCGAAGTATCCCGCGAGGATGAAGAGGGGCACATTGAGCAGCGCCCCGGCGAGATCGTAGAGCAGGAATGTCCCGCGCGGCATCTCCAGGACGCCCGCGGCGATGAACACCGGGCCCCGCAGCCCCGAGACGAAGCGCGCGAAGAAGACCATCTTGCTTCCGTGACGGCCGAATCGTCCCCGGATCCACTGGTAGCGCCGGGGGCTCAGGACGTGGGAGAACCAGCGATGGGCCACGATCTTGGGTCCGAAATGCTTCCCCAGCGAATAGACGAACTGATCGCCCGTCAGGACCCCGAGGATGCCGACCAGCATCGCCGGCACGGGCGACATGACCTCCTTGCTGATCAGATAGCCGGCGGCGGCCAGAGTGAGGTCCTCGGGAAGCGGCATGCCCATGGCGGACAGCAGCAGGAGGCCGTACATCCCCGGATAAGCCAGGTGTGGGCCGAGTCGTTGCAGCGTGTCGAAGGGTGATGTGGTCAGCAAGCCCGGTTTGACTCGCGGATGGTCCTCTCCTAGAATCCGGGAACTTGCGCACTATAGCATAGGGAAGGAGAAGGTCATGGGGATCGCGGGCGCCCGGCAGGTCAGGGTTTTCCGGGATCGGCTCTCGGCCATCGCCCTCCTGCTCGCCCTGCTCCTTCTCACGCTGGCTTCCGATCGCCTTCACAACCATTCCGGTGTCGATGAGGCATTCATCGCGGGCGCCTCCCGCGGCCCGTCGCTCAGCCGGCATGCTTCCCTTCCCCAATCCCGCAGACCGGTCGTCTGCGTCGCCTGCCTGCACCATCGGACGTTCGGGTTGTACGCCACGGCCGACCTGACCGAAGGGCCGGTGGTGATTTTGGCGGAGCCGCCCGCCGCTCCGGCGCATGTCCCGCCGCCAGCTCCCATGGCCCGCCCCGCCGGGCTTCGGGCTCCCCCTCTCGCCTGATCTCAGAAGATCCATTCCGTTCCTGCGAAGAGTGCATCCGCCGGAAAGTCCCGCTTCGGGGGCACGGCGGCTTCAGCCCATCAGGCGGCAGGAGGTAAATTCAAGTGACCAGATTGTTTCTCCGGACGAGCGCGACCCTGTTTGGCGCCCTCGCCCTGCTTTCTCCAGTCCTTGCGCAGCAGGCTTCCCAAGCGCCGGCCACGGCCCAGGAAGTCGACAGCCTGCGCACGGAGGTCGCGCAGCTCAAGGAGCAGGTAAAGGCTCTTCAAGAGAAGCTGGACCTTCTCATGGCCACGTCCCCGACTCCCGCACCGGCGGCGCCGGGAGTCCCCTCGCAGCCCCCCACCGGCGCGCCCCCTCCGGAAGGGGCTCCTCCACCGGAGGCGCCTCCCGTTTCCCCCACCCCGGTTCCCGCGTCGACCACGTCCACGCAAACCTCCAATTACTTCAATCCCAGCATCAGCGTCATCGGCAACTTCCTGGCCGCCGGCGGCTCCAACGATACCGCGCCGCTGCCGGCCGCCAGCCTGAGCGAGTCGGAAGTCGCCTTCCAGGCGGTGGTCGACCCCTACGCCCGCGCTGATTTCTTCTTTTCCTACGCCGAGAAGGGAGTCGAGGTCGAGGAGGGATTCGCGACCTTCACGGCCCTTCCCTGGGGACTGCTGTCGAAGGTCGGCAGGATGCGCGTCTCCTTCGGCAAGGTAAACACGCTGCACCTGCACGTGCTGCCGTGGCCCGACGAGCCGCTTCCCATCGTCGATCTTCTCGGCAACGAGGATGGCTGGATCGCGACCGGCGTCTCCTTCTCCAAGGTGATCCCGCTGGGCAACGTCTATTCGGAGCTCATCTTGCAGGCCTTCGACGGGCATGCCGACGGGCTGTTCGACGCGCCGGAGCGCAGCGATCTCTCCTACAACGGCCAGTATCGCATCTTCACCGATCTGACCGAGTCGACCAATCTCGACCTCGGCTACTCCTATGCGCTCGGTCCCAACGGCATCACCGACTCCTCGGACACGCGCCTGGAGAATTTCTACACCGTCTTCCGCTGGAAGCCGCTGCGCACCGCCACCTACCGATCCTTCATCCTGCGCGGCGAATACCTGCGCAGCCACAAGGATGAAGCGGTCGGAAGCGTCCGCTCGGACGGCTGGTTCGCCTCGGCCGATTATCAGATGGCCAAGCGCTGGTGGGTTGGTGGCCGTTACGAGGTCTCCGAGCTGCCCGACGATTCCACGCTCGAGGACAGCGGCGAAGCCGCCACGCTGACGTTCTTCCCCAGCGAGTTCCTGGAGTTTCGCGGTATGTACCGCAGGAGGCATTACTTCAACGACGACATCGCCAACGAGTTCCTCCTGCAGATTCAATTTGCCATCGGCGCCCATGGCGCCCATCCTTTCTGAGAGTCCTTCGATGAAAAAAGCCTTTGCTTCCCTGCTCGTCTTGCTTGTCGCCCTCGTCGGCTCCGCCCCCGCGCTGGCCAAGGTCCACATCGTCTCCACGCTCCAGGACTTCGCTTCCATCAGCCAGTCGATCGGCGGCGATCTGGTCGAGGCGGATTCCCTGGCCAAGGGGTACCAGGATCCCCACTTCGTGGATGCGAAGCCGTCCTTCATCCTGAAGCTCTCGAAAGCCGACCTCCTGCTGGCGGCTGGTCTGGAGCTGGAGATTGGCTACCTGCCGCCGCTCATCGATCAGAGCCGCAACACCAAGATCCACCCCGGCAGCCCCGGCTATCTCGACATGTCGGTGGGCTGCGACATCCTCGAGCGCCCCACCACGCAGGTGACCCGGGCCATGGGCGACGTCCATCCCTATGGGAACCCGCACTACTGGACCGATCCGAACAACGGACGGGTCATCGCGCGCGCCATCGCCGGCAAGCTCTCCGAGCTCGATCCTCCGAACCGCGCGACCTACGAGAAGAACCTCGCTGCGTTCGAGGCGAAGCTGGCGGAGAAGGACAAGGAGTGGCTGGCGAAGATGGCCCCTTACGCGAACGCCAAGGTCATCACGTTCCACCGCTCCTGGCCGAATTTCGCCAAGCATTTCCAGCTCGATGTCGTCGGAGAAATCGAGCCCAAGCCTGGCATTCCCCCTTCGCCCACCCACACGCTCGAGATCATCAACCTCATCAACAGCCAGAAGATCAAGGTGATCATGGTCGAGCCTTATTTCGATCTGAAGACGCCGAAATACATGGCCGAGAAGACGGGCGCCACGGTGGTCACGGCCTATCCCTCGGTGGGCGGCCTTCCGGAAATCAAGGATTACTTCACGCTGTTCGACCACGACATCGATGAGCTCGTGAAAGCCCTCAAAGGAGGAGGACAGTGAGCCTCACTGAGCTGCTGCTCCCGGCCTTCGTGGCCAGCCTGATCCTGACCGGCATCCATGCTTACTTGGGCGTGCACGTCGTCGAGCGCGGGGTCATCTTCGTCGACCTCTCGCTGGCCCAGATCGCCGCGCTCGGCACCACCGTGGCTTACCTCATGGGGTATGACCTGCACTCGGGAAGCGCCTACTTCTACTCGCTCGGGTTCACCTTTCTGGGCGCCGCGGTCTTCTCCTTCTCGCGCGTGCACCGCAAGACCCGCATTCCCCAGGAGGCGGTGATCGGTATCGTCTACGCCGTCTCGGCGGCGGTGGCGATCCTGGTCATGTCGAAGGCGACGCAGGAGACGGAGCACCTCAAGGAGATGCTCGTGGGCAACATCCTCTCGGTGACCTGGCCGGAGCTGTTCAAGACGGCGGTGCTCTATTCACTGGTGGGCGTCTTCCATTACATCTTCAGAGACCGCTTCCTGCTGATCTCGATGAACGAGATGGAAGCGGAGCGGCGCGGCTGGAACATCCGCTTCTGGGACTTCCTGTTCTACGTCTCGTTTGGATTCGTGGTGACTTCCTCGGTGGCGATTGCCGGCGTGCTCCTGGTCTTCTGCTTCCTCATCGTCCCCTCGGTCACCGCCATGCTCTTCTCGGAGCGGCTCGGTCCCCGGCTGGCCATCGGATGGTCGATGGGGGCGCTGGTGTCGGCCGGCGGCGTCGCGCTCTCGTACGGTCTCGACCTCCCGACCGGCGCGACCATCGTCGCCACCTTCGGCGCGACGCTCCTCGTCGTCGCGGCCCTGAAGCGGGCCTTGCGGCGACAGGGTAACAGCGCCCTGACCATGAGGGCGCGCGCGGGAGGGGCCGGCGGCCACTGAGGATCGGTCGGAATCGATGCACCGCAAGCCGCCTGTGGGTCCGCGCGTGCGAATGCGCTCGAGATTGGCGGCCGGGTCGCACGCTCCGATGCAGCCGCGCAGCGTACGGGAGCACACGGGCGCCTCGTAGCCGCCGGCGGAGCGGTTGTCGCGGATCCGCCGGAGCGTGGCGGGGCATACCGGCGGAACACTCCGGCAGGTTGAGCGGCGTCGAACCGGCTGGTAGGATGCGTCCTCCATGAGAGCCGGTCGCGCCTCCGTGGGGCTTCTCGCCGCTTTCGGCGCGATGTTCCTCTGGGGCCTGAATTACTCCTTCGCCAAGATCGCCGTCCAGCAGATCGATCCCTTCGCGGTGGCGCTCATCCGCGTCCTCGTGTCCACTCCCCTGCTCTTCATCGTCCTCGCGCGCAACCCGCTCAGCCTCTCCGCCGCCGATTTGAGGATGGCGCTGCCGCTCGGACTGAGCGGCGTGCTCGCCAATCAGATCTTCTTCATCACGGGAATCCGCCGCACGACGCCCGGCCATTCCTCGCTCGTCGTCGCGCTGCTGCCCATCGTCGTCGTGCTGCTGGCCAACGTCATGCTCGGCGAGCGGCTGACTCCGCTCAAGCTGGCGGGGATGGCCATTGCCCTCGCGGGGGTCGTCCTCATCAGCCTGAAGGACGGGCTGACCTTCTCCCCGGAGACGGCGGCCGGAGATTTCCTGACCTTCTGCGGGGTCTGCGCCTTCGGCTACTACACCGTGGCCGGCAAGAGCATCGTCCCCCGGATGGGAGCCTTGCGCGCCACCGCCCTCTCGTTCCTGACGGGCGGCGTGCTCATGCTGCCGCTGACGGTTCCCGCGGCCCTCAGGCAGGACTGGGCTTCGGTCAGCGCGCGTGGCTGGGGCGCTCTGGCCTACGTCGTTCTGATCGCCACCTTCGTCTGCTATCTCCTCTACTACGCGGCGCTGGCGCGCATCGAGTCGGGGAAAGTCGCCGCCTTCATGTATCTGCAGCCGGTCGTGGCGGGCTTCACCTCCTATCTCCTGCTGGGCGAGACGATCCACGGCCACTTCGTCCTGGGCGGCCTCGCCGTGCTCGCCGGCGTCTTCCTCGCCGAGCGCGGTTAGAGAGACTGGGATTGGCGGCCCCGGCGTGGCTTCTTCTGACGACGCTCAATTTCGATGCATGGCGGCGCTTGGATGGCCTTCCCTCACCAGCGCCGCGCAAAAAATCGGAAGTGATCTCGCGGTGGAAGATCTATCTTCGGGGCCGCGATTCCAGGTCTTGGGCGGGAGAGAGCAAAGCCTGTGAGCACCATGAGGCTTGACAGAGATGGACGCGGGACGCGCCGCTTGAGTATCATGGCGTTCCTTTCAGGAGCGATGGGGCCCATGAGCCGCACGATCCGTCCCGCGGGCATCCTTCTGGCGGCCCTGCTCGCCGCCTGCGGCGGCAAGAAAGAAGGTCTCATGCAGACGGCGAGCGTCATTCTCGTCCACGGCCGCATCCACACGCTGGATCCCGCCGTACCCGACGCCACCGCGCTGGCCGTCGCCGGCGATCGCATCGCCAAGGTCGGATCCGACAAGGAGATCAACGCTCTCGTCGGTCCCGGCACCCGCAAGATCGACCTCGAGAACCGCACCGTCATTCCCGGCCTCATCGACGCCCATCTGCATCTCATGGAAATCGGCAAGGCGCTGGAGCAGATCGATCTGCGCGATATCGACTCGCCCGAGGAGGTCGTGCGCCGCATCGGCGAAGCCGCCGCGCAGGCCCCTTCCGACGCCTGGGTCCAGGGGCGCGGCTGGGATCAGAACCGGTGGCCCGTGAAGGAATTCCCCACCGCGGCCCAGCTGGATGCGGTCACGCGCGACCATCCCGCCGCCTTCTACCGCGTCGACGGCCATGCCCTCTGGGTCAACAGCAAAGCGCTCGAGATCGCGGGCATCAAGCGCGGCGCTCCCGATCCGAAGGGAGGCCGCATCCTGCGCGACAAGAGCACCGGCAATCCCTCCGGCGTCCTGCTCGACGACGCCATGGCGCTGGTGGAGAGCAAGATCCCCACCTCGGAAACGGCGACCAAGCGCCACTGGGTACAGCTGGCCGGCGAGAGACTCCTGGCGACGGGCATCACCTCCGTCCACGACGCGGGAATCGATCCCGGGGATGTCGACATTTATAAGATGATGGTCGAGGAGAATACCCTGCCGGTGCGCGTCTACGCCATGCTGGGCGGCTCCAACAAGAAGCTCCCCGATTATTTCGTGCAGCAGCGGATCATCGGCTACGGCGATCGGCGCTTCACCTTCCGCGCGCTGAAGGTGGGCGTGGATGGAGCGCTCGGCTCGCGCGGCGCCGCGCTGCTGGCGCCTTACAGCGACGACCCCGCCAATTCCGGGCTCATCACCACGAGCGGCGACCAGCTCGAGGATCTCACCCGCCAGGCGCTGAAGCGCGGTTTTCAGGTCTGCGTTCACGCCATCGGCGATCGGGCGAACCGCATGGTTCTCGATCGCTTCCAGGCGGCGCTCGCCGCCGTGCCCACTCAGGATCCGCGCCTGCGCATCGAGCATGCGCAGATCGTGTCGCCGCCCGACCTGGAGCGCTTCGCCAGGCTCGGCATCATCGCGTCGATGCAGCCGACGCACGCCACCTCCGACATGCCCTGGGTTCCGGCCCGCCTCGGTCCCGACCGCCTCGCGGGCGCCTACGCCTGGAAGACGCTCCTCGATTCGAAGGCCCACCTGGCCTTCGGCTCGGATGCGCCGGTCGAGAGCTTCAATCCCTTCGAGGGGCTGTTCGCCGCCGTGACGCGCCAGGACCAGACGCTCTCGCCCGAAGGCGGCTGGCTGCCCGAGCAGCGCCTCTCGCGCGAGGAGGCCCTGCGCGCCTTCACCATCGGGGCGGCCTATGCCGCCTTCGAGGAGAGCGAGAAGGGGACGCTGTCCCCCGGCAAGCTGGCCGATCTGGTCGTGCTGGATCGCGACTACTTCGAGGTGCCCGAGGCGGAAATCTTCCAGATCACGCCGGTGGCGACCATGCTCGGCGGCAAGATCGTCTACGAGTCGACCTCAAGGTGAGGAGCCGAGCAGCAAGACGGCGCAGGGAATCAGGTTCAGCAGGTAATGCGCCAGGATCGCCGGCAGGAGCGAGCGGGATTTCTGGTAGAGCCAGCACATTGCCAGCCCCGCCGTGAAGGAGAAGAGGACCCAGGAAAGGGCGGCGCCCCAGGGAAACGCGTCGTGCAGCAGGCCGAGCTGCGTGGCGTGCCGCACCCCGAAGAAGGCCGAGGAGACGATGGCCCCCCGCGTCGCGCCCCACCGGTCCCGCAGCGAGCCGTACAGGTATCCGCGGTAGAAGAGCTCCTCCCCCAGTCCCGCCCAGAGCAGGATTCCCCCAAGGTAATAGAGCTGGATTCGATCCGGTCCGGTCTTCCAGCGCGCGGCCGCCGCGATGAACAGGTGCTGGAGGGAGGCGCCGAGGTCGTTGCGCCATCCGGCGACGGCGGCCGCATCGAGACCCGCGCGCGCCAGCAGCCAGGGATAGACCCATCCCGACCAGAGCGGAAAGAGAAGCTGGAGCGCCACCGGGATGGCGACGATCGCAAACCACATCCTTTTCGGTAGGGAGCGAAGCGATCCGATCGCGGTGCCTCCGACCCCGAGCGGGAGCACGGTGCACAGCCACGCGTAGGCGAAATAGAACGGCGCCCAGGGCAGCAGCGTGTTCTCGAGCAGCGCGACCGACGTGAAGAGGGTGGCGATCACGAGGGCGGCGCCCGGAGTCCGCAGATCGCGGAAATCCTCCTGGGCGGCGTGGGCTTCGTCGCGCATCGAGCTCCCTTCAGGGTGAATCGGTCCTGGCTTTGCGCGCGGCCAGACGCGCGCGAGTCTCCTCGATCTGACGCTTGAGCTCCTGAATCTCCTTCTGTCGCTTCTCGATCTCCGGGCGCATCTCCTCCCGGACTTCCTCGCGCGCCGCTTCGAGCGCTTCCTGCTCGCTCATGGAATGGCAGCCGTGGAGAGGGGTCGTCAGGAGGAGGATGAAGCCGCCGGCGGTCCACCGTCTGCGCGGCGGCGCCACGCGCTAGCGCCCCTCGGTGGATTCTTCGGCCTGGAGCCGTCGAAGCTCGGCTTTGAGCGAGGCGATGCTGCGGTCCAGATCGTCGAGCGACTTCTGCATGGCGTGCCGCGTTTCCGCCTTGGCCTTCTCGAGGGCGGGCTTGCTCACCTGCACGCCCCGGTACCAGACCTTCTGCGATTCCCGCCCGATGGCTCTGCCCGCCTGCGCGGCCGAATGCCCCAGGTCCTTGCCGGCCTGGCCGACCGCCTTCCCCATCTTCTTGAAGGAATCTTTCATCGAATCGTCGCCGAAAGCGGGCGCGCCCAGCGCGGCGAGGAGCGCGAGCGACAGGACGATGCTCGAGGTGGCTCTTTTCATGGCGGCTCCATGCGCGTACAATCGGGCTCAACTGCCGGGCGACGTCAAGGGCGCCTTATTCTAGCAAAATGGGAGCGGCATGCAGCGCGTCGTCTTTCGGCGACTGGTCTCCGAGGCCCTGGAGGATCTTCCCGCCGAGTTTCTCGAGCGGATGAACAATGTCGAGGTCGTCGTCGAAGGACTGCCCAGCGCAGACCAGGACGCGATCGCGGACGGGTTGGAGGAGGAAGGACTGCTGCTGGGCTTGTACGAAGGGACGCCGCTGCCGGAGCGCGGCGTGACGTTCGCCGAGCTGCCGGATCGCATCATTCTCTTCCAGGACAATATCGAGGCGATCTGCGAATCGGACGAGGAGATCCGCGAGGAGGTGCGCAAGACGGTGCTGCACGAGATTGCCCATCATTTCGGCATCGACGACGACCGTCTGCACGAACTGGATTATTGACACGCGGCGCCCACCCTCCCTATAATCATTGCATCCCCGAAGCTGATTGGGCGCCGCACGCAGCATCATCCAAGGCGCTGACCCACCGGGAACATGATGCCGGAACAACCTGGAATCAACCGCGAAGGATTGATCTACGACTGGAACCACGCCGGCGGGGACTTCGTCCCCGCGCAGCCGATCCAGCTCGACGACGAGACGCTGCGCGACGGTATCCAGGGACCGTCGGTGACCGATCCGCCAATCGAGCAGAAGCAGGCGCTCCTCGTTCTCATGGACACCCTGGGGATCGACACTGCGGATGTCGGGCTGCCCGGAGCGGGCCCCCGGGCGGTGGAGGATGTCACGGCGCTGGCCGCCTTCATCCGCGACCGGAAGCTGAGGATCCGCCCGAATTGCGCCGCGCGCACGATCGTGCGCGACGTGGAGCCGATCGCCCGCATCTCCCAGAAGGTGGGGATCCCCATCGAAGCCTGCGTCTTCATCGGCTCGTCCCCCATCCGGCAGTACTCGGAGGACTGGACGCTCGACACGCTGCTGAGCCACACGCGCGAGTCGGTCTCTTTCGCCGTGCGCGAGGGGCTGCCCGTCATGTACGTGACGGAGGACACGACGCGCGCCCATCCGGAGGCCCTGCGCTCCCTCTATCTGACCGCCATCGAATGCGGCGCGCGGCGCATCTGCATCTGCGACACGGTGGGGCATTCCCTGCCCGAAGGGGTCGACCGCCTCGTCCGCCACGTCGGCTCGATCGTGCGCGAGTCGGGGACCGACGTCGGCGTGGACTGGCATGGGCATCGGGACCGCGGCATGGCCGTCGTCAACACTCTCGTCGCCATCCGGGCGGGCGCGACCCGCGTGCACGGCTGCGCGCTGGGCGTCGGCGAGCGCGCCGGCAACACCCCCATCGACCTGGTGCTGGTGAATCTCAAGCTGCTGGGATGGATCGACCGCGATCTGACCCGGCTGAGGGAATACTGTGAAGCGGTGGCCGCGGCGCTCAAGGTCGCCATCCCGCGCAACTATCCCGTCATCGGCTCCGACGCGTTCGAGACGGGCACGGGCGTGCATGCCGCGGCGGTCATCAAGGCGTTCCGTAAGGGCGACACGTGGCTTGCGGATCGCGTCTACTCGGGCGTGCCGGCGGGCGATTTCGGCATGAAGCAGCGGATCCGGATCGGCCCGATGTCCGGAAAATCGAACGTGATTTACTGGCTGGAGGAGCACGGCATGGGGACGGACGAGAGAGTAGTGGATCGGATCTTCACGGCGGCCAAGCAATCGCACCGCCTGCTGGAAGATCCGGAGATCCTCGCGCTGGCGCGCGACGAGGCCGCCCGGTGAGAAACCGCCCCGCACGGCTCGGCGACGTCATCGACGACTGGTGCTCACGCTGCAGGCTTCTCATGAACCACGGCGTCGTCGGCCTGGTCGGTACGGAGATCAAGAAAGTACGTTGCAAGACCTGCCAGTTCGAGCACCCCTACCGGCAGGGACGCGCAGGCAAATCCCAGGACCGGAAGAAGCGCGAGATGAAAAAACTTTTCAATGAGGTGTTGATGAGACAGAAAGCCCCCGCCGGCGCCGAGCCCCCGCAACACCGGCCTCCCGTCACCGGACGCAAGGTCCGCATCGCCCGCCCCGAAGAGCGCGAAGACCATCCGCATCTGCATCGCAAGGGGGATCCGCCCGCGGCGACCCTGCCTCCCGCTCCGAAGGAGCGCGGCAAGGTGGCTTCGTGGCGCAGAGCGTGGGAAGAGCGCTCGGGCAACAAGAAGGAAGAAAGCTAGAGACTCTCAGTCCTCGTCTTCCGGATCGAAGTTCTGGATCTCATCCCAGGAAAGCAGCCCTTCATCCACGAGACTGTCGAGAGCGTCCACGAAATCCTCGGAGCCCTTGGGCCCCTCCATCAGGTGCACCGTCTCGGTGACCTCGCGGCAGATCTCCTGCGGCGTCATGGTGCGGAAGCGCGCCAATGTCTCGGAGTCGAATTTGACGGGCATGGGTGATCCTCCTGCGTGGATCCGGGGTTCGGGGCCTGCGCCCTGCGTTCCTGGCCTGCCAATGCTTTGGGGTCGGCCCTCAGCCTATGCCAAAGTCGACGCACAGGTCAAGCTCTGAACGAGCGCAGCCGTCCCCGCCCCGCGACTGCGTGCCGATCGGGCCGCCGCTTTTCGAGCTTGTCCCCACGATCACCCGGGCGAGGTGACGGGCCGTTGGCGATGGACGCCGGGATGGCAGATCCGGGTGCGCGCTGTGACATAATGCTCGCGAGCTCTCCACCCGACTCGCTCAGGAATGACGCATGACCTCTTCGCCACCGGACGATCGTCTCTACTTCCGCCAGCTTCTCGCGGGGCGGGATTTCGCCGTGCAGGATCCCGTCGCCGCACAGATGATGAATTTCGTCTATCTCGTCGGCGACCGGGCCAGCCGCGAATGTCTGGTGGTGGATCCGGCGTGGGACGTCGACGCGCTGGTGGCGCTCGCGCAGGCCGACGACATGAAGATCATCGGAGCGCTGGGCAGCCATTACCATCCCGATCATCTGGGCGGGGAGATGATGGGCTACTCCGTGTCGGGCGCGCGGCGGCTGCTGGAGATGCTGCCGGTGAAGGTCCACGTGCAGGAGAAGGAGATTCCCTGGGTGAAGCGGGTCACGGGCCTGTCCGACTCGGACCTGGCGGGCCACGCGGGGAGCGACGTTCTGAAGGTGGGCGACATTCCGATCCAGTTCGTCCACACCCCGGGGCACACGCAGGGGAGCAGCTGCTTCCTGATCGGTGGAAGCCGGCTGGTGGCGGGCGACACGCTGTTCGTGGGAAGCTGCGGCCGCGTCGATCTACCCGGCAGCGATCCGGCCGAGATGTACCGCAGCCTGACGCAGCGCCTGGCGAAGCTGCCGGACGACGTGGTGCTGTACCCCGGCCACGATTACGGCGAGTCCCCCACCTCGACCCTGGGCGCCGAGCGCCGCACCAACACCGCGATGAAAGTCCCCACCCTCGAGCACTGGCTCGAGATGATGGGCTAGGACTTCACCGCCTCGGAGATGGCCTTCGCCTGCAGGAACAGCAGCAGGTAGTCGCGTCCGCCGGCCTTGGAATCGGTGCCCGACATGTTGAACCCGCCGAAGGGATGCACCCCCACCAGCGCTCCGGTGCACTTCCGGTTCAGGTAGAGATTCCCCACGTGCAGCACCTCGCGCGCCTCGGCCAGGCGCCGCGGGTCCTTGGAGTAGAGCGAGCCGGTCAGGCCGTATTCGGTCCCGTTCGCCATCGCCACCCCTTCCTCGTAGCTGGCGGCGGGCAGAACGGCGAGCACGGGGCCGAAGATCTCCTCCTGCGCGATCCGGGCGACGGGCTTGACGTCGGCGATGACGGTCGGCTGGATGAAGAAGCCTTCGCCCGCTCCCTTTTCTCCCCCGGCCACCAGCCTCCCCTCCTTCTTCCCGGCCCCGATGTACTCGAGAATCTTCTTCTCCGAGCCGGCGTTGATCACGGGACCCACCTGCGTGTCGGGCGAGTCGGTCGAGCCCACCTTGAGAGCGCGCGTCTTCTCGACGATTTTCTGGAGAACGGCGTCATAGACACTGCGATGCACGATGGCGCGCGAGCAGGCGGAGCACTTCTGCCCCTGGTACCCGAAGGCCGAGGCCACGATGCCCGTGGCGGCCGCCTCCACGTCGGCCGTCTCGTCCACCAGGATGAAATCCTTGCCGCCCATCTCCGCCACGACCCGCTTGATCCAGATCTGGCCGGCGCGGGGCTGGGCCGCCTTCTCGTTGATGCGCAGCCCGACTTCCTTGGAGCCGGTGAAGGTCACGAAGCGGATGCGCGGGCTCTCCACCAGGGAATCGCCGATGGCGGCGCCGCTGCCGGTGAGATAGTTCACCACGCCGGCCGGCAACCCCGCCTCCTCCAGCGCCAGCATGAACTGATAGGCGATGGCCGGAGCGTCGCTGGAAGGCTTGAGCACCACCGTGTTGCCGGTCACGATCGCGGCCGTGGTCATGCCGGCCATGATGGCGAGCGGAAAGTTCCAGGGCGGCACCGCGAGGCCGACGCCCAGCGGGATGTAGCGCAGCTCATTCTTCTCGCCGGCAATGCGCGTCAGCGGCTGCTCGGCGGCGTAGCGCAGCGCCTCGCGTCCGTAGAATTCGAGGAAATCGATGGCCTCGGCGGTGTCGCCGTCGGCTTCCGGCCACGACTTCCCGACCTCCAGCACCATCCAGGCCGAGAACTCATGCTTGCGCCGGCGCAGGATGTCGGCCGTCTTGAACAGCAAGGCGGCCCGGCGCTCCGGCGTCTCCCGCTTCCAGGTCTCGAAGGCCCGCTCGGCGGCCGCGATGGCGTTGTGCGCCTCGCGCGTCGTGGCCGACTGGAAGCGCCCGATGACTTGCGACGGGTTGGAAGGATTGATCGAATCGAAGCTCTTGCCGACCTTGATGCGCTCTCCTGCGACGATCAGCGGATATTCGCGGCCCAGCTCCTGCTCCACCTTCTTCAAGGCGGCCTCAAAGGCGCTGTGGTGGTCGGGTCGGGAGAAATCGGTCAGCGGCTCGTTCTTGAATTCCGCGATCATGCTGCAGCTCCTCGTCTTGGATGTGGGAGCAGATTCTAGCATTGCCCCGCGAGCGGCCGCAAAGACGGGGCTTTCCGGCGCCCGGGCCGCTAGCTCTCGCCCCGTCCGGGGGAGGCGAGCGCTTCGCGGATGGCGGCCGCGCCGCCGGTCAGGACCGGCTCGCCGTGCGACACGATGACCGCCTCGATGTCGAGCTCGCCCAAGGGGCGGAGCGAGCGGCGGAAGTCCTGGCGGTAGCGCTCCCGGGAGGCCGCATCCTTCGCCGCCCAGGAAAGGGGCGCCACCCGCAGGCGGCCGTCTCCGGCCCCCAGGAAGGCGTCGGCGCAGAACAGCGCCCGGCGCGCGGGGGCATGGAACACCGTCTCGCCCGGGCATTCCAGCGCCTCCACCCCATGCGCCGTCAGCCCGCCGGGAAGCGGATCGCCCGGCTTGAACCATCGCGTGATCTCGCAGGTGAAGAGATTCTTCGCTTGCTCCGGCGCCCAGACGGCGGCGTCCGGTCGGGAGCGGAACCGGTCGAGGAACTGCTGAGCCTGGCGCTGGTGGAAATGGTTTCCCAGGAGGATGGCCACCGGCTTTCCGATTCTCGCCACGTCCCGATCCAGCGCTTCCCATAAGCGCCCGGCCTCACCGCCTGCCGCGGGGGGCGACAGCGGATCGATCAGGACGATGCCTTCGCGCGCGTCGGCCGGCGCTTCCAAGTAGACGCATCCCACCATCCTGTCCCAGCCGTCGGGTCGGTCGGCCGCCTCGGTCCAGTCGGGATGGGGAGCGGTCCATCGCCACAGACCCGGTCCCAGCTGTCTCACCTCCATGCCGCCCACGGCTCCTCCCTTCTCGCGATGTTTCGAGTGCCGCCTGGAGCCTATCTTCATTTTCCCGGGAGGGTCAAGCTTCGAGGTGACGCCCCTTTGTGCTACGCTACGCGGGAACTTCGGCCCCGCCCGCGGACGGCCACCAAGGGGAATGGATGGCCCAGCCACCCTCGCTGTTGTGGGAACTGCTCGTCATCTTCGCCCTGTCCATTGCCGTCGTCTTTCTTTTCCAGAAGCTGCGCCTGCCGGTCATGGTCGGATTCCTGGCCACCGGCGTCATCTTCGGCCCGCACGGCATCGGCCTCATCCGCCGCAGCGACGACGTCGAGGTCCTGGCGGAGATCGGTGTCGTCCTGCTGCTGTTCACCGTCGGCATCGAGTTCTCCCTCTCGAAGCTCTCGCGCATGCGCCGCGAGATGCTGGTGGGCGGCTCGCTGCAGGTGTTCGGCACCGCGCTGCTGGCCTTCCTGGCCAGCCTGCCCTTCAATCTGCGCTGGACCGAGTCGGCCGTCCTGGGCTTCCTCCTCGCCTTCTCCAGCACCGCCATCGTGCTGCGCGTCTTCGCCGAGCGCGGCGAGCTGATCACGCCTTCCGCCCGGGTCTCGCTCGGCATCCTGATTTTCCAGGACCTGTGCGTCGTGCCGGTGATGATGCTCGTGCCGCTGCTGTCCGATTGGGGGCACGTCACCTTCCTGAAGCTCCTGCAGGTGGCCGGCATCTCGCTGTGCACCGTGGGGGCGATCCTGCTGGCCGCGCGCTTCGCCATCCCGCCCTTCCTGCGCCTGGTGGTGGGCACGCGCAGCCGCGAGGTCTTCCTCATCGCCGTGATCCTGGTGGTGCTCGGGACCGCCTTCGCCAGCTCGCTGGCGGGACTCTCGCTCGCGCTGGGCGCCTTCATCGCGGGACTGGTGGTCTCGGAGAGCGAATACGGGCTGCAGGTCCTCTCCGATATCCTCCCCTTCCGCGACTCGCTCAACTGCCTCTTCTTCGTCTCCGTCGGCATGCTGATGGATGTCCGCTTCGTCGGCCAGAACCTGTGGGCCATGGGACTCCTGCTCCTCCTGGTTCTGGCCGTGAAGTTCATGATCGTGACGCCCGTGGTGGGGTTCCTGGGCTATCCGGTGCGCGTCGCCACGCACACGGGGGTGGCGCTCGCGCAGGTGGGTGAGTTCTCCTTCATCGTGGCGCTCGCCGCCCGCGATTACGGACTGCTCTCCGACGGAGTCTACCGGACCTTCCTGGCGGTGAGCGTCCTGTCGATGATCCTCTCGCCCTTCCTCATCCGCGCCGCCGCGCACGCGGGGCGCAGGCTGGAGGGCATTCCGGATCTCAAGCGCTTCTTCCCCGCCCGCGCCGGCTCCTCGCCGGAAGGCGAGATCTATTCCGCCGAGGCGCGCCCCGTGCTCATCGTCGGCTACGGCCTGAACGGCCGCAACCTGGCGCGCGTCCTGCGCCGCATGGAGATTCCCTACCGCATCCTGGATCTCAACGCGGAGAAGGTGCGCAGCGCCGCGCGTGCAGGGGAGTTCATCGTCTACGGCGATTCCACCAGCCGGGAGATTCTCCGGAAGGTCGGCATCCGCTCGGTCCGCGCGATGATGGTGGCCATCTCCGATCCGGCCGCCACGCAGCGCACCGTACAGCTGGCCCGGGCGCTGGCGCCCAACCTGCCGATCCTGGTGAGAACCCGCTACGTGACCGAGATCGACGGGCTGTACGCTCTGGGCGCGGACGAGGTGATTCCGGAGGAGCTCGAAGCCTCGATGGAGGTGTGCAACCGGATCCTGCGGCGCGTCGGCATCCCCGGCAATCTGATCGCCAGGGAGCTGCGCACCATCCGGGAGGAGCGCTACGGCGTGTTCCGGGGCGAGATGGCGCAGCCCGCCAAGATCACGGAGCTGCCGGAAGGAGTGCTGGAGGCCAACGTGGAGATCCACACGCTGCTGGCTGGATCGTGGGCGCTGGGCCGGACGCTGCGCGAGATGGAATTACGGGCGCTGACGGGCGCTTCGGTCATCGCCCTGATGCAGAACGGGGAGGTTCACTCGAGCCCGGATCCCGATCGCCCGCTGATGGAGCGCGACACAATCATTCTGATTGGGTCGCCCGATCAGAACTCGCTGGCCTGCCACCTGCTCGAGCAGGGACCGGAGGGCTCGCCCATCCGCGCCCACGCTCCGGCCGCCGGACCGAGCTTCTCCTCAGCGTAGCCGATCACCCGCCACGCCACCCCTCAGCGCCGCCCTCCTCCGGTGCGCAGATCCTTGACATGGTGGGCGCGCGGCTGATGGATCGGGACCTGGATGTCGCGGGTCACCGAGACCGAGTTCCCGGCGCGGTCCGTCGCGAGATAGGAAACCGTATAGGTCCGCCCGTCCCCATCCTCCGAGCGCTCCGCCCGCACCTGGAAGTCGAAATCGGCGCTGCCGGTCGTCGCTCCCTGGATGTCGCCGGTCGTATCTCCGTCCTCCCCGCCCGGCGCGTCATCCGCCTCGCTGCTGGTGATGGAGGTCAGCACGACCTGCGCCGCGCCGCACGCGTCCTGCGCACGGACCGCGGCATGAATGTCGACCATCCGGTGGGTCGGCGGCCAGAGGAGATCGCGCGACAGCGAGACGGTCAGGCTCGGCGGCCGGCTGTCCGTGACGGTGATCTCCGTGTTCGCGGTGGCGGAAGAGCCGGACCGATCGGTCACGCGCAGCGTGATCAGATGACTGCCCAGCGCCAGGGTCGGACGGGCCGTGACGCCGGTCGCGATCAGGACTTCGCCCGCCTGTCCGAAATTCTCGAGCCACTCATAGGACTGGATGTCGTCGCGCGTTCCGGCGGAAGAATCGGGATCCTCCGAATCGGATCCATCGAGCAGCACATCGGCGCCCTGGGCCGAGGTGCACTCCACCGCCGCCAGCGCGAGGGCATGGGCGACGGGAGGATGGTTCGCGGCGCCGCCCATGTACACTGAAGCGCCGGAGAACGAGCCGACCAGGACGTCGTCGAAGCCGTCGCCGTTGACGTCGCCGGCCGAAGAGACGGAGATTCCCAGCCCCTGGAACGCCGATTCTCCCTGAGCGTGCCAGACGGGGGTCGCCGATACGCCGCCCGCCTGCCCCATGAAGAGATAGGCGCGCCCGTAGGATTCCTGGGTCGGCGTCAAATCGAAATCGGGCTCGCCCACGATCAGGTCGGCGTAGCCATCCCCATTGACGTCGCCGGCGGCGGCAACCGCCGTCCCGAGGTGGGTCAGGAAGCCGTCTCCCACATAATCAAGAGCCGTCGAGGTGGCGGGTCCGGCGGCGGACCCCAGATAAACCTGCACCACCCCGGGCTCCGTGCCGCGGAAGCCGTTGACGGCGCCGACCGCCACGTCGGCATGGCCGTCGCCGTCCAGATCGCCGGCGCTCGACACCGAGGAGCCCAGCCAGCCGAACTCGACCAGCCGGGCGGTGACCCAGGCTGGATTGGCTTCCGGTCCGGCCGCCGAGCCGAGATAGACGCGGGCGCGGCCGGTGGCCGGCGCCTCGAAGGGCTCGGTCACGCCATACAGCGGCTCTCCGACGATCACATCTCCGAATCCATCTCCATTGACGTCCCCCGCGCTCGATACCGAGTAGCCCAGCGCGGTGTAGGGATCGGGCTGGCCGATCGTCCAGGCGGGAGCGGTGTCGGGTCCGTTCGCTCCACCCAGGTAGACGCGCACGGCGGGGTTGGTGAAGCCGTTGGCGGAGCCCACGACAATGTCTGCGTAGCCATCTCCGTTGACATCGCCGGCCGACGCCATCGACCGCACCTCGGGCTGATCGGGGGTGGGATCAGGAGACCAGGCCGGATCCGTGGAGAGCCCGTTGGGGGAGCCCTCGTAAAGAGTCGGGCGGTCCCCGATATAGGGGCCGCAGATCACCACATCGTCGTATCCGTCGCCGTTGACGTCGCCCGCGCCCGCGACCATGCCTCCCTGCGGGGAGGTCCAGGAGGGATTCTTCGACAGCCCGTTGGCGGATCCTTCATAAAGGTAAGCCGTGCCGAAGCTCGCCACCACCACGTCGGCATAGCCGTCGCCGTTGACGTCTCCCGCTCCCGCGACCTTCGCGCCGAAGCTGGAGGTCCACGAAGGAGTGCTCAGAAGCGGGTCGATGGTCAGCGGGTAGAGCGCCCCGTCGTCCTGGATCCTGATCTGGATGATTCCAGGCAGCAGGCGCAGGGCGGCTCTCAGCTCGGCGCCCGACGCGTCGAAGACCTTCAACGCGCTGTAGCTTATCGCCTCGCGCCCTTCCTTGCCGACGAAGCGGATCGAATCGGCGTCGGTCTGGCCCTGGGCCGCGAGCGGCCCCGACACGCTCAGCTCGAGCAGGACCGGCGCACCGGCCGGCCCCGACGGGGCGGGGGCATCGAGCGTGAAGCCCTGCTCGATGCCGCGTTCATCGAATCGATACCATTCCGTGAGCTGGGGATGGCGTACGGCAACACGCTCGGTTTCGGCCTCGCCGCGGCGCGGCGCGACCAGATGCTCCAATCCTTCCCTTCCGTAGCTCAGCAGTCTCAGCCGCATCGAGATGTCGCGCTCCCAGGGAAGCGTGGAGCTCAGGCGCAGCCCCAGCTGGTCGACCTGAGCCACCGCACCGGTAATCCACGGAGGCGAAACGAACGTTCCAGCGGTTTTCGGCTGGAACTTGTAGGCCGAGCGACGGGTTTCCTCCGAGAAGGTCACCGACCAGTCGGCCGGCTTCGCTCGGTCGGCTCCGTGAAGGCTTTTCTGGCGGGGAGATTGTGTTTTTCGGGCAGCGGCCCGCGCGGATTGGAAGGTTAGAGTCTGTCCGAGAATGAGGCAGACCACACCCAGTGCGCAAAGCACTCGGCGGTTCACTGTGCTTCCTCCAAAGAACCCAAGAGGGGCGACCGGGGTGGGCCGTAATTGTACAACACATTCCTCCCGGGGACAGGAGGAAACTACGCCGAGAAAAGTTTTTCCGCAATGTAACTTTTTGTCCACTCTGCCGCGCAACCCTTGAGACTCAAGCCCTTCCGCGGGAGGCTCGCGCACCGCGTGGCGCGCCGATGGACAGGAGCGCGGCGAAAGGCCTCAGTAGCCTTCCCGCTTATCCACTTCGTGCAGGAGAGGCTCGCCGGCGAGGTAGCGCCCCAGGTTGACGATGAACAACGAGGTGGAACGATCGAGGTAGTGCGGGTGCAATCCGGCGATGTGGGGGGTGACGATCACATTGGGATGGCGCATGAGAGGCGAGGACTGGGGAAGCGGCTCCTCCTCGAAGACATCGAGGCCCGCGCCGGCCAGCTTCCCCGCCTGCAGCGCTTTCACCATCTCCTCCTCGCGAATCAGCTTGCCGCGGGCGACATTGACCAGGGCCGCGCCGCTTTTCATCGCCTCGAAGGCCCGGGCATCCAGAATTCCCTGGGTGGCGCGGGTCAACGGCAAGGTGAGGACGAGGTAATCCGCGGAGGCCAGGAAGGCTTCCTTCTCCGCGGCGGCGAAGAAGCGATCGACCTGGGGATCGGGCTGCGCCGGCCGGCGCCTGAGGGCGTGGATGCGCATGCCGAAGGCTCTTCCGCGCCGGGCCAGCTCCTCGCCGATGCTTCCATATCCCAGAATCCCCAGCACTTTGCCGTCCAGCTCGACGGGCATCGGCTGAGCGTCGAAGAAGCGCGCGCGGGCCCATCCTTTCTCCTGCTCGCGGATGGCCACCGACAGCCCGCGCGAGAAGGCGAGCACCATGGCCATGGCGTGATCGGCCAGGGCCGCCGCCGAGACGCCGCGCGAGCAGGTCAGCCGGATGGGGCTCTCCGCCAGCGCCGGATAGAGCGTCTCGTCCACGCCGGCGAAAGGGGTATGCATCCAGCGCAGCTTGCGGGCGTGCGGGAAATGCTTCTCCGGCAGCGTCCAGGCGTACAGAATCTCCGCCTCGGGAAGCTCGCGCAGCGATTCCTCGGGGTTTTTCGCGCAGACGATATCCACCTGCGGGAATTTCTCCTCGATCACGCGCAGATACCTGGGGTCCAGGTTCCAGATCTTATGGGGCGAGGCCAGGAAGATGAGGAGTCGGGTCATGCCTGGGCATCCTATCACTGCTGAATTCCGCTCCCCCAACGGAATTTTCGCCCTCACGGCCAGGTTTGACACTCTTTTGAAGCGGATGCTATAAAGCCCGGATGTCCCAGGACAAGCTCGTCATCAAAGGTGCTTCCGAGCACAACCTGAAGCACATCGATCTCACCTTGCCCCGCAACCGGCTCATCGTCATCACCGGGCTGTCGGGCTCGGGGAAATCCTCGCTCGCCTTCGACACCATCTACGCGGAAGGACAGCGGCGCTACGTCGAGTCGCTGTCGGCCTACGCCCGCCAGTTCCTTGAGCAGATGGAAAAGCCGGAGGTGGAGCTGATCGAAGGGCTCTCGCCGGCCATCTCCATCGAGCAGAAGACCACCAGCCGTAATCCCCGCAGCACGGTCGGGACCGTCACCGAGATCTACGACTACCTGCGCCTGCTGTTCGCGCGCATCGGCGTGCCGCACTGCCATCGCTGCGGACGTCCCATCTCCTTCCAGACGGTCCAGCAGATCGTCGACCAGGTGATGGCGATGCCGGCCGGCACGCGCATGCAGGTCCTCTCCCCCATCGTGCGCGGCAGGAAGGGCGAGTACAGGAAAGATCTGCAGGAGATGATGAAGAAGGGCTTCGTGCGCGCCCGCATCGACGGCAAGGTGATGGAGCTCTCCGACGACATCGAGCTCGACAAGAAGAAAAAGCACAGCATCGAGGTGGTGGTCGACCGCCTCGTGCTGAAGGAGGACATCAAGACGCGCCTGACCGATTCGATGGAGACGGCGCTGCACCTCTCCGACGGGCTGGCCATGGTCAACCTGCCCGACCAGGAGAAGGATCTGCTCTTCTCGGAGAAGCTGGCCTGCACCCATTGCGGCATCTCGGTGCCCGACCTGGCGCCGCGTGCCTTCTCCTTCAACTCACCTTACGGCGCCTGCCCCGAGTGCGACGGGCTCGGAGCGCGCATGGAGATCGATCCGGCCAAAATCATTCCCGATCCCGCCAAATCGATTCTCGAAGGGTGCGTGCAGTGGACCTTCGGCTTCTCCACCTCGATGCTCAAGATGGCGGCCGTCGCGCTCGGCAAGATCCACAAGTTCGATCCGCGCTCGCCCTGGGAGAAGCTGCCGAAGCGCGCGCAGGATCTCCTCCTGCAGGGGACCGGCGACAAGGAGCTGGATTTCGAGTACGTCGAGAACCGCAACCGCTACACCTTCCGCCGCCCCTACGAAGGGATTGTTCCCAACCTGATGCGCCGCTACCGGGAGACCTCCTCACCCGGAATCCGCGAGGCGATCGAGCAGTACATGTCGCTGCACCCCTGCACCGTCTGCCAGGGAAAGCGGCTCAAGCCGGAGAGCCTGGCGGTGAAGCTGGCGGGCAAGAGCATCACCGAGTACACCTCGCTGACCATCCAGCAGGCGCTCGCCGCCTTCGGCTCGCTGCCGCTCAACGACAAGGAGCTGTTCATCGCCCACCGCGTGCTCAAGGAGATTCGCGAGCGCCTCGGCTTTCTGGAGAATGTCGGGCTGGGCTACCTCACGCTCGATCGCACGGCGGCCACGCTGTCCGGCGGCGAAGGGCAGCGCATCCGTCTGGCCACGCAGATCGGCTCGCGCCTCACCGGCGTGCTCTACGTGCTCGACGAGCCGTCGATCGGATTGCACCAGCGCGACAACCGCAAGCTGCTCGACACTCTCTGCTCGATGCGCGACCTCGGCAACACGGTGATCGTGGTGGAGCACGACGAGGAGACGATCCGCTCGGCGGATCACGTCGTCGACCTCGGACCGGGGGCCGGCGCCGAAGGAGGCCGGGTGGTGGCGCAGGGAACGCCGGCCGACATCGAGAAATCACCCGAATCGCTGACCGGCAA
>Ga0066903_100000362_pt1 | contig 27524 bp, 24 predicted proteins | sample PanSoiMetaGPlot1_FD_67491 | JGI IMG/M metagenome (GOLD analysis project Ga0066903, IMG submission 67491) | Tropical forest soil microbial communities from Panama analyzed to predict greenhouse gas emissions - Panama Soil - Plot 1 (version 2) | ecosystem: Environmental > Terrestrial > Soil >... | reverse complement strand
GTTGGCCGGGCAGACCACGACGGAAATGGGAACCTATACGACGCTCGGAACGACAATCACGATGACCTCGAGCACCGGCACAGTCACGACCGATTCGTACTGCGTTCAGGGCAAGGACCTGCACGTCATGTCCTTCGACATGACGATGCCGATGGCCAGCGCCCAGGCGGACATCGTTTTCACGAAGATCTAGCCGGCGGTCATGCCATCTCGTCTTCGGCGCGCGCGATCAGATCTTCGTATCGGCGCCGCTCGGCCACCAGGTCGCATTCACCCAGGAACGCCGAGTAGCTCATGAAGGCGGTCAGGTACGAGAGATCGCGCGCCCAGTCCGGCAGGTATTCGGGCGCGGCGGCGATCCCTTCGCGCACGAGCCGCCCGAACAGCGGCACGTCCTCGACGTCGATCTTGCCGGCGAAGAACAGCGGCACGTAGTCGAGGTGCCCCTTGACCAGCGCGACGCGCAGGAAGTTCGTGACGCGCAGCAGGCCGTCCAGGTAGCAGACGTCCTTGGTAAACGGCGCGCCGCCCTCGACCAGGCCGCCGCGGCAGACGCGCCGTGCGCAATCGTAGGCGGCCGATTCGTCGTGGCCGTGCGCGAGGAAGAACTGGTACAGCTCGCAGAAATCGGCGCCGTCCTCGGCCATCTTGATGGCCAGCGTGCGATCGGCGAGGCGCCGCATCCGTTCGATGCTCATCGACTGGGTCAGGAACTCGGTCAACACCGCCAGCCCCTCCTGCGTCCCGGTGGTGCGCGGCGACGGATAGCCGATGAACGACATCACCGGCTGGGCCCGGCCGTTCAGCGCGGTGGCGACGTGGACGTGGCCCTCGTGGAACTCCAGCTGCGCCAGATCGCGCCGCGAGAACCGTCCGCCCCGCTTGATGCGGACGCCGTCGACGCCGGCGGCCGCCTTCGATGCGATGTCGTCCACCAGCTCGACGCGGATGTCGATCCCGGGGAAGAAGCGCGCGAAGCGCTCCGCCAGCAGCGGCACCACCTCGGCCGCCGTGTAGACCAGCTCGTCGAGCGGGCTCGGGATCGGCGCCCGCCCCGCGACACCGTCGACGACCTGGGTGAAATGCTCCGCCAGGTCCAGGTTGGTGGTCTTGCGGTCGGCGGTCAGGCTGGCCGGACGACCATACAGCTCGACGGCGTGATGATAGAAGTCGCGCGAGCCGACCGCCGCCAGCATGCGCGCCGCCGTGGCGAACGCGTCGCAGGTGTCGCGCAGGAAGTGCTCGATGGCGTTGTCGCCCGGCACCATCGCCTTGAGCTCGCGAAACCGCGTCTCGGCGTCGGCGATCTCGGGCGGCACCCGGTACACCGGCCGCGGCAGCTCCCGCCCCTTGCCCGCCACGAAGGCCCGCTCGACGGATTCGTCCCAGGCGAGCAGCCGCAGCACGCGAATCGGGCGCTGCGCCTCCAGAATCCGCGCCGCGACCTCGCGCAGAAGCTCGATCGTGCGGGGTGAGAGCGTCGTCGCCTCCTAGGCGATCCCGACGCGCGTGCCCGGCGGCACCGAGAAAGTGATCCAGGCGTTGCCGCCCACGACCGCGCCCTTGCCGATCACCGTGTTGCCCCCCAGGATGGTCGCGTTGGCATAGATGGTGACGTCGTCCTCGATCGTCGGGTGGCGTTGCTTGCCGGCGGCCGTCGCCGCGCCGCTGCGGTGGCGCACGGACAGCGCGCCCAGCGTCACCCCCTGGTACATCCGGACCCGGTCGCCGATCCGGCACGTCTCGCCGATGACGATGCCGGTGCCGTGGTCGATGAAGAACGACGCCCCGATGGTGGCGCCCGGGTGGATGTCGATGCCCGTGCGCGCGTGCGCGTATTCGGTCAGCATGCGCGGCAGCACCTCGGCGCCCAGCGCCAGCAGCCGGTTGGCGACGCGGTAGATGGCGATCGCATACAGGCCCGGATAGCAGGCGACGATCTCGTCGATGCCGCTGGCCGCCGGATCCGCGTCGAACGCCGCCAGCACGTCCTTCGCCAGCCGCGCCCGCACGTCGGGCAGCGCCGCCAGCAGCTTGGCCGTGATCGCCGCCGCCCGCTTCTTGCAGCCATCGGCGCGCCCGGCCTCGTGCAGCCGGTGAAGGCCGAGATGGATCGCCGTCTCCAGGCGGGGCTCCAGCGCGGCGATCGTCCGCGCCACGTGGCCCTGCAGCCCGTCGCCGTCGGTTCCCATCCGGTGCGATTCGGGGAACAGCACCTCGAGCAGCTCGTCGACCACCGCACGGATGTCGCGGCGCGAAGGCAGCGGCCCCTCGGCGGCCAGCCCCGCGCGCAGGCCGCCCGCCGCCGACAGGACCTGGCCGGCCAGCCGGTAATGAGCGTCCACGCTCTCGATAGCGCCGCGCGCAACCTCGGCGCTACGAACGCGCTTCGGTGCGGCAGCCAACTTGCGGGCCATGCCTGAGGTTACACCGACGGACGCTGACGCGCGATCTGCGCCGCCAGCTTGGACATCACCTCGGCGTGACGTGCCTCTGGAACCGTCACCCGCGTCGGCATGCCGCCGCCGAGATCGAACATCTTCACGAAGTCGAACCCCGATTCGAAGTCCGCCGCGATGGTCAGCGATCCCGAGTCGCGAACGACCGCCACCGGCGCCCGCTCCTGTCCGAGCAGCAGAAGCTCGGTCTTGTCGTAGGGCTTGCCGCCCGCCTCGACGTAGGCGACGCCGTCGCTGATCCGATAGCCGTCCGCCAGGCGGCGGCTCTCGTCGAGCAACGGGTCGATGAGGCGCGCCGCCTCCTCGATCTCGTCCCACAGCACCGGCGCCTTCGTGCGCGCCACCAGATACTGGATCACCCGGTGCTTCAGCGTCTCGTCGCGAAATCGCGCGCGCAGCGCCCGGTCGATGCGCGCCGCGATCGGCCCGGGCTGACCGCGCCGCGTGTCGACCGCCCGCGCGTCGGCATCCGCGCCGTCGTAGGGCTCGACCCCGCCCAGCACCCATTTGGCGCCCGAGTAGATCCCGTCCAGATCCAAATGCATCGCGACGGTGTCCACTGGTCCCGCCATCCGCACGACCTCAGGCGTCACCAGCTCGGGGCAGGCGCCGTGCTGGGCCTTGGTGGTCAGGATGAAACGTGGATCGCCGGCGTAGTCGACGTGGCGTTCGTGATCGTGGTGGTCGACCCACGCCGCCAGGCGGCTGCCGAGGCCGGTGATGAACGGCAGCGTCGTCTTCTCGAACGATGCGCCTCCCCCTTCGCTGGCGAACGCGATGTCGAGGACCGCGACCCGCCCCTCCAGCTTCGACGCGGGCGGCAGCGTCCGCGGCGTCAGGAACGCGAAGCGCGGCAGCGTCGGAGGCGGTTTGCTGGACAAGGCGGAAGGAAGATAGCCGAGTTTCTCTCGGACGCCCGTCTCAAGGGGCGTCGCAGTATCCGAAGTTGGGGCTGCCCGGAGCCGGCTTGCAGACCTGTGACGCCGGGCAGTCCATCCCGCCGATCGCGCAGGTCTGGAAGCACTTGGCCGCGCCGATCTGGATGCAGCGATAACCGGCAATGCAGGAATTGTACGGCCCGCAGCCCGTGCCAGGCAGTCCCGCTCCCTTGCAGTCGCACACGGTCTCGCCCGTGCTGGTGATGTAGCAGCCGAGCGCGCTGCTGCCGCACTCGCCGCTGTCACCGACGGGGTTCGTGCAGGGCTTGGCCGGCGGTTCGCAAACCGTCAGGTTGGTGGCGCCTCCGTCGATGGCGTCGTCCACCGGGACGTCGCAGGCCTGCCCCTGGCAAACGCCTTGATTGATGTTGCTGCCGACGCCGCAGTAGCGAAAGCAGCGCGCGACGCCGCCTCCGCAGTCGTTGAGGCAGACGTTCCCCGCCGCGCAGTCGTCAGAGGTCGCGTTGCAAAGGTCTCCGGCCTGCTTGCTCCCGGGCGGCGTGCACATCAGCGCCTTGCCGACCAGGTTGCAGCGCCCACAGGGGCAACCGCTCTGGCAGACCGGATCGCAAGGGCTGTTGGATGGGCCCGTGCAGATCGGGTTTATGTGCGGCACCGAAGCCTGACACGCCTGCTCGGGCCCGCTGTGGCATCTCCCGTCGGAGTGACACTGAAATCCCTCCGGGCACTTCGTTCCGGCGTCGGCGCACAGAAGGCCGCCGTCCTGGACGTTGGGCTTGTAGCAGCGCACGCCCGCAGCGACGAGAACGACGGCCGCCACTGCCAGCCCTCGAGATCGCCAGGTCGTCATCGACTCAGAGACAATACCCGAAATTCGGGTTGGACACCGTGCCGCGCGGGACGCCCAGGTACGGGTGACAGACCTGCCCGTTCGAACAATCGTTGCCGGCATCCAGATTCAGCCGGCAGGCCTGCAGGCAGATGGGGTTCGGGGGGCCGAGGTCGACGCAGGCGAGGCCCCGGTTGCACTCTCGCGAGCGGTTACACGGTCCATTCGGCCCGCTGGCGCCCATCGGACAGTCGCAGATCGTGTGCGCGGGACTGGCCGAGGAGATGTAGCAGGACATGGTACCGGTGGTCGGCCCGCAACCCGTGTTCTGGTTGCTGGCCAGCGGAACGCAGCTGTCGACGAACGGCACGTCGCAGACCTTCTGGCCGGTCGCGCCACCGTCGGGGCTGACGACGTCGCGGCTGCAGGTCGAATTGGTGCAATCGCCGTCGCCCTTGCAGAACTTGAAGCAGCGCGAGAAGCAGCTGTCCTGGATGCAGACCAGCCCCTGGCCGCAGTTGTCGGTCTGGCCGGCGAGCCCGAGGGAGTCGATGGAACAGGCCTCCATCACGGCCTTCGGGTAGCCGGCCATGCGCGGCTGGTTGCAGGTGAGCGTTCCGGCCGTGTTGATCGAACATTTGTCGCGGCAGCCGTTGCAGCCGCTCTGACAGGCCGGATCGCACATGCCCGTCCCCGGCGTGCAGCCCGCCACCGGCTGGAAGCAGTCCTGCCCCTGATCGCTCGGCACGTCGCCGACCTCGGGTGCATCTGACGCGTCCGACACGGGCATCTTGTCCACACCACCGTCCGACGGATGCCGCTTGCAGAACCCGTCGCCGGAGTCGCAGGTGAATCCGTCCGGGCATCGCTTCGCGCCGGCGGTCATGTTGCACTTCAACCCGCCGTCGACGACGGCAGGCTTGAAACAGGCCAGCGGCGCGGCGGCGGCGAGCAGCAACGCGAGCGGCGGAACGAAACGCAAAGCCGATCGCCGCCAGGTTCTCATCCGGCCCTCAGAACTGCAGCCGGGCGCCGCCGCCCACGAGCCCGCTCGAGACCCACGGGGTGACCGAGAGGCGTGCGACCGGCGTCGCCGGCTTTTCCGTCGCTTCGGACGAACCGCCCGAGATCAAGACGATCGCGCCCGCGACGGCGACGACCGTACCGCCGATGCCCAGCGCGATGGCAGCGATGTTTGCGTTCTTCCCGGCCGTCTCGACCGCCGGATCGAAGGTCTTGGCCATTCCGCCGTTCGCGCCTGCCATCGAATCACGCGTCAGCTGGTCGCCCTTCTGGCGGGCCTGGTAACCCTCGTAGGCGGCCACACCGCCGACGACCAGGCCGGCGCCGATCAGGCTCCAGCCGACGACCGCGCGCGCGTGCGACGGCTCCGGGGCCGGCGGAGGCGGCGGTGGCGGCGGCGTCACCACCGGGGGCGGTGGCGGCGGCTTGACCTCGACGATCGGCGGCGGCTTCGTCGGCGGCGGTGGAGGAGGCGGCGGCGTCACCGGCTCGAGCTTCCTCTTCTGCTCCGCCAGCTTCTCCTGGTCGGCGATCTTGCGCTCGACGTCCTCCCGGTTCCGGGCGCTGGGCATTCTCTGCAAGAAGCGGCGGTAATAACGGACGGCCTCGGCTGGCTGATCGGCCAGGCGGTAGGCCTGGGCGATGTTGTAGAGCATCGGCGGATCGCCGCTGATCTCGTACGCCTTCTGGTACTCGTCGATCGCCTCCTGGTACTTCTGGAGATCGTAGGCGCGGGTGGCGCGCTGATAGTGCAGCTTGACCTCATCCTTCTGCGCCTGGGTCATCTGCGCTCGAGCTGGCCCGGCCGCCGCCATCAGGGCCAGCCCTGCCAGAACCGAAACCAGCACCGCGCTCCCCGCGCGCGATCCACTCCGCCGGTGGCGACCAGGAAAAACGCGAAATCCCCGCGTCATGACAATCAATTTTGCCTCTGGGAGGTTAAGCGCTGCAGATCGTGATCAGCGTAGGCATACAATAACCTACCTTGGTGCCAGCCGTAAAGAAATGCCCCTCGCACCTCGCTTAGATCCGCCAACGTTTCATATCGGCTCGCGCGAATTGGAACGCCGGGAGGAAGGAACTGTTCCGTTCGTTCGACCGGACCCGAAGAGACCCCCGGGCCGCCAAAATGTTGTAGGGTGCAGCGAACTTCTCCACTTGTCCTCATCCCGAGGAGGTCCCGGATGCGAGCCCAGCCCCTGCCGCGCAGCGTTGCCGCCCATCACGCCATTTTCGCCGCCGTCTCGTTCGTCGGGTTGGCGGCCGTCGCGTCCTGTACGAAGAGCGACCAGCCGTCGGGGCCGACCACCTGTTGCGACCAACCGAAGATTCCGGCCGGCATCCCCGCCTTCACCGTCGTGCGCGATGAGGTGACCGGACCGAGCGACGGCCAGGACGTCAAGCTGCACGTCGCGCTGAAACAGAAGACCCACCGCGACGACATCTATCCCGCGCTGCAGTTCCTCTATCGGTACGCGATGACGCGCAAGACGTTCGAGCCGACCACGTTCTCGGGCGCGTTCTACACGACCGAGGGCGAAGCGCAGACGGGCGGCAATCCGATCGCAAAGATCTGGCGCGAGCACGGCGACAAGGGCCCGAAGTGCGAGAACAACATCAAGTACGAGTTCTCCGAGGAGGTCGGGCGGGCGTTCCAGTGGAGCTTGAACCGCGCCGAGGTGGAGAACCTCGACGACAGCTGCCACCTCGAGGTCAAGAAGAAGGTCGCGCGCTTCGACGACAAGTTCACGCACAAGCCGACGATGAAGGTCGACGAGGCCAAGAAGGCCGTCGAGGTGACGTACCCGTACCTCGACACCGGCAAGGATGAATACGTCGCCAACCTCGACTTCAACAGCGCGATGACCTACTGGGCCGAGTTCACGACGACCATGTTCGGCAAGGCGCCGGAGCTGCAGCAGGTGACGTACACCGGTCTGCTCAACGATCAGCCGGCCCTGAAGATCACCACGAACCGGCAGCAGTTCGACGCCAAGCTCTCGACGGTGCAGGAGACGATCGCGTCGTACTCGGCGATCACCTTCGCCAAGCTCGGATTGCACAAGATCGACGACAAGGGCGCCAAGAAGGACCAGGAGAAGCACAAGACCGAGGTCTACCGCGCGGCCCTCGCCACCCTGCCGAAAGACCAGGTGATGGTGTCGGCGAAGCTGAAGTAGACGCTCGCGGGATCAGAAGCGGGGCAGCTTGAAGACGCCGAAGCCGTAGAGCAGCCCCGCGATCCCGAACGCCAGCGAAACCAGCGCCGTGATCGTGGCGCGGTTGATCACCTTCTGCAGGGGCGTCTCGCGTTCGCCGCGCGGGCGGACGAAGATCTGCGTGACACCTGCGATGATCAAAATGATGCTGCAGATAACGAGGAAGCGGGGAAACACCGCGGCCGCGTTCATTCGACCCCGCGTCGCGCCAGCTCTTCGTACAGCGCCATCAGCCGGCGGGTGATCGGGCCTGGCACGCCCGCGCCGACCGGGCTGCCATCGATTGTCGTGATCGGCAGAACGCCGCGCGTGGCGCTGGTCAGGAACGCCTCGTCCGCGCGGCGCAGCTCATCGGGCTGGATGCGCCGCTCGGTCAGCTTGATGCCAGCGCCGCGCGCCAGCTCCAGGACCTTCGCGCGCGTGATGCCGTCCAGGATCCCGACGTCGGGCTGCGGCGTCCAGACCTCGCCGCCCACCACCGCGAACACGTTGCTGGTCGAGCCTTCGGCCACGCTGCCGTCGCCCGCGCACAGGATCGCCTCGTAGGCGCCGCTCGTGCGCCTCGCCTCGCCCAGCGCCAGCACGTTGTTCAGATAATTGCCTGATTTCACCGCTGGATCGATGGCGCGCGGGCTGTTGCGGTGGACCGAGACGATCGCCACCGCGACGCCCTTCTCGAACATCTCGGGCGTCGGCGCGCCGAGCGGGAAGGCGATGACGACCAGCCGCGAGTCGTCGCAGCTGGCCGGGTCCAGGTCCAGCTTGCCGACGCCGCGGGTCAGGATGACGCGCACCCGCGTCTCCGGGTTGCCGGCCGCCGCGATCGTCTCCGCGATGGCGGTCTCGATCTGCGCGCGCGGCGGCACGCGCAACCCGATGCGTCGCGCGGACCGTTCCAGCCGATCCAGGTGGTCGCGCGCCGCGAACAGCCGCCCGTGCATCGTCCCGATCGTCTCGTAGACGCTGTCACCGTAAAGGAACCCGCGATCCAGCACCGACACCTTGGCTTCTTCGGGAGGGCGAACGGCACCGTCGATGTAGACACGAATGGGCATGGCGGCCAGAGAACCTACACTATGCGTGCCAAATTTCTCGCCTATTCCTCACGTTCGCTGCGTGAGCTATTCTCCGGCTCGGAGCCCCTGTGAACATTCTTCGCGTCCGCTGCCGGAACCTCGAGGAGTTCGAAGAGCATTACCTTCCCGACGTCCCCAACGGGGGCGTTTTTTGCCCGACGACGACCGAGCTGTCCCCAGGCACCCCGGTCGTGGTCGAGATGGCCTGCGACGGCCTGCCCAACAAGGTCCTGATCCGGGGCATCGTCACGGCCTGGCGCCCCGCCCTGCCGCGCATGCGGGTCCGGGCGGGCGCGACCGTCGCGTTCGAGGCCGACGAATCGGCCAAGCGCGACTTCATGATCCAGACGCTGCGCGGCGAGCGACCGAGCACCCGCCGGCGCAAGCACACCCGCATCCCGATCGGCATTCCGTGCAAGATCCGGGTCGCGACCGGGCTCGAGGCCATCGGCGCCGAGCTGCGCGAGATCAGCGTCAGCGGCGGCCTGATCCTGGGGTCGCTGCAGCCGCCGATCGGCACGGACGTGGTCCTGGAGATCACGCCGCCCGGCAGCGAGGCCCCGTTCGATCTTTCCGGCCGCGTCGTCTACCATGCCGGCGAGAGTCAAACCGGCGTCCGGTTCATCTACCGCGAGGGCGGCGGCTCGCGCCGGCTGCGCGAGCTGGTTCGCCGTTTCAAGACGCTCTAACCGAAGGAGCTGGAGATGCGCAGGGCGTTCGTTGCATTGACATTGGGGATCACGTTTCTGGTGACGGCGCTGGGCGGCGCGGCGCGGGCCAGCCATTACGCGCTCGTGGACGTGCCACGGCTGGTCAAGCCGGGCGAAATCGATAAATTGAAGAAAGCCAACGTCGCCACGACCGAGGAGCTGCTGGCCAAGGCGGCCAAGGCGAAGGATCGCAAGGCGCTCGCGAAGACGACCGGGTTGTCGGCGGCGGACCTGCTGGCGCTGGCCAAACGCTGCGATCTCCTGCGCATCAAGGGGGTGGGCAGCGAGATGGTGCTGCTGATGGAGGCGGCGGGGGTCAAGAGCACCGCCGACCTGATCAAGACTGACGCGGCCAAGCTGATGACGGCGGTGACCGACGCCAACAAGACCGCGAAGATCACCGAAAAGCCTCCGACCGAACCGCAGCTGGCCGACTGGATCGAACAGGCCAAGAAGCTGCCCCAGGTCGTCGAGGCGAAGTAGAAATTCTGGAACGCCGCGACGCCCCCGGGCGGGGGCGTCCCCGAAAGCCCTGGAAAACCGGCCCGAACGGCGGTCGATTCGGTCAGCGACCGACGCGCGTCACGTTTCGGTTTTTCGGTGAAATTTGTTAGAGTCTGCGACTCGGCATGCCCCCAGTACGTGAATCGCTCGCCGTATCGGGTTCTTCTGGGCAGATACCCGCGGGGGCGACCGTCGGCGGACGTTTCCGTATCGACGGATTGCTGTCACAGGACATGGTCAGCCAGACGTACCGGGCGACCGACGTCAGCCACCGCAACGCCGCCGCGGTCCGCGTCATCCCGATGCGCGTGATCGGCGCCTCGGCGGCGCAGCTGGAGACCGACGTCGAGAACGCGAGCGCGCTGGTTCACAAGAACCTGATCGAGGTCCTGACCATCGGTCGCGAAGCCGATTTCTTCTACATCGCCAGCGAGCTGCTGGACGGCCAGACGCTGCGCGAGTTCATCGACGGCAAGCGCCGCGAGGGCCGCACGGTCTCCTTCCGGGGCGCGTGCAACCTCGTCACCCACATCGCCAACGGGCTCGAGCGCGCGGCCAGCACGATGCCGCACGGCGGGCTGAATCCCGCCACGGTCTGGGTCAACAAGGCCGGCCGCGTCAAGGTCGCCGATCTGGGGCTGGCGCGCACGCTGCCGGCGCTGGCCCGCCGGGGCGCGCCTGCCGGCGGCCCGGAGCACGCCTACCTGGCGCCCGAGCTGCTGGCCGGCGGTCAGCCGACGCTGTCCTCCGATGCCTATGCGCTCGGCGTGATCCTGTTCGAGGTGCTGACCGGGCGTCTGCCGTCGCCGCCGCTGCGAATCGCCGGGGCGGGCACCGACGCGCCGGCCGGCATCGATGCGCTGATCGCCAAGGCGCTGGCGCGTGATCCGGGCGCGCGGTTTCACTCGCCGATGGAGCTGCGCCAGGCGCTGGCCGCCCTGCAGTCGGGCGCGGCGAGCGGCGACTCCCAGGTCGGTGCGGCGCCGGTGCCCGCGGCTCCGGCGCCGCGCGCGGCCGAACAGCCGCGCGCCGCGGCGACGTTCGCGGCGCAGCCGGCCCAGCACCCGTCCCCGCCCCAGGCGCAACAGGCGCAGGCCCAGGCGGCGTGGGCCCAGGCACGCCAGCAGGCGGAGCAGGCCGCGCCCGCGCCGGCGCAGGCGCCCGCGCAGGACCAGGACGCAAGCTCGGCACCGGACGGCCGCCGCAGCACGTTCGGCCGTTCCTTCAACCTCGCCGAGGTCGCGGGCGGCGCCATCGACGACGCCCAGGAGCGGTGGTTGATCCAGAAGGACCGGCTCGACTTCGGTCCGTTCTCGCTCGCCCAGATCCGCGCCCAGATCCAGCGCGGCGAGATCGTGGGCGATCACATGATCGTCGACAGCGACACGGGCGCTCGCAAGAAGGTGAAAGACTTCCCGCTGCTGCGGGACTTCGCGCGCCATTCAGAACGGCAGATCGAGCAGAACCGCCGCGCTCACGCCGAGATTCGCCACGAGAAGTCCGAGAAGGTGAAGCGCACCTTCACGATGTTCGTCGTGCTCGTCGCCGTGCTCGCGGTCGGCGGCGCCGGCGCCTGGTATGTGCTGACCCGCAAGGCCGCGGACAAGACCACGATCGCGGAGCGCAGCGAGGACGCCGAGATCGACGCCTTCCTGAAAGAGGTCAAGGTCAGCTTCCAGAAGGTCAGCACGGTGAAGAAGGGCAGCGGCCACCACGGCGGCGGCTCGACGGCCGGCGACGGCGACTTCAGCAACGACATGAACTTCGGCGACGCGAGCAAGCACGGCTCGGGCGGCGACGAGACGCTGGACGATCAGGTCATCGAAGAGGTGATGTCGAAGCACTATCGCGGCCTCATCCCCTGCCTGATGCACTCGGGCAGCCAGGACATGAGCGTCGACTTCGTCATCCGCGGCACGGGCAAGGTCTCGGCGGTCAAGGTCAACGGCCAGAAAGGCGGCTCGTTCGCCAACTGCGTCCTCGGGCGCATGCCGACATTCCCGAAGTTCAACGGCAACAAGACGATCGCCAGCTGGTCGATGTCGATCCGCCGCTAGGGCTCCGCTCGCCTTTGGGTTGAGGGGGCCGCGGTCTGTGTGTGCCCCTCCGTGCTCAAACAGTCCTCGCGGGTCGGTTCCGGATCTGCTCGGCGAGCTCAGTAGACCGCTGCGGAACTGCGCGCGGAGGGGCACACACAGCCCACGTCCTTCTCAACCCGACGTTTCGCTACGCCTTGAACGGACAGTTCTCAGGTCCGATCCCCTCGCCCCGCGAAGCGGGGAGAGGGTTAGGGAGAGGGGCCAGCGCTTACCGGAAGCCGGCGGAGCGTTCTTTGTGCTGGGTGGCGGCGGCCAGCTTGAAGCCCAGGATGTCTTGATAGGCGAAGGCGAAGCGTTCGTCCTTCGCGGTGGACAGCGAGACGTAGGTCTCCTTCAGGTCCACCCGCACGACCCGCGCGACCGCCAGCAGCTCGCCCGGCGAAGAGACGAAACATGTCGCCTCCCGCTCCTCGCCGATCTTGAACGTCCCGCCGCGGCCCTCGGCGCCCTCCCCTTCCAGGATGCTGACGATGATCTCGCGTGTCATGTCGGATGCGGCAAAGCATAGTCGATCGCTATACTCACGTCGATGCCGTCGATGGCGATCGCGCTCTGTGCGCTGCTCTCCTTCGCCGACGCCGACTTCGGCTGGCCCGACACCATCGAGGTGGCCGCGCGCGACGCCGCTGACCTGCCCGACCCCCAGCGCCTGCGCGCGATCGAGCGATTGACCGCGCGCGCCGGCGACCGCGCCTTCCCCGCCCTCGTGCCCCTGCTGTCCGATCACGATCCCAGCATCCGCCTGTTCGTGGGGCGCCGGCTCGGGCGCGCCGGCGTGCCGGCCGCCATCGAGGCGGCCACCCACTGGATCTCCGCGCCCGACGTACCGCTGGTCGACCGCCAGTTCGGCCTCGAGGTGCTGCGCGAGGCGCCGGTCCTGACGGACGACGCCCGTCAAGCGCTGGCGCGCGCGCTTCGCGATCCCGACGCGGTCGTCCGCATCTCGGCGCTCGACGCGATCGAGCGCCACGACGACCAGACGCTGCTGCCCGCGGTCCTCTCCGTGATGGACGACGACAACCGCGAGGTCCGCGTCCACGCGATCCGCGTCGTCGCCGGCAAGAAGGATCCGCGCATCGCGCTGGCCCTGCTGTCACGCACCGAGGACGCCGATCGACAGGTGCGGGCCGATGCCGTCCGCGCGCTGGGATCCCACCCGCGCGCGACGCCGGCGCTGATGCGCCTGATGGCCGACGCGACCGACGAGGTGCGCCTCGCGGCGATGGACGCGCTCGCGACCTTGCGCGCGGACATCGCCGTCCCGTCCTTCATCGCGCTGGCGCGCCGGCGGCCGGCCGACGAGACGGCGCGCCGCGCCCAGCTCGAGCTCGGCAAGGTCGCGTCGCCCGCGGCCGTGGCGGCGTTGATCGCGCTGACCCGGTCGCCCCCGGTGTCGCAGGAGCTGCGGGCGGCCCTGCGCGCCGCCGGCGCGGCGGCGATCCCGGCGCTCGAGCGCGAGCTCGAGGGCGGCACGCCGGGCAGCGCGATGATCGCGGCGACGACGCTGGGTGAGATCGGCGATCGCCACGCCACCACGCCCCTGTGCGCGGCCCTGGAGCGGCGCGCCGAGCTGGCGCCCGTCGCGCTGGACGCGCTCGCGCGTATCGCCGATCCGGCGGCGATCCCGACCCTGGTGCGCGCCGCCGAGTCGACCGATCTCGAGACGCGCCGCCGCGGCTACACCGCGTTGTTGGCCCTCGGGGATGCGCGCGCGACGGTGGTCGTCGCGCGCGGGCTGACCGATCCGGACGGCCACGTGCGCGTGCTGTCCGCGCGGCTGGCCGCCGCGCTGGCGGTGCCGGCGTCGACCCCGCTCGCGGCCCTCCTTCTCGACGGCGACCATGATGTCAGGCGCGCGGCCGCCGCCGCGCTGGCGGCCGTCGCCGCGCCGGCGCCCTCCCTCGTCACCACGATGCTCGCGGCGATCACGAAACCGGACGCGCCGGCGCGCGACGACGACGAATGGTGGGCGATCGGCGAAGCGCTCGAGCGCGCGTCCGGGCCGGCCGACGCCGCACGTCTGGCGGTGGCGTGGCAAAACGCGCGCGGGCCCGAGCGCGCCGGCCTGGTGCGCGCCCTCGCCGTCGCGCAGGCGGGGCGCCCGCTCGACAGCGGCCTGGTGCTGCAGCTCATCGACGGGCTCGTCGGCGAAGGGCTGCTCCCGATTGCGACGGCGGAGGCGCTCGCGGCAAGTGCGATCCCGGCGCCGGCGCGCCCCGCTTTTGCGCGTCGATTTGCCGACGCCGCGCCCACGATCCGCGCGCGCCTCTGCGAAGTGGTCGCGCGGATGCCGGAGGGGGCGGGCTGGCTCGCCGCGCTGATGCGCGCGCACGACGAGACCGACGAGGTGCGGGCCGCCGCGGCCTGGGCGGCGCGCGGGCTCGATGACGGCGACGCGCGCGACGCGCTGGCCGCCGCCGTGCGCGACGACGTTCCGGTCGTGGCGGCGAACGCGCGCGCCGCGCTGGCCCTGGCCCGCCGACCGCGATCGCTGATCTGGGCGGGCGCGCGGCTGCGCACGCCCGACGGCGCGCCGGTCGCCGGCCGCTGGGTCGAGATCACCGTCGCGAGCGGCGAGCCGGTCTGGGCGGTGACGGACGATGCGGGCGCCGTGCGCGTGTTCGGCCTCCCCTCCGGCCCCGCGGCGCTGCGGGTGCCGCAGGCGAACGTGAAGAACGAATAGCGGCGATGGTCGAGGCGATCGCGAGCGGAAGATCGCCGGCCACCACGCCGTCGCCCAGCGCCGGCGCCAGCGATTCGCCCGCGCGTCCGTGCACGTAGACCCCGACCTGGGCCGCCACGAGCGGCTCCGCGCCTGACGCGAGGAGCGCGCCGACGACGCCGCACAGCACGTCGCCGCTGCCGGCGGTCGCCAGCGACGGGCAGGCGATCGGGCTGACGAACGCCTCGCCGTCGGGCGCGGCGATCACCGTGCGCGCGCCCTTGAGCACGACGACAGCGCGCGCCGCCGCGGCCAGCCTCCGCGCATGACCGAGGCGATCGGCCTGCACCTCGCCGGTCGCAATGCCGGCGAGGCGGCCCATCTCCGCCGGGTGAGGCGTCAGCACGCGCGCCGCCGGCGCCGGTGCCAGCACAGATGCGGCATCGGTCCCCAGCGCGTTCAACGCGTCGGCGTCCAGGACCATCGGCTGTGCCGCCGTCGACGCGAACCGCCGGACCGCGGCGCGCATTCCGTCTCCCGTCGGGATCCCGGGCCCGATCGCGATCGCCTGGGCGCGCGCCGCCAGCGCCGTCAGCGCCGCCACCGCCTCTTCCGGATCGATCTCGGCGCGGCTCGCGTAGCGGGCGGTCATCAGCTCGACGACCTTGGCGTCCAGCGCCGCCTGCCCCGCCGCCGTCGACGCCAGCGTCACCAGGCCCGCGCCCGCCCGCAGGCCGGCCTGCCCGACCAGCAGCGCCGCTCCGGTCTTCCCGGGCGAGCCCGCCACGACCAGCAGGTGGCCCGCGCTCCCCTTGTGGGCCGAGGCGCCGCGCCGGGGCAGGCGCGCCGCGATGCCCGCCTCGTCGAGCAGGTGGGTGCGCGCGCCGCCGCCGTCGCCACCGAAAATTGGCACGCCCAGATCGACCACCTCGACGCGTCCCACGGGCGCGTCCGCGTCGACGTAGAGGCCGAGCTTGCACGCCCCCATCGTCGCCGTCAGATCGGCCCGAAAGACCGGCCCGGCCGCGCGCCCGGTGTCCGCGTCCAGGCCCGACGGAATGTCGACGGCGATCTTGCGCGCGCGGGCGGCGTTCATCGCGCCGAGCGCCGCCGCCGGCACGCCCGTGATGGCGCCGTGAAATCCGGTGCCGAAGATCGCATCGACGACGACGCCCGCGCCCGCAAGCCATCCGCGCCACTCCGCCTCGGTGGTCCACCCGCTGCCGTCGCTGACCTGCACGCCGCCCATCCGTTGCAGCGCCGCCAGCATCACCGCTGCGTCGCCGCGCACGGCGGCCGCGGGCGCCGTCTGGGCCAGGCGCACCGCCACGCCGGCGCGCGCCAGGTGGCGCGCAATCACGAACCCATCGCCGCCGTTGGCGCCCCCGCCGGAGACCACCGCGACCGGCGCCGCCGGCGCGCCCCGGGCGGCCCCGGCCCCGATCTCACGCTGGACGATGGCGGCGACGCCGCGTCCGGCGTTCTCCATCAGGATCAGGCTCGGAACGCCCAGCTTGCTGGTGGCCGCCGCGTCCGCCGCCCGCATCTCGGCGGCCGTCAGCAGCGACGGAAATTCAACCACGCCCGGCCCCGGCCGCGATCGCCTCGCGCAGCTCGACGACGGCGGCGTGCATGCCGATCATCACGGCGCGCGCGATCAGGCCATGCCCGATGTTCAGCTCCTCCAGGCCGACCAGCGCCGCGACCGGCCCGACGTTGCTGTAATCGAGGCCATGCCCGGCGCCCAGATGCACGCCCGCGTCGGCCGCGGCGCGCGCCGCCAGCTCCAGGCGCTGCAGCTGGCGCGCGACCTCCGGCCCGCGCGGCGGCGCGAGGCAGTAGTCGCCCGTGTGCAGCTCGACGGTCCCGGCCCCCAGGCGCGCCGACGCTTCCACGGCCCGGGCCTCCGGATCGATGAACAGGCTGACGCCGATGCCCGCGTCGGTCAGCCCGCGCACGACCTTCTCCAGCGTTCCGCCGGGCGCGACCGTCAGACCACCCTCCGTGGTCCGCTCTTCTCGCTTCTCGGGAACCAGCGTGCAGAACTCGGGCTTCACCTCGCGCGCGATGCGCAGCATCTCGTCGGTGGCCGCCATCTCGAGGTTCAGCACGCCGCGCACCGTCTCGCGCAGCACCCGCACGTCGCGGTCCTGGATGTGGCGCCGGTCCTCGCGCAGGTGCACCGTGATGCCGTCGGCGCCCGCCAGCTCGCACAGCGTCGCCGCGGCCACCGGATCGGGGTAGCGCGTCCCGCGCTGCTGACGCAGCGTCGCGACGTGATCGACGTTCACGTAGAGGCGAACCACGTCTAACCGGCCAGCGCCTGCTTCAGCGTCTCCGCGATCTCGGCGGCGTAAGCCTTGATGCCGCTCTCGTCCGTCCCCTCGATCATGACGCGCGCCTTCGATTCGGTGCCGGAGTAGCGGACGACGACGCGTCCCTCGCTGCCGAGCTCGCGTTCGACCTTCGCGATCGCCTTCTGCACGGACGGCATCTCTTCGAACGGTCGCTTCCGCGCCACCGCGAAGTTCAGCAGCACTTGCGGATAGCGGGTCATCGTGCCGGCCAGCTCGGAGAGCGGCTTCCCTTCCTCGACCATCACCGCCAGCACCCGCAGGGCGGCGATGACGCCGTCACCGGTGGTGGCGTGGTCGAGGAAGACGATGTGGCCGGACTGCTCGCCGCCCAGCACGTAACCCTTCTCCCGCATCGCCTCGACGACGTATCGGTCGCCGACCGCTGTCCGGATCAGCTTGCCGCCCGCCGCGGCCAGCGCGCGCTCGAGGCCGAGGTTCGACATCACCGTCGCGACCACGGTCTCGCCGGGCAGCTGCCGCCGCTTCAGCATCCGCGTGCCGAGAATGGCCAGGATCTGATCGCCGTCGACGATGTTGCCCTTCTCGTCGGCCAGGATCACGCGATCGGCGTCGCCGTCGAGCGCGATTCCGATCTGCGCCCCCGAGTGCCGCACCTCCTCCGCCATGGTCTCGGGGTGAAGGGCGCCACAACTGAAGTTGATGTTGCGCCCGTCCGGCCAGACATTGATCTCGTCGATCACAGCGCCCAGCTCGCGAAACACCTGCGGCGCCACGTGGTAGGCGGCGCCGTTGGCGCAGTCGACCACCACCTTGACGCCGTCGAGCGTCAGCTCGCGGGGCAAGGCGTGCTTCAGGAACTGGACGTAACGCCCGACCGCGTCGTCGATGCGTTCCGCCTTGCCGATCGCGTCGGGCGCCGCGCGCGCGCTGTCGTTCCCACCCCCGATGGCCGCCATGCTCCGCTCGATCTCGGCCTCGACTTCGTCGGGCAGCTTGAAACCGTCCGCCGCGAAGATCTTGATGCCGTTGTCCTGGTAGGGATTGTGCGACGCGCTGATGACGACGCCCGCGTCGGCGCGCATCGACCAGGTGATGAACGCGATCCCCGGGGTCGGCAGCGGCCCGACCAGCAAGACGTCAGCGCCGGCCGAAACGATCCCGGCCTGCAGCGCGCTCTCCAGCATGTAGCCCGAGAGGCGCGTGTCCTTTCCGATCACGATGCGGCCGCCCCGCTTCGCGCGCCGGAAATGCTGGGCCACCGCCTGACCGAGGCGCAGCGCCATCTCGGCGGTCATCGGGTCGCGGTTCGCGACGCCGCGAATGCCATCAGTTCCGAACAGCGCTCTCTTCTCGTCGGCCATGGTCTCCCCGCATCTTAATCACGTTCTCGCCCTCAGAGGGAGGGGCTGCCCGCCAGCGCCTCCGCGACGCGAACGACGTCGCGCATCTCGGCGACGTCGTGCACGCGCACGGCGGCCGCGCCGCCCATCACCGCCACGGTGACCGCGGCGGCCGTTCCGAACAGCCGCTCACCCGCGGGCCGGCCCGTCAGATTGCCGATGAACGCCTTTCGCGACACGCCCACCAGCACGGGCACGTCGAGGCGCGCGCGCAACGCGGGCAGCGCCCGCAGGAGCGCGATGTTGTGTTCCAGCCGCTTGCCGAAACCGATCCCGGGATCGATCCAGGTCTCGTAGCAACCGGCGGCGCGCGCGTCGGCCAGGCGTTCCTCCAGCTCCGAGGAGACCTCCTCGACCACATCGCCGAACTTCACGTTCTCCATCATCGTCGCCGGCGCGCCGCGCAAATGCCCGAGCACGATCCCCGCGCCGGTCTCCGCCGCGACGCGCGCGATCTCCGGCTCGAGCCGCCCGCCCGACACGTCGTTGATCACCGACGCCCCTGCGGCGACCGCCGCCCGCGCCGTGCCCGCCTTGTAGGTGTCGATCGAGATCCGCACCGACGGCGGCAGCCGCCGGCGCATCCCTTCGATGACAGGCAGCACGCGCCGCTTCTCCTCGGACTCCGGAACCGGCGCCGCCCCGGGCCGCGTCGACTCGCCGCCGACGTCGATCCAGTTCGCCCCCTCCTCCGCCATGCGCGCCGCGGCGTCGACCGCCGCCTCGACGCTCGCATAACGCCCGCCGTCGGAGAACGAATCAGGGGTGCAGTTCAGGACACCAACAAGAAGGCACGCCACGGCCCTGATCTACACCGCTAGAGGTCGATTGTGCACCCCGGTGCCATGCGAGGTACGATTTGGGTATGGGTTCCAGGGAGCCGGACGACGCCGCGATCCTCCGACGGTACGGGTTCGAGCTCGACCCTGTGATCGAGGCCTACAAGCAGCACGTCGATCGCTCGCTGTTGCGAGAGAATCTGAGACGCACGCCCGAGCAGCGCTGGCAGATGATCACCGCGGCAACCCGCCTCGCGGAGGAGATGCGACGCGCCGGGAAAGACCGGCGTGGCGGCTGATCTGGGCGGCATCGTCGGGGTATTGGCCGACGCCGGCGTGGAGGTCATCGTGATTGGAGGTCTCGCCGCCCAGGCCCACGGCTCGGCCCGACTCACGCAGGACGCCGACTTCGTCTATCGACGCAGCGATGAAAACATCGCGCGGCTCGCCCAGGCCCTGGCGCCGTTCTCGCCATACTTGCGGGGCGCGCCCGCCGGCCTTCCCTTTCGGTTTGATCCACCGACCATTCGCCGCGGCCTGAACTTCACGCTCACGACCGCCGTCGGCGATGTCGATTTTCTGGGGGAGATGACGGGCGGGGGCACCTATGAACAGCTGCTGCCCCACACGATCGACCTCGTGGTGTTCGGAAGAACGATCCGCGTGCTAGACCTCCCTGCGCTGATCCGCGCCAAGCGTGCCGCGGGCCGTCCGAAGGACCTCGAGGCCGTCGCAGAGCTCGAAGCCCTCCTCGCGGAGAAGGAAGGCCCTCGGTAAGCCGTCTCCGGCCTCAGGCCTTGTCGGGCACGGGGCGCGGGGGCGCGAAGATGCTCGGGCGCTGCGGCTTCTCGGCCACCTTCGACGGCGCCGCCGCGGTTGCCACGGGCGCCAGCTTCCGATCCAGCTTCTGGCCCTGGAAGATCTGGTCGATCTCGGCACCATCGACGGTCTCGTACTCGAGCAACGCCTCGGCGAGCAGCTTCAGCTTGTCGAGGTTGTCGACGAGGACCTTCTTGGCCCGGTCGTAGTTCGCGGTGACGATCTTGCGCACCTCGCTGTCGATCTCGATCGCCGTCTGCTCGCTGTACTCCTTGGTCGAATCGCCGAAGTCGCGGCCCAGGAACACCTCACCCTCGCGCTTGCCGAAGTGCAGCGGCCCGAGCTTTTCCGACATGCCCCAGTCGCAGACCATCTTGCGGGCCAGATCCGTCGCGCCCTGGATGTCGTTGGCGGCGCCGGTGGTCAACTGACCGAAGATCACCTCTTCAGCGAGCCGCCCGCCCATCATCATCGCGATCGTGTCGTTGGCCGCGTCGGCCGACATGCTGAGGCGGTCTTCCGCCGGCAGCGACTGCGTCAGCCCCAGCGCCCGCCCGCGCGGGATGATGGTGACCTTGTGGACCGGATCGGCGTTCTTCATCATCTTGCCGACCAGCGCGTGCCCCGCCTCGTGATAGGCGGTGTTTCGCTTTTCCTTATCGCTGATGATCATCGACCGGCGCTCCGGGCCCATCAGCACCTTGTCCTTCGCCATCTCGAAGTCGTGCATGTCCAGCTGCGACTTGTCGTTGCGCGCCGCCAGCAGCGCCGCCTCGTTGACCAGGTTCTCGAGATCCGCGCCCGAGAACCCCGGCGTCCCGCGCGCGATGACGTCCAGGTCGACGCCCGGCGCCAGCGGCGTCTTCTTGGTGTGCACCGCCAGGATGCCGGTCCGGCCGCGCACATCCGGTCGCGGCACGACGATGCGGCGATCGAAACGGCCCGGCCGCAGCAGCGCCGGATCCAGCACGTCCGGACGGTTGGTGGCCGCGATCAGGATGACGCCCTCGTTCGATTCGAAGCCGTCCATCTCGACCAGCAGCTGGTTCAGCGTCTGCTCGCGCTCGTCGTGCCCGCCGCCCAGTCCGGCGCCCCGGTGGCGCCCGACCGCGTCGATCTCATCGATGAAGATGATGCAGGGGGCATTCTTCTTGCCCTGCTCGAACAGGTCGCGCACGCGGCTGGCGCCGACGCCCACGAACATCTCGACGAAGTCCGACCCCGAGATCGAGAAGAACGGCACGCCCGCCTCGCCCGCGATGGCGCGCGCCAGCAGCGTCTTGCCCGTTCCCGGCGGCCCCATCATCAGGACGCCCTTGGGAATGCGCCCGCCCAGCCGGGTGAACTTCTTGGGATCCTTGAGGAAGGCGATGATCTCCTCGACCTCGTCCTTCGCCTCCTCGATGCCGGCGACGTCGGCAAAGGTCATCTTGCGCTGGTTTTCGGATAGGAGTTTGGCCTTGGACTTGCCAAAGCTCATCGCCTTGCCGCCGCCCACCTGTAGCTGGCGCATGAACAGCAGAAAGAGGACGACGATCACCAGCATCGGCAGCCAAGTGGCGAACATCGTTTGCCAGAAGCTGGTCTCGGGCTCCTTGACGACGTCGTAGTTCAGCTTCGCCTTGTCCAGCTTGTCGAGCAGCTTGTCGCCGACGATGCCGGTGGTGACGAAGTTTTCGCCGCTGGCGTACGTGCCGTGGAACTCGGCCCCGTCCTGGTTCCTTCGGATCTGAATGGATCCGCCGGCCTTGAACTTCTCCGGGTGCTGATCGACGTCCGCCGTGAACGCCGAGAACAGGATCCGCTTCTCCTCGGCGCGCTGGTTGTTGAGGATCTGCCAGATCGCGACGAACGCGAAGATCAGCGTGATCCACAGAAGGACGGTTTTATGACTTTGTCGCAATAGCGGGTCCTTTCGACGGGCCGAGACGGGCGCTTGCCGAAAGTATTGTCCCCAAACGTAGGAGCGTCAAAGGTTACTTCTTCTCGCGACTGTCACCGCCACGATTCTTCACAATTGAAATGTAGACATCGCGGGCACCGTGGGTCGGAAACACACGTTGACTTGACGGCGCGTGGTCGCGCTGGGGCGCCCCGCTTCGGCTGGCCGCAGCCCGGGCACGTACAGCACGACGTCGTCCGCCGTGGTCACGACCGGCAGCGCGCCGCGGGCCGGCCGGGCGATCTTGGCGTCAATCATGAGGTCCGACAGCTTGCGGCTGCCTCGGCCGCCGCGCGGCCGCATCCGATCGCCCGGGCGCCGCGCGCGCATGACGAGCGGCCACGCCAGGCGATCCGCGTCGAACGTTCCCCCGCCGCCGGCTGCCGGCGGCGCCGGCGCCCCTTCGCTCACCTCGATGACGCCGGCGGCGCGCCAGCGGTATCGGCCGGGGCCGCCGATGGCGATGCTCGCTGTCGCGGCCGGGCGGCGATCACCCGGACGGTTCTTCCGTTCGACGCGGACCCGCCCGTACGACACCTCGACGCGCCGTCCGCCGGCGACGTCGATCGTCGCGGTGCCGCCGCGCGAGGCGAGCCGCGCGACGGTGGCTGCCGCCCGCCGCGACAGCGACGACGCCGCGCCCGCCGAGGCCGCGCCATCGCCCCGCGCCGCCGCGGCGAGCGCGCGCAGGGCATCGGCGACGAGCGGGTTCTCGCGCGCGAGCGCCGGCAGAATCGCGCGCCGGATGCGCGCCCGCGCGAAGCGCGGATCGGCGTTGGAGGGATCCTCGACGAACGGGATGCTGCGCCGCCGCAGATAACGCACGATCTGGGCGCGCGTCACATCGAGCAACGGACGGATGAAGACGTCGCGGCGGTAAGGAATGCCCGCCAGCCCCGCCAACCCGGTACCGCGAATGATGCGGTAAAGGATCGTCTCCGCCTGATCGTCGGCCTGATGGCCGAGCGCGACGCGGTTCGCGCCGTGATCGCCGGCGAGCGTCGCCAGCGCGCGCAGGCGTGCCTCCCGGGCGGCGTCCTGAAGAGACAGGCCGCGACGGGCCCGGCGCTCGCCCGCGACGTCGACGCTCACGGCGGTGAACGGCAGCCCGAGGGCGTCGGCGCGCTCGCGGACCAGATCGACCTCGCGGCGCGCGTCCGCGCGCAGGCCGTGATCGACCGCGGCCACTTCCAGCGTCAGACCGAGCCGGGCGCGCACCTCCCACAGGACGTGCAGCAGCGCCATCGAATCGGGCCCGCCCGAGACGGCGACGACGACGCGATCGCCGCGGCGCAGGAGATCGCGGGCGGCGATGGTGGCGAGAACGGCCGACAACATGTCGAAACCGGGATGTTAGCGCTATATAACGACGGCCTCGAATGACCCACCCACCCCGCCAGACGCCCGCCGACATCATCCCGCTGTCGCCCTTTCGCGCCGAGCTGGGACGGGGGCGCCGCCTGCGCCGCGCCGACGCGCTGCTGGCCGAGCGCGACGTCGACGGCGCGGTTCGGGCCCTGCCGGGCGACGAGCTCTACTACGTGCTGCACGAGCTCGGGCACGAGGACGCCGCCGCCCTCCTGGGCGCGGCGACGCCCGAGCAGCTGCAGATCGTGCTGGATTTCGCGCTATGGGAGCGCGACCGCATCGTGCCGGAGGCGCTCGCCGACTGGCTGGAGTCGATGGCGCACGCCTCGCCCGAACGCATCGCGCGCTGGCTAGCAGGGCTGGACGCGGAGCTGGTCGCGTTCATCCTGCGCCGCGGGGCGCGCATCCACGATCTGACCCAGGGACCGCCGCCCGAGGAACCGGAAGGGACGTTCTTCCCGACGCCCGACGGCTTCTTCCTGCTGGACGTGGTCGGCCTTCCCCGGGATCCCGCCGCGCCGCGCGCGGACGGCGACGAGCAGGACCAGGCGGCCGTCATCATCCGGTTGATCGATTCCCTTTACCGGGCGGACAAGGATCTGGCGCGGCGGCTGCTGGTGGCGGCGACCGGCGAGCTCGACTCGGAGCTGGAGGAGGCCGCGTACCGCTGGCAGCGCGGGCGTATGGCCGACCTCGGCTTCGCGGACTATTACGAGGCGCTCGAGGTCTACCGCGAGCTCGATCTCGCGGGCGTGCGGATCGGCGAGGGCAAGCAACCGAGCCTGCGCTCGACCGCCGACGCCGCGACCGGCAACGGCGCCGCGCTGCGGGTCCCGACGGCGCTGGCGCAGCGGCTGACCGACATCGGCGGATCGCCGTTCGCGCGCGCCGCCCAGAAGCTGGCCGCGGGCGACGACATCGACGAGCTGCGCTTCGCGCTGGTGTCGCTGACCAACCGGGTGCTGGCGGCGGATCGCGTCTCCCCGGGCGACGACGACGCCGTGGCGACGACGCTGCAGCGGCTGGCCGCGACGCTGGACCTCGCGATCGAGCACCTGGCGCCCGGCGACGACGAACGCGGGGCCGCGGCGCTCCGTTCGATACCGCTGGTCCGGCTGTTCCGCACCGGCGTGACGCTGATCGGGAAGGTGCGCCGGCTCGGGCTCGCGCTGGCGCGCGGCGGCCCCTTCGGCCGCCAGGGGCTGGCCCTCGCGGAGACGGATGACGCCGCGGTGCTCGAATCGGTGACGCGCGCGCGGCCGCTCTATCCTCGCCTGCTGGACGATCCGCCGGGCGCAGGCGAGCGCCCGTTCCAGAGCCTCGCGGATCTGGCGCGCGCCGCCGGCGCCGTCGAGCGCGCCGCCGCCGCGCAGGCGATGCTGCACGGCCTCGGCCTGGCGCCGAGCGACCTCGCACCGGACGCGCCGCTGCGCGCGGAGAGCGGCGCCGACGCCGCGGCCGTCGACGCGGGCGTGCTCGCCCGTACCATTGTGGTCAGTCGTCTGGTCGCGCGCGCCGGCGAGGCGGGGCCGATCCGGGCGCTCGCCCCGGCCGATGTGCGTTCGTTCGAGCACCAGCTGCGCCCCGGTCCGACGGGCCCCGCGAAGCTGCCCGCCGCCCTCGCCGAACGCGCGCGCGCGCTGCTGACGGCCGCGGCACCGGCCGCCCTCGCAGGCGCCGCGACGGCGGTCTGCGATCGCTGGATCGCCGGGCTGGCGCCGCTGGAGCCGGTGCTGGTGCGCCGGCCCGCGCCACCGCCGCAGAAGGCCACGCCGGCCGCCAGAAAACCGCGACCGCCGAAGCAGAAGCGCGCTCGGGCGAAGCGAAAGCCCGCCTCGCCGAAGCGAAAGCCCGCCTCGCCGAAGCGAAAGCCCGCCTCGCCGAAGCGAAAGCCTCGCAAACGGGCCGCGAAGCGTCGTTCCTGACCCCAGCCACCGTCGTTGACCGAACGCCGGCACGCGGAGCAGAATCACGCGAGATCACGGCGGGTTCCGGTGCTTAGCCTGGATAGTCTCACGCACGTTCGCGCTTCGCTGCTGGCGGTGCTGCTCGTCGCCGCACCGGCGGCCGCCGCGCCGCCGCCCGTCGTCCCGGTGCCTTCCGCAGCGACGCCCGCGACACCACCCGCGCCGCCGCCACCCGCGGCACCACCGTCCGCTCCGTCGCCGGCGCCGACCGACGCCGCCGGGCCGCCGGCCAGCCCGCAAGAGGCGGAGATGCAGGAGCACCGGGCGCTCGGCCATCGCCTGTACCGGCTCGGGCGCTACGAGGAAGCGGTCGCCGCGTTTCGCCGCGCGTACGAAGTGAAAGCCGACGCGCGCCTGCTCTACGACATCGCCGAGTGCTACCGCGAGGCCGGCGCCGTCGATCAAGCGCTGTTCTATTACGATCGTTACCTGGCGGGCTGGCCGGACGCGTTCGACCGCGCGGAGGTCGACGAAAAGGTGGCCGAGCTCGAGGCCATGCGCGGTTCTCCCGCCCCACGGACCGCCTCGCCGGCACACCGGCGGCATCCCCTGCTGATCATGGAACCGGCTGCGGGCAAGCCGCGGCCGGCGCCACACGCGTGGCAGCGCTGGTGGTTCTGGACCGCCGTCGGCATCGGCGTGCTGGGCGGAATCGCCGCCGGCATCGCGCTGTCGTCCTCGTCGGGATCGTCCTTGCCGCCGACCGAGCTCGGCAACATGAGGTTCTATTGAAGCGCGCGCTGTTGGCGCTGGCGGCGCTGGCACCGCTCGCCGCCTGTCACCAGCAGGGCAACGCGGTGCTGCTCATCGTGGTCACGGCGTCCGGATCGCCGCCGACCGTCTCCGCCCTCGACGTGACGATCAGCGGCCCGGCGCAAAAATCGACGAAGCATTACACGCACGACGACGGCACCCCCATCGCCTTTCCGACGACGCTCAGCGCCGAGCTGCCCGGCTACGCGACCGGAACCCTCGAGATCGACGTCCACGCCGACGATGCCGCCGGCGCCGAGGTCGCGGCCGGCCACGAAGACCAGGTCGCGATTCGCCCCGGGGAGCACAAGACGATCTACGTGCAACTCGGCTGCGCCGGCGATCCGTGCGTCGTCGACGGCGGCGTCGGCAACAACGACAGTGGCCCGCCGACGAACGTTCCCTTCTGCGGCAACGGCGTCATCGACATGGGCGAGTCGTGCGACACCGCGATCGCCCCCGGCAATCCGGGCGCCTGTCCCCAGTCGTGCGACGACCACGTCGCCTGCACGACCGACTCGCTGACCGGCAGCGGTTGCAATGCGGCGTGCGGGCACAAGGAGATCCTGACGATCGGCGGGCCCCGCGACGGATGCTGCCCGAAGGGCGCCACCTCCGATCCGAACTCCGCCATGCACGACGACGACTGCCCGTCGACGTGCGGAAACGGCACCGTCGATCCCTTCGAGACCTGCGACACCGCCATCCCGGCCGGAAACCCCGGCGCCTGTCCGACAGACAGCGATTGCACCAGCATGCCGTGCATGAACGCGCAGCTGATCTCCGCCGGCACCTGCTCGGCGGTCTGCATGCGCTACCCGATCGTTTCCCCGATCGCCGGGGACAACTGCTGCCCGCCGGGCGCGACCCACATAATCGACGGTGACTGCCCGATCGTGTGCGGGAACGGCCTCCTGGAACCGGGCGAGACGTGCGACGTCGGCATCGCGCCGCTCCGGACCGGTGCATGCCCGACCAGCTGCCTGACCACGAACGCCTGCAATCCCAGCACGCTGGTGGGCTCCGGCTGCCAGGCGACGTGCAGCGCCCCGATTCCGATCGACGCGCCCATCTCCGGTGACGGTTGCTGCCAGAAGGATCAGGCAGGCAACAACCTGTACGACCAGACGCTGGACACCGACTGCGGCCCCGTCTGCGGCAACGGCGTGGTGGAGCGCGGCGAGTGGTGCGACGGCGATTCGTGCCCGACCAGCTGTCCGCCCACACCGTCCGCGTGCCTGCAGGCCGTGCTGGTCGGAAGCAAGGCCAACTGCACCGCCCACTGCGAAGTCATCGAGGTGACCGCCTGCTCGCCGCAGAAGGACGGATGCTGCCCGACCCACTGCACCTTCGCCGATGACCCCGACTGCTCCGATCTTTGCGGTGATGGCTTCGTGCAAACCACACACCGCGAGGTCTGCGACATCGCCATCACGACGCCAAGGAGCTTCGACGCGTGCCCCGACTCCTGCGCCGCGAAAACGTGCATGGACGATCGCCTGGTCAGCGCGGGGACCTGCGAGGCCGCCTGCATGTACATGCCGGTTACCTCCTTCCGGCCGGGGGACGGATGCTGCGCCGTCGCGGCGGGAGCCAACTTCCTCCTCGATCCCGACTGCTCCCCCGTCTGCGGAAACGGCGTGGTCGAGAGCCCGGCCGAAAGTTGCGACTTCGCGATCCCGGGATCGTGCCCGAATC
>Ga0066903_100000361_pt1 | contig 27555 bp, 27 predicted proteins | sample PanSoiMetaGPlot1_FD_67491 | JGI IMG/M metagenome (GOLD analysis project Ga0066903, IMG submission 67491) | Tropical forest soil microbial communities from Panama analyzed to predict greenhouse gas emissions - Panama Soil - Plot 1 (version 2) | ecosystem: Environmental > Terrestrial > Soil >... | reverse complement strand
TTTGCGCTCGATTGGGCAGGTGGCGAAGAACAGGTCCATCAACATGGTCTTGCCGCGGCCGACGTCGCCCCAGATGTAAAGCCCTTTAGATTCCGTGTCGGCTTTCGCGCGCTTGCCGAACAACCAGCCCAACGAAGATGATTTGCGGGCCAGCCGATGAACGGCCAATCTGTCGTTGAGGCGCGCCAATTTGGCGACGACTGCCGCTTGTCGAGGATCCCGTTCTATCTCCCCGGCCGCAACGAGCGCCGCGTATCGGGCGGAAGTAGTGTTGGCCATTTGCACTTCGTCTTGGTCTTGGCAGGAGACTTCCCAGAAGAGAACGTGGACCGCCGGTTACAGGGATGGGCGCAAGACAGCAACCGCTTTTTTGCAAAGACAGCACCTGATTGCGACACAGTTTGCTGCAATGCAATAAGTCTCATTCTGAGCGTCCGTTTTTCGGATCGGAGGAGGAAACGTTGGGGAGCTCTCGCGACGAAAAGTTCGCAGGTTCGATCAGGAACTACCTGACATCGACGGCGTGATCCGCAAGCTGTGGAAGACCGATGCCGGCGAGTATAGCGGTGGTGTTCACGCAGCAAGCGGATATTCCGCCTCGACGACATAAGGTCCGCCGCCCACGGAAGCGCGTGACGAATACAGCACAAAACGCGAGACCGGAAATGACGACGAGCGGAACGGCTGTCTGCTCGAGAGAAAATCTGCCACCTGGCGGCTGGACGTATCCCGCAGGCGGGCAAGCGTCACATGAGGCTTGTATTTACGTTCGGGCTGCAACCCCACCCGTTGCATAATCCGCTCATGGTCGGCTTGAAGCTCCACGAGCTGCACTATTGGCGGCACAGCCGCCACCACCGCGCGTGGCTTGTGGCCGCCAAACGAGTCGAGGCCATCGATCCGGAGATCGAATGCCGGCCGCTCGACCTTTCCCAGCAATTCGGCGATTTCGTCTGCCAACTTGTCGTCGATGTCGCCGATGAAGCGGAGCGTCAGATGGTAGTTTTCCGGCTCGACCCAGCGAGCGCCCGGCAAGCCGCCGCGCAAGAGCGCCAGCGACTGTGAGATTTCGAATGGAATTTCGAGAGCGGTAAATAGGCGGGGCATGGCGGAAATCGTCAGCGGAACACCCTTCATTTGAGGATTTCGCAGCGCAATGCAACTGCTGCGCCTTTCAATGCGTCTTACGGAACGTGAGACGCTTTGGCGCGGGCAACCAATTGCTCGACTCGGGGCAATATCCGGTCGACGATCACCGCCACCCCGGCAGCAGTCGGGTGAAGGCCGTCGCGTTGATTGAGCTTGGGATCGGCGGCGACGCCGGCGAGAAAGAATGGATAAAGGATGGCATCGGTTTGGGTAGCGAGATCCGGATAGATTGAGTTGAAAGCTCGACCGTATTCGGCGCCCAGATTGGGGGGGGCCATCATTCCGCACAGCAGGACCGGAATCTTTCGCTCCTTGAGACGACGGAGCATCGCGTCCAGCGCTTTGCGGGTTATGTCGGGATCGAAGCCGCGCAACGCATCGTTAGCCCCGAGCTCCAGGATCACGGCATCGGTGCCCTCGGGAATCGACCAATCGAGTCGCGATAATCCCCCGGCGGCGGTATCACCAGACACGCCGGCATTAATGACGTTGATCGCCAGCCCCTTGGCCTCGAGCGCTCGCTGCAATTGCGCCGGAAATGCCTCATTGGCCGGAAGACCCAGTCCAGCCGTGAGCGAATCGCCGAACGCCACAATGTTGATTGGATGCTCGGCAGCCCGCGAATATGTCGCGAGCAGCGTCATTACGACGGCCACCCCGCAAAGCATTGTGACAGCAGCCGGCCGCCCGTCTATCTTCATTCGTCGAGAGAACATCCCATATGACCGCGGCGGCCGTCTCGAACGAGGCCGCGTTAAGGGCGGAAGCTGGAACGACATGGACGACACCTCAGTGGCTATGGGCCCCTATATGCCGGCAGTCTTGCTTGCAGGCGTCAACCTGTCGCTCGGCGAGGGAGCTGCACGCGTTCATATTCTCAAGAATGTGTCTCTCAATATAGGCCGCGGCGAGGCGGTCGGCCTGGTTGGCCCCTCGGGATCCGGGAAGTCAACACTGCTGATGGTGATGGCAGGCCTGGAGCGTCCGGACAAGGGCCAGGTGATGGTTGCCGGTCAGGATATCGGCACGCTCGACGAGGATGCACTGGCGCGGTTCCGTGGCCGCCAGATCGGAATCGTGTTCCAATCCTTCCACCTCATTCCGACCATGACCGCACTGGAAAATGTCGCAGTGCCGCTGGAGCTCGCCGGCGCTCCCGATGCATTCGTCCGTGCCAGGATCGAGCTTGAGGCGGTTGGCCTCGCCGAACGCATCGCCCATTATCCGGCTCAGCTTTCGGGTGGCGAGCAGCAGCGAGTCGCCCTCGCGCGCGCTCTGGCACCGGGTCCCGCCATCCTGGTCGCCGACGAGCCGACAGGCAATCTCGACGAGACCACAGGTGGAGAGATCATCGATCTGATGTTCACGCGCTTCGCCGCCCAGGACATGACTCTGGTCCTGGTCACCCACGACGCCCCGCTGGCCCGCCGTTGTGACCGGGTTATTCGCCTGCGTTCCGGGCACATCGAGGAAGAGATCACGACCGCATGAATGCGCCGATAACTCTACCGATGCTGCCCACACGCGGCAAACCCGGCGTCGTTCTGACGTTTCGTCTGGCGCTCCGCGAACTGCGCGGCGGGCTGCGTGGCTTTTACGTCTTCATTGCCTGCATCGCGCTCGGCGTCGCGGCGATTGCAGCCGTGGGGTCGTTCGCAAGTGGTCTTGCTGAGGGTTTGGCCCGTGAAGGGGGTGTAGTCCTCGGTGGCGATGTGGCGTTTGTCTTAATCCAACGCGAGGCCTCGACGGCGGAGCGCGCATTTCTGGCTTCCCGCGGAGCGCTCTCCACCGTCGCCACGATGCGCGCGATGGTTCGCACCGCTGACGGGCGCACGGCCCTAGTTGAGGTCAAGGCGATCGATCGTGCCTATCCGCTTTACGGAACGGTCGTAACCGAGCCCGCTGCCGATCTTGCCGAATTGTTAGCGCTCCGGGACGGCGCCTTCGGGGTGGCAGCCGATCCGGCATTACTGACGCGGCTTGATTTGCGGCCTGGCGCGCGTTTGACCATCGGCAGTGCTGCGATCGAGCTGCGCGCCGCACTGGTGGGCGAGCCGGACAAACTCGCCGGCGGTATCGGATTCGGACCTCGGCTTCTGATGAGCGAAGATGCGTTGCGGGCCACTGGGCTGCTGCAGCCGGGGAGCCTGGTTCGATGGCTCTATCGGTTGCGGCTACCGACAAGTTCCACTGCTGTACAAACAATCGATGCCGCAAAAGTGCAGTTTCCCGATGCGGGGTGGGAAATACGTAGCCGCAACAACGCAGCACCGCAACTCGAGCGCAATGTCGAGCGCTTCTCCCAATATCTGACCCTGGTCGGGTTAGCGGCATTGTTGGTCGGGGGGATTGGCGTCGCCAATTCGGCCAAGCATTTTCTCGATCGTAAGCGTGACGTCATCGCGACCATGAAGTCGATTGGCGCCACCGGTTCTCGGGTGGTGGCGGTCTATTTCGTCGAGGTGCTGATGCTGGCCTCGCTTGGAATCATCGTCGGCCTCGCGGCGGGCGCAGCTTTGCCATTCTGCGTCGCGGCATTTTTTGGGACGATCATTCCGCTGCCGTTCGCGCCGGCGCTCTATCCGGGCCAACTCGCGCTTGCTTTGACCTATGGTGCGTTGACGGCTGCAACGTTCACTCTCTGGCCGCTCGGCCGCGCTCATGACGTGCCGGTTTCGGCGCTGTTCCGCGACGAGGTCGCGCCGCAGCGGCGCCTCCCACCTCCCCGTTACATCGCTGCCGTCGCTATCATTGCGACCGCATTTGCAGTAACCGCGGTGGCGGCTGCGGTCGACCGCAAAATTGCGATTATCTTTATTGTCGCCGCCGTTATGGTGTTTGGCATACTGCGTGGAATTGCAAGCCTTGTGATGGTTGCCGCCAGCCGAGTGCCCCGACCACGTACCACGATTCTGCGGCTGGCAATTTCTAACATTTTCAGGCCTGGTGCCCTGACGCCGACCGTTATGATGTCACTCGGGCTCGGGCTCGCTCTGCTTGTTACAGTGCTTGAAATCGATACCAATCTGAGTCGGCAGTTCACGGCGGCGCTCCCGGAACGAGCTCCATCATTCTACTTCGTAGATATTCCCTCCAATGCTGTCGATCAATTCGACGCCTTCGTGCGCCAGGAAGCCCCGCGCGCCAAGCTGGAGCGCGTTCCGATGCTGCGTGGTCGCATCATCGGCGCCCGGGGCGTCCCCGCGGAAGAACTCAAGCCGAAACCTGAAGCCGCATGGGTGCTGCAAAGCGATCGCGGCATCACCTACACATCGGAAATACCGGCCGGGTCGCGCCTCGTTGTGGGCAATTGGTGGGCGCCCGATTATTCGGGGCCGCCTTTGGTATCGTTCGAAAAACATATAGCGGACGGCCTCGGCCTAACGATTGGCGATGAGATAACAGTCAACGTGCTCGGACGCAATTTCAGCGCCCGCATTGCCAATTTGCGAACCGTCGATTGGAATTCACTGGGCATCAATTTCGTGCTGGTATTTTCGCCTGCCGCATTTAACGGGGCGCCGCATACCGAGATTGCCACCGTGACATATCCGGGCGGCGGGACGACCTCGGAAGAGACCGCATTGCTGAAAGCCGTAACCGATGTGTTCCCCGGCGTGACCGCGGTGCGTGTCAAGGACGCGCTCGACACCGTCGCCGGCATTGTCATGAATCTTGTGCTTGCGGTGCGGGCCGCGAGTTCGATCACACTCGTTGCAGCCGTGATGGTGCTCGGCGGAGCGCTTGCCGCTGGCCATCAGCATCGTGTCTATGATGCGGTTATCCTAAAGACGCTGGGAGCTACGCGGCTTCAGCTCATGGCTGCCTATGCGCTCGAATATCTGCTGCTTGGTTTAGTGACAATCGTATTTGGTGTTGCGGCTGGATCAATCGCCGGCTGGCGCATTGTGGTGGATCTCATGACACTGCCGTTTCGATGGCAAGGGGGACCGGCCATCGTGGCGGCAGTAATCGCTGTGGTTATCACCATGATATTCGGCCTGATGGGGACATGGCCGGTACTGGGTCGCAAGCCTGCTGCGGTACTCCGAAATCTATAGAGATATTTATGGAAATAAATTTCGCGACGATCGGTCGCGTCATTTTTGACGCACTGCGGTAAGGTGCCGCCGGCCAGTACCCTTGCGACGCCCTAAAGCTCGGCCAATATCGCCAGCCGGCGCAGGTGGTGGCGGGGGATCGGAGCGTAGAGCGTATCAATTATCTATCAGGTTTGACCCGCTTGTAGGCAAAGGTTCGACGCGGGGTTCGATTATGGCGGAATTCAATGGCAATATTGCCGTCAGGCCACTCGGCAGCACCGTAAGCCGCGCGGAAGCTGCAGCCATTGACGCCGGGCTGCGCGCCCACATGATTCGCATCTACAACTACATGGTCCTGGGATTGGCCATCACCGGGATCGCCGCGTTGGCCATTTACATGCTCTCGGTAACCGATGACGCGGCAGCAGCCGCAAAGGTGGCGCGTAGTGGTGCAGAAATTCCAGCGCGCCTTGCCAGCAACATGTATCTCACCCCGATCGGCTACGCTGTATTCGTAAGCCCACTGAAATGGCCCGTCATCTTGGCACCGCTGGCGCTGGTGTTCGGCCTGAGCTTTGGCATCGATCGGCTGCGGCCGGCGGTCGCCCAATTTCTGTTCTGGGTGTATGCGGCCCTGCTCGGCGTTTCACTCGGCTCCATCTTCATGATCTACACCCACACTTCGGTTGTGCGGGTGTTCTTGATTACGGCGGCCTCGTTTGGTGCGTTGTCGCTGTGGGGTTATACGACGCAGCGGGACCTGACCGGTTTGGGTTCATTCCTGGTCATGGGCCTGTTCGGCATCATCATTGCCGGCCTCGTCAACATCTTCCTGGCGAGCTCTGCATTGCAGTGGGTTATCTCAGTGGCCGGCGTGCTGGTTTTCTCGGGCCTGACCGCTTGGGACACGCAGCGCCTCAAGGGTGAGTATATCTATGGCGCAATGGACGGCGACATCGCTGAGCGGACCGCGATCATGGGAGCGCTGTCGCTCTACCTGGATTTTGTGAACCTGTTCACCATGCTGCTCCAGCTGTTTGGCGAGCGCGAGGAGTAGGCTGAAACTCGGATTTGTACTTAAGGACGTGTTAAGTTGGCGGTTTGGCTCATCAGAGGACCCATAGAGTCTGGTGTAGCCAACCACCAACCACGAGAACTCATTGCTGCACAAGCACGGTGGACGACCCGACCGGGCCCAAAACTAAATCGTCGCAGCCGTCTTCTCGCCCGGTTCCACACGTACTAAATTGGGCACGTTCGGTGATTTGCGGCATGGGCCGCTGCACCCCTGCCGCCCGCAGGCTCCCCTGGGCGTACGAAAGGACGCTTCAAATGTCGGATTTCGACCGGAACTATGCCACGTTTCGCGGCGTAGCGACCGATCGTGCGGTCGCGTACGATATGGGCCTGCGGGCCCACATGATCCGCGTCTACAACTATATGGCGGGCGGCGTAGCCCTCACGGGCGTGGTCGCCTGGCTCGTTTTCCAAATGGCAGGCGGCGACGAGATTCATGCGGTCGGCAGATCAATCGTCGGGCTGACGCCATTCGGGCAGGCCCTGTTCGGCAGCCCGCTGATGTGGGTGTTCATGCTAGCGCCGCTAGGCATGGTGTTCTTCATCAGCTATCGGATCGGGCACATGCAGGCGTCCACCGCCCGTGCGTGGTTCTTCGCTTTCGCGGCGGTGTTCGGCCTCTCGCTTGCCACCATATTCATGGTCTTTACCACCACCTCGATCACGCGGGTGTTTTTCATCTCGGCCGCGTCGTTCGGCGCACTCAGCCTGTACGGCTACACGACTAGCCGCAGCCTCGACGCTATGGGCTCGTTCCTGTTCATGGGTGTCATCGGGCTCCTGATTGCGATGGTCGTCAACCTTTTCTTGGGCAGCTCAATGCTGCAGTGGCTGATCTCGGTCGTCGGGGTTGGGATTTTCGCCGGACTAACAGCCTGGGATACGCAGAAGATCAAGGAATTCTATGATCCGATGGACGATGGTACCGCTGCGGGTCGCAAAGCCGTAATGGGAGCACTCAGCCTCTATCTCGATTTCATCAACATGTTCCAGTTCCTGCTTCAGCTAATGGGCGATCGCCGCTGAGAGACAGTTCCTGATCGCTGAAGTTTGACAAGGCGCGCTCCGGTGCCCCGGAGCGCGCCTTGATTTTTAGACTTTCCTTAACAGGACGGATGTTGGCACTTGGCGACGTCGCCTGCTCCGCGCTATGGGCGGCTCATGATCCAACCCGTTATACGTCGCGCGACGGCTGCCGACCTCCCCGCCATCACGACGATCTATCGCCATGCGGTGCAACACGGGACGGCAACGTTCGAAATTGATCCGCCGGGCCAGAGCGAGATGACGAATCGCTTTCGCACCCTTGCCGAAGCGGGCTTTCCATACCTGGTGGCAGAATACGAAGGAGAGGTCCAGGGCTACGCCTATGCGGGTCTTTATCGGACCCGCGTCGCATACCGCCACACACTCGAGGATTCGATCTATGTCGCCCCGGAGCATCATGGACGAGGTATCGGACGGGCGCTCCTCGACCAGCTCCTGGTGCAAGCCGCGGCAGCCGGATTTCGCCAAATGATCGCGGTGATCGGAGACTCGGAACAAGTCGCGTCAATCGCCCTGCACCGCGCTGCAGGTTTCCGAATGGTGGGAACGTTTGTGGCGGTTGGTTTCAAGTTCGGACGCTGGCTTGACACCGTGCTGATGCAACGCGCGTTGGGGCCCGGGGCCAAGACCCTCCCGTAGGTACCCCTCCCGCAAGGTTTAACGCGCCACCAGCCGAAGCGACGGATCGATCACACGCAGCACCCGGTCAAGTTCATGCCCGCACTGAACGATCAACCCGGTCGCCGAAATCACGCTGTAGGCTCCCTGTTTTCGAGCAAGCGGTGGATTCTTTTCGATCCGGTAGATGGGCACCTCGGATGATCGACGAAATACTGAAAACACTGCTCGATCCTTGAAGAAGTCGATGGCATAGTCCCGCCATTCGCCTTCCGCGACCTTCCGCCCATAAAGACCGAAGATGCGGCCGAGTTCGCGTCGGTCAAAAGTCACTCGGGCAGACGGCCCTGTTCCGCCCGAACGCTCGCCCCCCGAAGACTGGCTTGGATCAATTTCGCCCGATCCCATTGTCATGGGCGCCTCCTTCCTGCTTTCATCGTTATGTCATGATCGCTCCGAAATCAGTCAGCCCGCAAGATCTCTTTGATCTTTTGCGACGCAGCGTGTCCGGTTGCAATCACGCATTCGTTAACCGATTCATACTACGGCCAAAATTCAGCCTCGCCCCTGTCGTGGTGGATTGCAATGAATTGCACTCTGCCTCAGGGTCCGGCTCGATGCGGGTTCGGATTCCTCAGCCCCCCAGCCCCCCGGGCTTGCTTGGGCCGGACCCGGGTCGTTTGAGTCGGATGTTTACGTCGACGCGTCAAACGACCAGATCGTCCTCTCCACGGAGCAAACTGTGAGCGCCCCACCGCGCGTAGCGGGCTGTGGCCGAGTGCGCCCTATGGGCGCAGTGTCTGGATCAATCAATACAGTGATGTGAGCGAAGCGCCCAGTATGGGACCCGGCTTTTCGGCGTTGCCGCTTTGCAGGAGCACGGCGACCGCATCGACGCCGTCGAACCTTATCGCATCAAGCGGTACCGTGAAGCTTTCTCCCTTCCCGGTCCAGTTTCCGAGCTTGACCCAGCGCCGCACCACGTTGGTGTAGGTAATCGTGCGCCCGCGATTTTCGCCACGCGTAATGCCGACCGGCACCGACCCGCTCAGCGGACAGAGCCAGACCTCGCCGCCCGACGCCTCCGCGCGTGCGCGTTCGGGAAGCGTGACGGTCACGCGTTCGTCAGCGACCGTCACACGGACGGGGACCGACAATGGTGATGGGTTGCGGCGGCTTTGCGCGACAGCATTTTCAATGCCGTCGCGATCGCTGCCGATCGCCTGAACGACGCCGTTAACGACCGCCTGTGGCGTGTAAATTTCACGGTCTCCGCGCGCCTGGGAATAGCCTCTCTGCCGCATCGTATTGCCCGGAATCGCCAACGTGTCCTTCCAGCCCAGATAGTCCCAGTAATCGATCGGGAGGCTAAGGGGAATCAGCGAAGGATCAGCCTGCAACTCGGAAAGCAGCTTATCGGCCGCTGGGCATGACGAGCAGCCTTGGCTTGTAAACAACTCGATGACAGCGCGGGGGTCAGCTTTTGCGGAAGGATGGGGGACCAAAACAAGGGTCGCCAGAATCGAGCTGAAGAGCACCCGCGACGTCGTCATGCTTAGTCTCCCGCGATGCCAGCCGGCTCTCAATACGTCGCTTCGCGTTCAATCGCCACTCACTTCAAGGTGAGATCCCGAGTCCACCGCAACAAAACGACCGCTTGGGCGAACCTAATCGTTTACGCAACCAGCGCGCGGGCTTACGCCGCGAGTTGCCGCAGCACATACTGGAGGATTCCGCCGTTCTTGAAGTACTCAAGTTCGTCGAGAGTATCTATTCGGCAGATCAGCGGCACGCGCCTAAGCGATCCATTGGCGCTGACCATCTCGGCGATCATGCGTTGGCGGGGCTTGAGGTCGCCGTGGAGTCCACGGATCGTCACCAGTTCGCTGCCCGTCAGCCCGAGCGTTTGCCAGGAGGTGCCCTCTTCGAAAACAAGAGGAATGACTCCCATCCCAATGAGGTTCGAGCGATGTATACGCTCGAATGATTGGCAGATCACCGCGCGAATTCCGAGCAGGACTGTTCCCTTGGCGGCCCAATCACGCGAGGAACCGGTGCCATATTCCTTACCGGCGAATACGACCAGCGGAACGTTCTGGCTTTTGTATCGCATGGCGGCGTCGTAGATCGGCAGCTGATCACCGGACGGATGGTGAATCGTAACACCACCCTCAACGCCAGGAACCATCTGATTTTTAATGCGAATATTGGCGAAGGTGCCTCGCATCATCACTTCGTGGTTGCCGCGCCTGGTCCCATACTGGTTGAAATCGCCAGGCTTGACCTTGTGATCGATCAGATATTTGCCTGCCGGGGAGGCGGTCTTAATGGAGCCTGCCGGCGAAATGTGATCCGTGGTGATCGAATCCAGGAACAGCCCGAGAATGCGGGCGTCCACGATGTCGGAGAGTTGACCCGGTGTGCGGCTCATATGGGCGAAATAGGGCGGGTTTTGCACATAGGTCGATTTGCGCTCCCACTCGTAGGTAAGTCCGCCCTTTACGGCAATCTTGCTCCAGGCAGCGTCACCTTTGAAGACGCGGGCGTATTTGCGTGCAAAGATTTGCTTGGTGATGGTTTTCTTGATCACCGCAATTTCCCGCCCGGTCGGCCAGATATCCTTGAGAAATACCTTCTTGCCGGCCTTGTCGATACCGAGCGGCATCTTGGCAAAATCGAAGTTCATCGTTCCGGCAATCGCATAGGCGACGACGAGCGGCGGCGCCGCCAAATAGTTTGCACGGACGTCTTGATTGACCCGTCCCTCGAAGTTGCGGTTGCCCGACAGAACGGCGGCAGCAACAAGGTCGTTATCGTTGATGGCTTTGGATATCTCCGGCGGCAGCGGCCCGGAATTTCCAATACAGGTCGTGCAGCCGTACCCGACCAAGTTGAAGCCGAGCTTGTCGAGGTCCTTCTGCAGACCGGATTTCGATAGATATTCCCCCACCACCTGCGAGCCGGGCGCGAGCGATGTCTTGACCCATGGCTTTACAGTAAGGCCCTTAGCAACCGCCTTACGGGCCAGCAGACCGGCGCCGACCATTACGGTCGGGTTTGACGTGTTGGTACAGGACGTAATGGCGGCAATCACAACATCCCCGTGGCCCAAGTCGTGCTTGCGGCCGTCCACCGGCACGCGTTTCCCGGCTTCCGCCGATTTCCCGAATTCCTGGTTCATCGCGACCGCAAAACCCGCCTTCACGTCCTTGAGGGCGACCCGATCCTGCGGACGTTTCGGTCCTGCGAGCGACGGCTCCACGGACCTAAGCTCAAGCTTCAGAACCTCAGTGAACGTCGGATCCGGCGTATTTTTGGTGCGGTACATCCCCTGCGCCTTGGCGTAGGCGGCCACCAGCGCCACACGCGATTCCGGACGTGCGGTCTGCCGCAGATACTGGAGCGTGTCGTCATCGATCGGAAAGAATCCGCAGGTCGCGCCGTACTCTGGCGACATGTTGCCGAGGGTGGCGCGGTCGGCGATCGTCAGGCCGGCAAGACCCGGACCGAAGAACTCGACAAATTTACCGACGACACCCCGCTTGCGCAGCATCTGCGTCACGGTCAATACGAGATCGGTTGCGGTGACGCCTTCCTTGAGATTGCCGGAGAGCTTCACGCCGATCACCTCGGGCAACAGCATCGAATAGGGCTGGCCCAGCATCGCGGCTTCCGCCTCAATCCCGCCGACGCCCCAACCGAGCACCGAGAGACCGTTGACCATCGTGGTGTGGGAATCGGTTCCGACCAAAGTGTCTGGATAGGCGATCTCTCCGGTCACCGATTTGCCGTCGACCTTGATGGTTCCCTTCGTGGTGAAGACGGTCTGCGACAGATATTCCAGATTGACCTGATGGCAGATGCCAGTACCAGGCGGTACGACGCGAAAATTTTCAAATGAGTGCTGCGCCCATTTCAAAAAGCGATAGCGTTCCTCGTTCTGCCTGTATTCCTCCTCGACATTCTTCTTGAACGCCGCGTTGTCACCGAAATACGTGATTGCGACCGAATGGTCGATCACGAGATCGACCGGCACGAGCGGATTGATCCGCTTCGGATCGCCGCCGAGATTTTTCATGGCATCGCGCATTGCGGCCAGATCCACGACCGCCGGGACACCGGTGAAATCCTGCATCAGCACGCGCGCCGGACGGAACGCGATTTCTCGTTCTGAAGACTTGGTCTTGAGCCACAGGGCACAGGCTTGAATATCCTCCTTCGATACCGCCCGTCCGTCTTCGTTGCGCAGGAGATTTTCGAGCAAAATCTTCATAGAAAAAGGCAGACGTGAAATTCCTTTGAGGCCGTTTTTCTCAGCGGCCGGAAGGCTGTAATAGAGATAAGTCTTTGTGCCCACCTTAAGAGTGCGGGCGCATCTGAAGCTGTCGAGGGAGGTCATGAGGGTTTCCATTCCGGCAAGCGGAGAGGCCGGTTCTCCGGCAGCGCTGGGTGCGTTGACGGAGCGCCCGAAGGCCGAGGCGCACGAACTATGCTCATCGAGCGCCTAAACGTCAGTTTATACGGACTTTTTCCAGGTTCTGCCATATGAACGATAGTTTTGAACAAATCTCCCCGGTAAAAAAAGCATCGGTTTCCGACTGGGCCCCTCGTTCGCGGAAGCCAAGCTGCGGAAAATCGTGGCAATGAAGCTGTCGGGCCTCGATCTGACCTGCATCCGTGGTGGTCGCCGGGTGTTTTCCGAGCTTAGCTTTTCGGTCGCGGCTGGTACAGCGCTGCTCTTGACCGGGCCGAATGGGGCCGGCAAGAGCTCGTTGTTACGCATGATCGCGGGTCTCATCCGGCCGGCCAAAGGCAGCCTTATGCTCGAAGGCGGCGACCCGGAGCTCAGCGTCGGAGAGCAGTCCCACTATGTGGGGCATCAGGATCCCCTTAAGCCGGCCTTGACGGTAACTGAAAACCTGGTGTTCTGGGTACGGTTTCTCAATGGCAAAGCGGGCGTTAGCGCGGCCGCATCCATCGAACAAGGACTTGACGCGGTCGGCTTGGCGGACCTCGCCCGACTTCCGGCAGGATATCTTTCGGCGGGGCAAAGACGGCGTCTCTCGCTGGCGAGGCTATTGGCGGTACCGCGGCCGATCTGGCTCCTGGACGAGCCGACCACAGCGCTCGACGCGGCGTCCCGAGACCGTCTGCGGCGCGTCATGCTCGATCACCTGTCAGGCGGCGGTCTTATCGTCGCCGCCACACACGGACCGCTGGGGCTCGTCGAGGCCGGCCAGCTGCGCTTGGGCGGCTCTTCGATGGACGGGGAGGAGCCCGCTCGTCCCGAGGATGTCGATGCCGTGGACGCGGTGCCATGACGGCGCTCTCCGCCTTGTTCGCTCGCGATGCGCGTGTCGCGATACGGATCGGCGGCGGCGCTATGATGGGCGTGCTCTTTTTTCTTGCGGTGGTGACCCTTGTGCCATTTGCGATCGGGCCCGATCTTGCATTGCTGCGCCGAATCGGACCGGCGATCCTGTGGCTGGGGGCGCTCTTGTCATCGTTGCTGGCGCTCGACCGCTTGTTCGCCAACGATCATGAGGACGGTTCCCTCGACCTCATCCTGATGGCGCGACCACCGCTTGAGCTTATCGTGATCACCAAGGCTCTCGCACACTGGGTGACAACCGGGTTGCCGCTGGTGGTAGCTGCGCCAATCCTCGGCCTCTTTCTGAACCTGGATCCGGCTGCACTTTCTGCCACCGTGCTGACTCTCCTGGTAGGGACCCCGGCGCTGACGTTCATCGGCGTAATCGGAGCGGCACTCGCAACCGCGCTGCGGCGGGGCGGTCTCTTGCTGCCCGTCCTGGTGCTGCCGCTGACGATCCCGGTGCTGATCTTCGGGGTTGCGGCCACCAACGCAGCGGCGGTGGGACCAATGCCGTTTGAAACCCCGTTCACGATATTGTGTGCGCTGACGCTGATGAGCGGCGTAATCGGACCCTTTGCCGCCGCTGCGACGCTGCGTTACGGCATGGAATAGACCGCTTTGGCTTATATCTGAGCTCAGGCGCCCCATTGCCGGAGCCGCAGTGGCGCATTAGGAGTGCGGGTATGGCACTGATCGATCTCGCAAATCCAAGTCGTTTTGTGGCCCTGGTGGGACGCGTCCTGCCGTGGCTTATCGTGGCAACTGTAATCGCGTTCGCATTTGGATTACGCGAATCCTATCTGGCGCCGGACGACTACCAGCAGGGCGCTACCGTAAAGATCATGTTCATTCATGTGCCCAACGCATGGTTGAGCATGTTCGCCTGGGGCGTGATGAGCATCGCGGCACTCGGCACACTGGTATGGCGGCATCCGCTCGCCGACGTGGCAGCCAAATGCGCCGCTCCGCTCGGCGCCGCCTTCACGCTCCTGGCGCTTGTTACGGGCTCGCTGTGGGGGCGGCCAATGTGGGGTACTTATTGGGTGTGGGACGCACGCCTCACATCCGTACTCGTGCTTTTCATCATGTATCTTGCCCTGATCGCCTTGTGGCGCACCGTCGATGATCAGAACCGGGCTGGCCGCGCTGCGGCGGTACTGACGCTGGTCGGCGCCGTCAACCTGCCGATCATCAAGTTCTCGGTGGACTGGTGGAACACGCTGCATCAACCCGCCTCGGTGCTGCGCATGGGGGGACCAACGATTGATCGCAGCCTACTGATTCCGTTGGCCGTCATGGCGCTTGCGTTTGCGCTACTGTTCGTCACGCTTCATCTTGCCGCCATGCGCAACGAGATCATGCGCCGACGCGTGCGCACCTTGATGCTAATGCAGGCCGAGCGCGCATAGAGGAAATCATGGACCTCGGACCTCACGTCGGATTCATAATCGGCGCTTATATTGTCGCGACCCTGGTGGTATCGGCTCTCGTTATCTGGGTATTGGCCGACCACGTGGCCCAAAAGCGCGCCCTCGCGGATCTTGAACGGCGGGGAATCACCCGTCGCTCTGCCCAACCTCGACCATTGCAAGTCAAGGAGCCGGCATGATGACGCTCTCTCAGGAGGCGACCCAGTCAGAACCGCGAAACACCGCTCAGGATAGGTTGCGTGGATCACTCGGCCGTAACCGCCGATTGCTCGTGCTGTTACCCTTGGTGGTGTTCTTGGGGCTGGCCGCGCTGTTTTTTGTCCGGCTTGGCGCCGGTGACGCTTCACGCATTCCGTCCGCATTGATCGGCCGCGAAGCGCCTGTGACGGAACTGCCGCCGGTTGCGGGACTCGAACGCGATGGCAGGCCAATCCCCGGCATCGCGACCGCCGACTTCAAGGGCGCCGTAACGGTGCTCAACGTGTGGGCGTCCTGGTGCGTGCCGTGTCACGATGAGGCTCCTCTGCTGACGCAGCTTGCCCGCGATTCGCGAATCCGGGTCGTCGGCATCAATTACAAGGACCAGCCCGACAACGCGCGGCGTTTCCTCGGCCGCTACGGCAATCCGTTCGTGGCCTCTGGGGCCGACGCCAACGGACGCGCCGCGATCGAATGGGGCGTTTATGGCGTTCCGGAAACCTTCGTGGTCGGTCGCGATGGCAGGATCGCCTACAAGCTCGTGGGGCCGATAACGCCGGAAAACATGGAGCAGATCGTCAAGCCTGAAATCGAGAAGGCGCTGGCTCGCTCGTGACTACTTCTCGGCCGGTGCCGGTTCGGCCGCATAGCGGGTCAACAGCGGGTACTGCAGGGCCGCGAACACAAACGTGACCGGCACAAACCCAAAAAGCTTGAAATTCACCCAGAAGTCGGTTGACTGCGTGCGCCAGATCACTTCGTTAAGCACGGCAAGGCCCAGGAAAAACAGGGCCCACCGCAGGGTCAGTTTGCGCCAACCTTCCTCGGTGAGATGGAACACCGAATCAAATGCGATCTCCAAAAACGATTTGCCGAAGACATAGCCACCAAGCAGAATACAGCCGAATAGGGCATAGATGATGGTGGGCTTAAGCTTGATGAAAGTCTCATCGTGGAGTGCAAGAGTGAGGCCGCCAAACACCACGACCACGATCGCGGTCACCACCGGCATGATCGGCCACTGACGGGTCATCGTGTAGGAGACCAGTAGCGCCGTCACCACCGCAACCATGAAAGCCCCGGTGGCGACGAAGATGCCGAACCTCGAATTCGCAGCGAAAAACAGCACCAGCGGACCAATGTCAAGGATGAGCTTGAGAATTGGATTAAGCTTGGGCTTTTCGGTCTTTGCGATCATGAGATGCATGTACTGCGGTGGTCAGGATTTGTCATCGGTCGGCTTGTCACGGCTGAAGTGATCACATTTTGTGAAGCAGGTCGGCTACGGCGCCCAGTAAGGGGACGACGGACTAGCTGGTTCCCCGGGTGGCTGTCCCTCCTTGCCGGCATGTTCGCCCGCCGTCATCGCTCCAATCCGACTAGCGCGCGAGCGAATTCTTTGGCTTCGAAGGGCGCCAGATCGTCGACGGCTTCGCCGATGCCGATGAAATGGACCGGCAGTTGATACTTGGCGGCGATCGCTGCCAGGATGCCGCCGCGCGCAGTACCGTCCAACTTGGTCATGACCAGACCGGTAACGCCCGCCGTCCGGGAGAATTCGCCGACCTGCGACAGGGCATTCTGGCCGACCGTCGCATCAAGCACGAGGAGCACGGCGTGGGGCGCCGTTGGGTCGAGCTTCTTCATGACGCGAACGATTTTTTGCAGTTCGCCCATCAACGCCGCCTTATTCTGCAGCCGTCCGGCGGTATCGACAATCAGCACGTCGAATGCCTGCGCGCGCCCCGACGCCAATGCCTCATAGGCGAGCCCCGCCGCATCGGCGCCCTGGGCGCCCGCAATGACGGGACTCCGGGCGCGCTCGCCCCAGATCTTCAGCTGGTCGATGGCAGCCGCCCGAAAGGTATCCCCCGCTGCCAGCATGACGCGCCGGCCGTCCCGCGAAAATCGCGAGGCGAGCTTCCCGATGGTCGTGGTCTTGCCCGACCCGTTGACGCCGGCGACGAGAATGACGAATGGTCTTTTCGCGCTGTCGATGGCCAGCGGTCTTGCGACCGGTGCGAGAATCCTCTCGATTTCCGTTGCGAGAATGGCTTTCACCTCTTCCGGACTTATCATCTTGTTGTAGCGGCCCTCGCCGACGGTCGCAGCGATGCGGGCGGCGACATCGACGCCGATATCGGTACGAATCAGCAACTCTTCGAGTTCTTCCAGCGCATCCGCGTCAAGCTTGCGTTTGGTAACCAGATCCGAAATGGCGCTCGTGATCGCCGCCGAGGTGCGACCAAGACCGCCGCGCAGGCGGCGCCACCAGCTTTGACGCGTGCCGGACGCTTCGGTTGTGCTGTCATTCATGTCGATCGCCGTGATACCGGTTTCACCATGTCAGTTAAAGAGCTTACTCCTGACGAGATATTGGCTCGTGTGCTTTATCGCGATGGGCTGATGCTGGTCGTCGACAAGCCCGCCGGGCTCCCAGTGCATCGCGGCCCGAAAGGCGGCGCCAGCTTCGAAGACTATTTTGATGTCCTGCGATTCGGTCTGCCGCGTCCCCCCGCGCTAGCGCATCGGCTGGACAAGGACACCTCCGGATGCCTGGTGCTTGGGCGCCATCGCAAGGCTCTCGCTCACCTGGGTCTTCTGTTCAAGCACGGCAAGGTCGGCAAGACCTACTGGGCCGTGGTCGAAGGCGGTCCTGACGCCGACGAGGGCACCATTGAGTTGCCGCTCGGTCGGCTTGACGAGGCCCGGGGCTGGTGGATGAAGCCGGACCCAAACGGCCTGCCTTCGGTGACCACCTGGAAGATGTTGGGGCGCGCCGCCTCGTCGCTTACTTGGCTCGCCCTTACACCGGTGACCGGACGCACGCATCAATTGCGGGTTCACTGTGCTGCCAGCGGATGGCCAATCATTGGCGACAATATCTACGGGACAGCGCCGCGCTTCGGCGGACCGTCGCAGCAACTCCACGCACGTGAAGTCGTGGTACCGATCTCAAAAAACAAGCCGCCAGTGTGCGTCGCCGCACCGGTGCCGGACCATATGCACGATCTGCTGCGCGCGTGTGGTTGGGCCGGCGAGGATCAAACGGCTTAGTAGAGCGTGGCCTTCATCCGCTCGGGCGCCATTCGGTCGTGTTCCGGGCCACCAATTGAGCCCTTGCTGATGCCGGCGAGAATCGTGCCTGAGGTCGGTAGTCTTTTTCTATCAATCTGCGTTGCCGGGTCCCACAGTTTGGAGCGCACAATCGCTTTTGCGCACTGAAAATAAACGCGATCCACCGTCACGACGATGACACTGCGCGGTGTCTTACCTGCGAAGACGAAGCTTTCGCACAGCTCGGGCGCGACCGAGATCGCAGCGTGGCCGTTGACCCGGATCGTTTCGCCGCAGCCCGGGATCAAGAACAGCAGCGAGATACGCGTATCGGCGATGAGGTTGCGCAGGCTGTCGATGCGGTTGTTGCCCCGGCGATCCGGAATCAGAAGCGTTTTCTCGTCCCTGACGCGAACGAAACCAGGCGGATCGCCGCGCGGGGTGCAATCTAGTCCCCCGGGGCCGCTGGTCGCCATGGCACAGAACGGCGCCGCTTCGATGAAGGCGCGATAATCGGCATTGATGTGATCGATCTCCTTGACGACGGCTGGCCCCGATGGCTCGCCATAGATCGACTCGAGCGCACCGATCGAAGTGACGTAATGGCTCGTTCCGTCAGTCGTCATGTCGCGATCCTCTCATTACGCAGCAGCGATCAAGTGACTGCCATCATGGCCGACCATCTTTGTCTCCACGATGAGACCGGGTTCGATCGCAGCATTGAAGCGCACAGGCGTGAAATGCTCGCTGCGCCCGCTGGCGCGGGACTCGGTAAGAACGCGGCGCACGGACCCGATTTCGGCATCGAGATGGCGTCGCAACGCAATTTCGCCACAGCGGCGCAGGCGGCGGGAGCGATCCTTAATGATCTCGCGGGGGACCTGCGGCATGCGGGCTGCGGGCGTGCCGGGGCGCGCCGAGTACGGAAATACATGCAGATGCGTGAGCCCGCATTCTTCGACGAGGTCGAGGGAGCGCCGAAACATATCCTCGGTTTCAGTCGGAAATCCCGCAATGATGTCGGCGCCGAACACCATGCCGGGACGGCGGCGGCGCAGCTCCTGACAAAGCGCAATGGCGTCCGCGCGCGCATGGCGTCGCTTCATGCGCTTGAGGATGAGGTCATCGCCGGACTGCAGCGACAGATGCAAGTGCGGCATCAGTCGCTCCTCCGCGGCGAATGCGTCGAGCACGGCTTCATCAATCTCGATGCAATCGAGCGACGACAGCCGCAGCCGCTCAAGGTTGCTTGCATGCTTGAGAATCTGCCGGATCAACGTGCTGAGCTTGGGCGCGCCGGGCAGATCGGCGCCGTAACTCGTAAGATCGACGCCGGTCAGCACCACTTCGCGATAGCCATTGTGCACGATACGCCGGACCTGTTCGACCACCTCGCCCATCGGCACCGAACGAGAGTTTCCACGCCCAAACGGGATAATGCAGAAGGTACAGCGATGGTTACAACCGTTCTGCACCTGCACATAGGCACGAGCGCGCCCCTCGATACCCTCGATCAGATGCCCTCCGCTATCCTTCACCGACATGATGTCGTTGATAGCGACCTTTTTGTGCAGATCGACGCCGAAATGCGGCGGACGGGACAAGATGTTCCTTGCCTCAATCCAAGCATCACCGCGCATTTTTATGTCGTTTCCGAGCACACGATCGACTTCCGCCATAGCGGCAAAGCGATCCGGGCTGGTCTGCGCCGCGCAACCGGTGACGACGATTCGCGCCTGCGGGCGCTCTCGCCTGAGCCGGCGGATGGTCTGGCGCGCTTGGCGTTCGGCTTCGCCGGTGACCGCACAGGTGTTGACGATCACCACATCGCCAACGTCGCCGGCTCCAAGGCCGGCGGCGATCGCGTTACCGCGAATCACCTCCGACTCGTAGGTGTTGAGGCGGCAGCCGAAGGTGACGATATCGACACTCATGGGGCTGCACCCGCGGTTTCGAACGGCAGCGGATCAAACCGGCCTTCGAACTCATACGCGACCGGACCGGTCATCAGCACGTGATCGTCCTCCCGCCATTTGATATCGAGATCGCCACCCGGCAGCGTAGCAGTAACCTCGCGATCGGTGCGTCCTATGCGCGATGCGCATACCACAACTGCACAAGCCGCAGAGCCGCACGCCCGGGTCAGCCCGACGCCGCGCTCCCAGGTTCGCACGACCACATGGGCATATGACGCCACCCTGGCGACCGAGATATTGGCACGATCCGGAAAGATCGGATGATTTTCCAGCAATGGGCCAATTTTGGCCAGATCGTAGGCATTCACGTCTTCAACCCAGAACACTGCGTGGGGATTGCCCATGCTGACAACTGAGGGCGAATGCAGGATCGGGCGATCGATCGGCCCGATCTGCAGATCGATCCTGCGCGTATCATGAAACTCTTCAGCCAGCGGAATTTCATTCCATTTGAAGCGGGGTCGCCCCATGTCCACGGTGGACGTCAGGGGCGTCCTGCCACGCCAGCAATTCAACACGCCGGCGCGTGTTTCGACCGCGAGGGCGGTCTTGTGACTTTCCTCGAATAAAATATCGGCAACGCAGCGCATGCCGTTGCCGCAAGCACCTGCCTCGGATCCGTCATTGTTGAATATGCACACATAGGCGTCAGTCCCGGCCGTGAGTGGCGAGTAAATCGCCATGAGCTGATCATATGGTACGGCTCCCGCGGCAGCCCGCGCCTCAGCGGCGGTAATGAGCTGCGCCCCCACGCGCATGTCTACCACGACAATCTCGTTGCCGAGACCGTTCATCTTCACAAAGCGATGATTGGATAAAGCGCCCATGCCTCGATCTTGCCGATATGTTTCCGGTTATAGGGTTGCAGCGATTTAATGGCCAGTCGCGCGTAAAATCGTGTAGTACGAATAAGTGATCCCACCGTCGATAGGCCCAGACTCGCCCCGCGGTCCCACCGTGCGGGCACTGGTCCGCGGGAGATTTCCAATGGTCGTTTCGCGAATTTTGCGACTGCCCCTGGCGGCAGCGTTAGCGATAGGCTTCGGCCTGTCCGGCGCCCTGGCGCAGACACCCAATGCCTCGCCACCGCCCCCTATCACCGTTGCGCCCGATGATCCATTCGGCGAAGAAGTGACGATGACCGAGACGACGATCATCTATCTCTCGGGTTCTGGCCTCTGGGATTCTGCATTTGAAACCATTGTGAGCGCGTTCAAATCGGTCTACGGCGCAATGGAGAAACTTGGCGCCAAACCCAACGGCGCGCCGATGACCATCTACACGGCAACCGACGATACCGGCTTCCAATTCCAGGCGGCGGTCCCGGTCGCACAGGCGCCCGCCACGCTGCCGGAAGGCGATGTTAAGGTCGGCAAATCACCGATCGGCACGGCGCTCAAGTTCATGCATCGCGGCTCTTATGAGGCGATGGATACGACCTACGAAGCGATCACCCACTATCTCGATGAGAGACGGCTTGAAGCCAAGGATCTCTTTGTCGAACAATACTTGAAAGACCCCGTAACGACCCCTGAGGACGACCTCGTGATCGAGGTATACGTACCGCTCAAGTGAGTGCCGTTTCGATTGCGTCGAAACGTCCTGCGCTTTGTCCGGGTCCATGCATGGCCGTGGAGGTTCAGCAACGCTATATTCAACTCGCTGACGCGACAGGTGCAGGGTGAGAGCCCGTGTATTTGGCGTTGCACCTTGAGGGCGGAGGAGTGGGCAAATGTCGGAACTGAACCGCGATGAGGTCTTGGCGGCTGTGCACCCGATTGACGATGCAACAATCGCCGAAATTATCGCGACCGGTATCAATCATGATGAACTGGTGCAGGCCTGCCATTTTTACGCCAAGGACCGCGCCGCCAGGAGCCCCCAGGACCTGCCGCCTGGCCGGATCGGACGGGTCGTATCGATCCTGGAGCGAGTAGAGGCGGAGGTTAAGGAAAGCTGGCTCGGCGAATTCGGATCGACCTTGCAGTAAGGACGGTTCTCCGGCCTCTCTCCATTGTCGCAGTGCGATCGATCGCGGATGTGTCTGGTTGACTTTGTGGTGGGCCCGCCATAAGCCTGCTGCGCTCTCATATGAGCCATCAATGATCCGCCGCCCGGTTCAATGAAGCCGGAGGCCAACGTCCGACAGCGCTGTGCGCCCTCGGGCGAAGTGGGTGTTTTGGATGTTCGAAGGGCTGTCGAATAAGCTCTCCGGTATTCTCGACCGGTTGACGCGGCGTGGTGCCCTCACCGCTGCCGACGTCGACGCGGCATCGCGGGAAGTTCGCCGCGCGCTGCTTGAAGCCGATGTCGCGCTCGACGTAGTGCGCGAGTTCGTTGGAAAGCTGCGGGAGCGTGCGGTTGGCGTCGAGGTGGTAAAATCCGTGACGCCCGGCCAGATGGTGGTGAAGATCGTTCACGATCAGCTTGTTGAGACGCTCGGAGTTACCGCCGACCCGATTGATCTTAACGCGCCGGCGCCAGTTCCAATCATGTTGGTGGGGCTGCAGGGTTCCGGCAAGACGACCACGGCCGCCAAAATTGCCCGACGCCTCAATGAAAATATGCGGCGCAAGACCCTGATGGCGTCGCTCGATACGCGCCGACCGGCCGCGATGGAACAGCTGGCTGTGCTGGGGCAGCAGATTGGCATCAACACGCTGCAGATCGTTTCGGGACAAACGCCGGTACAGATCGCGCGGCGCGCCATCGAGGCCGCCCGCTTCGGCGGTTATGACGTGGTGCTGCTTGATACTGCCGGCCGGACCACACTCGATAAGGCCATGATGACCGAGGCCGCTGACGTGAAAGCGGCGGCCGACCCGCACGAAGTGCTGCTGGTGGCCGACAGCCTCACGGGCCAGGACGCCGTCAATCTGGCGCGCGCGTTTAACCAGCGGGTCGGCCTTACCGGCATCGTGCTCACGAGAGTCGATGGCGATGGGCGCGGCGGCGCGGCGCTATCCATGCGGGCCGTCACCGGTAAACCGATCAAGCTCATCGGTACCGGCGAAAAGCTCGATGCGCTGGAAGATTTCCATCCCGCCCGTATCGCTGACCGCATCCTCGGCATGGGCGATATCGTTTCATTGGTGGAGAAAGCTGCGGCCACTATCGACGCCGAAAAGGCCATGCGAACCGCAGAACGGATGCGCAAGGGCGCGTTCGACCTCAACGATCTGCGCGAGCAGCTCGAGCAGATGCAGAAGATGGGCGGCCTGGGCGGGCTAATGGGCATGCTTCCGGGCATTGCCAAGATCAAGAACCAGATCGCTGCCGCGAACCTTGACGACAAAATCCTCAAGCGTCAGGTCGCCATCATCCAGTCGATGACAGCCAACGAGCGGCGGCACCCGGATGTGCTCAAGGCGAGCCGCAAGAGGCGCGTCGCCGCTGGGTCCGGCACCAAGGTCGAGGAAATCAACAAACTGTTGAAAATGCACCGGGGTATGTCCGACATGATGAAGGCCATGGGCGGCGCCAAGCGCGGTCCGCTCGCCGGTCTCGCCAATGCGCTCGGAATGGGCGCCGGCATGCCGAGCCCGGAGGAAATGGCAAGGCTTGCCGAAAAGATGCCTGGTGGTGCGCCGGGCCGATTGCCGGATATGCCGAATCTACCGCCCGGAATGCCTGGACCTCAGCAATTTCCCGGCGCACCGGGTGCGCTACCGGGACTTGGCAGCCCGAAAGGCCCGCGACTGCCGGGTCTTGGCGGCTTTCCGGGCTTCGGCAAGAAGAAATAATGACGTTGCTTCAATAGTTAAGAAAGGACGCCAAATGTCTCTGAAGATCCGGATGGCCCGCGCCGGCACCAAGAAGCGGCCCGTCTATCACATCGTGGTGGCAGACAGCCGCTCCCCGCGCGATGGTCGTTTCATCGAGCGGCTCGGCTATTTCAATCCGCTGCTGCCGAAGGACAACGCGGATCGGCTTAAATTCGACATCGAGAAGGCCAAGAGCTGGCTTGCAAAAGGTGCAACGCCGTCCGACCGCATCCTGCGTTTCCTCGACGCCGCCGGCGTGCGCAAGCGCCCCGCGCGCAACAATCCCGAGCGGGCGCTTCCACGCAAAGAGCGCAAGGCGCGAGCCGAAGCTGCCGCCAAGGCGGCCGCTTCGGCTCCGAAGCCCGCACCAAAGCCAGCGGCCTAGCTGAGCGCGGCCGCGGGGTTCGCCCTTGAGGCGTTTGGCGCGAAACGCTCAGCACGAGCAAGGAGGCATGGGCAAAAGACCCAAACCGGTTTCGCCTCCCGCGGCACCCATAGGGACCCCTGGCGTGCCGATGAAAAATCGCATCTGCGTCGCCAGAATTGGAGGCGCGCATGGGACGCGGGGCGAAGTCCGGCTGTGGCCATTCACAGCCCCCGCAGAGGCGGTCAAGGCCTATGGCCCACTGGAAACGGCGGACAGAACGTGCGCATTTGAAATCGAAACGCTGAGACCGGCCAAGGATTTTTTCGTCGCCCGCCTTAAGGGCGTAACAGACCGGACCGCCGCCGAACGGCTCTGCAACACCGAACTCTATGTACCGCGCGATCGGCTCCCTCCGCCGGCGCCGGATGAATTCTATCACGCGGACCTGATCGGGCTTGAAGCACTGGATGCGGCCGGCGAGGTCATCGGCGTCGTTATCGCGGTTCATAATTTTGGCGCTGGCGATCTGTTGGAGATCGCGCCCGCTGCTGGTGGGGAAACCGTGATGCTGCCATTTTCGACAAGCACCGTCCCGAGCATAGAGATCGCAACGGGGCGTATTATCGTCGATCTGCCGAAGGGGCTGCTTGCACCGGATTCGCCGGAAGCCGGGGCGCCCTGCTCCGTTCCTGGCGGAGGCGGGAATACCGATCGATAACCCATGTGGCGCGCCACGGTTCTCACCATCTTTCCCGAACTCTTTCCGGGGCCGCTCGGCGCCAGCCTTGCCGGAAAAGCAAGCGCTAATGGCCTTTGGTCACTTGCGACCATCGATATCCGCGCTTTTGCCACCGACAAACACCGCACCGTTGACGATACCCCGGCCGGCGGGGGGCCCGGCATGATCATGAAGGCGGATGTGCTCGGCCGCGCGATCGATTCGACGGCTGATGATCGCCCGCGCCTGCTGATGTCGCCGCGCGGTCGCCCCCTGACTCAAGCGGCCGTGCAGGAGCTTGCCCAGGGACCCGGGGTCGTGGCCGTTTGTGGTCGTTTCGAAGGGGTGGACGAGCGGGTCATTGCGGGACGCGGCCTGGTCGAGGTCTCGATCGGCGACTATGTGCTGGCCGGCGGCGAACTTGCCGCAATGGTGCTGATAGAAGCCTGTGTGCGGCTTATCCCCGGCGTGATGGGCAAGGATTCCTCCGGGGCGGACGAGAGCTTTTCCGGGAATCTCATCGAATACCCCCAGTTCACCCGGCCGCAAGTGTGGGAGGGCCGCGCCATTCCGGAGGTGCTGATGTCCGGCGACCATCGCAAGGTCGACCTCTGGCGGCGCACCGAAGCCGAACGCCTGACCCGGGAACGTCGGCAGGACCTTTGGGCGGCATACCGAGCCAACCAGGAATCGGACAAGAAAGGCGCGCCCGAAGAGTGACAAAGCGATGACTTTGTCGTATAGGCGGCCCCGAAAGAGCAGCCTGACCCTTCCCCGGCTTGGGTAAGGAGACACTGCCGACGGAGATATCCCATGAACGTGATCCAACAGCTCGAAAAAGAGCAGATGGCGAAGCTTTCCGCCGGCAAGGCGATTCCAGATTTTGGGCCCGGCGACACTGTGCTGGTGAACGTGAGGGTGGTCGAGGGTGACCGCACACGTCTGCAGGCCTATGAGGGCGTGTGCATCGGTCGATCCGGCGGCGGGATCAACGAGAACTTCACGGTGCGAAAGATTTCCTATGGGGAAGGCGTGGAGCGCGTGTTTCCGCTCTATTCGCCGATGCTCGACTCGATCCAAGTGGTGCGCCGCGGGAAGGTGCGCCGTGCCAAACTGTATTATCTGCGCCAGCGGCGCGGTAAATCAGCCCGCATCAGCGAACGCCAGGAACGCGGCACGGAAGCAGCCGAAGCCGCCCAGTGATAGTTGGTTCACCTACCTAATTAGACCCGGCGTGCCGTTCGGTTGCTCAGGAGTTCGGCCAACAGGCCTTGCTCCGGTGCGGCGACACCGAAGCTATCAGCCCGATGTACACTACCGATATGACAGGACTACCGCCATGGCCGCACGCACCCTCTACGACAAGATTTGGCAAGACCATTTGGTCGACGAGCAGCCCGACGGCACCTGCCTGATCTATATCGACCGTCATCTCGTCCACGAAGTCACCAGCCCGCAGGCTTTCGAAGGATTACGTCTTGCGGGCCGCAAGGTGCATGCGCCGGACAAAACGCTGCTCGTGGTCGACCACAATGTCCCGACCACCGATCGCACCAAACCCAATCCGGACCCTGAAAGCGCTGCGCAGATTGCCTACCTGGCCGAAAACGCCAAGCTGTTCGGGCTGGAATATTTTGACGAGTTCGACAAACGGCAGGGCATTGTCCACATCATCGGTCCGGAGCAGGGCTTTACGCTGCCGGGCGCCACGATCGTATGCGGCGACAGCCATACGGCAACGCATGGGGCGTTCGGAGCGCTCGCCTATGGCATCGGCACATCGGAAGTCGAGCATGTGCTGGCGACCCAGACGCTTTACCAGAAGAAATCAAAGAACATGCGCGCCGTGATCGACGGCAAGCTCGCGCAGGGCGTCACCGCCAAGGACATCATCCTAGCCATCATCGGCGAAATCGGCACCGCCGGCGGCACTGGCTACGCATTTGAATACGCCGGCGAGGCCATCGATGCACTGTCCATGGAAGGGCGCATGACGGTGTGCAACATGTCGGTCGAGGCCGGCGCCAAGGCTGGGTTCATTGCCCCGGATGACAAGGTCTACGCATATCTCAAGGACAGGCCGAAGGCCCCGAAGGGCAAGGCCTGGGACGAGGCACAACGCTATTGGGACACCCTGCGCAGCGATGAAGATGCCCATTTCGATCGTGAGATCAGGCTCGATGGCGCCCGCTTGCCGCCGCTTGTGACCTGGGGAACAAGCCCCGAGCAGGTCATTGCCATCACCGGCCGCGTACCGGTGCCGGCCGAGATCGCTGAAGAGAACAAGCGCGTCGCCGCGCAGGCTTCGCTGGCCTATATGGGCCTGCAGGGCGGCGAGAAAGTCACAGACATCGCGATCGATCGGGTCTTCATAGGATCATGCACCAATGGGCGGATCGAGGACCTCCGCGCGGCCGCCAAAATTGTCGATGGCAAGACCGTAAACAGCCATGTCAACGCCATGATCGTGCCGGGTTCGGGCATTGTGAAACAGCAGGCCGAAGCTGAAGGCCTCGACAAGATATTCCTTAGGGCTGGCTTCGAGTGGCGTGAGCCGGGTTGCTCCATGTGCCTGGCCATGAACCCTGACAAGCTCAAGCCGGGCGAGCGTTGCGCCTCGACGTCAAACCGCAACTTCGAAGGCCGGCAGGGCTACAAAGGCCGCACCCATCTTGTGTCGCCCGCCATGGCAGCGGCAGCCGCTATTGCTGGGCACTTTGTTGACGTGCGGGAATGG
>Ga0066903_100000360_pt1 | contig 27644 bp, 23 predicted proteins | sample PanSoiMetaGPlot1_FD_67491 | JGI IMG/M metagenome (GOLD analysis project Ga0066903, IMG submission 67491) | Tropical forest soil microbial communities from Panama analyzed to predict greenhouse gas emissions - Panama Soil - Plot 1 (version 2) | ecosystem: Environmental > Terrestrial > Soil >... | reverse complement strand
CTTTGGCAACATAAGCTCCACCACCGACCCGAACGGCAACGTGACTAGCTACACGTACGACGCGACTACTCATGCTCCGATGCCGACCAGCGTCACGGTGAACCCGCTGAACGGCACTGGCACGCAGATTTCGTTCGCAGCGTACGACGCTTCGACTGGCGTCCCGACTAGCCAGACCGATGTTAACAGCAAGGTAACGTCCTATGATTACACCAATCAGCTAGTCGGGGGCCAGGACCCTTATGCCAGGGTCGGCGTCATTACGTATCCCTCCGTCGCCGGGGGCCAGCGCACAGTCAAAACCAGCTATTATGATGTCGAACGCCAGGTTGTCCAGTCCGCCGACCTGACTTCATCAGGTGACAGGCTCATGCTGACCAGAACGTCGAGCGATCAGTTAGGCCGCCAGATCTCAGTCGAGACGAGCGAGGACGGATCCACCTATACAATCAAGGCCCAGACCGCTTACCAGAACATGGGCCAGATGACCTTCGCCTCGAACCCGGCTCACCCGGCAGCCGGCTCTGCTAGCGATGGCTGGACCAGAACGACCAGGGACAACATGGGCCGGGTCGTCGAGGTAGCCAGCTTCTCGGGCGCAACCCAGCCCCCTGCCACCGGCACCAACACCTCGTGGAGTGGCAGCGTGACCACCGCCTTTAACGCAAACCAAACGACCGTCACCGACCAGACTGGCAACTCCAGAAGCAGCCTGCTTGACGGATTGGGGCGCCTGGCACAGGTTAACGAGGACCCAAGCGGCCACAATTACTTGACGACATACGGGTATGACCAACTCGGAAATCTCACATCCGTCAATCAGGGCTCGCAGAGCCGCGCCTACGCTTATGACAGCCTATCCAGGCTGAGCACCGCCAAGAACCCCGAGCAGGTAAACGGCTCGGGACAACAGATTGCGACGTCATATAGCTATGACGCGAACGGAAACCTCCTAGGAAGGACCAACCCGAATGGCACTTCCGTGACCTTTGCCTATGACGGCCTGAACCGGGTAAAGACAAAGACCCTCAACAACGTCGGCGGCGTCCAGCTAGTATGGGATTACAAGTACGACGACAGCACACTACTTAACTGCATAGGCCGGCTCGCCTCGGTCAAGCTGGACCAGACCATCGGCAGCCAGATCCAAGGTGATGGCTATACCTATTCGGGATACGACGCACTGGGGAGGCCGGCGGGTGGCCAGCAGGTCACCGCCGGTACGAGTTATCCGTTTACCTATGGATTCAACCTTGCCGGGGGCCTAACGTCGGAGCAGTACCCATCAGGCAGAACTATCACCACGACGTTCGATGATACCGCCCGAGTGAGTGGAGTCACGGGCTCCCTGGCGGGCGTAAGCACAACCTATGCCGGGTCGTTCTCTTACACGCCCCACGGCGAGATCGCTGCAATGAAGTTCGGCGGCACGACTGTCAACCTTTGGGTGAACGCGGCATATAACAGCCGCCTGCAGCCAACACAGATGGGCGCAGGAACCTCTAGCACCGACTACAGCAAGCTCGAGCTTGATTACACCTTCGGCTTGCTAGTCAACGGTACGCTGGACACAACGAAGAACAACGGCAACTTTCAGAGCCAGACGATCAAGATTCCAAGCGCCACATTCACGCAGAGCTATACATACGATAGCTTAAATCGGCTCTCCGGAGCGCAGGAAGCCAGTGGTGCAAACTGGAAACAGACCTTCCTTTGTGACCAATACGGCAACCGAACCTTCGACGCCGCTAATACTACCTCCAATGTCCTTCCACCCAACAACCCGACGATCAATCCGGCGACGAACAGGTTTGATGCCAATCAGGGATACACCTATGACACATCGGGCAATCTGACCGCCGAACCTGGCAAAACTTATGATGCCTACGACGCCGAGAACCACTTGACCAGTTTTAACAGCGGCTCGACCACCTACACCTACGACGCGGACGGCCACAGAGTCACAAAGAGCTCCGGTGCATCGACGACGGTTTTCGTGTATGATGTTGATGGCAGACTCGTTGCCGAGTACGGCGGGCCTCAGGGCACTGACGGCGGCACAAGCTATTTGATAACTGATCATCTAGGTAGCACTCGACTGATAACTGACGGCTCAGGAAACGTAAGAGCAAGGCATGACTACCTGCCCTTCGGCGAGGAGATCGTCGCGGGAATCGGAAACCGCACTGGCCAAGGCTACGGCGGCACCGACGACACACGGCAGAAATTTACCTCCAAAGAAAGGGATAACGAATCAATGCTGGATTATTTCGGTGCGCGTTACTACTCATCGATGCAGGGACGATTCGTAAGTATCGATAAGGGTCATCCTGAGTTGATGGAACCGCAGACCTGGAATCGTTACCAGTACGCGCGCAACAATCCGTTTGTCTACCTTGATGTAGATGGCAATACTGACAAACCAGCCAAAGATGCGCGGGCCAACACCGCTCTAGCCACCGACCCGACTTTGTTAGAAGTGATCAAAGCCTCTAACAACTTCAGCCAAAGCGCGTTCGAAGATGCGTTCGAGCAGGGCGCTTTCCGAGGGGACCTGAAATCACCGCAAGGCAATACACTGCGGGGACTTGCCGGTGAGGCTGAAGTTATCGACAGGCTTAGGTCCGGAACGAGATTCGGTGTCATTACCTCACAGCCGCCGTTGCCTGGCGTAAGTCCTGATGTCGGCGCTGTCTTCTTTACAGGTCAGGTGGGTGATTCGAAGGTCACGGGTCAACTCAACAACATTCTCGTCGATCCCGGGACGGGCGCGACGGCGAGTAAAGCCTCTCCCGAAGGCCTTTCAACAGCGCTATTTGAGGTCAAGTCAGGGTTCACGGAACAGGCCATTATCAACAGGGGCGTGAAGCAAGTGACTGGACTGGCCAGAGCGCTCACTGCATCAGGGTGGGCGGGGGTCGCAGTGCTCACAGTCGACAAGGGGGCTTGGGGGCGGCTCAACGCGAAGGAGCGCACGGACATCTACAACGAGGTCACTGCGGCCGGTGGGTACATCCAGATTGTGGATGGCCTTGCGGTTGCTGCCAAACAAAGGGCTAGAAATGTGGTTCGCGCGAGGAGGTTGCAATGAGGAAAACCCAGTCCTAGCAATCAGGGAAGCTCCACCGATGGCGCCGCTTAACAGGTACCGTGGAGGAAGATGCATCACAATGACATACTCTAAAGCTCAACTTACCTTTTCACTACTAATAGCTGGGTGCTGCGCAACATTCTCTGTTGCGCGTGATACCGGCTTTTCTTCCCCAGACTATTCGAGAGAAGATCTTGAGAGGAGTGCGCCGCCTATGGGTTCTGACTATCATCTCCAACTATTTAACAAGCGGGTTTACAGAGAGAAAGTACTTCCAGCATATACTGCCTTCCTCGAAAACGAGGATGCAAAGCCACTTATCGCGCTGCTGAATGAAATTATTCTCAAGATCCACTGCGGGTACTCGATGCAAAACGTCAAACCCTCGGACGACGAAATCTACGACGAGGCGAAAGGTATACTCGAAGGCACCGTGTATTACAGCCCTGGGGCCCAGGCCGACGTCGTTAGCCAAGGAAGGAAGACTACTCGCAGTGATAAGCGGCTTTTTGTGCGCAACGTGTTAGCTGGCCAGGTGGTTCAAGCCCTGTGTGTTCCGCCAGACAAAGGCGTGGACCCTGAGCAGGAGATCGGCCGCACTCCATTTACGCGTTATCTGTTCGAGAGATCCCGATGGATAGAAGGGCTATTCACATTCAGACAGGAGGTCGGAGGCGGGACCTTAGAGATTGCCATAAGCGATGCACCCAGCTCGTTATTCACCAAGGAAGATCTCGCAGAATTCGCCTCAGAGCTCGATAGGATCGGCCCGCCCGACGTGGATTTTGAAATGAGAAGGATGTCAGAAGACGAAACTAGAGGCATTGGTGCTCTCCTCGGTCAATTCCCGGTTGAGAGGTTATCGACAGAACATAAGGATCAACTCAAACAGATGCAAGAGTCTTTTAGCACCTACCAGAAATCCTCGTTACCTCAGCGGGCTCGCGAGGTCGAGAAACAATACGATAACTTGCGGGCGATGGTGAAGATCGCTTTGGAAGATCCTGACCTCACCATCTTACTTTCACTCTTCTGAGAACCGATCGTTGTTCATAACGTCGAGTGGCCAATCGCCGCAAAAGTCGACGATGAGAGTGGCTTTATTGTCCTGGTAACGTGACCCGTCCTACTTTGCAGGACATTGAGTGATTGTGGAATCTAGTGACACCCACGCCGAGTACGGCTCTTCTTACATAACGGCCGGTTATCCGGCGCCCTGGCTTCTCTTAGAGCACCCCCCCGTTGCACACACTCCACTCTGGCGGCTCGCGCTCTCTGGTTCACTCAGCGCAAGACGCATGCAAGTTGGGCGGGGCGAATTGGGCTACTACCAGCCGCATGAAATTCCAGGGTTTCAGCTCGTTCCTGATGAGGGCTGTCTGGACGATTGACGTTCCGGAGATCAGTTCGCCATGCGGGTGCGACCAAACAACCTGTTTGGCCGCGGCTGTACGAACCATGGACGCTTCCCGTGTCCAACCAGGCAGTGGTGGAACGGATCTTGCTCCACTGAGAGGAGAACGAATCACTGAGGGCAAGGAGGTCATGCCTTCCATGATTAGCAAGGAGTAATCAGATGAAGGTTTACAGTGTCATGCTCGAAGGGAGAGACCAGGGAAAGGGGTTCCTGATCACTTTTGATGTCGCCTCGAATTCGCCTGAGAATGCCACAGATTTAGCTTTTTGCGAGGCAACCAACCTGAAACTGGACATTGTCGGTGTTGAGGAAATAGCCCTGAAGCGGGTAGATAGCCCTGATGCTGGAGCCCGCGTATTGAAAACATATGGGAAGGGCTTTTTCGATTTATCATGAGGACTTAGGAATGTGTATGTTCCTAGCAGTTTCCACCAGGCATTCTGATCGTATGCCTGGGAGTTTTGCCGAACCCCTCTATGGGATACCAGCATCAGGGTATTCGATCGAGAGGGCGGTGTCAGGAAATCGGGCGGACGCTTGTCAACGTTCATTTAGAATTGACCCATTTTTGATCAACTAGAATTGACCCACCCAGGACGAAATTGCTGCGATTTAGGGATCGTTCACGATGAGGACCTCCTTGGAAGAATCGGGCACCCTGCGGCGGCGAGGCTGAGGCTGGGGGTTGGGATCAGGAGAGCCGGCTTTACGCTTTTCCTTCATACGGTAGCTGTCGCCGCGAATGTTAATAACAGTAGAGCGGTGGAGGAGGCGATCGAGGGCGGCGCTGGCCATTATAGGATCTGAGGCAAAGACATGGCTCCAGTCAGCGAAAGCCTTGTTGCTGGTTAGGACGATTGGTTGTTGTCTTTCGTAGCGCTGGCTGATGACCTGAAAAAGGAGGCTGGCCTCGGCAGTCTCCAGGGCTAGATAGCCGACCTCGTCGATAATGAGGAGTTTAGGCCTGGTGAGGTTGTTCATCTCGCGATGGAGGCGATTGTCGGCCATGGCCTTGGCCAAACGGCGGACCATGTCGATGGCGGCAGAGAAGTAGACGCGGTGGCCCATCTCAGCGATGAGCACGCCCAGGGCGATTGCGAGGTGAGTCTTACCAATACCTGGAGGGCCGAGAAAGATGATGTTGCGTCCGTCATGAACAAAGCGGCCGGTAGCCAGCTCGTCGATCAGGCGGCGGTCGATAGTCGGTTGGGCCGAGAACTCAAATTCCTCAAGTCGCTTCAGGCAGGGGAAGTGAGCGAACTGGAAGTTAAGCTGGACGGTCTTGCGGTGGCGCTCCGCGAGCTCGCCGTCCAGAAGATAGCCGAGGAAGTGAGAATAACTCCAGGCTTCAGCGGCCGCCTGCTGACAAGCCTGATCCAGATGGGTCAGGGCAACGGTGAGCCCCAGTTGGTCGAGGGCCGCGGGTGCTTTCTGCTCGTAAGGGATGCTCACAGCGCGACCTCCTCGTAGACGGAAAGTGGAACAGTAGCCACGAGCTGGTTAAAGGTGACGTCCCAATGAGGAGCAGGCGTCGAAGGACGGCCCAGCGAGATCCTCCACATGTCGGCTACATGCTGCTTGTTGACAACGGTAGAGCCAGGCCTCTTGGCAGGCCGATGTTCGGCGATGATCAGGTCATCGGATCGCACGGTGACTTTTTGGTCGCCTAGCTCCACCAGGACGGTCTTGCCTACATGCTCTGGCGGCACCGAATACCGGATACGCTGACAACGAACGAAGCCCTCGTTATCAACTTTGCGGGCCAGTCTGTGGCTGAGCTGATAGGGCATCGTCGTTGCCAGTTCGGTGAGATTCTCGCTCCTGAACAGGTCCACAGGCCTTTCTCCGGTGGTGGAGTGTTCGCGCACATTCGCTACATGGTCGAGCCAATGACGTCCCTGAGCGTTCATGTCGGCCAGGTCAGTAAATACTCTTCCGTTCAGGAAGTTGTCCTTCAGGTAATGAACCATCCTCTCGACCTTGCCCTTGGTGCGAGGCCGCCGCACGCGATGCGTCTTAATGGTCAGCCCATAGTGATTTGCAAAGTCAATGAACAGAGGTTCCAGGTATCACGGTCAAGCTTAACCTGCTTCACATTGTCGTAGAGGACCTCGTTGGGCCATCCACCAAAGAACGCGAATGCGTTGAGGTGACACCGAATCAGGCTCTCTACCTTCATCGAAGAAGTGAATTCGACATAGAGCATGCGCGAAAAGCTCAACACCATGACGAATGCATAGACAGGTATCCACCGACCGGTTGGATCGGCAAACCGGCCGCAGTAGGCCCAGTCCGCCTGTGCTTGCTGACCCGGTGCCGTCTCAAACCGTACCGTGGCCCGCTCGAGAGCTTTCTTTGCCGGCTTGAGCGTTTGTATGAATCGCCGTAGCGTGATTAATGACCCGGAGTAGCCCATGGCTCGGATCTCTTCCAAGAGCCGCACTGCGCTCAGAGCGCACTCGTTATAGCGATGCTCGACGTAATCCTTGAAACCATCTAGTTTTGATGCGCGCTTGGGAGCGCTAAAGCGCTGCTGAACTTTCTGCCGAAGCGCTCTACGGATCGTATTGCGGGAGTGCCCGGTGAGAGCGACTATTGCCCGTATCGAATGACCCTCCCGGCGAAGTGCGTGAATATCCATCCATGCCTCCAATCTGAGCATGCCCGGATCGCCTCCTTGTCGCGACTGAAGTCGGGGCTAGCGTAAAGGCGATCATACCGGGCGGACATCAAATAGGGTATCTCGGGCATTCTGTCCGCGCCTGGCTGGACCGAGACCAAGCCCCGCGTACCCGACCCTGGGTCGCGACCCGGCGCATGGGCGGAATTCGTCGCTCGCTACGCTCGCTCCTCATCCGCGCCCATGCGCCCCTTCCCCCGATACCCAAAACTTGCATGGTGGGTCAATTCTTCATGATCGCTAGTGGGTCAGTTTTACATGATCGTTGAGACGCTCAATCGTACCTGATTCTAGAGGGTGGTTGCTCGTGTTCCCTAGTCGCCCAGGCGCATAAGAGTCGGCTGGATTTCAGCCACCTCTTCATTAACGGTGTTCATCAGCTCCTGGAGACGACGCCAGCCGTCTCATTCCTGGTGCATGTGTGTCGTGGCGACTGGCGGTCCGAAATCATCCAGGTTAAAGTCAAAGAAGGTGATTGCAAAGGACGACCTACCTGCTCTGGTGCTCAGGATCGAGGAGGACGTTCGCTACGTAATCAGGGCAGGCGTCGAGTACTGATCCGAGAGCGAGTTCGTCAGGGTCCCCCTGTGGAGGTTCGGATCGCGTCGCGATCATTTGCTGACGCACAAAAGTAGCCGGCAAACTCGGTTTGGTGGCACACAACAGTAACCACCAAACCGCAAAACTAGACGATAAGGAGAGGTCATGATGTTGATCTGCAGCTCGTAAGTATTTGTCTATTTTAAAACGGTGGGTCAATTCTAAAGGCTACTGAGTCAGTTCTAAATGCTTGGTGACAATGGCCGACGAGCTCAGCCAGCAATCGGCAAGAGTAGAGACAAACTATGGACCTTCTCGAACAGGTTGAGGATTGGTATTCTTCTCAGTGCAACGGTGACTGGGAGCACCAGTATGGTATATCCATCGATACTCTCGACAACCCAGGCTGGTCACGATCGATCTGAAGGGTACGAACCTCAGCGGCGCCGTGATGTCACCGCACCACCATTACGCCTCCGACACGGACTGGGTTTCTTGCGAAGTGAGGGACGCCAAGTTCACCGGTAACGGCGGCTCACGCAACCTTGGAACAATTTTGGAGATATTCACAAAGTTGCTGCCCTAAGCTTCTATCCCTCGAACTTTCGTACCTTTCGCTAGGATCTGATTGAGCTAGGGAGAGCACAATGCCGGATTCCAACGAAAGACGAAACTATAAAGAAGGTACTTTTCCGACTCGAAAAGGACGATGCCAGCTATCCACCGGCAGAATTCTGAATCACTCTGGGGATCGAGGGCGGACGGATCTGCATGCCATAAACAACGTCCCTCAAATCTACAGGACAGGGCAACCCATCGAATCCAGCACAAATACGACGCCGGTGGCCGAAAGAACAAAGTTCGACCGGTTCAAGAGGGCAGCAATGAAACTTCATCCAAAGCAGATCGAATCAGTTTTGGCTCTCGAAGGGCCGAAGCGTTACGAGCATTTCATCAAGCGGGTAGCTGACTCGCAACGCGTCTGGGGACTATACAACGATGGGTGGGCTCTTGCGGAGGCGAACGAAGACGGTGTTAGGGTATTCCCGCTATGGCCCGACGAGGACTACGCAGAGATGTGCGCCAAGGACGAGTGGAGCGAGTTTGAGCCAAAACCAATCCCACTTGACGAGTTCCTCGATGAGGTGCTGCCCGGCATGGAAGAAGACCGAATAATTCCTGGAGTGTTCTGGAAACCTGATGGGAATGCAGTCACGCCGACCCCCGCGCAACTGGCGGCGCACCTTCAAGAGGAGCTAGAAGAATACTAGCCGACAAAGGCAGGCCGCCAACGTCCGGTTTACTGCCGGGAGTCATTCATCGAAGACCTGAGCTCCATCCATGCCATGAGGTCAGAAGCCGTGCAAAATTGATCGCAATAGACTTAAACGAGAGAAGAGGGAGCATTGGAGAAGCAAATAATGAGTGAATTATGGATTGAGGTCGAGGGGCCAGAAGGTTTAGTTGCTGTGTTCAATGAGGACGAAGGTGCCGGCTACCTCTCGGTCTTCGAACCGCGGACCGATGAGATCCGTGCCTCAGTCCTTGTCTATAGCCGCGCTGAAAATGTTCTCGTCGAGGAACGCGACGTTGAGGTTTCTTGGTCGTGCGATTTCTCAAAATGCGGTGTAGTCATCTGGGGACAAATGCGCGCGGTCATCGATCTCGCAAATGGTCAAGAGTTGACCAAACCACTGCATAACCGCGCGAGCCGGGGTATTACCGAGCCCGCCTGGCTACGAGGTTTTGAAGATTACCTCGACGACTATGTTTTCGTCAGGTCTCGTCAACATTACTGGAAGCGGATGGTCGAGCGTTATGAGCAGGGCGAGGCCGCGCTTCCTGATGAGGAAACCCCCGTGAACACCAACTTCATCGTCCACGAAAGAGGCTACGCGCGACAGTTTGGGGTCTTCGAGGACGAAGGTGCCACGGGATATCTGTATCTCTGGGACGGAAGCGACGAAAAAGTCCTCAAGCATATTCATATATACGACCGCCGCGGAGGGCTAGAGATCGCTGCTGGAGATGTGGAAGTGCTTTGGAGCAGGGATAAAACGAAGTTGGGAGTAGCGATCTGGGGCAGAATGCGTGGGATCATAGATCTTGTGAGTGACAAAGAGGGACGCGTTTGGCTAGAAAGTCCTGAAACGCCCGGCATCGGGGATCCCGAGTGGCTCAGCGGGTTCTGAAGAAGGTCCCTTCGTGAGGGGGGACGCGTTCATCGGGTTCATGAAAAAACTGAACCCGGACCGACTGCGAATTGCGAGGCCGTCGATGAGTGAATGGGAGTACTTCTTCGTTAACGACCCCAACCAGGACTATACCCTGACGATGGAACTGTGGTTTGGCGATGAGCAGATTGCCATCGTACGCAAATCGGTTGAAGGACTGTCACTGGATTTGTATGGTAGCGGGTCAAGAACAATCGCAATATCACTTGATTGGATCATAGAGAAATTGAAGGAGGCTCGACCCCGTTCTCCTGCTGCGAGCCCGTTAGATCGATCAGAGATCTGGTTCTCAGGTCGGAGAGTGGCTGAAGTTGAAGGTTTTGCAGGCGACCTTGCCATCCGTTTGTACGGTAGTGGCACTAGGCCGGTGTTGGTGTCCCACGACTGGCTGACCGAAGGATTGCTTGCAGCGCGTGAGGAGCTGTCCAAACCCGGGACAACCTAAAGACTATGAAGGGTCGATTGACGTACGAACCCGTTGAAAGAGAAGGCAACAGAGTCGTGGGAGCTTGCGAATGACTGCGCGGTACACGCACGCGCTTGATGAGCGAGACCGGAAGGCACTCGCACGGATAGCAAGTTATGGCTCAGAATCCGATTGCCAAAAATTTGCCAAAAATGAGTGAAGAAGAAGTGCTAAAGGAGTCTGTAAGGCATTGAATCTATTGGTGGAGCTAGTCGGGATCGAACCGACGGCCTCTTGAATGCGAGCCAGGATTTGTCAATCCGCGCCATGCCTCAATGATGAGGCAAATACTCAATTCAATACGGGTTGCAGCCGTTGGACAGGTTTGGTTCTCATCGCTTCTAATCCGGTCTAATCGAGTTTTTTGTCCCAAATTTCCGCCAAGTTCGCCCGCTGGAATTTACTGCGGATCGCTTGCATTCCGTCGAATAGTTGCAAGCTAACGTTGCGACGAAAGGCCAGTGCCGATCGCAACAGTACCGATCATCGAAGCTCTCGCCATATCTTTCGGTTCACTGTCACTGCAAGCGAATCGGCTGGACGAGCTGCGACTTCCCGAAAATCGGTCTTGACCTTACGGGCAGGGTCTGGGCTGGCTACCCTGATTGCGATAAGTACACTGTGTAGCGGTTACATAGAGTGTAGCGATTGCAAGCATGTAGTGCGATGGATGGGTTCCGCAACAGATCAGGTGTAACTATTTGCGCTTTGAGCAACTTCATAGCCGATGGTATTCCGGGGTCTGCTGATTGCTGGTTCTTACCAATTAGCGTCCGTTCATCCTAGAATCTTTCTGCGTCGAATAGGAGTGCAAATGATTAACAGAGGAAGTGTGGATGTGTTCGAGTCAATGGAAAATCGGATACTCTGCTCTTTGCGGGCAGAACAGCGAGGTCGCCTAGGTAGTCGTCTCGACTCTGTTAATCTGAGCCCTGGCCTGGCTTTGTATGAGGCAGGTGATACCGTGAATTCTGTCTTCTTCCCGAACAGCGGCGTTGTTTCTTTGCTTTCCTGTACCGAGGAGGGACAGTCTGTTGAGGTTGCAATGACCGGCGTTGAGGGTATGGTCGGGGTGCCCGTCGCGCTGAGAACCGATACGATTCCATATCGCGCACTGGTACAGACGGCAGGCGTCGCTCTTCGGTTGGACGCGGGTGTCTTTAAGGACGAGCTTGCTCGGGGCGGGATCTTGCAGGAGCAGGTGCTCCGATACACGGCGGCGCTTATAGGGGCGATTTCCCAATCAGCTACGTGCAATCGTTTCCACACAGTTAAGGAGAGGCTGTGCCGATGGCTGCTCGTGGCTTGCGATCGAGCATGTCTAGATTCTTTTAGCCTCACCCAGGAATTCCTCTCCAACGTGATTGGGTCAAGCCGTCAGGGAGTCAACGAAGCAGTCGCGAGCCTTCAAAGAGACGGCATGATCTCCTGCGAACGAAGCAGCATCACGGTTCTCGACCAGGACGCCCTAGAGTCAGGGGCATGCGAATGCTACATCTTACTGAAGCAAGCGTATGACGAGTACTTAAGATCTTGCTCCCGCCTTTCCTCGCGAGCCATGTCAGCTACCTGACAGACAGGGGCACAGCAAAGTCATAGAATGGCGCTTCGCTGAGGATTACTTGGCGAAGTTGGTCAGAGAAGGAGTCTGGCGCAGTTGGTTGTGTCAGGCGAAGGAGGGATCTCTATGTCCAGTAACAGGCGAAGGCGTCGTCGCACAGAGAACGCGGCCGATCGTGAACGGCGTCCGGTGTGGCGCCGAGTAGCGCTGCTGATCTCAGTAGTGCTGGTTTTCTCGGGCGTGATCCTGGCGAATATGGGCCGAAGCGCAAAGCTAGGGAGCGGGGCCCAGCCACTTTCCGGCGTGAACCTAGTGAAACAGTACATATACGCTGGAGGCAGGCTAGTCTCGACCAAAGAACCCTGACCGATTCGCTGCAGATAGCCTCTGAAGTCGCGCATCTTTGATGTTAGCGCAAGCTCCCAGCTTGCGCTGCTTAGAATTTCACTGCACGCAGCATCGTAGGAGATGTAATCATGTCCCTGTTTTCATTGGGCCTCAGGACTCCGTCTAGGACCGATCACGTTCACTCAAACTCCAGAATCACGGCCGCGATCGGACTCCCAAAATCATGGCTCGCCCGCTATCGAAGCCGGCGGTGGCGGCAACAGCTACGACGAGCTGGGTTGGCCCTCTTAGTGCTTGTGGCGACATTGAGCTGCCAATTCTCGCCTGCGGCGGCGAAAACAGTGGCAACCGGAGTCTGGAGCGATCTCGATGGTGTCGCCTCCGGGGTAGTCCGGCACGCCAAATCAAGGCTTGGGATTCGGCCGGGCGGGGTACGCTCAGACCCTAAAGGCGGCAGGAAGCAGAATCCGAGCGCTGCCGATCGGGCCGCCGCGGTCGATCATTTCCGCCTGTGTCCGAGGCAGCTCACACTGTACGTTGGCGAGGACTTCAACCTCGTCCCGGTGGCGCTGGATAATCGCGAAGGCCCTGTGAACGGAGTGGTGCTGGCCTGGACCACGAGCAACCAGTCCGTAGCATCGGTGACTAACGTTGGCGAAGTAACTGCGGTCGCTCCCGGTAACGCGATCATGACCGCGAGTGTAGGCAGAGCGACAGCCCACGTTCAGGTAACCGTGCTTAGCGGGCATCGGCAGCGCCTAACAGATGTCGATTGGGACAACGCACACGCCCATGACTGCGACGCGCCAGAGTCTGCATCTTTAAACGACACCGAGGCGGCTCCCGGCCAGCTATCGGCAGCCAACGAGTCACAGGCTACAGCTGACGGCGGGGACGCGCCTGGTCCCAGGCCTGCGGCCGGGCGCGATTTGCATCGTGTCGTTAGCCTCGCTGCATACAGGGTTCGCGGGCGTGGAGCGCCGCGCGCCGCTGAGGGCAGCGGCGCGACCGCAAGCTCCGGCGGTGCCCCACCAGCCGCCTTCCAGATACTCGACGGGGGTTCGGGCGACGCTACCTTCACGTCAGTAGCCGCGACAGGGCCCGACAATGCCATCGGCTCGCCGCGCTTTGCAGCCAAAGAGTCCTCGCGCGGCGCGGCCAAATCAAAGAACATTCTCGGAAGCTCTGACTACGTGTTCGCGGCGCAGATCTTGTCGATGCCTGGCAGGGGAATCGCGGCAAGCCTTGCTATGGTATACAACAGCCAGCTCTGGAGCATGGACTCGGGCGGCACGATGTTCTTTGACTTGAACAAGAGCTGGCCGGCGCCCGGCTGGACCGTGGGCTACGGCCGTCTGATACCCAACTATAACAACACGGCGACCGGCGATGGCTCCGGCTCCAGCTCAGCCAATTATCCCGGGGACTACCTGTTGATCGGACCGGATGGGACCCGGATACCGATTCCCGGTAGATGGGGAACCACTACAGGATTTACTTATGTCTCAAACGACGGGAACTTCATTCAGCTCAATTATGTGAGCACCAAGGTCCGCTACCCTGACGGCACTCAGATCCACTTCCAACTGACGAATAACCGGTTGCTTCCGGCGGTGATCCGCACCAGGAACGGCGACCAGATGGCGATCGCCTACCGGCCCAAGAGCCAGGCCTTTCCGGTCAGGGTCGCGATCGACACCATAAACGACAGCCTTGGACGCAACATCGTTTTCCATTACTACGGCGACACCAATTTCCCTGCGGATACGAGCGCGCATCCGTCGGCTGCTCTCGCCTCGGTAACGGTGACCGACCGCGACGGTCCCCCGTCAACGAGGACCCTGATCCAGCTTGACTACAGGCCCCTCACGTTCAACTACAGCTTCGCCAACGCCGTTGATGCAGCCAGCACCCCCACGGCAAACTCCCAGATATGGATGCTGAATAGCATTATCTATCCGCAGACGGGGCGGGGCTATACGTTTCCTGATCAGCAAGGGAGCATTAACGGTTATAGCGCCTTTGGCATGATCCGCCGGATATCAGTTCGCCAGGGGATGCTTGGATCCATGATGTATGGTACTGAAGTCGCCTCGACCCTCTACAACTATCCTGACCCTAGCCCTAGCCTGAATCTTCCCGACGTGCCTCAATACACAACCCGGACGGAGTCATGGTCGGGCACTGATTTCCACGGCAATCCCACAACCATCACCGGGACCTACACCTATTCGCTGGTAAAGGCTCCGGACCTGCTTTCTGAGACAAGCACGATAACCGCGCCGGATGGGACGGTGACGACCAGCGTCATAAGCACCGATTCGACCCAGGGCGCTAGTTTCGGCAACGTGGCCTCGACTACGATAACCGGCAGCGGCGGCACGCCAGTCTACTCGTCGGGCAGCTATGCCTATGGCTTGGACAGCGGGGACGGTGCTGGCAACGGCGTCGGCGTCCAGTTGACTTCTTCCGCCGTCGCGACCGATTCAGGGCCGGCGGTCGCCACCAATTACGCTTATGACTTGTACGGCCGATTGGTGACGCTAACGGAATTCGGTTACGGCTCGACGGCGCTCCGAAAGACCAAATACGTATACCTCGACGACCCAAATTATATCAGCGCTTTTCTGGACCGGCTGGTCACGTCGGTGTCAGTGATTGACAGCACGACGACTAACAAGATCGCCGAAACTGATTACGCATATGATGCCGCCAGCCCTGGTCTGCTGACCTACACCACGCAGGCGCCGAACCATGACTACACCAATTTCGGCACGTCGAACCTGATTCGAGGCGACGTCACCAGCACGACCCAGTTCGTCAACATCACGACCGGCCAGACCATCGTCAACACCGCCCAGTACGACATTTTCGGCAACGTATTCACGGCAACCGCGGACTGTTGCCAGCAGAAACAATACACGTTCGGCACAGCGACCTGGTATTCACAGCCTGACAACGAGACCGATGGTCCATCAGGAGGGCCAAATCTGATTACAACTTTCGTGTACAACTTCAACACCAGCGAGCTTACCAGCACGACCGACCCGAACAATTTGACGACCTCCTATGTCTATGACAACGCCTGGCGGCCCTCAAGCGTGACGGCGCCCACTGGTGCTGTGACGACCACCAGCTTCGACAAGGACGCAAGCGGCAACGACTTGCTTTCATATACCCAGCAGGTCACTTACCTCGAGCAAGATGGTGTGACTCAGAGGATCCTGACCAACAAGTCGTTTTTCGATGGCGCCGGTCACACGACTAGATCAGGAGTCGGGGCAGGGACATCGCCCTCGAGCCTTGACACTGTTGCTATCGTCTACGATTCCATGGGGCGGGTCTACCAGCAGACCAACCCTTACAGCGGAAACTCCAGCGGAACAACTTCCGGCAGCATTTCGGTCACCACGAACACGTTTGACGGGCTCAGCAGAGTGACTCAGGTGACTCTGCCCGACTTGAATACCGTCACTACAGGATTCACCGCCAACACGTCGGGCCCGAATCTTGGCAATGTGACGACCGTGACCGACCAGGTCAACCGGCAGCGGCAGTCGATCTCCGATGGTCTGGGAAGGACTGCGAAGGTTTTCGAGCAGGACCCCGCCACGAACCCTGTCACCCTGTCGCTCGAAACGGATTATACGTACGACATGCTCGATGACCTCACTCAGGTCAACCAGGGCGGCCAGATCCGCACTTTCGCATATGATGCGATGTCGCGAGTGACCAGCGCCACTACTCCCGAGGCCGGCACTGTCACATATCAGTACAATAACTTCAGCCTGGTAACCCAGCGCAACGATGCTCGTGGAGTCCAAACGGTTTACGGCTACGATGGACTTAACCGCCTTCAATCGATCACTTATCCGGCAACGCCGCCAGCTGGGGTTGCTCCAACTACGAACGTGGGGATCAGCTACTATACGGCCAGCCAGTCCATCAGCGGCAACGGCAAGCCCAGCCTGGTCACTGACGGCACTGGATCAGAGACTTATACTTACGACAGCCTTGGGCGTCTGGGGAGCAAGGCGCGGACCGTCGATGGGAATACGTACACGACTCAGTATCAGTACAATCAGGTGAATCAATTAGCGATAGTCACCTATCCATCAGGTGATCGATTCAGGACAGACTACGAGAGTCGCGGCCGGATCCTTGGCGAGGACAACGTTGACTCTAGCGGCAACATCCTAACGGCCTACGCTTCATCCATCGGTTACAATCCAGCTCAGCAGGTGACCGGGATGACGCTTGGCAACACTCTGACCGAACAATATACTTATGATGGCGGCGGGCAGAGCACGCGTCTGCAATTGACCAATCAGAATGTCATGAAAGGCGCGAGCACGCTGATGAACCTGAGCTACAACTACCAGGCAGCAGCGGGCGCCTCAGGGACAGGGACAAGCGCCCACAACAGCGGGCAACTGATGGCCATCTCATCAGGCAGCACTATCAACAGCTTGGCCCGAGACGAGACCCTCACCTACGACAACGAAGGACGCCTCGTGACCGCCGCAGGCTACTCGACCTGGCAGCGGCGTTATGCGTACGACCGGTATGGTAACCGGACCGGATCGTGGGACGCAACTTCGGGCGGCAATCAGGTGCAAAACATCACCCTGGGGACAACAGGCGGCGCAACTAACAACCGCATCGCCACGGTCAATGGGGTCAGTTATACCTACGACGCAGCCGGCGACGTCACCAGCGACACCCTGCACAGTTATCTATATGACTGCGAGGGCCGAATTGCTAAAGTGGATGCTGGCAGTTCGAACGAGGCCGACTATTTCTACGACCTGAATAACTGCAGATTGAAGAAAGTAACTGGCGTCGGCGGCGTATCGCCGGTGACTAACTACTACGTCTGGGACAGAGCGCAGGTAATTGCCGAGTACAGCACCTCCGCGCCAACCGGCAACGGCGTCAGATATTACCATCCAGATCGATTGTCGACGAGAGTAATCACCGACCCGAATGGTAACGTCATCGGGACTGAGGATGTTCTACCCTTCGGAGAAGATGCAGGAACGGGCAGCGGTGTCACCGAGAAGCACCGTTTCACCACTTATGAGCGGGACGCCGAAAGCGGTACCGACTACGGAATCAACAGGCAATACTCAATCTCTGCGGGCAGGTTTAACCAGCCGGATCTTATTAATGGCAGCATCGGAAACCCGCAGAGTCTTAATCGATATCAGTATGCCATCGCTGATCCCCTGAACCTCTCAGATCCATTAGGCCTCGACGACAACGATCACATAGACCTTGAGTTGTCGGGCTTGGATGAGTCTTTAATTGCCGAGGGAACCATTGGTGCCTCTCTTGGGGAGGTCACGACAACGGCAACTGAGGACCCCGATCCGATCCCGATAGTGGAGGATTTCGGCTCCATACCATTACAGGATCAGGTCTTTGATGTCGGGAACATCGCGACTGTTAACATTCGGCCGATAGTGCTCAACAGGGGGCCGGTAGCTAAGTTTGACTACAAGAGGTTCCTGAAATGCCTAAACAAGTACTTCAAGGTCACTATGACTTCGAGCGCCAGCGGGGTTCCTAACTTGATGTTTAACAGGGAGAGCGGAGGCTCCTTCGAGGCCGCAGGAAGCACAAAGTTCTACGCGGTCGACAGCAACACGACAACCTACTCATCAGAAAGGCTTGGTAACATGCTGGCCGTGGCCAATAGCGATCCCACGATTGGCCCAGAGAGTGGGCTTACGCTGAGGTCCAATCCCAGCCACACCTTTGTAGCAAGTGACGTGGCAAACAACTACAGCAATCTCGATAGTTCTGTCTTCGCAATATTCATTCACGAGATTGGCAATTCGCTTGGGCAACAAGTTGGGCTCAAGAACCCCTTCGGTGCATATGAGCAGCAGAACGCGAAACACGGGATAAGCGATCCTGACGTCGGAGCCGCGTTTGAGACTTGCGTTTACCGCGGATTGGTTGGCCTCAAGAGCGGGCGGGTTGGGCCATCGAGGGAGTTTTAACAAGTTGCTTTCAGTCCTGGCTCGAGTAATCCTAGTAGAAGGAGGGAGCGTGGCAACATGGTTCGTTTACTCTGCGCTGGCGTGCCTTCCCGTTATCTTGACGCCGCGGGTGCTACCGCCCAGGGCCGTGACAGTCCTTCCACAGGCTGGATCACCAGGGCCAGGCTTCCAAGCCGCCCAGGACGGTCTAGTCCATCTCACAATAGTTAGCAAGGCTAAAGGGCAAATCTTGGTAGCTTTGCTCAACGACACACCCCACCAAATATATGTATTCTATGATCCTGGTGACAATCGGAAAGGGATCGTTCCCGTGGTGTACGAGCTCCAGAGGCGGCGAATAGGCGAGGCTTCCTTTCATAGGATAGGGACTCCGTCCGATCTGGTTTTGGACATCCTTGCTCCAATAGCGCCCGGCGATAAAGTCCTCTTCGAGGTGAACACGGCAGGCAAAGATCCTGGCAGGTACAGAGTCCGAGCAAGCTACATAGCCGACGAGTCGATCTACCAGCTCTATAAAAATAAATGGCCCAACCTGGAAGACGAGGAGTTTATGCGGATGCTAGCAGCGGGCAACAACATCTACACCCCTGTCTTTCGGATCGTGCGTACACGAAGATAGCGCCCTTGCCGCTCCTGAACTTGTCTGTAGGCGATATCCACAAAAGACCGTTTGGACAAACTAATCCTCGATAAGGATTCGTTAGCGCCAGGACATCGCACCCAGGACTGCCTTAAGGCGCTAAGTGCCACTGAACTCACGAGATTGACGAGACGAACTGGTAATGGCCATCTCATCAGGCAGCACAATCAATGGCCAGGCTCGGGATGAGACCTTCACCTACGACAACGAGGGACGCCTCGTGACCGCCGCAGGCTATTCGACCTGGCAGCGGCGTTATGTATACGACCGGTACGGCAACCGTACCGGTTCCTGGGATTCGACTTCTGGCGGCAATCAGTTGCAGAACATCACGCTGGGCACAACAGGCGGCGCGACTAACAACCGAATCGCTACAGTCAACGGCGTCAGCTATTCGTGCGATTCAGCCGGGGATGTTACCAGCGACGGCCTCCACACCTATCAGTATGACTGCGAGGGCCGAATTGCGAACGTCGACCCTGGCACATCAGGCGAAGCCGACTATTATTATGATGTCGACGACTGGAGGGTGAAGAAGGTGACGGGGGCTGGTGGGTCGTCGCCTATCACCACCTACTATGTGTGGGATGCGGGACAAGTGATTGCTGAATACAGCACTTCCGCTCCGACCGGCAACGGCGTTAGGTACTACCACCCCGACCGTCTGTCTAACAGAATGATCACGGACACGAATGGCAACGCGATCGGAACAGAGGATGTTCTGCCTTTCGGAGAAGATGCAGGTACGGGAAGCGGCGTGACCGAGAAGTACAGATTCACGAACTACGAGCGCGACTCCGAGAGCGCGACGGACTACGCATTGAACCGGCAATACTCCTCTGCTGGCGGTAAGTTTTTGCGGCCAGATCCGGTGCGCGGATCGATAACAAGCCCACAAAGCCTTAACGCATACGCCTACTCTATGAACGACCCGCTGAATCGCTTCGACCCACTCGGACTGGATACCTGCAATTACTTACTCGTACAGCAACCCGCAGCCCGATTCGAGCGGCGTCATACACCTCAACGTCACCGAAACCACCGTTTGTTTTCCGGACGCGGGCGATCCTGCGGGAGCCGGTCAAGACCAAGTTGTGGACGTCGGCAACGTTGGCAAATGTCAACATATTCGCTGGCCCTCCACTCCCCATAACATTCCTTGGAACCGGCACCAACGACTGCCTCGCCGCTCTAAGAGCTGCCTATGGCGCGAATCAGGGCGACGTAAGGAGGGCCGAGGCCGGATATTCTTACGTAGCGCCAGCGGCTCTCGCACACGGCATCGATCCCGCCATACTCACGGCAATCGGCGTCCGAGAATCGCATTTTCGAAATGTCGCCCAGCGTGGCGGCCTCGGAAGGGGTATATTTCAGCTCGACTTGGGTCAGAACCCGAGCGCAGCGGCGGTCGCTTTCAACCCGCCAGCCGCAGCGGACTACGCAGCTAATAAATCTCGACAATAGTTACACAAACTACTTGAACGACGGCCAAGCCATAGACATCGCGATGGCGGCCGCAATCCATGACTATAATTCGAAAGCGTACCACAGCCTCCTGCTCTCGAGCGAGGTGGCGGGGATTACGCCGCTACGGTTAGAGCACTTGACAGGACGACTGCCACCCATAACTACGTTAGCAACGTGCTCAATTTGGCGTTGCATTGCTTTGATAACCCGGTGGTGCTAGATGATCGGCCGCGGACCGGACCAACGGGTGTTGGATAACGCCCTTGTCGAGAGATTACCCTACTCTGGGCGCGCCAAGCGAGAGTCCCTGCTCAGGTTCGAGCGTGACCTGCTGAAATGCCACTATGCGGGTGGTAGCGGTGCCGCGCGACGACCCACGGAGACATATGGTCACACACAGTTCCATCGTGCTATTGGCAATGTTGAGTTCGCTCCACTCTGCGCCTGTTCCGCCAACGCAGCACAGCGCTCGCCCGCTTATTACTCGCACTTTCAAGTCAGAACGAGTGCGGGATCAGAAGTTGGAGGAAGCTCTACGACAGATACTGTCGAAATACCCTTTTCCTCTAAAAGGCGAGATCGACTATTACTACAATCGAGTTGATCTCAACCGCGACGGCAAAGCCCAGGTATTGGTCTATATGTTCGGGCCAGAGGTCTGTGGGACCGGCGGGTGTGGCGCTTACATTTTCGAGCCCAGCCAAGGCGGATACACGCTCCTGTCGGATTTCGCATTGGCTAGAAATCCAATTATTGTTAGTGAACACAAGACGCATGGTTGGCACGACCTGATCATGTTTGTCGCGGGCGGGGGGATCATGCCGGGCTATTATGCAGTACTGACTTACGACGGCAAGAGCTATCCAGAGAATCCAAGCGGTGACCCTGCAAAGCCGTTGTCCATCAGACGGAGGGGAACGGCTTACCTTGTTGGCAGCCCGGTAATAGGTTCGGGCATGGTTCTCATTCCGCCGCCGAAGAAATAGAACCAGTTCATCAATCGATGACGAAATCTTCAGAGAAAACACAGAGATGAACTCGGTGACCAGGTCGCCGGGCTCCTATAGGAAGCGGACCGCGTCCTGGGACGCGACTTCTGGCGGCAATCAATTGCAAAGCATTACGCTGGGGACTACAGGCGGCGCGACCAACAACCAGATCCCGACTGTCAGCGTGTCAGTTACACGTAAGACGCAGCCGGGGACAGTTCTTTCGAGAAAGCTAATGCGACTAGGATGGACAAGGAATGGCGAACGGGCGATTCTCCTTTGGCCAATCATCAGTCGATATGGCGTTGGACTCGGGATGTGTTCGTCCACCAGTATTGATCGTTGTTCTTTGTCACCAAAGTCCGACCACCTTATGGTGAGTGTAGGTTCAAATTCCATTGCCGCGGGAAATCGGGACTGAGGTTGAACCGTGCCGACAAGCGGCATCATGATGCCGCTTGTCGGCGCCCCGCTGCCGGACATGCTAACATCCAAAAAGACCAGTGACTCGTCTGGCCTGCAACCACTTATCAATATCCAGCGCCCATTTGCCCTGCAGGCCCGATTTCAATAGGACTCTCTTGACGGCGCATTAAATCACGCACCAGCGCCAGCGAGGTCACCGCCATCCAGATGTACTGCAGACCTCCCGGGTCAACCTCCAACGCAACGCGGCACCCAATACCAGAGGGCTCAAAGAGAAAAGTTAGTCGGTGGAATGGAGCTTGCTCGATTCTGGTCTAAGGCGGGATACGGCTACGCGCTATCGCGCTCCGCCAGGGAGAGTAAGCGGCACAACCGTTGAATCAGAGATCTGTCGGAGGGTGTATGGCGAGAGCCAAGCAGTACCCAAAGAAGATCCTGGCGCGCGCCACTGCTGACGAGCATCAGCGCGTCGTCACTAGGGCGAAGGCCGCTGACCTCTCCGTGTCTCGCTTCCTGATCGAGTGCGCTTTGACCGTCGAGGTGGCCAGCAGCGAGGACCGCAGTCAGCGGGAACGCGCCCTCAGAGAGATCAGGCGAGTCGGGAACAACCTGAATCAGGTTGCTCACCAACTCAACCTGGAGTCGGGAACCGTGGACCACGCCGACGTGGAGCGGACCCTGATCGCCCTCCGCGAATTATTGGAGACGATGGGGGTCGTGTGGAAGCGCCGGTGAGTTATGGCAGCAGCACTAGCCAAACTTAGCGTCGGCCGGCCCGGATTGGGAGCCGCCCATGCGTCTTATATCACCCGCATGTCCGCCCTCGATCCCGACCACAAGAAGGGCCATGATCGGGACTCAGGGGAAGTACTGGAGCCCCTGGTAATGGTGGAGGGCGAACCATCACCCGAACCTGAGCGAGTGCTGGCGTCCACAATTGACCAGGACATGACCGAGCGAGAGTTGCCGGAGTTGGGCCCGCTGGACTCACCGTCCGACCGGAACGCCGACCCGGTTTGGACTTGGAATGTCCCCAACTACATCACCGGCGACACCTATGGCTTGCACCCCCACCCCGCAAAGAAATCTCCCAAGGACATCCAGACCCACCAAAGAATGCTGGCTGATAAGATGGCTGGTCGGAGTGGAAAGGGCGAGGAAAAGCTGGCGCTCAAGGAGAAAGTGGAGAACGTCCGGTGCTACTTCGGCTCCAACGAAGAGCTGGAAAAGGACAGGGGCGGGCGGACCCATTATAGGATGGTGCTGTCTTTCGACGTGCCCGCGACCAACAGCCAGATCAGGGAATTGACCAACGAATTCCTGGAACAGACCTTCCCCAAGGCCATGGCGTTCGCCGCCATTCACCGGGACACCGACCACCCGCACGTTCACGTGTACATCCATTCCCGCCAGATCGACGGCAAGCGGATCAACTTGAAGAGCCAGGACTACAGGACGATCGACGAGAAATGGTCGAAGCTTTATTCCCAATTTGCCGGCGACCGGGGGATCCACGCCGAGCACTTGAGGAAGAAAGAAGAGACCAGAGCGTGGAAACGGGCGGCCGCAATCGCCTACCAGAGAGGGGAGAAGATCCCACCCAAGCCCGAGCGTGACAACGACAGGCGGGAACGGTTAGCCGAGCAGCGGCTGTCGGGACAGCGCTCGGCGGCCACAGAACGAGGTGAGTTGACCGGTCCCAGGCCCGCAGCCGAGCCGGTTATGCGGCCCCGGTCAGAGCGGGAAACCGGGCGGATGATTGCAATGGAGCACTTGGCCCGGGAGCGGCTGGCGCACCTGATTAGGAGCGATTCGCCCCACAACGAAATAGAGCAGGCGGCCCGTACCGCCCAGGGAATCGGTGACGCGTTGGACAAGACAATCGCGGCAAGAGAGCGGATTAGCAAGTCAAAGCTCCCGGCAGCAGCTTACACTATAGAAGAAGGTAGGCAGTTGGCCGAATACCATCAGAGCAGGGATGCAGGGGATGGTCGAGCGACTGCGGGGCGGTTGGCTGCCCAGGAGACAATCGCCGGGGCGGAACTCCTGAACGCCCAGCGCAAGGCCGAAGCATTCGAGTCGCGCCGCCATCTATGGAAATTCGAGATTGAGGGACAGGACAATAAGCTATCGCTGCGGGACATCGAGCGGGCAATCGGGCAGAAACAAGCCGACAGAGTGCAGGTATTCACCTTCATCCGACCCTCCCGGAGGGACGCCATCGACAGCCAATTGAACTACCTTGGGGACCTGAAAAAGGAAATCCAGGAGAAGCTATCGGGGCGAGCAGAGCGGCTTGTCCGGACGGTCAAGACCGCCGAGCTAAGGCATCAGACTACTACAAGGGAGCTGGAGGCCAGGATAGGACGGAACGTCGTTCGAGCCGACAAGCCACGCCCCAGCTACACGCAAACGGAACTGGAAAGGTTATTCAACATCGCGAATTCCAATCGAGACTCGGGCCTGCTGTGGCACGTTCACCATCTCACCGTTGCACGGGCCCCGGCCAGCCGGGAGTGGGCTGGAGTGATGGTCGGACGGGCTTTGATAGCAAGGCTGGAGATGCTCAAGGCTTACGACCGACAGGAGGCGGCCCACAAATACCAGGCGTCCCGTCAGGTACCCGTACGTGATGCTCAAGGCCAGGACCACGCCAAGAGCTTACGCCAGGTCGAGCCCAGGACCGTGGCCGAAGCGGTGATTAGATACGTCATTGACAAGCCAGAGAGAAAGCAGGAGCGGCAGGCAGTAAGGGCGGCGGTCGTGGATCAGATTAATCTGGCAGAGCGGGAGTTCGGGAGGGCCAATGATTACTTGGCTGTAAGGTTGCGGATGGCCGACGATTATTGCAAGGCTGCGGGCCTTAGACCGACCGAGGTAGCCCCAATCCTGAACGAGGACCAGATACGACGGATGAAGGAACGTGCTGGAAGACATGCCCGCTTTAGCTCACAACGAAGGGAGTTCGAAAGGGCCATTCCGCTCGCAGAAAGAGCTCTCAGGGAGCGGGCGGCCGAACGCTCAGCAGTCGTAATGGAGATGCTGGCGGCAAGAAGGCCAACAAGCGGTCGCGGCAATCGGACTCAGACTCAACAGGAGACGTCAATACAGAGGTTGCAGAAGCCAGTCGGAATTGAGGCTCGCGCGCGGGAAGGCGAAGGCGAAAGGCGAGGTCAGTTATTTCAGATGGACAGGAACGATCCCCGACAGCAGGCCGGCATAGCCCGAGGTGAGCAGATGACAAGGGCTGTTGATTACAGCCGAACAATGAGGGACCAGCCGGACAAGAGCATCACTCGGCAGATCGCGGTTATGCGTGAGGAGAGTAGACAGGCCCTACTCATAATCGACGAATACAGAGAGCGGACTGGACGGGACCCGGCGCCAATCCTGACCGCCGAGCAAAGGGAGAATCTCAGATCTAACCAGGACGTTCTGGACCAACAAGCCAGAAAGGAACTTCACCAAGGATTAGACAGGGCAGTCATACACCTGGAAAGCGGCACGGATACGCCCCTCGACTACGCGATGCCCGTCCAAATCCAAGAGCATGCTAGAAGTCATCAGCAAGAACAAGATCGAGATCGTGGGGATTCATTCAGAGGAAGATAGAGCCTGTGGATTCACTGCAATTCCGTACGAGACCGCATTAACCACCGGCGCGATTCTACGCTCCACGACCTGAAAGTCAAGGGCTTCGTAAAGCGGCAGACCGCCCCTTGACTTTCAGGTCCGTTCCGCGCCGAATCTGGCCGCCATGGTGGTTAATGCTGGATTGCGTAATGCTCCTTGTGCTTCCGTTGCCCTGATTCCCCGAGCGCGAGGCACAGCACAATACCCCCCCCGCCATGCTCCAGTGTCGTGGTGAACCCGTAATCAGCCAGGGGGCCGTTGAAAAAGGAAGAAGATAGGGTGCCGATTTGGCACCCTAGAAGTGCGGATTTGGCACCCAGGGGAGCCAAAATGGCTCCGGCCCATCTCTTGCCATGCCTGATTTTCCAGAGTCTAATCTGACGATATTGGATGTGCTGAGGAGGAGTGCAGCAGGCTGATAAAGCAGAGGGCAACACTTTATAGAAGAGTCCGGATGAAACCCGTTCCAAGAAGAGATTATGGGCTGGTGAACCACTTGCATCTGTGCAAGGAACTTGCCGCCACTTTTGAGGGTTGAAATGACCGAAGTTGAGCAAGCGGAAAACGACCGCCTTAAGGTTGAGAACACCTACCTATTCTCTCGGCTGGTGGAGATGGAGACTAAGTTGAATTCCAGTCTTGACCGGTTAGGTAGCGCCGTCGAGCGATTGAGCAAGCTTGTTGTGCCGGCACAACTCCCCCGACTGCTCACTCCAGAGCAAGCGGCGGACGTTCTCGGCGTGACGCCAGAGGCAGTTTACAAATGGATCAGTGAGCGCAAGATTCCATTCCGAAGGGCAGGGAGAAAACCGCGATTTGCGCTAGACGAGTTGATGGCCTGGACCGTGCCGACTACCGATGACAAGCGATCAGGTGACAAACGCAACGCCGATGTGTTAGCGTTGCGCCGGTCCTGACCGGTGGCTGCGAACTACTCGGAGGGACCGAATGGCCGTACACAAGTACGAAAAAAATAAGCGGAGGAAAAGCTATTTTTATGACTTTTCGATCCGCGGAATTCGTTACCGCGATACTATACCAGCTGAGCGGGCGGGGACCAAGCAAATGAGGCTCGATTACGAATCGGAGATCCGGCAGTCAGTCTTGAGTGGAAGCTACAAGAGGCCAGGGGCGACGAGCATGATTCAGTACGCAAGGGATGTCTACTTGCCGTGGGCTCAAGAAAACAAACGCTCTTGGATCAATGACCGGCTTCACATCAAGGCCCTGGAAGGATTCTTCGGTGATAAGACCTTCGATCAGATAACCCGTATGCTGGTTAGGAAGTTCATCAAGGAGAGAAGGGAAACGGACACCGTGCATGAGACTCCGCGCTCGGTAGCCACTGTCAACCGGGAGCTGGCTTGTCTTCGGGCGATCTTCTCACACGCAATCGAGGATGGGCTCGCTAGTTCAAATCCATGTCTTAAACACAAGAAAGACAAAGGGCCATCGATTCCAGAGAACAACGAGCGGACCCGTTACCTGACCCTGGATGAGCAACAGCGATTACTGAATCAGTGTGTCGGTGCCCGGGCTCACTTGAGGCCGATTATCATTCTTGCGATTCAGACCGGGATGAGACGAGGTGAGATTCTATCACTCAGGTGGCCTCAGGTTGATTTGAGTCGAAGCCTGGTCTACTTGCCCGTCACTAAGTCGGGCAGGCCTCAAACGGTGTTCTTGAACGACGTTGCGCGGGGGATTCTTGCCGAACTCTGGGCTAAGGCTTGTAATCGCCATGGCTGCGTCTTTGTCGGTGGCCGGAAGCGGAAACCGGATGCCCCTGAATCTCTCTCGACAGTCAAGAAAGCATTCGCGGGAGCGTGCAAGGATGCCGGAATTGCCAATCTTCACTTTCACGACCTGCGCCATACTTGTGGCGTCAGGTTGGTTGAGACTGGCGCTCACCCGCGAATCATTCAGTCAGTCCTGAGACATTCGAGCCTCAAGATGACTGAGCGTTACACTAACCCTCTCGAGGCCAGCAAGCGCGCTGCCCTTGAAAGACTCTCGGAATTCGGAATGGAATGCCAAGAAAATGCCAAGAAAGGAGTAGCAAGGTAGGAGCGATGGCCTGTAAGTGGTTGAAATTATGGAGCCGGCGAAGGGACTTGAACCCCCGACCCTCTGATTACAAATCA
>Ga0066903_100000357_pt1 | contig 27687 bp, 22 predicted proteins | sample PanSoiMetaGPlot1_FD_67491 | JGI IMG/M metagenome (GOLD analysis project Ga0066903, IMG submission 67491) | Tropical forest soil microbial communities from Panama analyzed to predict greenhouse gas emissions - Panama Soil - Plot 1 (version 2) | ecosystem: Environmental > Terrestrial > Soil >... | reverse complement strand
GCGAAATGGACGGTGAGTGTCGCGATCACCGGCGGGCAATCGACCATCTGCAGTTGAATCGTCGACGACCTGCGCGTACTCCTGCGTGCTGATGACCTGCCACGGCTCCGACCGGCCCTGTGTAAGGCCTACGACCACACCTCTACGAAGCGGCCGAATCGGATCAGGCGGCGTTGAAGGCGCGCAATAGGCCTCGACGTATCGCTCGTACGCAAGTTGGCTGCGAAACGCCTTCACCAGCCACAGCGTCGCGCAGGTCCCGCGCACCCGCTCCTTAATCACCGCCAGATCGGTGCCGGTCAGCCGCGCGAGCAAATCGGGTTCACCGATGGTGACCACGCCCAGACCCGAGGGCTGGGCTGCAATCGCCAGCGCAACGACAAGCGAGACTACCAGCAACGTCATGGACATTGGACGTAACATTAGCTCCACAGCACTTTGAACGCGTGCGTCCACTTGTTCTCGCGGAAGCCTGGGATGCACCAGAGCTGCGCGAGCGGCTCGATCGCGCGAGCGGCGGTGGCGGTGCCGAGGTCGAGGCCCTCCCAGCCGAATTGATCGAGAATCTTTGCGACGGTCGCCTTCGCGCCGGCGTCGTTGCCGCAATAGAACATCGTCGGCTTCCCCGACGCGAACTGCGGATTCACCATGCGTGGGGCGCCGACGCTGCTGAAGGCCTTGACGAAGCGGATCGACGGGAACGTCTTCTGCAGCGTCTCCATCAGCGAGCTGTTCGGGCCGGTGAAGAACTGAATGACGCCGTCCACCGGAGGCGCGTCGGCGATGGGGTTGGTCGTGTCGATGACGATCTTGCCGTGCAGGTTCGCCTCGCCCGCCGCCTTGATCGCGTCGCCGGCAATCGGGCCCTTCACCGAGAGCACGACGACGTCCGCCCACTTCGCGACGTCCTCGAACGTGCCGGCCGCGATGCCGGACTTCGACGAGAACTCGCTGAGCTTCGCCGGCGTGCGGCTCCCGATCCGCACGTCGTAGCCGTGTTTCCTGAATCCCTGCGCCAGAGTCTGCCCCACGACCGCTGAGCCGATCACGCCGACCTTTGCCATAGCCTGCCTCCGCTTGACTGAGACGCCTCAGCGTAGACCGTGGTCTCCAGCGGGGATCCGGGATTCGGGAGCCGGAAGCCGGCAGCTGCGCCGTTCCGCCTGAAGGCGGAAGCTACACGTCGCGGCGCAGCGCCTCAGCCGGCGCGACGCGCGCGGCACGGGCGGCCGGCAGATACGACGCGAGGAGCGCCGTGCAGCCGAGCCCGGCCGCCACCGCGACGTAGGTCAGCGGGTCGAGCGGACGGACGCCGTACAGCAGAGTGGACATGACGCGCGTGGCGAACCCGGCCGCGACGAGGCCGATGAGGATGCCGGCGCCGGCGAGCAGCAGCCCCTGGCGCAGGAACAAGCCGGTGACGTCGCGCGCCACGGCGCCGAGCGCGATCCGGATGCCGATCTCCTTCGTCCGCTGCGACGCGAGGTAGGCGATCACGCCGTAGATCCCGACCACGCCGAGCAGCAGCGCGACGCCGCCGGCGATGCCGAGCATCACGAGCGCGAACGACGTCTGCGCCATCGACGCCGACATGATGTCGGTCAGCGAGCGAACGTTGGCGACCGGCAGGCTCGCGTTGACGGACCACACCGCCTGCTGGATCTCCTTCACGAGCGTCGTCGACTTCGGCCGCTCGGTGCGGATTACGTACGCGAGCGTCCGCTGCGCGCGCAGGTCGGGAGACCAGAGCTTCTCGACGAGCACCGGCCAGTACACCGTCGTCGGCGCGGGTTGCGCGAGACCCTGGTCGCGCTCGTCGCCGACGACGCCGACGATCGTGCGCCACGGATTGTCGGGCGAGTTGCGGATGCGGCGGCCGATCGCCTTCGCCGGGTCGCCCCAGTACTCGCGCGCGAGGTTTTCGCTGACCACGACGTTGTTCAGCTTGTTGTACGAGTCGTTCCAGGTGAGCGCGCGGCCCGCGACGACGCGGTTGCCCATGACGGAGAAGTAGCTGCCGTCCGTCCACTTGTAGCGGCGGATCGGCGGGATCTTTCCGGTCGGCCCGGGAAAGTCCTCGACGAAGATCGGATCGAACGATCCGAGACCGTCCATCGCCACGGACGAGGTCAGGCCGACGGCCGTCACGCCGGGCATCTGTTCGAGCCTGTGCACGATCGCTTCGTGCATGCGCGCCGTCTGCACCTGATCGGCGATCAGCGACTCGGGAATCGACACCCGCATCGTCACGACCTGCGACGGATTCACGAAGCCGGGATCCACGTGGCGCATCGCCTGGAAGGTGCGGATCATCAGACCGGACGCCACGAGCAGCACGACGGCGAGCGCCACTTCGAGCACGACGAGCCCGTTGCGCGCGCGATGCCGCTGGCGGCTCGCGGTGCCGAGACGGCCGCCCTGATTGAGGACCGACGCCAGGCGCGGCGTCGCGTACTTCAGCACGGGAATCGCGCCGAACAGCAGCCCCGCCAGCAGCGAGACACCCAGCGTGAAGGCGACGACCATCGCGTCGATGCCGATGTCCTCGACGCGAGGAAGCCCCCCCGGCGCCAGCGCGACGAGCGCGCGGACGCCGACGTACGCGAGCGCGAGTCCGGCGGCGCCGCCGGCGATCCCGAGGAAGAGGCTCTCCGACAGCAGCTCCCACGCGATGCGGCGCGATCCCGCGCCGAGCGCCGCGTGAATCGCGAGCTCCTGCTGCCGTCCTTCCGCCCGGACGAGGAACAGGTTCGCCACGTTCGCGCACGCGATGAGGAGCACCATGCCGACCGTGCCGAAGACGATCCACAGCACGCGGCCGACGTCGCCGATGACGTCCTGCGACAGCGCGTGGACGTCCGCCGAGATGCGTGCGTCGTTGAACATCTGCTGCGTGAAGCCCGGCGGCATCGGGAAGCGCTGCATGACCATGGGGACCATGCGATTCACGTCGGCGTTCGCCTGCGCGATCGTGACGCCCGGCTTCAGCCGCGCGATCCCCTGATAGTTGAACTGCCCGACGAACAGCTCCGCCGGATTCAACCGAACCGGGAGGAGGAGCTCGGGATCGGCGTTCGAGAACCTGAAGCCGGCAGGCAGCACGCCGATGACCTCGTAGGGTTTCCCGTCGATGGTGAGGAGCCGGCCAATGGCAGAGGGATCGCTGCCGAACTTGCGCACCCAGAACGCGTGCGAGAGCATGACCCGGTCGGGAGCTTTCGGCTTGTCGTCGTCGGCCGTGAATCGGCGGCCGAGCGCCGGCTGGATCCGGAGGATCGGGAGCAGGCCGTCGCTGACCTCGAGCATCGAGACACGCTCGGGCTCGCCGGTCCCCGTCACGGCGACCGCTCCGTTGTCCCAGATGGCCGTGTCCTCGAAGCTGTGATTCGCGTCGCGATAGGTCAGGTAGAGCGACGGTGACTGGTTGAGCACGGGAATGCCGATGCCGGGCGCCGTATGCCAGACCCCGACCAGCCGCTCGGGCTCGGAAAATGGCAGCGGCTTCAGCAGTACGCCGCGAATGACGCTGAAGATCGCGGTGTTGGCGCCGATGCCCAGCGCGAGCGTGGCCACCGCCATCGACGTGAAGAGCGGCGCCCGGACGAGCCGGCGCGACACGAGGCGAAGCCTGGCAGGGATCTTCATGGTCAGGGATAATGACGGAAGTGGTTCTCGACAGGTTCAACCGCCCCCTCCGCAGCCTCCGCATTTCGGTCACCGACCGGTGCAACCTCCGCTGCCAGTACTGCATGCCGGAGCCCGACTACGCCTGGCTGCCGCGCGAAAGCCTGCTGGATTTCGAGGAGATCGCGACGCTGACCGACGCGTTCACGTCGCTCGGCGCGGACCGCGTGCGCCTCACAGGCGGCGAACCGCTCCTTCGCCGCGATCTGCCCGAGCTCATCGCCCTGCTCGCCGCAAGGCCTGCGATCCGCGACCTCGCGTTGACGACCAACGGCGTACTCCTCGCGAAGCAGGCGCAGGCGCTGCGCGCCGCCGGCCTGCACCGCGTGACGATCAGTCTCGACACGCTTCAGCGCGATCGATTCCACGCGATCGCCAGATTCGACGAGCTGCCCGCCGTTCTCGCGGGCATCGACGCGGCGGCGGCGAGCTTCGAGACGCTCAAGATCGACACCGTCGTGATGCGCGGCCGCAATGACGACGAACTGGCGGCGCTCGTCGAGTTCGGCCGGAGCCGCCACGCGGAAGTCCGCTTCATCGAGTACATGGACGTCGGCGGCGCCACGGGCTGGTCGCTCGAGGCGGTGGTCTCGCGCCGCGAGATCCTGGAGCGGCTGACCGAACGCTTCGGCCCGATCGCGCCGGTGCCGGGCCGCGAGTCCGCTCCCGCGGAACGCTTCCGCCTGGAAGACGGCACGACCTTCGGGATCATCGGCTCGACGACGGAGCCGTTCTGCGCCGCGTGCGATCGGAGCCGCCTGACCGCCGACGGCCTGTGGCTGCTCTGCTTGTACGCGCGCGGCGGTCTCGATCTCCGCCGTCCGCTGCGCGAAGGTGCGACGCGCGACGAGATCGTGCATCTCGTCGCGACGGTATGGGCGATGCGCGCGGATCGCGGCGCCGAAGAACGTCTCGCCTCTCCCGCGCGCGACGTGCTGATCCCCGTCGCCGCGCTGAAGCGCGACGCGCACCTCGAGATGCACACGCGCGGCGGGTGACCCGCCGGAAAGAAAACGCTTGCGCGCCGATGTTACTTTGTAATACCAAGTACAACGGCTGCGACATGACGATCTTCGAACCGCTCTTCCTGCTGCTCGCGCTCGCGACGCTGGCCACGCTCGTGACCGCCGCCGGTCTGGCCGCCGCCGGCCGGTGGGCGCGCGCCGCCCGCATCCTCAGGCGGCTGGGCCTGGCCGCCGCTCTCTACTTCGCCATGGTCATCCTGGTGTCGCTCGTTCGCCCGCCGCCACAGTACCGCGTCGCCGAGGAGCGGTGCTTCGACGACTGGTGCCTGACGGTTGTAGCCGCGCGACGAACACCGGCGCCGCGGCCAGGCTACGACGTGACGCTCCGCCTGACGAGCCACGCGCGGCAGCGGCCGATGGGCGAACGCGGCACGGTCGTGTACCTGATCGATGCCGAACGACGCCGCTACGAGCCGGTCGAGGACCGCTTTCAGCCACCGTTCGATACGATCCTCGAGCCGGGCCAGTCGGTCACGACGGCGCGCCGCTTCGATGTGCCCGCCGCGGCCCGGGACGTTGGCCTCGTGTACGCGCACGAAGGCGGATTCCCGATCGGGTGGTTCATCATCGGCGAAGACGGGTGGTTTCGACGACCGGCGATCGTCCCGCTGGAGTGATGGCCGCTACTCGGTCCGCAGCGCGACGAGCGGATCGACGCGCGTCGCGCGGCGCGCGGGCACGATGCTGGCGACGACCGCCACGACCGTCAGCAGCACCGCGATCGCCGTCATCGTCATCGGATCCCGCGGCGAGACCTGGAACAGCAGGCCCTGCATCACCGATCCCATCGCGAGCGACCCGGCCACGCCGATCGCCACGCCGGCGCCGATGAGCACGCCCGCCTGTCCGACCACCATCCGCAGCACGTCGCGCCGCGTCGCCCCGAGCGCCATCCGGACGCCGATCTCCTGCGTGCGCTGCGTCACCGAGTACGACACGACGCCGTAGATCCCGATGATCGCGAGCACGAGCGCGAGCGCGCCGAGGGCACCGAGCAGGACCACGCTCAATCGGGGTTGCTCGGTGTTCTGCGCGAGATACGCCGTCATCGTCTGGACGCCGTAGACCGGGACGTCGGCGTCGAGGCGCGCGACCTCGCGCCGGATCGCAGCCGCGAGCGCGTCGGACGACAGCGACGTCCGCGCGACGAGCGCCATGCCGGGACGCCGCTGTTCGTAGTAGATCGGCAGCTGACCCGCCGGCGTGTAGAGCTGCACGTACGGCGGTTCGGCGGCGATGCCGTAGTGGCGCACGTGTACGACGACGCCGACGATCTCGCGCCAGGTCGGTGTCGCGTTCGCGAGTCCGTGGCCGCCGCCCTGGAATTCGAAGGAGATCCGCCGGCCGATCGGATCCTCGCCGGGGAACAGTCTCGTCACCAGCGACTCGTCGACGATCACGACCGGCGCCGCGGACCGCGTGTCGGTGTCCGTGAAGTACCGGCCGCGAAGCAGGCGGATGCCCATCGCGCGGAAATAGCCGGGACTGGCCGACTGAAAGAGCGTCGGCGCCTCCGCCTTGTTCGCGACGATCGGGCGTCCCTCCACGATGACGCCGGCTTCGGACCCGCCGCCCTCGAGCGGCAGCGCGCTGTTGATGCCGGCGGCCGCGACGCCCGGGATCGCCGCGACGCGGCGCACGAGCTCGTCGTGGAAGGCCGTCCAGCGCGCGAGGTCCTGGTACTTCGACGGCGGGACGGTCAGCCGCATCGTCACGACGCCTTCGGGATCGAAGCCCGTGTCGACCGCCATGAGCCGCGCGAAACTGCGGATCATGAGTCCGGCCCCGACGAGGAGCATCAGCGCCAGCGCGACTTCGGCGACGACGAGCGCGCCGCGCAGCCGGCGAGCCGCCACGCCCGAGCTCGCGCCGCGCGCCGACTGCTTCATCGACGACAGCAGATCGGGCGACGCCGCGCGGAACGCCGGCACGAGGCCGAAGACCACGCCCGTGAGAATCGACAGAAGCGCCGCAAACGCGATCACGCGCGCGTCAATCCCGATGAGATCGATGCGGGGAACGACGACAGGACCGGAGGCGACGAACGCGCGAATCGTCCACGTTGCGAGCAGCAGGCCGAGCCCGCCTCCGATGGCCGCGAGCAGCAGGCTCTCGGCCAGCAGCTGCTGGACGATGCGGCGGCGATCGGCGCCGAGCGCGGCGCGGACGGCGACGTCGCGCTGCCGGCGCTCGGTGCGCGCGAGCGTGAGGTTCGCGAGGTTCGCGCAGCCGATCAGCAGCACGAACCCGACGGCGCCGAGCAGCAGGTAGAGCGTCGGCCTGATGCCGGATACGATCGCGTCGTAGTACTGCGTCATGCGAACGGCGACGTCCGTGTTCGACTCGGGATGCTCCTGCTCGATCGCGCGGGCCAGCATGTCCATGTCGGCGGCCGCCTGTGCGTACGTCACGCCCGGCCGCAACCTGGCGACGCCGTACAGCCCCGGATGCGCGCCGCGCGATGCGGGAAACGTCGGCGCGATTGGGCCGATCGGCATCCACACGTCGGCGAGCCGCGAGGGAAACCGCATGCGCGCGGGCATGACGCCGACGACGACGTACGCGTCGTTGCTGAGCACGATCGATCGGCCGAGCACGCCCGGATCCGCATCGAATCGCCGCCGCCAGAGCCGCTCGCTGAGGATCGCGACGCGCGGCGCGCCTGGCGCGTCGTCGGCATCCGCGAACGCGCGGCCGAGCAGCGGCTGGATCCCGGTGGCGCCGAAGACGCCAGACGAGGCGACGGCCCCGACGAGACGCTCGGCCGGCTGGTCGCCGCCCGTGAGGCTCACCGTCGCGTTCCGGTAGACGCCGAGCTGCTCGAACGACCGGTTGCGGGCCTGCCAGTCCTGAAACGTCGGCCACGCGATCGACATCTGATCCCCCTGCCGCGTGGCTTCGCTCAGCGTGACGATGCGATCCATGCCGGGGTAGTACGGGCGCAGCATCACCGCGTCGACGACGCTGAAGATCGCGGCGTTGGCGCCGATGGCGAGCGCGAGCGTCGCGATCACGACGGCGCTGTACGCGGGCGCCAGCCGCGCCGCGCGGACGGCGTACCGGAGGTCCTGCCAGATCGTGGGCATGAGCGTCTGCCTCTCCTGTCCGAGCACGGGTGGGTCGAAGGGGACGCGGCGCTCGACGCGCGCGAGCGCGCGCGCCAGCCGCGCGGCTTCGCCGGGATCGAGCGCGGTCCGTCCGGCGTCCTCGAGGTGCTGCGCCACTTCCGCCGCGATCCCGGCGCGGCGCACCGGCGCCACGCCCAGCCGGGCCAGATGCGCGTCGAGGTCGGCGCGCCATCCTGCGCTCGCGCGATCAGGCATGCTCGAGCCCGGCCACGCGGTTGATGGCGGCGACGAAGTTCTTCCAGCCGCTCCGCTGCGCGGCGAGCACTTTGCGCCCGCCGGCCGTCAGGCGGTAGTAGCGGCGGCGGCGCTGGCCGGCCTTCTCGATCCACTGGCCGCGGATCCAGCCGCGCCGCTCGAGCCGGTACAGGAGCGGGTAGAGCGACGGAATGTTGAAGCGGAGCGCGCCGCCGGAACGCGCCTCGATCAGCTTGCCGATCTCGTAGCCGTGGCGCGCGCGCGCCTCGACGAGCGAGAGCACGAGCAGCTCGGCGCTGCCCTTCTTCAGCTCGCGGTCCGCGGTGCCGTAGACGTGTCTCGATCTCATATATCGCTAGTCAATATATCCCGTCGCGATATCACGAGGCTTGGACGGGCGCGGCGGCCGGAAGGTTGCCGGGGTATGCTGGAGGGCCCATCGTGACCACACCGGCTCCCTACACCGCCCGGCGGCCGTTCGCGGCCGCGCGGACCGGCGGCTACCGCCTCACGCCGCCCGACGCGCCCAAGGACACGTGGCACCAGGTCGTGTCCCTGGCGGGTTCCGGCATCACCTACAAGCCGGGCGATTCGCTTGGCGTCTGGGCCGCCAACGCCGAACCGCTCGTCGACGCGATCCTCGCGCGCCTCGGCGCAACCGGGACCGAGACCGTCGAGACCGCGCAGGGCGCGCGGCCGTTCCGCGACGCGCTCGCGCGCAGCTACGACCTCGAGATCGTCTCGCGACGGCTCCTCGAGGCGTGTCTCGCGCAGGGCGCGGACGCGTTCGGTCCGCTGCTCGACAAGGGCGGCGAGGACTCGCTCAAGCGCTATCTGCGCGGCTGGGACGACGTGCACGACGTGCTGGACGTGTTGAACGACGCGCCCGGCGCACGGTTCGATCCGGCGGCGTTCGCCGGCCTGCTGCGCCCGCTGCAGCCGCGCCTCTACTCCATCGCGTCGAGCCAGCGCGCGCACCCCGACGAGGCGCACCTGCTCGTGCTCACGCTGCGCTATGCCTCGCGGGGCCGCGAGCATCTCGGCGTCGCGTCCACGTTCGTCAACGAGCGCTGGCCGCTCGGCGGCACGGCGCCGGTCTATCCGCAGGACGCGCAGCGGCACTTCGGCATGCCGGCCGATCCCGCGACGCCGATGATCATGATCGGCCCGGGCACCGGCCTCGCGCCGTTCCGCGGGTTCATGGAAGAGCGCGACGCGACCGGCGCGGCGGGCCGCAACTGGCTCTTCTTCGGCGACCAGTCGCGGTCGTGGGGCTACTACTACGAGCCCGAGCTGACGGCATGGGAACGGCGGGGGCTGCTGCGGATCGATCTCGCGTTCTCACGCGACCAGCCGCACAAGATCTACGTCCAACACCGCATGCGGGAACGGGCGCGCGAGCTCTACGGGTGGCTGGAAGACGGGGCCGACGTGTTCATCTGCGGCGACAAGGCGCGGATGGCCGCCGACGTTCAGAAGGAACTGCAGAATATCGTCGAGCTCGAGGGCGGCCGGACCCCGGATCAGGCGGCCGAATATATTTCAGCGATGAGGCGTCAAAAACGCCTCAAACTGGACGTCTATTAGGGAAACGCCTACCCGTATTGACCCTTTGTGATCCACTCTGTCATCCCGCTTGAAAAGTGGGATACAGTTTTGTCCAGGAACCAGGAGCCATGCGGACCCGCCCGAATCATCTCCCCCGAGCTGAGCGGTATACCATCCCGATTGCCATCCTGTATCGCAGCCCGGGCGAGGTGGCCTGGCAACCCGGCCTGACCGAAAACATCTCGCGCTCCGGGGTCCTGTTTCGTGCGGAGCGGCGCCTCGAGCCGAACACGCCGCTCGAGATGATGCTGGATCTGCCGACGATCGTCGCGCCCGCCTCGGGGAACGGGAACGGACTCCGCCGCGGACGCGTCGTCCGCGCGGTCGCCCCCTCGGTGCTCGAGGATCGCCCGGTGGTCGCCGCCGCGTTCGTCGACTTCCAGCACACGCCGCCGATCGATCCGCGCCGCATCTGATGGCCGTCCGCTGGGGTATCGTCGGGTGCGGCGACGTCACCGAAGTCAAGAGCGGTCCGGGATTCCAGCAGGCGAACGGATCGGCGCTCGTCGCGGTGATGCGGCGCGATCGCGCGAAAGCCGAGGACTACGCGCTGCGCCACGGCGTGGCGCGCGCCTACGATCGCGCCGACGCGCTCGTCGGCGATCCCGAGGTCGACGCGGTGTATGTCGCGACGCCGCCGTCGACGCACCTCGACATCGCCCTGCTCGCGGCGAAGGCCGGCAAGCCGTGCCTGGTCGAAAAACCGATGGCGATGTCGCACGCCGAGTGCGTGACGATGATCGACGCGTTCCGCTCGCACGGTGTACCGCTCTGGGTCGCCTACTACCGGCGCGCGCTGCCCCGGTTCCTCGACGTCCGCGCCCGGCTGCGGGCGGGCGCGATCGGCGCGTTGACGTCCGTGCACGTGCAGGTCACCGAGCCGCTCGCGTCCGGTGAGACGCTCGCAAACTGGCGGTTCGATCCCGCGGTCGCGGGCGCGGGCCTCTTCCTGGATCTCGCGTCACACTGCATCGACCTGCTCGACTTCTTCGCGGGCCCGATCGCCGACGCCCGCGGGTGCGCGATCAACACGGGCGGCGCGTATCCGGCCGAAGACGTCACCGCCGCCTCGTTCGTCTTTTCCAGCGGCGTCGTGGGCACCGGCATCTGGAACTTCAACGCGAGCGAGAAGACCGACGTCATCACGCTGACGGGCACGCGCGGGACGATCCTGACACCGGTGTTCACCGACGGCGACGTCGTCATCGTGACGGGCGGGCTGCGCAACGTGCTGCCGGTCCGCAATCCGCCGCACGTGCACCAGCCGCTCATCCAGACGATCGTCGACGAGCTCGGCGGCCGCGGCCGCTGTGAATCCACCGGCGTGTCGGGCGCGCGCGCGACGTGGGTGATGGATCGCTGTCTCGAGCGCTACCGCACCGTCCACGGCTCCATGAACTCGACGCGCGTCCCGTCGGGATCGTAGACGTTCAACTGCCAGCGGCGGTTGACGCCGATCTGCGGCACCGCGCGGTGGTTCGGATCGCCGTCGGCGGTGCGCGCGCGGACCGCTTCGAGCGCGGCCTGGATGTCGGGCACGAGCATCGCGATGTGATGCGCGCTGCCGAGCTGACGCCGATCGGGCGCCGCGGTCATCAGCATGTATTCGAGGTAGTCGGTGCCGTCGGGCACGCGCATGTTGATCCAGTTGACGACGCCCTCGGGGCGCCCGCCGCGCCAGATCTCGCTGAAGCCCAGCGCATCCTTGTAGAAGCGGTCCGCGGCGTCGGCGTCGCGGATGGTCAGTCCGGCGTGGAGAATCCGGCGCGACAGGCGTCGATCCGGCGTCCCGGCGATCATCGGGCCCGCCGTCAGCTGAATGAGCCGCACGCGATGGCCGTCGGGATCGGCCGTCTCGATCGCCTGCCCCTCCCCTTCGCCCGCGTCGTCGACATCGCGCGCGTCGATCGCCTTCGACGCCAGATGCCGCCGCATGGCCGCGACGTCCGGCGTCTCGAACGCGACGTCGACGAACCGATCGTCGCGATCCGGCGGGAGTCCGGCCCTGACGATCACGCGCTGGCGATCGTTCACGCGGAAGATGGCGACCGATCCCGAGGCCTGCGGCACGTCCGGCAACCCGAGCACGTCGTGGTAGAACCGCCTGGCCTTCGGCAGATCGCTCGTCATCACGCGCACGTGCGCGACGCCGAAGACGGGCGGCCTGGCGGGCGACGGCTGCACCTGCAGCGTCGCGAACGCGACGAGAACGGCAGTCCGAAGCGTGGATGGCACGTGTCATCGTAAACGCAATCGTGTAAGGTCGGATAGCGAGTTCAGATGCCGGTGGCCGCACCGGTTGCGACCCGTTATCGTCACCTCATGGGCGAACAGGCGTACGTTCTCGGCACGCACGACGACGAAATCGCCAGGCTCGGACTGCAGCATCGGGCCTGGTGGCCCTTCGTCGCCGACGCGTGGCGGCGCGCGGGTATTGCGCCCGCGCACACCGTGCTGGACGTCGGCTGCGGGCCCGGCTACGCGTCGCGTGATCTGGCGCGCGCCGTCGGCCCATCGGGACACGTGATCGCGATCGATCGATCGCGGCGCTTTCTCGATTACCTTGCGGCGGCGGCCGCCGCGGACGGTCTTCCGAACATCCGGACGGTCGAGCGCGACCTGAACGACGGCGCGCTGCCCGACGTCGCCGCCGACGCCGCGTGGTGCCGGTGGGTCCTGTCGTTCGTGCGCGATCCACGCGCGCTGCTTGCGCGCATCGTCGGCGCACTGCGGCCGAACGGCGCGATCGTCATTCACGAGTACTACGACTACGCGTCGTGGCGCCTGCTGCCGCCGCGCGCCGAGCTCGAGGAGTTCGTCGCCGAAGTGATGCGCGCGTGGCGCGAGGAGGGCGGCGAGCCAGACCTGGGCCGCGTGCTGCCCTCATGGCTCGCGGAGATGGACGTCGACCTGGTCGGCGTGCGCCCGATCGTCCATCTTGCGGCCCCGGGCACCCCGATGTGGGAGTGGCCGACGGCGTTCGTCAACGTCGGCAGCGAGCGTCTCGTCGCGCTCGGCCGCATGACGTCGACACGCGCGAGCGACATCCGCCGGGCGATGCACGACGCGGCGAACGCGCCGGCGGCGCGCCTGAGCACACCGGCCGTCATCGAAATCATCGCGCGGAAGCGATAGGCAGTACGATCTCGAAGCGTGCGCCCCGTGGAACGCGATTCGACGCGGTGACGCGGCCGCCGTAGCTCTCGACGATCTGCCGCGCGATCGCGAGGCCGAGGCCGACGTGTTCGCGGGCCGGGTCGCCCGGCCGGTACGAGAAGAACCGATCGAAGATGCGATCGAGATGTCCGTCGGGCATGCCGGGCCCCTCGTCCTCGACGGCCATCCGGGCCTGACGATCGACCACGTCGAGCGCGATGGTGACACGGCCGCCGGCCGGCGAGAACCCGATCGCGTTCGAGAGCACGTTGTCGACGACCTGTCCGAGACGTTCACGTGACGCCATGACGGTCGCCGATGTCGTGGCGGTGACGTCGACGCGCACATCGCGGCTCGACGCGACGTTGGCGGCGTCGGCAAACTCCCGCACGAGCGCCGAAAGGTCGACCGGCGCGATCACGTCGGATTCGATCTGTCCCTCGACGCGGGCGACGTCGCGGAGCCCGGAGACGAGCCGCTCGAGGCGGGCGACGTCGCGCACCATCAAGGCGTGGAACCGCCGGCGCTCCTCCGGCGCCTCGGAGTCGGCCATCATGTCGGCCGCGGTGCGAATCGACGCCAGCGGGTTCTTCAGCTCGTGCGACACGTCGGCGCTGAACGACTGCAACAGCTGGATGTGATCGTTGGTGCGCCGCGACAGCTCGCCGAGCGCGCGCGCGAGGTCGCCGATTTCGTCGCGGCGGCCCGCGCCCGCAAACACGGCGGGCAGCGCGCCCCGCCGGTCGGCCACCGCGGACGCCTGGCGGCGAAGGCGCACGAGCGGGCGGACGAGGGTCGTCGCGGCCAACGCGGTCAGGAACGCCGCCGCGAGGATCGAGGCGACGACGATCTCGAACGTCCGCAGCCGGATCGCGTACAGCGTCGACAGCAGCCGGAACGTGGACTGCGAGGCGACGACGGCGCCGGTGATCGTTCCCTGCCGGCGGATCGGCACCGCGCTGAACATCGTCACCGACCGCTGCCCCGGCGTCACGCGCGTCGACGCGCCGTAGCGCCCCGCGAGCGCCGCCTGCACTTCGGCAGGGATCGTCGACGACTCGCCGGTCGATCGCGACACCGGCGCGCGGAGCCAATCCGGAAGCGCCAGCACCCAGTCGCGCGCGGCAATCAGCCAGAGGCCGACGCGGTAGAGCCGCCGGCTGCGCACGCTGCGGTCGTCGCCTCCCGGATACTTCGCGCGGTCGTCGAGCGACGTGCCGGCCATCTGGCGTGCCGAGTCGGCGAGGACGGCGCCGGCCGTGTCGTACACCCGGAAGCGCGCGTCGCTGCGGTGTTCGAGGCGCTCGAACATCTGCGACACGTCCTCGCCATCGAGTGTGTCGCGATCGCCGAGCGCCGCCGCGAGCACGCGCGCCTGCTGCACGAGCCCCGCTTCCTGCGCCTGCCGCAGCCGGCTCTCGTAGACGCCGAGGTACATGATGCCGCCGACCGGAACGAAGACGACGAGCAGGTTGAACGCGAGCAGGCGAAGACCGATGCGCGACAACCGGCTCATGCGCCCAGCGTGTACCGGTAGCCGGCGCCGTACACGCTCTCGATCGCGGCAAAGGCGGGATCCGCGTCCACGAACTTGCGCCGGATCCGCTTGACGTGGCTGTCGATCGTGCGATCGCTCACGTGCGTGCGATCGGGATATGCGCTGTCCATCAGCTGATCACGCGTCAGCACCGCGCCGGGGCGCCGCACGAGCGCCTGCAGCAGCAGGAACTCCGTCACGGTGAGCGGGATGCCCTCGTGCTTCCACGTGGCGGCGAGCCGGACCGGATCGAGCCGCAGATCGCCGACCGTCTGCACCGGTTCGGCGTCGTCGGCGCCCGCGATCTGCGCGGCGCGCCGCAGCAGGATCTTCACGCGCGCCATCAGCTCGCGCATCGAAAACGGCTTGCACAAATAGTCGTCGGCGCCGATTTCGAGGCCGAGCACGCGGTCGAACTCCTCTTCCCGCGACGTCACGAAGATGATCGGCAGGCGATCGGATCGCGCGCGGAGGCGGCGGCACAGCTCGAGGCCGTCCATCCGCGGCAGGCCGATGTCCAGGATCGCCAGGTCGGGAATGCCCGCCTGCATCGCCTCCCACGCCGCCTGCCCGTCGTCGAAGCCGAGGGGATCGTGGCTGTCGCGGCGGAGCGCCGTGCAGATGCCTTCGCGGATGGTCTCTTCGTCCTCGACGACAACGATGCGCCTGGCGCGGTCGGTCACGCCCATCACTCTAGCAAGAGCGCCCCCTGGATCGGCGCCTTTGTTCGGCCACAATTCGCCTGCGTTCCGCCTTCGCCGCGCCCTGCCCCGCTGGTGTAGTGACCGCAGGAGGATCTTTCATGCGGAACTCGGCAACGGCTCGCCTCTTCGTCATGGCGGTTCTGGGAGTCCTGCTGCTCGTGCCACTGTCATGGGTGCAGAGCATCGTGTCGGAGCGGGCGACGCGGCGCAACGATGCGATCGCGGAAGTGAGCGCGACCTGGGGCGGCCCGCAGACGATCGTCGGACCCATCCTGACGGTTCCCTACAGCGTGACGTGGGTCGACAACCTTGGACGCCAGCAGCGGACCACGGGCCGCGCCTGTTTCCTGCCGCGCAGCGTCCAGATCGACGGACAGGTCACGACCGACCTGCGCCGGCGCGGCATCTTCGAGGTGCCGGTGTATCGCACCACGCTGAGGATCACGGGCACGTTCACGCGTCCCGATCTCGACTGGGTGCGGCCCGTGCCCGAGCACGTCGACTGGGATCGAGCCACCGTGCAGATCGGTCTCAGCGATCCGCGGGGCGCCGCGCGGCGCGCCACGCTGCGGTGGCGCGGAGCTGACGTGCCGTTCACCGGCGGCGCCGAGGACATCGGCCTGATCCGTTCCGGATTCCATGCGCCGACGCCGTCGCTCGACGCCGTGGCGGTGAGCACGGAGATTCCGTTCGCGCTGACGCTCGACGTCAACGGCACGCGCGACCTGCGGTTCATGCCGGCCGCGGGCGAGACGGCCGTCACGCTCGCGTCGGCGTGGCCGCACCCGAGTTTCTCCGGCACGGCGCTGCCGGAGACACACGCCGTCGCCGGCGACGGCTTCACGGCGCAGTGGCGCGTGCAGGACTTCGGACGGCCGTATGCGGCGCAGTGGACGACGACCGACACCAGCCGCGATCTCCTCGCCTCGCAAGGCAACGACTCGGCGTTCGGCGTCAGCCTCATTCAACCGGTCGACATCTATCAGCAGGCCGAGCGCGCCGTGAAGTACGCCGTGCTCTTCGTGTCGCTGACGTTCCTCGTGTTCTTTCTCTGGGAGACCTTCAACGCGAAGCTGCTGCACCCGATGCAGTACGCGTTCGTCGGCTTCGCCCTCTGCATCTTCTATCTGCTGCTCCTCTCGATCTCGGAACACATGGGATTCGATCGCGCCTATCTCATCGCGTCCGGCGTCACGACGCTGCTGATTGCGGGATACGCGCGAGCCGTCCTGCAGGGAGTCGCCGGAGGCGCGTCGGTGATGGCGGCGTCCGCGACGCTCTACGGATTCCTCTACCTGCTGCTGCGGCTCGAGGACTATGCGCTCCTGGCCGGATCGGTGGGGCTGTTCCTCATCCTGGCGTTCGTGATGTTCGTGACGCGCCGGATGAATTGGTACGAGATGAAGCTCGGCGAGCAGGCGTAGCGCCGTTTGCTCTATCATCCGGCGCATGCGTTTCATGCTGCCGGCCGTCGCTGCTCTCTCCATCGGCCTGGCCGCCGCGCCTGCGGCGGACCAGGTCAATCCCTCTGCCTTTGCGGAGCTCCGGTGGCGATCGATCGGCCCGCCGCGCTCGGGCTACATTTCGGCGCCGGCCGGCGTGCCGGGCGATCCCACGACGTATTACGCGGGGATGCCGGAAGGCGGCGTGTGGAAGACGACCAATGGCGGCACGACGTGGAAGCCGATCTTCGACGACGTCCGCGTCGCGTCGGTCGGCGCCGTGGCCGTGGCGCCCTCCGATCCCAACGTCGTCTACGTCGGCACGGGCAACCTCTCGGGCTGGGCGTTCACGATCGGCAAGGGGGTCTACAAGTCCACGGATGCCGGGCGGACGTGGACCAACGTCGGGCTCCCCGCATCGCAGAACATCGGCGCGATCGTCGTCGATCCTCGAAACGCGAACACCGTGCTCGTCGCCGCGCAGGGACCGCGTCCGGCCGGACCGCCCGGCGCACCGCCGGCGCCCGTGCCGGCCGGCGACGCCGAACGCGGCGTCTATCGCACGACAGACGGCGGACGATCGTGGACGCGGGTGCTGCCCGCAGACGGTTCGGCGGGCGCCAGTGACGTCTATCTGGACTACGCCGATCCGCAGATGACCTTCGCGTTGCTCACGGCGACGCCGGCGCAGTCCGGCACCGGCGCCTACAAGTCGAGCGACGGCGGCGCCACGTGGCAGCCCCTCGGCGGACGCGGCCTCCCCGACGCCGCGCGGTTCGCGGCGTTCGCCGTCGCGTCCGGCACGCACGGCCGGCGGGTGTACGGCGTCGCGGCCGTCGGCGGCGGCCGCGGCGGCGCTGGACGCGGCGCGGGCCGGCGCGCGCTGTATCGATCGGACGACGGCGGCGAGACGTGGACGCTCGGCACGAGCGAACTCGCGAGCGCCGCGGGCAAGATGTACGCGGACCCGCAGCATCCCGACGTCGTGTACCTGATGGGCACGGCCGTGTACCGCTCCGTCGACGGCGGCCGGCATGTCGCCGCGTTCTGGGGCGCGCCGAGCGGCGCCGATCCGCGCTTTCTCTGGATCGATCCCACCAACTCGCGACGAATCTTCGCGGGCGTGGATCAGGGCGCCGCGATTTCCGTGGACGGCGGCGAGTCGTGGACGCCGTACTACGGGCTGGTCAACGGCCAGTTCTATCGGGTCGCGACCGACTACGACGTCCCCTACCACGTCTGCGGACCCCAGCAGGACTCGGGCACGGCGTGCGTGGCCAGCCGCAGCGACTTCGGCGAGATCCGGCCGAACGACTGGTTCCCCGGCGGCGGCTTCGAGAACGGTTTCCTGATCGCCGATCCGCTTGACAAGCGTTACCTCTACACGCAGGGGTGGTATCACGTGCTGCGCCGCTATGATCGCGAGACGGGCCAGGTCGTGGTGCTGTATCAGCCCGCGGCGGACGATCGATTCGGCGGCGCCCCGCCGCTCGCGTTCTCGGCCGACAAGCGGACGCTCTACATGGCGGCGCAGCACGTGCTCGCCTCCACCGATCGCGGGCTGACGTGGCGCGCGATCAGCCCGGACCTCGCCGCGCCCCGCGGCGCCAACGTCCCCGCGGCGGCGCTCGCCGGCGGCAGCGCGGTGAGCGGCCCGGCGGCCGGCGGATCGATCCAGTCGCTCGCGATCTCGCCCGCCGCGGCAGGCGTGATCTGGGTCGGCACCAGCACCAACCTGATTCACGTCACGCGCGACGGCGGCCGCACCTGGACGAACGTCACGCCGCCGAACCTGCCGGCGGGCGTCGTCAACGTGATCGACGCGTCGCACACGAATGCCGGCACCGCCTACGTCGCGCTGCTGTCACGCGACGCGCATCCGCATCTCTATCGCACCACCGACTACGGCGCGGCCTGGCAGGAAATCGTGTCGGGACTGGCCGACGGGTCGGTCGCGCGGGTCGTGCGGGAGGATCCGGCCGACGCCTCGATCGTCTACGCCGGCACCGTGTCGGGCGTCTGGGTCTCGTTCGATCGCGGCGATCACTGGCAGTCCCTGCAGCTGAATCTCCCGACGACGGTCGTGAGCGACCTCACCGTCCACGACGGCGATCTGGCGATCTCGACCTACGGACGCGGCTTCTGGATCCTCGACAACGTCTCGCCTCTGCGCCAGGCGCGCGCCGCGCTCGCGGCGAGCGCGCCGGCGTTTCTGTTCAAGCCCGAGCCGGTCTCGCGCGCTCGCTGGGACAACACGCAGGACACGCCGCTGCCGCCCGAGATGGTCGTCGGCGAGAATCCGCTGGAAGGGGCCGTCATCGACTACTACCTTCCAGCCGCCGCCACGGGGGGCGTCACGTTGACGATCAGCGACGCCGCGGGTCACGTCATTCGCGAGTACTCGAACGTCGCGCCTCCGGCCGATACGACGCTGGCGAACGTGCCGGAGTACTGGCTGATGCCTCCGATGGTGCTGCCAGCGTCCGCCGGCATGCACCGCGTCGCATGGGATCTGCGGTATCCGGATCCGCCGACGCTCAACTACGGCTACTCGGGAACCCTGCTCGACTATCGCGAGTACACGCTCAGCTGGCACGCGATCCCCGGAAAGACGCCACGGTCGACGCTCGTCGGTCCGATGGTCGTGCCGGGCGCCTACACCGCACAGCTCACCGTGAACGGGCGAAGCGTCACGCAGCCGATCACGGTGGTGCCGGATCCGCGCGTCCCCGCGACGCCGGGTGCGCTGGCGGCCCAATTCCGTCTGCAGCAGCGGATGGTGGCGGGCATCACCGCGACCTATCACGCCGTCACCCACGTCCAGCAGGTGCGCACGGCGATAGCGAAACGCCTGCCGGATGCGCCCGCGGACGTCGCGGAGAAACTCAAGACGCTGGACGCCGCGCTGGTACCGCTCGACGGCAGCAGCGGCGTGTTCGGCCTTGCCCATCGCGACCTGGGGCGGCGGCTCAACGATCAACTCGTAGCCGACTTCCAGCCCACGCCGAGCGTCATAACCGGAGTGGACGCGCCGTGCGCCGCGATCGACAAGGCGCTCGAGACGCTGCGAACACTCGACACATCGATCGCCGGCGACGTACCGGCGTGGACGCCGCCGGCTGCGCCGGCCTGCGGGAGCTGACAGGCGTTCGACTCGCTCGGCCACAGAAAGGTGGAACGATGGCTGACCGGATCGCCCGTTGTGCGTCCGTTCTGATCGCGATGTTCATGGTCGGGCCCGGCGCGCTGCGCGCGCAGAAGGGGCCAACCGTCCCGGAGCTGCTGAAGCTCGCCGGCGACTATCTCACGCAGTATTCGGAGAAGCTCGGCGCCGTCGCCGCCGAGGAAGAGTACCTGCAGTACGAGACCAGCTCCGGCAAGATGGAGACGCCGAAGCGGCTCAATACCGACGTCGTGTGGCTCGGGCGCGCCGACGGATCGGTCGAAAGCTTCCGCGACGTGGTCGCCCTCGATCACGTCCCCGTGCGGACGAAGGACGAGCGGCTGCTCGCGCTCTTCCGCTCGCCGTCCGCCGCGTCGCTCTCACAGGCGAAGCAGCTGACCGACGACAGCGTGCGCCACTACCTCGACATGAACATGCACGTGCTCGACGATCCGATGCTGGCGCTCGAATACCTGCGGCCCTCGAACCAGGAGCGATCCACGTTCAAGATCGAGGGCGTCAAGAACGCGACCGGCGCGCAGGTGGCGACGGTGAAGTTCAACGAGAAGGGCACGGATCGGATCATCTCGTCCCCGGAGAACGCGGCGGCCGTCGGCCGGTTCTGGATCGACACGGCGTCGGGCGCCGTGCGGCAGACGGAACTCGGCCTCGGCGGCCGGTCCTCGCGGATCTTCGTCACCGTGAAGTACGCCGCCGACACCGCGTCGGGCCTGTGGCTGCCGGCCGACATGTCTCAGCAGGTCAGCGTCAGCGGCGGTACCTCGCAGGCCGTCAATTACATGGGGGCCAACGGCGGCTACAGCGGCCACCAGGCCCTCGAAGGTCACGCGACGTACGCGAAGTACCGCCAGATCCCGGTGGATCCGGCGAAGCTCCGGTAGGCGGCGCCTACGCCGCCGGCGTGCTGCGATCGGCGTCGGACGAGGCCGACGCAGACGAGCCGCGCTCGACGTCGATCGAGCAGTCCTTCACGAGCGCGACGATCGCGCCAATCGCGGCCAGCTCCGGTGCGATGAGCGCGCCGAGCACGCCCGCGGTCAGCGGGAATTCGGCAATCGTCCGATCCCCCTGGCGGATGCGCACGCGGCGGATGTTGCCCTCGCGGAACACGTCCTTGAGCTTGTCGAGGATCGCGCCCCCTTCGGCTTTGATCGATTCCCAGTACGTCTTGTCGGCCATGTTCCTCCCTTTCCCGTTAGTTTACGAGAAGCGGAGCGAAAACGATCGTTACCTCTGCCGCGTCAAGCGGACGAGCGACACGCCCTGCCGCGGAAGCGGAAACGACAGCCGCACCTGCCCGTTCGCCACACGCAGGCGCCGCGGAGCCTCGAGGGCCACCAGGTGCGCGGCGCGCTCGAGCTCCGAGTACTGCTGCGGCGTGGGCGCCGCGGGCGAGCCCATGCGCTTCCACGCTTCGTACGCATTGCCGTGATCCGCGTCCACGCGGTCGTGCGTGACGGTGACGGTGTCGTCCGGCAGGCCGTCGATGCTCAGCTCGATGGCGGCCGGCGCGGCCGCCAGATCGTCGTCATGGTAGTGCCAGATCAGCACGGCGACGTCGCGGTCGGACCGGCTCGCGATTGCGCCGACGTCGGCCGCCTCGCGGACGCCGCGATCGCGGATCGCCTCGAGCGGGACGGCGCCGCTGCTCTCGGCGCGGATCCGATCGCCCGTCATCTGGCCCAGCATGCGGAACACGTTGAGCACCGGCTTGTCGATGCCGTTCGTCGCGAGATCGCGGAAGCCGGCAAAGTACGGCTGGTCCTCGAACTCGAACGCCCACGTCACGGCGCCGCGCAGGTTCACCTTGTGCAGGTCGGCCAGCTCGTACGTTCGCGCGATCTGCGCCGCCGTATAGCTCGAATACATGGTCCCGTTGCGATACGCGTTCTCGGGGTTCGTCCGCACGCTGCACGCGGCGCACCCCTCGGGATCCGACTCGCCGATCACGATCGGCGTGCCGCGGAGCTCGGGGAACGACGCGACGATGCGGAACCCGTTGTCGATCGCGCCGAGCTGGTTGCTGATGCCCATGCGCACGTGCGAGTCGACGACGCGCGGCGCTCCCTTGGCGTGGAACGTGATGTAGTCGAGCGGCGCGCCGATCTTGCCGGTCGCGTAGTTCGTGCCGCGGAGACAATGCTCGAGGAACGCGCGGAGGAATTCCTGGGTGCGCGCGCCGTTGGGACCCGTGATCGTGGGTCCGCCAATGCGGGCGTCCGGCAGCGCGCGCTTCAGGCCGTCGGCCGCATAGTCGTACAGCTTCTGGTATTCCTCCGGCGTGCCGTGCCAGTAGCCGATGTCGGGCTCGTTCCAGACTTCCCAGTACCAGCTCGCGACCTCGCGCGCGCCGTAGCGCTCGACCGAATGGCGCGCCCACGCGGCGATGAGTTCGCGCCATTTGTCGTAGTCCTTCGGGGGATAGGTCCAGCCGGTATAGAGCGGCTTGTTCGTCCCCGCCTGCCATTCGTGGCGGTACGGCACCGGATTGGTCGACAGTGCCTCGGGCATGAAGCCGATCTCGACCATCGGCTTCATCTTCCTCTGCACGTACGAGTCGAAGATGCGATCGACGATCGTCCAGTCGTACGTCGGCCGGCCCTCCGCGTCTTCCGTATAGGCGTTGGTCGAGCCCCACTTCAGCGCCGGCGTGCCGTCGCCGGTGGTCAGCAGGTTGTGCGCGCGCACGAAGACCGGGACCGGGCTCAGCGCCGCCAGCTCGCTCAAGAGCTTCGTGCCGTTGGCCGCGTAGGTGTAGTTCGGCTCGTCGTACCCGAACATCGCCCAGATCGCGGTCATCGGACCGGTACGGGCGTTCGCGTCGACGCGGATCGCGATCGCGGGTTCCTGCGCGGCCGGCGGCGCGAGATACGCCAGCACCACGGCCACAGTCAGCAGCAACGGCTTACGCATGGTCCTCCATCAGCACGCGATGATAATGCGCCTCGTACATCGGCACGATCCGGTCGACGCAGAATCGTTCGCGCACGCGCCGGACCGCCGCGTCGGTGATCCTCGCCCGCAGGGCCGGGTCGCGCAGCACTCTGATGCCGCTCGAGGCCATCGCCTCCACGTCCCCGATCGGATGCAGGAATCCGGAGACGCCGTTTTCGATCACTTCCGGAAGCCCTCCGGCGTTCGACGCGACGACCGGGACCAGGCACGCCATGGCCTCGAGCGCGGCCAGGCCGAAGCTCTCCTGCTCGGACGGCAGCAGGAACAGATCGGCGATCGACAGCAGCGGCAGCACGTTCTCCTGCGGGCCAAGACAGTGGACGCGCGACGTGACGTCGAGCTGCCGCGCGACCCGCCGGGCCGTCGCCATCTCCGGGCCGTCGCCCGCGAGCAGGAGCACTGCGGGCATCGACGCCGCGATCCGCGCGAACACCTCGACCACGGAGTCGATGCGCTTGACCGGCCTGAAGTTCGACATGTGCATCACGATCCGCGTCGAGTCGTCGTCTCCCGCATATCGGCGCCGCAGGTCCGGCACGTCGACGCGCCGGTAGTCGTTGAAGTCCAGAAAGTTCGGAATGACTTCGATGGGCTTGTGCACGGCGAGATCCGCGCAGGTCGCCGCGCGCAGGCTCTCGGACACCGTGGTGACGCCGTCGGACTGATCGATCGAGAACGCCACGATCTCCGAATACGACGGGTCGGCGCCGATGACGGTGATGTCGGTCCCGTGGAGCGTCGTCACGACGCGCGGCGCCGGCCGTCCCGAGGCGGCGAGCACCTGCCGCGCCAGGATCGCGGCGGTCGCGTGCGGCACGGCGTAGTGCGCGTGGATGATGTCGAGGCCCTGCTCGCGCGCGACCTGCACCACGGTGTTCGACAGCGACAGCAGGTACTGCGGCTCGTGGAACAGCGGATAGCTCGGCGTGTTCACCCGATGGAACACGAGGCCGGCATGGAACGAGCCGAGCCGGAACGGCTGGTCGGCGCTGATCACGTGCACGTTGTGGCCGCGGTCGGCGAGCGCCTTGCCGAGCTCGGTCGCGACGATGCCGCTGCCGCCCATCGAGGCGTAACAGATGATGCCGATATTCATAATTGTCCCGAGGACTCCGGCGGCTCACTCGCTGCGCTCGTTCGCGGCGAGAAACAGAGTATTCATCACGATCGGGTCACGAACGATGACCCCTTCGGCGAATTCGACGCCTGCGAGCGCGCCGAATTGCGCGTCGCGGCTTTCCACGAGCTGCCGGAAGCGCGGCGACGTGAGGCGCGTGGCGGCGGCGTCGGCGCCGGCCGGACGGAACTGCGACACGTAGCACGCGAGCGCGCGGCGTTTGCGCTCGTACGCGGCCGAGACGTCGACGACGAACGACGGCGCGGCCGAATCGTTGATGAAGTAGTAGCAGACGCGGGCCGGCTTCCACGCCTCGACCGGCGGTTCGTATCGTCTCAGCCCGCTGTTGAAGACGGCCTCGGTGAGGACCTGGCTGGCAGCGACGTGATCCGGATGTCGATCGGACCAGTACGGGATTGCGACGGTGCGCGGCCGCGTGCGGCGGATGAGGAGCGCCGCCGAGCCGATATGGTCCTGTCCCCCGATCGCGCGATCCGTCCATCGCAGGTTGACGCGCCAGGCGGCGCCGAGTACTTCGCGTGCCGCCTCGGCCTCGGCCATCCGTTCCTCGACGGTGCCGTTGCTGCCCATCTCGCCGGCCGTCAGGTCGCAGAGCCCGACGCGCAGGCCGAGATCCACGTGTCTGGCGACGCAGCCGCCAAGGCCGATTTCGATGTCGTCGGGATGCGGACCGAAGACGAGCAGGTCCACCTCGGTCGCGATCTCGGGCGGCGTCATGCCGTCATGCTACAGCCATCGGGCCTCTCGACGCGCGCGACAACGCTATTTCGGCCGCGGATCGCGCGACTGGCTGTCGCTTCGCTCGAACCGGCCGGCACGCGTCAGCGCGATCGCGGCGGCGAGCGACCGCGCGACGTTCCGGACGTCGTCCTGCACGGCGGTGTCGCGATCGAGCGCGTCGTGACTCGTTGCGTACGGCTCGTAGTAACCGATGTAGCGATCGAGCGTCGCGCTGGTGGCTTCGACCAGCTGCATGTCGGTCAGCCAGTCCGCCAGCGAGCGGCGCAGCGTCTCAGCGCCGGCCGCGTCGCCGTGCACGACGACGCCGAACAGACGTCCGGCGAGATGGCGCGGATACGGCCATCCCTTCAGCTCGAGCGCCTTCGCCTCCGCGGGCCGCTTGCCGTGCGTCGCGGTCGGATCGGGGTTGCCGCCGTCGGCGCAGACGAGGCGATCGATCATCAGCTTCAGCACCGCCGGCGCCTGATACCAGTACACCGGCGTGACGATGAGCACGCCGTGCGCCGCGACCCAGCGGGGATAGATCTCGTTCATCCAGTCGGGGGTCTGCCCCATCGCGTGGTTCGGATAGCAGGAGCACGGCCAGTTGCACAGCGGCATTGCGGTGGAGACGCACGCCTTGCAGGGAAAGATCTGCCGCCCGTACTGCGTCGTCAGCTCGCTGAGATCGAGCAGGTCGCAGGACGCGCCGGCCGACTCGATTTCCTCGCGCGCGAGCTGCGTCAGGCGGTAGGACTTCGACATTTCGCCGGGACACGTCTTGTCGTGACGCGCCGCGCCGCAGACGAGCAGCACACGCGCAGTGCGCGCGTGGTCGTCGTGCTCGCGCTGCGCGTCGATGATTCGCTGACGCGTGTCGAGCCATTCGACCGGGAGCTCGAACTCGGGGTCCGCGAATCCCGGCCCGGCCTTCCGTGTGCGCGGGTTCTTGCGATAGACGTCGAAGTTCTGCCAGGCCCGATCGGCAAGACGATCCAGCTCGGGGCGCACCGCGTCGAAATCGGGGTCGTCGAAGCGCTGAAGGAACCGGCGGAGGAATTCCTCGCGCGTCGGCTTGACGTAGAGCTGGCCTTTGCGAACCGTCGGCGCCACGCCGACCTGTGCAGCAAACGAGAGGCCGTTCCGCGGCCCAGGTGGGTGGCTAAAAACGGAAAGACGCCGACACGCCTCGTCGATCGCGGCCGACGATCGGTGCGAGCGACACGCGCGGCGCCGCGCCGTCGCGCCGGAAGACCGTCTTGGGACCGACCAGCGCGTCGATCGCCAGCCCGGCACCCGCGCCCACGCCGACGGAAAGGGCCACGAGCGCGCCCGGGGCGCAGTCGTCGCAGTCGAGCGCGCCGAAGAGCACCGCGGGAATGAGGCCGAGCGCCGCGCCTTTGATGGCGCCGTCCCACATGTGGTCCGGTTTCTTCACCAGGCGGACCTCCGACGGCGCGAACGTCTGGCTCCGTCCGTAGTCGACGACGAGCGCCGTGGCCGACACGCTTTCGACGCGCCCCTGCGTCCTGCCGCCCTGCTGGTCGATGACGATGACGGTCTGTCCCTGCCGGATCTTGCGCGCGAGGTCGTCGAAGGTGTCCTGCGCACGCGCGGGCAGCGCCGAGACAGCGAACAGGATGAGGGCCAGCGCCGGAATCGTACGCATGCAAATGCTCCTGCACCGTAAGGCGCCGGACACCCTCACGACGGTTCAGTCCAATGCGAAATGGCCTTGCCCAATAAAAAGGCCGGGGCGTGAGCCCCGGCCTCCCTCGGATATCGGATATCGACTATCGGATATCGACTCGCGGCTATCGGACGCTACTCCACCTTCTTGTGGACGACGTCCTGGACCGGCTTCTTCTTGCCGCTGAGGCCGGCGATCTTGATCGTCGGCTGCTCCTTGAGGACGTGCTGGCGGTAGAGGTCCGCCATCTTCTCGTCCTCCGGCGTGAAGGTCCCGGCCTTCTGCCTTTGCGCGCGCAGCTTCTCCTCCCGCGCGTTCTTGGCGACCCCCATCTCGTCGAGGTCGGTCTGCTTGCCCTTCGCGACGGCCTCGGGATCGAGCACGAGGTTGTGCTCGCTCGACGAGAGCTCGACCTTCTTGCCGCCCGCGTAGATCTGGTGACGGCCGTGCTCGTCGTACCACTTCGTCAGCGTGGCGGTCATGTGCATCTTCTCGATGATGTTCCGCCAGCCGATGCCCGTGTTGTAGGCGCAGAAGCTGATCTCCCCTTCTTGCGTCGCGTACGGAATGATGCAGCGCTCCGTGCGGCGGAAGTCGTAGTTGAAGAGATCCTGGAACCACATGCCCGCGATGAAGAGGAAGTTCCAGCGGTCGCCGCGGCGCTTGTCCTGATCCTCGCGGTTGCGGCTACCGTCGACCTTGCCGTACTTCGCGTCGGACTTCTTTGACGCGCCGAACGTCTTGTCGAACTTCTTCATCAGGTCCGACAGCTTGAAGTGCGTCGGCGCCTTGAACGGGTCGTAGTTCTTCATCAGCGCCAGCGCCATTCCGGCGACCGACAGCTTGCGGCCGCGCGCCGCGTCGTTGACCTTGCGGAGGTCCTTGGCGAGCTGATCGGCGTTGAGGAACGCGGTGACCGGAACGGCCTCCTTCGTTTCCTTGTCGATCATGACCGCCATGCCGATGCCGCAGTTCGGGTGGCAGCCGCACGTGAGGTTGCCCCATTCCGACGTCGGCCCGTGGACGAGGTCGGCCCAGTCGGTGAACGTGCCCATGAACGAGATCGGGAACCAGTCGCGCACCGGCTCGCCGAGGCCCGTCTGGTCCTTCACGTCGTGCGCGAGGTGCGACAGCGTGTAGCGCTGCGCTGCGCGCCGTTCCGGCGTCACTTCCTCGTCGCGGCCCGTGAACGACACCGGCTGGAAGGAAAGGAAGTTGATCTTCTTCGGGTTGTCGAGCGCGAACTGGATGATGCGGCCGACCTGCTCGTTGTTGATCCCGTTGACGATCGTCACGACGGGGACGATGTCGACGCCGGACGACCAGAGGTTCTCGATCGCGCGCAGCTTGACGTCGAAGAGGTTGCCGACGAGCCGGTGCGAGTTCGCCGCGTTGCCGATACCGTCGAACTGCAGGTAGGCGTAGCGCAGGCCCGCCTCGAACGCCGCCTTCGCGAATTCCTTGCTCTTGGCGAACTCGATGCCGTTGGTCGCCGCCTGCACCGAGTTGTAGCCGACCTTC
>Ga0066903_100000356_pt1 | contig 27705 bp, 24 predicted proteins | sample PanSoiMetaGPlot1_FD_67491 | JGI IMG/M metagenome (GOLD analysis project Ga0066903, IMG submission 67491) | Tropical forest soil microbial communities from Panama analyzed to predict greenhouse gas emissions - Panama Soil - Plot 1 (version 2) | ecosystem: Environmental > Terrestrial > Soil >... | reverse complement strand
TTGGTCGGGTCGATGACGCCCGCCTCGACCAGGTCCTCGAACTCGTCGGTGGCCGCGTTGTAGCCGAAGGCGCCCTTCCCCTCCCGCACGCGGTTGACGACGATCGACGCCTCCTTGCCGGCATTGAACGCGATCTGCCGGCACGGCTCCTCGCACGCGCGCCGGACGATCGCAGCACCGACCTCCTGCTCCTCGGACAGGCCCGAGATCTTCTCCGCCGCGGTCAGGCAGCGCACCAGCGCCACGCCGCCGCCCGGAACGATCCCCTCCTCGACCGCCGCCCGCGTCGCGTTCATCGCGTCCTCGACGCGCGCCTTCTTCTCCTTCATCTCGGTCTCGGTCGCCGCGCCGACGCGGATGACCGCCACGCCGCCCACCAGCTTCGCCAGCCGCTCCTGCAGCTTCTCGCGGTCGTAATCGGACGTCGTGTTCTCGATCTCCGCGCGGATCTGCTTGACCCGCCCTTCGATCTCCGGCTTCTTCCCGGCGCCGTCGACGATGGTGCTGTTGTCCTTGTCGATGCTGACGCGCTTGGCCCGCCCCAGATCCTTCAGCGTCACGTTCTCGAGCTTCAGCCCCAGATCCTCGGTGATCGCCTGGCCGCCGGTCAGCACCGCGATGTCCTTCAACATGTCCTTGCGGCGATCGCCGAAGCCCGGCGGCTTGACCGCGCAGACCTGCAGCGTGCCGCGCAGCTTGTTGACGACCAGCGTGGCCAGCGCCTCGCCCTCGACCTCGGCGATGATCAGCAGCGGCTTTCCGCTGCGCGCCACCTGCTCCAGCACCGGCAGCAGGTCCTTCATGTTGGTCAGGTTCTTCTCGTGGATCAGGATGAACGGATCGTCCAGCTTGACCTCCATCCGCTCGGCGTCGGTGACGAAGTACGGCGACTGGTAGCCGCGGTCGAACTGCATCCCCTCGACCACGTCCAGCGTCGTCTCCATCGACTTCGCCTCCTCGATGGTGATCACGCCCTCCTTGCCGACCTTCTCCATCGCGTCGGCGATGATCTTGCCGATGAACTCGTCGCCGTTCGCGCTGATGGTGCCGATCTGCGCGACGTCCTTCTGGCCCTTGGTCGGCTTCGACAGCTTCTTCAGCGCGTCGACGATCTTCTCGACCGCCTTCTCCATGCCGCGCTTCAGCTCCATCGGGTTGTGGCCGGCCGCGACCATCTTCGCGCCCTCGCGGAAGATCGCCTGCGCCAGCACCGTGGCCGTCGTGGTGCCGTCGCCGGCGGTGTCGGAGGTCTTGGAGGCGACCTCCTTGACCATCTGCGCGCCCATGTTCGCGAACTTGTCCTCGAGCTCGATCTCCTTGGCGACCGTGACGCCGTCCTTGGTGACGGTCGGCGCGCCCCAGGATCGCTCGATGACGACGTTGCGCCCGCGCGGCCCCAGCGTCGCCTTCACCGTGTCGGCCAGCTGGTTCACGCCGGACAGGATGCGGTTGCGGCCCGCCTCGTCGAACAGAATCTCTTTGCTGGCCATGGCTACTTCTCCAGGATCCCGAGGATGTCGTCCTCGCGCAGGATCAAGTGGTCGACGCCGTCGATCTTGATCTCGTTGCCGGAGTACTTGCCGAACAGGACGCGATCGCCCTTCTTCACCTGGACCGGGCGAAGCTTGCCCTTGTCGTCCACCTTGCCGTTGCCGGCGGCGATCACCTCGCCCTCGGCCGGCTTCTCCTTGGCGGTGTCCGGGATGATGATGCCGCCTTTCGTCTTCTCCTCTTCGGCGACGCGGCGCACGAGAACGCGATCCTGCAGCGGACGGACTTTCATGGGCTCCTCCGGTAAGTTTCGTGTCTGGCACTCGCCATTGGCGACTGCCAGCGCGCGAATCTATCCGCTAACCCTTGCGAGTCAATGGCTTGCGCGGCCGGGCTGGCATCGGCGGCGCCCGCCTGCCAAGTTTCTCACATGTATCCATTCGTAATCATTAAGGAATCTTTGACTTCGCGGCGATAAGTGTTCATACGTGGATCATGGATCTCGGTAGCACCGTCGAAGCCTTCTTTCAGGATGAGGTCGAGCGGGCGTTCCGGGACGAGGGCCTGTCGCCCGGCGTGAGGGTCGAGCACTACGTGGTCCAGCTGCTGGCCGGCTACGCGGTCCAGCAGATCGAGAGCACGCCGCTCGCGCTGCGCATGCTCGCCGCCGCGGACGCGCCGCTGCGCGAGCGGCGCCGCCACCTGCGCAACATCGGCGACACGTCGCTGTACGTCTCCGGGTTCTGGAGCGACAGCCTGGAGGGGCGCCTGGTCGACGTCGACTACTACATCGAGATGGGCGGCACCGCCTACGGCGAGCTGGCGCGCGGCGACGCGCGCTTCGCCATCGACCCGCTGGGTGACGTGTTCGGCGAGCTGGCGGCGCACTTCGTCCGCTTCGTCGGCGCGCTGGCGCTGATCAGCCGCCGCGTCGCCACGCCGACCAGCGACCGCGACATCCTGCGCCTGTACCGCCAGTGGCAGCGGACGCGGAGCGCCAACGCGGCCGCGCGGCTGGCCGCGCTGGGCGTCGTGCCGCCGCGGGGCGACGGACGACTGCAGTGAATGCCAGGCGTCGCGGCCGGCAACGGGCGCGCTCGCTGCTGGCGCGCCTGCAGCTGGGGCTGGAGGCGCTGTATCGGGTGGAGACCCGCCTGGCGATCGACGCGTTCCTGATCGACGACGATCAGCGTGACCGGATCGGGCCCGCGCGCACGCCCCGCGAGCAACTTCTGTTGCGCGAGGCGGACGGCGAGCTGGCGATGGCGCTGTTCGTCGACGCCGCCGCGCTGGCCAACCTGGAGCGGCACGATCCGGCGGCGCGCCTGGACGACCGCAATTTCTCCGACTTCTGCCTGGCCGTCGAGGGCGTCAGCCACTTCATCTATCTGGCGCTGGCCGCCGCGCGCGAGCGGCCGGTCTCGCAGCTGGAGATCGAGCTGCAGGCGGAGGTCGACAAGTTCGTCTGCTGCTGCCTGCTGCCTCGGGACGCGCGCAGCCATCGCAGTCATCCGTCGACGGCGCCGATCAGCCTGCGCGCGCGGCTGTACGGTGAGGTCAGCTATGCCGACGATCTGGACGCCGTGGAGCGCGAGCGCTACCGCACCGCGAACCAGCAGGCGAGCCGCTACGCGGAGGCGCTGGAAAGGCGCTTCGTCGAGCCCCAGCAGACCGGCGCGCTGCTCGCGGAAGTCCGCCGCTTCTACCGGATGGATCTGTCGGACAAGCTGGGCCGGATCGCCCAGCTCGGCTAATTGGGGGCGCGCCGCCGGCGCGCGATCGCGAACACCAACGCCATCAGCGACGCGGCGGCGCCGGCGCCCGCGCCGTGCGCCCGTTGCAGCGAGCAGCCGCAGCCGCCGGCGTCGGGCGCGACCCCCGACCCGAGCGGACCGTCGGTGCTCAGGTTGCCGCGCGCGCTGCCGTCCGCATTGCTGGCGCCAGCGCCTCCGGCGCCGGTCAGCCAACCGCCGATACCGGAGCCCCCGCCCGTACCTGTCCCTCCGCCGCCCGCGCCGCCTGTCCCGGTCACCCCCGGGTTGCAGTCGGCGAGCGACAGCGTGATCGACTGACCGGCGGCCAGCGGGAGATGCGCGATCTGCTGGCCCGCGTAGGTCTCGGCCGACGGCGTGCAGACCCCCGTGATCGGCACGGTCGCCGCCTGCATCACCTGGACGGTCAGCTTCGACCCCGGCTCGATGGTGGCGCTGGCGCCCGAGGCGTTCAGCTGCATGCGCGTCAGCACCTTGTCGGCCAGCTCGTCCATGGTCGGGCTCTGCACGGGGAAAGTGACGCGCGCCGCGTACTTCTGCAGCGTGGCGTCCAGCAGATCGGACAGCATGCTGTGACCGCCGCCGATGTCGTGCAGGTTCGCCTGGTGGAACATCCACGGATCGTGGTCGCCGCGCAGGAGGTAGCGGAGTAACGAGTCGCTCACCGTCGCGATCAGCTGGTCGTAGCTGAGCGTGGCCGAATTGAGCGCCTGGTATTCGGCGATCCACTCCGACGGCTGCGATGTGTTGAAGTAGAGATCGGTCGGGTGGCGCGGCAACATCAACATCTTCGTCATCACCGGGTTCCAGTAGCCGGCGTTCGGGGAGGGATTGTTCTCGCTGGGCACCGAGCTGTCGCTGACCGTTTGGCGGATGCCGACGTCGTACGCGGCTCGCATCACCTCCGCGTTGGCGAGGCCGGTCAGGCTGGGCGTGACGAGGTTCTCCGTGCTGTACCGCGACAGCCCCGATCCCAGGCCGAACTGGTCGTTCTGGGTGAACTCCTGGTACGCGTCGGCGTAAGACATCGCGTTCATCTCGACGTGATCCCAGGTGTGGTTGATCCATCCGAACGTCGGTCCGAGCGCGCGCGCCTTGTCGGATAGGTCGTCCTGTCCAGCGGGCCTGGCCCCGTAGGCGTTGAACGCGAACGCCGCCCGGAAGTTGGCGGTGAGGGGCGCGCCGCGGCGCGCGCCCTGCCAGTCGGCGAACGCTTGCAGCTCGGCGCCGCTGATGCGGACCTTCACGCCTGCTGTTGCCGGATACATCAGGCTGGCCAGGAAGATGTCGTCGATCTGCGGCGACATGTAGACGTGGCGCTGGCCGATGAACAGCCCCCGCGTCACCCAGTCGACGATCCCGTAGGCCAGCTGCAGCGTGTGGAAGGCGGTCGGCGATTGCGCGAAGGTCAGCACAAGCGCCTCGCGTCCGTCCGAATAGGTGCGCGTCGCCGCGTAGACGCTGCCCGCGGCGTCGACCAGCAGCGGCAGCGTGAACGCGTCGGTCGGCTGGCTGCTGTAGGCCCAGCCGTCCGTCACCGCGATCGACTCCGCGCAGTTCGTGCCCACGAAGACATTGCTGCCCGCCGTCGTGCAGTGTGCAGCGAGCGGGGTCGTCTTCACGTCGAAGCCACCCATCAACTGCAGCCCGTACGCCGACGACGGCACCGCGTAGAGCACCCCGCGCCGCACGCCGAACCGCGCCTCGTAGGTCGCGAGCGCCATCCACTCGGCGTCCGTGAAGGCGCTCGCCGATCCGACCGCCAGGTCGCCCGTGTCCAGGATGATCCCGTAATAGCGGCCGTGATCGCCCGTGGCGAGGCCATCCGCCGTCAGCGCCGGCCCCGTGGAGGCGTTCAGCACGTCGTACGGCGTCCCGAGATAGTCGAGGGTGGCGGTGATGGCGGCAAAAGCGGTGTTCGTGCCGTTCGCGGTGATGACCAGCAGGCGCGCGTCGAGACTGACGTTGTCGGCCTGCGCGGTCGCGGTCTCGGGCGCCGGGTCGGCGGCGGGATCGATCGACAGCGGCCGCATCGCTTGCTCGACCTCGGCCGGCGGGTTGACGACGCGGTTGTGCGCGACGGGGCCCATCCTGTCATCCACGCACCCGCCCGCCGTCGTCAGCAGCGCCGTCGTCACGATCAGGCTCGAGAACCGACCTGTTCGACGGAGCGCCACACCCAACATCACCTGACCTCGGCCACGCACAACGGAGCACCCGCCGTGCCAGCGCGGCGCGCGCTCGCCGGCGGCGCGCAGCTCGCATGCCCGCTACCTTTCCGTAGCGGCGCGGGCCAGTCGCGTGTCGGTGGCGGCCCCGGCCGTCGGGCGGCGGCCTAGGGACGGAACCTCCGATTGCTGATAGCCTGCACGCATGCGGGCGTTGGCGCTGGCGGCGATCGTGGGCTGCACGGCCTGCGCGCCCGAGGTCTGGCTCGCTCCAGACTTGCGGCAGGCGAACGCGCGGGTGGCGCACCAGACCGCGAGCGCCGAGGTCCTGCTGACCTGGGCGGACCTCGACCAGCCGTACGACGTCCTCGCCGATCTGGAGGTGGTCATGCGCCAGCGCGGCGGCTTCGGGCGTGAACCGACGCGCGGGAAGGTGGAGGCGGTGCTGCGCGAGCAGGCGGGGCGCCTCGGCGCGCACGCGGTCATCCTGATCAGCTTCGGCCAACCGGGCAGCAGCTGGTGGAGCTACAACGAGTTGCGGGCGCATGGGCGAGCGATCCGCTTCCGCTGACCGGCGGCGCGCCGTCGCCGCCGTCGCGTGCGCCGCCCTCGCCATCGCCGCCTGCACCGCTACGTCGCCGCCGCCGCTGCCTCCGCGCCGGGTCGACTTCCCGGCCCAGGCGCCGCCGCCTGGCGGCGTCGCGCCCGTGCTGCCCCGTCCCGCCGACCTGCCGGCGGCCGCCGAAGCGCCGGACCGCGACGAGCGCTACACAGGCTGGACGCTGGCGGCTGACGCCGTGTCGATCGTACCGCTGGTCGAATGGACGGCCCACCCGAAGCAGGTCTACCTGGCCGCGCCCGCGTTGCTGCTTGTCCCGACGATCCACGCGGCCTACGGCGAGCTCCGCAGCGCGGGCATCAGCCTCGCGATGCGTGCGGGGATGGTCGGTCTCACGTATCTGGGGTACCGCTGGGCCCATCACCAGTGCAATTCGCCTTCGGGGTCGCAGGAGCAGTCCTGCCTGCCGATTGGACCGATCTTCCTGATCGACATCGCGGTCGTGATACCGGTGGTCATCGACTCGAGTTTCCTCGCGCGACGCCGGCGACCGGCGACCGAGTGGGATCGCCTACCGACGCTGAGCGCGGCGATCAGCCGCGACGGCCGGGGCCTGCTCACGCTGAGCGCGCGCTTCTGACGGCGACGTTATCTATGAGCCGTGTGCGGCCGACGAAGGCCGCGATGGCCAGCACGGCCGGGCGATCGATCTGCGTCAGCGGCTGCAGGCTATCGGCGTCGACGAGCTCGACGTAGTCGACGCGGTCGACGTCCAGCGCGGCGCGCGCCTGCGCGACGATCGCATCCGTCCGGCGCTCGCCTGCCGCCACGGCGTCGCGCGCCGCAAACAGCGCCCGCGAAAGCGACAGGGCCCGGGCCCGCTCGCCCGGCGACAGGTAGGCGTTGCGCGACGACAGCGCCAGCCCGTCTGCCTCGCGCACCGTCGGAACGCCGACGATCTCGATCCCCATGTCCAGGTCGGCCACCATGCGGCGCACGATGGCCAGCTGCTGGTAATCCTTCTCGCCGAACAGCGCGACGTCGGGCCGGACGATGTTGAGCAGCTTGCAGACCACCGTCGCCACGCCCGCGAAGTGGCCGGGCCGGAACGGGCCGCACAGCCCGCGCGCCAGCTCGCCCACCTCGACGGTGGTCTGGAAGCCGGCGGGGTAAATGTCACGCGGCTCGGGGACGAAGGCGACGTCCGTCGCCGCCCCCGCGGCCTTGGCCAGATCGCCCTCGAGATCGCGCGGGTAGCGGGCCAGGTCTTCGTTCGGCCCGAACTGCGTCGGGTTGACGAAGATCGACAGCGCGACGCGCTGCCCATGCACGCGCGCCTCGCGCAGCAGGGTGACGTGCCCGTCGTGCAGCGCGCCCATCGTCGGCACGAACGCGATCCGCTCGCCGCGCGCGCGCGCCGCCAGCGACCAGGCGGTCATCTCGGCCGACGTGCGGATGACCAGAGGATTCGCGACGCTCGTCATCGTGACGCCGCCGCCGACCCCGTACCGGAGGATCGCTGCGCGCCGGGGTGTCGCTGTCCGTACCAGGCCGCGAAACCGCATGCCAAAAAAAAGCCCAGCACGATCAACAGCCTCTTCTTCCGGTTGACCGGCGGATACGGATCGAAGGCCGCGCCGCAGTTCGAACAGCCAATCTCGCCGTACTCCAGTCGACTGCCACAGTTCTGGCAGAACCTGCCCGGGATCAACATGCTTCGCCGCGCGACCTCAGTCGAAGCTCTCGCCCGCGGCCGGGAAGCGTCCCGCGCGCACGTCGGCGGCGTAGGCGGCGAACGCCTCGCCGACCGCCTTGCCCATCTCGGCGTAGCGCCGCACGAAGCGCGGCTTCCACGCCGGCTCGAGGCCGAGCAGATCGTGCATCACCATCACCTGCCCGTCGCAGTCCGGCCCCGCGCCGATGCCGATCGTCACCGCCGGCACCGCGCGCGTGATCTCCGCGGCCAGGGCCTGGGGAACGGTCTCGACGACGATCGCGTACGCGCCCGCGTCCGCGATGGCGCGTGCGTCCTCCAGGATCTGCGCGCGCTGCTCGGCGCTCCGCCCCTGGATCTTGAAACCGCCGAACTCGTGCACGGACTGCGGCGTCATCCCGACGTGGCCCATCACGGGAATGCCGGCCGCCACCAGACGGCGCACGAGCTCGGCGATCCGAACGCCCCCCTCCAGCTTGACGGCCTCGGCGCGCCCTTCCTTGATCAGGCGCCCGGCTGCGCGCAGGCCGTCCTCGACCGACGCCTGATAGCTCATGAACGGCATGTCGGCGACCAGGTGCGCGCGCCGCACGCCGCGCGACACGATGCGCGTGTGATAGACCATGTCGTCGACGGTCACCGCGAGCGTGTTGCGCTCGCCCTGGACGACCATCCCGAGGCTGTCGCCAACCAGCACGACGTCGATGCCCGCCTCGTCCGCCAGCCGCGCGAACACGACGTCGTAGGCGGTCAGCACGGCGATTCGCTCGCCGCCGCCCTTGCGGGCGCGTAGCGCCGCGGTCGTCACCTTGTCGCCGGTCCCGGCCATCGCCCCGAGGTTAGCACGGGCAGTTTCCTGAGCCGCGGACCGGCCCGGATGGCGCATCTAGAGCGGATGAGAAAGGCCCCCCGGATCGTCTGCTCGCTGCTGACCGTCGCGCTGTCGGCCGCGCTCGGGTGCGGCAGCAACAACGCCGGTGGCGGCACCGGCGGTGGATCTGGCGGTGGCGCAAACCCGGGTGGAACGGCGGGGCCCGGCACCGCGGGCAGCGGCGGCACGTCCGGTAGCGGCGGCTCCGGCCCGGGCGGCGCGTCCGGCAGCGGCGGCAGCAGCGCCGGCACCGGTCCAGGCGGCGGATCCGGTCAGGCGGGCACGAGCGTGGGTGGCACCGCGGGCGCCTCCCTACCGCCGCCGCGCCCGGTCACCTTCCGGGCCGCACCCGATTATTCGATCACCGGAGATTTTCAGTCCTCCAATTCGTTCGCGGCAGCGGATTTCGACGGAGACGGAAAACCGGACCTCGCGGTCGGACAGGAGGCGCCCGACGCCGTCAACGTGTTCCTCAATCTCGGCGACGGCACGTTCGGCGCGGCGCGCAGCATCCCCCTGGCTGATCCCGCAACCGTGATTGCAGCTGGCGACCTCGATGGCGATGGCAAGCCAGATCTCGCCGTCGTATCCGCTCGGGCCAACGCGCCAGGTCTGGCGGTGCTCATCGGCAAAGGCGGCGGCTCGTTTGGCGCGCCGACCGTTTACGCGGCCGGCGCCGCAGCGTCGATCGCGATCGTCGATCTCGACGCCGACGGCCACCCCGACGTCGTGACCGCGGGCGAGGACGTCAGCGTGCGTTTCAATCGGGGCGACGGCAGCCTGGCCGATCCGATCTCCAGCAGCCTGGCCGTCACGATCCCGCCCGAATGCGCCAGCACCGCGCCGAAGGTCTTACCCGGCCTGGCCGCGTCGCTCGTCGTCGGCGACTTCAATCGTGACGGTCGCCCGGATCTCGCGGTCGGAAACACTGTCCCGAACACGTGCGTCACCCACACGTTCGCGAGTTTGTTCCTCAACAGGGGCGACGGCACCTTCGGCTCGCCCACCCACGTGCCGACGACGGCCACTCCCGTTGCCATGGCGACCGGAGATCTGAATCGCGACGGATGGACAGATCTCGCGTTCATCACCGTCGCCCTCGCCGACACGGTGACCGTGCTGATCAACGATCGGTCTGGAAGCGGGTTCCTCCCGGCCGATCACCCCGCCATGGGCGCCCAATATCCTTACGCGATCGAGATCGCCGATTTCGACGGCGACGCTCGGCTCGACCTCGCGGTGGCCGACGCCGACGCTACCATCCTGGTCGCGTCGAACCAGGGCAACCAACCGGCCGCGGGCGGTGCTCCCGCAGGCGTCATGTTCGGCGAGCCCTCGCCCCTCCTCGTTGCAAGCACGCCGGCAGGCCTGATGGCCTCCGATCTGGACGCCGACGGGAAGGTCGACCTGGCGACGCTCGCGGGAGACGGCCTGGTCGTCTTGCGAAACGCAGGCGCCGGCGGCTTCACGGCGGCCTCATCGCTCGACGTTCCGTCGCAAATCACGGCGGCGGTGGTTGGCGACGTGGACAAGGACGGCTCGCTCGACTTCGTCATGGTCCACCCCAACTGCGATGGCAATGAATGCCCTCACTCCGTCGCTACCGTCGTCCTGGGGCGCTTTGACGGCTCGTTTGGGCCCCCGGTCGATTTCGCGGCGGACGGATCGGGTGCCGACGCCGTCGCGCTGGGAGACATCGATGGCGACGGCGCGCTGGACCTGGCCATCGCCGCTGCGGATACCAACACGGTCAGCGTGCTGCACAATCAAGGACAGGGCTTCTTCATGCAGGCGGTCGCGTACACCGCCGGAAAGAACCCGAGCGCCATCGTGCTCGCCGATTTCGACGGAGACCATCGACCGGACATGGCCGTCGCCAACCACGACGACGCGACCGTGTCCGTCTGGCTCAACGACGGGCACGGTGGGTTCGGGGCGGCGGTGGACCTCGCGACGGGCGCGGGCCCCGCCGCGATCGCCGTGGGGGACGTCGACGGCGACGGCAATCCGGACATGGCGTGCGCGGACGCTGACGCGCATGACGTCCAGCTGTTCAGAAACGACGGCAAGGGCGGCTTCACGCCGCTCGCCACGATTTCCGCGCCGGCAAACTATGGTCCAGCCGCGGTCGCGATCGGAGACCTGGACGGGGACGGGTACGGCGACGTGGTCGTCGGCGATTTCGACGGTGCCGTGGTCGTACACCGCAGCCTGGGAGGTGGTGTATTCGCGCCGTCCGAATCCCATCCCGCCGCCCACCCCGTGGCGCTGTTCCTCGCGGACCTCAACGGAGATGGGGCGCTCGACCTGGTGGCGGCCGGCCAGCAGGGCGTGGTGAACGTCTTTCTCGGCTACGGCAACGGCGCCCTGGCGCCCGCGGGCGCTTACGGCGCGGGGAGAGTGCTGGCGTCCGTCGTCGCAGGAGACTTCAATCGCGACGGAAAGATCGACGTCGCCGTGGCCGACGTCTTCCTGTCCAAGATCCAGCTGCTCCTCAATTCGTCGCCCTGAACGACGGCTGCCCCTCGACCTTCGCGTCCCCAGTCACGATAATGGGCGGGACACGATGAGGTTTCGCATCGGCTCCATCCCCGTCGAAGCAAAGCCGAGCTTTTTCCTGGTGTCGGCGATGCTCGCCTGGGGGCGCGACACCCCCGCCCTCGCGATCTGGGTGGCGGTCTGCTTCGTGTCGATCCTGATCCACGAGATGGGGCACGCGTTCATGATCGCGCGCTTCGGCGGAACGCCCCGCGTGCTCCTCTACCCGGGCGGCGGCCTGACCTTCGGCAACAAGAGAGAGACGCCGGGCCGCAGCATCCTCGTCAGCCTGGCGGGCCCTGGCGCGGGATTCGCGTTTGCGGGCGTCGCGTTCGCGCTGGCCCGGCTGCATCCGCCGGTAGGTATGCAGCGGATCGTCTACGGCGATCTGATGTGGGTCAACCTGACCTGGGGTCTGGTCAACCTCGTTCCGATGTTGCCGCTCGACGGCGGGAACGCGTTCCAGTCGCTGATCGCGCTGCGCTGGCCGGCCCGGGCCCGCCTGGTGGCCGAGGTGATCTCGGCTCTCTGCTGCGCAGCCCTCGTGGTCGCGGCGCTGGTGATGGAGAGAATGGTCTGGGCGCTGATGGCGATCTACTGGGGCGGGTCGGTGTTTCGGGCCTTGTACAGGCGTGTCGATGACTATCGCGATCGGGAGGTGGCGTCGCGCCTCGCGGAGGTCACGGCGCTGCGCCGGGACTCCAAGACGGGGCAGGCGTTCGATCTCGCGCGCCCGCTGCTCGGGCAGGCGCGCACCGCGACCTACCGCCGCGAGGTCGCCGCGGAGCTGGCGCTGCTGCACGCGGATCGGGGCGAGCCGGCGGCCATCGAGCGGCTCATCGAAGCGCACTTTCGGGGCGCGCCGGTTCCGCCGTCCGTCGGCCTGACCCACATGCTCGCGCGCGAGGGGCCGGAGAAGGCGATCGACCGGCTCGAACGGGTCGCGGCGGTCAGCGATTCGCCCGACGACATCGGCTTGTTTCTCGACGCGTGCGCGGCGCTGGGCGATCGCGATCGGGCGGCCGCGCTGCTCGGCAAGCGCGCCGACCGTGAGACGGCCATCGCGGCGCTGCGCCATCGCACGACGGTGCACTTCTATGCTGGTCGATTCGACGCCGCGCTCACGCTGTGCGAGGCCGGCGTTCTCGCCTTCGCCGAGAGCTGGTTCGCCTACAACGCGGCCTGCTGTCTCGCCCGTCTGAACCGCGTCGATGAGGGCCTGGCGGCCCTGCAGCGCGCCTGGGAGCTGGCGCCCGGGCGCTTCAACGAATCGCTCGACGCGGACGGCGACCTGGCGACACTTCGCGCGGACGGCCGGTGGCCGGCGCTGCGAGCCGGGCTGCTCGGTGCCTGAGCAGGCGAATCAAAAGCCGCCGAGCCGGACCGGGATCAGCTTGTAGCCGTTCTGCGCAGCGTCGCCGATCCCGTACAGGAACCACGCTTGCCCGGCGCCATAAGCCGTCGCCGGCGCGGTGACGACGACCGACCCCTGGCAGTTGGCGCCGTGCCCGTCGTACAGCGCGAACTGGAAGGTCCCGGGATCGATCGCGCTGAACTTTCCCTCGGCCGTCAGGTCGTTCAGACAGAGGCCGGCGGTCCCGTAGTTGAAGCCGTAGCCCGCGTACTGCTCCAGGATGGCGTTCGTGTCGAAGATGACGTTGGCCTTACCGGTCGGCGGCGCCGCCGCGGGATCGTCGTCGGCCCGGGTCGAGAGGACAACGGCGCCGGACAGGTTGTAGACGAGCGCCGTCTGGCGGCCCATGTCGCCCGCCATGATGTACAGGGTCGCTTGTTTCGATCGGGTCGCGGTCGCTGGATCCGAGCCCGAGGCGACGAAGGTCAGCTGCTTGGCCGCGCCGGCCGGGAACGTCACCGGAACGAAGTCCGTCACGACACTGTATGCAATGCCGCCGGTGACTAAGACCCAGTTCTGGGTGGCGTCGCGCATCCAGACGTCGAACGGCCCGGTGGCGCCGGGATTGCCGGAGACGGTGTCGCCGATGAACGCGTTCAGGAAGCGGACCCGGTTCGTCGTCGGCGGGCCGACCTCCGTGGCGTCAGCGCTTCCGTCGTGCGACGAGCCCCCCGTGCCCGCCGCGCCACCAGCGCCTCCGCCGAGGGAGCCCGCCGCGCCGCCGGCGCCGCCCGCGCCTCCGCGGGCCACGCCGCCTCCCGTGCCTGCCACGCCCGTTCCGCCCGCTGCCGCGTCGGGATGCGACGCGCCGCTGCTGCTGCAACCGGCGACAAGCAACGTCAAGGTCAAGCCACACCACCACCTAAGACTGCGCATGACCGGGACGATAACACCTCCGGCGACTGACCCGACGTGACTGGCCCTACACCTCCATCTTGTTGAAGGCCTGGCGGGCCAGCGCGCCGAACGCCAGCGCGGCCGCCAGCGCGACCGCGACGTCGAGGGCGATCGGGAAGGAATGCCGGCCCAGGCAGAGGCCGCGCACCGCATCGACGACGTACGACATCGGGTTCACCAGCACGACGGCGCGCAGCGCGCGCGGCAGGCTGTCGATCGGATACAGCGCGCCCGACAGGAAGAAGATCGGCTGGATGACGAAGTTGACGACGCTGCCGAACCCCTCGAACGACTTCATGCGCGCGGCGACCACGATCCCCAGCGCGTTGACCGACATCCCGAACAGCGCCAGCAGCGGCAGCGCCGCGATCGCGCCCAGGACGCTGAAGCGCGCGCCGGCGAGCGGCGACAGCGCGAGCATCAGCCCGGCCTCGACGGTCGCGGTGGCGCTGCCCGCGCACAGCTTGGCGGTGACGATGGCGCCGCGCGGGATCGGCGCGACCAGCAATTCCTTGAGGAAACCGAACTCGCGCTCCCAGACGATCGAGATCGCGGCGAACATGCTCGAGAACAGCACGGTCATCGCCGCCAGGCCCGGGACCAGGAACGACACGAAGTCGCCGCCCGCGCCCGGCAGCCGCACCGAGGCGCGCAGGCCGAAGCCGAACGCCAGCAGCCAGAGAAACGGCCGCACCATGCTGGTGATCAGGCTCCGCCGATCGCGCACGAACTTCACCATGTCGCGCCGCCACAGCGCGTAGACAACCTCGATCATCCGCGCCTCCGCGCGATGGCGCGCAGCCGCGCGAACTGACCCTCGGCGCCCTCCTCGCGGATCTGCCGCCCCGTCAGCGAAAGGAACACGTCGTCCAGCGTGGGACGCCGGACGCTGATGCCGCCGAGCGGCGGGTGGTCGGCCGTCAGCAGCTTCACGATGAACGCGTCGCCCTCCTCGACCAGAAACGACAGTCCTCCCTCGGCGGGCGTGCTGGTGATGCCGTACTTCTCGGACAGCAGGCGCGCCAGCGGCTCCGGCTCGGCGCTGCGCGCCGTCACCAGATCCTTGCCGACCCGTTGCTTGAGCGCGGCCGGCGTGTCCAGCGCGACGATCTTGCCGTGGTCGATGACCGCGATCCGGTCGCAGTTCTCGGCCTCGTCCATGTAGTGCGTGGTCAGGAACAGCGTCGTGCCGAAGTCGCGCCGCAGCGCCCGCAGCACCTCCCAGGTGCGCGCGCGTGTCTGGGGATCGAGGCCGGTGGTCGGCTCGTCGAGAAACAGGATCTCGGGGCGGTGGATCAAGCCGCGCGCGATCTCCAGGCGGCGCTTCATTCCTCCCGAGAACGTGCGGGTCAGGTCGCGCCCGCGCTCGTGCAGGTCGACGAACCGCAGCGCCTCGGCGATGCGGCCGGCGCGCTCGGCGCGCGGCACCCGGTAGGCCACCGCGTGCAGCATCAGGTTCTCCTCGGCGGTCAGCCGATCGTCCAGGGCCGGGTCCTGGAAGATGACGCCGATGCGGCGGCGCACGTCGCCCGGCGAGGTGGCGACGTCCAGGCCCGCGAGGCGAGCGCGCCCCGACGTCGGCTGCAGCAGCGTGCAGAGGATCTTGATGGTGGTGGTCTTGCCGGCGCCGTTCGGGCCGAGGAAGCCGAAGATCTCGCCGGCGCCGACGGTGAAGCCGATGCCGCGCACCGCCTCGATGTCGCCGTACTTCTTGGCGAGGTCCTCGACTTCAATGGCATTCAACATGGGAACCCTGGGAGGGTTCCCATACCCTCCCGCGATGGTACGCGGCAAGCAGAGCTTGCCGGCTCCCCACGCGCGTTCATGCCGACGTGCGCATCCGGCGCAGGCGAATGGGCGGCGGGGCGGCGGCCGCGGCGGGAAGCTCCGCGCGCGCGCGGGCGTCGCGAACCAGCTGGTGGCGCGGCGAGAGCGCGCAGGCCGGATCGGTCGCGGCGGCGTCGCCCGCCAGCGCGAAGGCCTGACAGCGGCATCCGCCGAAATCCGCGTGCCGTTCGTCGCAGGTCCGGCACGGCGCCGGCATCCAGTCCTCGCCGCGGAAGCGGCGCAGCGCGGGCGAATCGTTCCAGATGTCGGCGAGCGGGCGATCGCGGACCGTCTCGAAGTCGAGGCCCGCGATGCTGGTCGCCTGGTGACACGGCAGAACCAGACCGTCCGGCGTGATCACGATGTAGCGGCGCGCCCAGCCGTCCATGCAGGCGCGCGGACGGTCGGCGTAGTAGTCCGGTCGGACGAAGAGGATCTCGATCTTGCCGCGCAGCCGCTCGGCCGCCGCCGCGGCGACGTCCCGCGCGCGGTCGATCTCGGCGCGCGCAGGCAGCAGCGCGTCGCGGTTCGCGAGCGCCCAGCCGAGATATTGCGTATTCGCGAGCTCGAGGCGCCCGGCTCCGATCCGCTCGGCGAGCGCGACGAACTCCCCGACGCGCGCGATGTTGCCGCGGTGGATGACGACGTTCAACGTCAGCGGCAGGTCCAGCGCGCGCACCGCCGCCGCGACCTCCAGCTTGGCGTCGAGGTCATCGCGCCCCGCGATCCAGGCGGCCCCGTGCGCGTCGACGTCCTGGACCGAAAGCTGGATGCTGTCGAGGCCCGCCGCGGCCAGCTCGGCGAGGCGCGCCCGGTCGGCCGGGATGCCGCTGGTGATCAGGTTGACGTACAGGTTCTGCGCGTGCGCCGCCGCCACCAGCGCGGTCAGATCCGCGCGCACCAGCGGCTCGCCGCCGGTCAGATTCGCCTGCAGCACGCCCAGCGCGGCCGCGTCGGCGAAGACGCGCGTCCACGCCAGCGTATCCAGCTCGGCCGAATGCCGCGCGAGATCGAGCGGGTTCGAACAGTAGCCGCACGCGAGCGGGCAGCGGTAGGTCAGCTCCGCCACCAGCGTGTAGGGCCGCGGCGTTTCACCGGCAGCGGTCACGTCACGACCAGCAGGCCCCGATCGTCGAGCGCACGGAGGAAGCTTAACACCTCGCTTTCGATCCGCTCGCGCGGCTCGCCAGACGCCGCCGTCAGCTCGTCCGCGATCGCGGCGACGGTCCGATCAGCCTCGCAGAGCGCGACGATGCGCGCGGCGCTGTCCGACAGCTCGAGGCCCCGCTCCGGATAGAGCAGGAACGGCTTGCCCGTCAGGCGGTCGCGCTGCAGGCGCGCCTTGGCGGCCAGGCGCACCCGCGATCCCGCCTCGATCATCGGGCGCCCGTCGCGGTCTGCACGCAGTCCACCAGGTGCCACAGGATCTCCGTCTTCCGCACCAGCGCCGCGATGGACGCCTCCTGCAGCGCGCGCGACGTCGCGTTCGCCACCACGAACGCCAGCGCCTCCTCGCCGTCGCGGCGCGCGCGCGGCACGCGCGACCGGAAGTACGCCAGCGCCTCCGTCCCGACCCACGGATAATGTTTCTCCCAGGCGGCGATGCGCGCCGACATCAGATCCGGCGCGAACATCTCCGTCAGCGACGACGCCACCGCCACCGGCAGCGGGCTCTCGCGGCAGAGGCTGACGTAGCTGTCGCAGGCGAAACGGACGCCGGGCAGCACGCTGCGGCAGCTCGCCACCTCGTCGCGATCCAGGCCGACCGCCTCGGCCAGCCGCAGCCACAGCGCCAGCCCGCCCGTGTCCGGACCGTCGCCGTCGTGATCGTGAATGCGGCGGATCCAGGCGCGCCGGAACGCCGGATCCTCCGACTTCGACAGGATGATCGCGTCTTTGATCGGGATCCGCGTCTGGTAGTAGTAGCGGTTCAAAGTCCAGGCCGCGAGCTGCTCGCGCGTCAGCTTCCCCGCGTGCATCAGCTGGTGGAACGGATGCTGATCGTGATACCGGCGCGTCCCTTCTTCGCGCAAGCGCGCGACGAATTCGTCAGCCGCCAACAGAGCCACGGCGTCGCTCACGGATCGAGCTCCAGCTCCATGCCGTCGAACGCGACCTCGATCTCCGGCTCCTCGAGAGCGCGCCGTTCCGGGCTGTCCTCCAGCAGGATCGGATTCGTATTGTTGATGTGAATGTAGATGCCCTTCGCCTGCGCCACGCGAGCGAGGAACCGCAAGCTCCCTTCCGGCCCACCGATCGGCCAGTGCGCCATCTCCTCGGCGCGCCTCGTGCCGAGGCCGGCGGCGATCAGCTCGTCGCTCGACCAGAACGTGCCGTCGAAGAACACGACACTCGCCTCGCTGATCGCCCGTTCAACCTCTGGCGACGGTCCCGCGACGCCGGAGAAGTACGCGACGCGATGGTTTCCGGCGGGCCAACGGATCACCAGGCCGACGTTGTCCTCTGCCGACGGCTGCCGCTGTCCCTCCAGATGCAGGGCCAGCTTGCCCGGCGCCGGAACCGCGCTGACGAACAGGCCCGAGCCCAGCTCCACCTCGCGGCCGAGCTCGAGCCGGCGCCAGGTCACCTGCCCGGGAAACCGCTCCAGGGTCCGATAGAGGACGTTGTTCTCGGTGAAACCGGCCCGGACCGCATCGGTCGCGTAGATCACCAACGGTTGCGACTCGCGCAGCGACAACAGGCCCAGACAATGATCCAGATCGCCGTTGGTCAGCAGGATCCCGGCGATCGGCGTATGTCGCTCCGCCCGCGGCCACAGGTCAGGGAATGCCTCGATCTGCACGCGGATCTCGGGCGAGGCATTGATCAGGAACCACGACTTGTCTTCGGCGCTGAGCGCGACCGACTCCTGCGTGCGCGGCCTGGCGTGCCCGTCGACGCGTCGCCCTTCACGGCAGTTGGGACAGCCGCAGTTCCACTGCGGAAAGCCGCCGCCCGCGGCGGAACCGAGGACTCGAACCCTCAGGCGATCTCCGTCGACGCAGCCGAAGCGCTAGTCGCGGTCGCTGGCGCGTTCTTCGGTCTCGACGACCGGGTCGCGCGGGTCGCGGTCGGAGAAATCGCTCTGGTAGCCGCCGATTTCCGCGCTCATGTTGATTTCAACGAAGGTCGGGGTTTCCCACTTCATGGCGACAGTCCTTTCGCGAGCTTGGGCCTATTCTGCCTGCCGCCTGCGCCGAGTCAAGCGTGCTATTCGATCGCCATGCGATCCATGAAAGGCCTGCTCGTCGGGCTGGCGGCGACCGCGCTGCTGCCCGGCCTCGCGCGGCGCGCCGCGGCGACCGAGCTCTATGTCAGCGCCGAGGAGAGCGGCGAGATCATCGTCGTCGACCTCGACCGTGCCGAGGTGGTGGCGCGTGTCCCGGTCGGCAAGCGGCCGCGGGGCATCAAGCTGTCACGCGACGGCAAGCTGCTGTACGTCGCGCTGTCGGGCTCGCCGCGGGCGGCGCCCGGGGTGGACGAATCGAAGCTGCCGCCGCCCGATCGCGCCGCGGACGGCGTCGGCGTCGTGGACCTCGCCGCGCGCAAGCTGCTGCGCACGTACGCGAGCGGCCCCGATCCGGAGTCGTTCGATCTGTCGCGTGACGGCAAGACCCTTTACGTCTCGAACGAGGACGCGGGCATGGCGAGCGCGCTCGATCTCGCGAGCGGCAAGGTCACCGGCAAGGTCGCCGTGGGCGGCGAGCCCGAGGGCGTCACGCTGCGGCCCGATGGCAAGACGATCTACGTCACCTCCGAACAGGAGAACCAGATCGTCGCCGTCGATCCGAAGAGGCTCGCCGTCGTCGCGAAGATCCCGACCGGGCCGCGCCCGCGCGCGATTGTCTTCTCGCGCGATGGCAAGACCGGCTTCGTCACCTGCGAGAACGGCAGCGCCGTCACCGTCTTCGACGCCGTCAAGAACACGCCCGCCGGCACCATCAAGATCGAGGCCGTCGCCAAGACGGCGCTCGGCCCGAGGCCGATGGGCGCGGCGCTGTCGCCCGATGGCAAGCAGCTCTTCGTGTCGAACGGGCGCGGCGAGTCGGTCGCGGTGATCGACGTCGCGCACCGCAAGGTGGCCCGGCTGATCGACGGCGTCGGCGCGCGCCCCTGGGGCATCGCGGTCAGCCCCGACGGAAAGCAGATCTACACCGCCAACGGACCCTCCAACGACATCTCGGTGGTCGACGCGGCGACGGGCAAGATCGAGAAGCGGATCAAGGTCGGCGGACTCCCGTGGGGCGTCGTCGTGGGCGCGCCCGCGAAGTGACCGAGCCGGCCGCGGCGCAGAGCCGTGCTCGCACGGCGCAAGTTAATGCGGCGACCAGGAGCAGATCGTTCCGTCGCCACCGGCCACGATCCGGCCTTTGACGGCGATCGGCGACGTCCACTGCTTGACGCCCGCGCAGCTGTTGGTGCTGCTGTAAAGAGACGCGCCGGTGTCGCCGTCGAGACCGACCAGCTGTCCGTTGCTGACGTACCAGACGATCGCGTTGGCCTGGCCGTCGGTGGTGGTCGCGATCGGCCCGGTGGTCGCCCCAGCGAGCGCGCCGCACCAGGCGACGGCGGGCGTGGGCGGGCTGCCGGCCGTCAGGCGCACCGACACGACCGAGTGCCCACCGCCGCCGCCCGGGCACATCGCGCCGCCGTCGGTCGAGAAGACGACGTAGGTGCCCATGGCCGTCCGGTAGGACGCGGGCGCGGTGTGAATCGACATGCCGCTCGCGGCGACGGTGAAGTCCACCTTGAAGCCGTCCATGCCGCCCAGGTTCGCGGCGTCCAGCAGGTAGAGGTGCCCGTCCTTCGACAGCTGCGCCACCATGTTGGCGGGCGTCGACCCGGACTGCTGGATGAACATCGGGTTGACCGAGCCCAGGTCGAGGTCGCCGCTGTCCATCGTCTGCCAGCGCGATGGGAAGAACGATGCGCCCTTGGACGCCATCCCGGTGATGCGAACGACCTCCTCGCTGTCCTGGTGCGTGGCGCCGCCGCCGCCCGTGCGGTTCCCGGTCGCCACGAACACGCCGTTCCCGTCGGAGGCCATCCCGGCGGCGGCCCAGATCCCCTCGCCCTGGCCGTCGGTCGCCCAGCCGACGACGTTCTGCGGATTGGCGGTCTCGATGGCGACGACGCGGCCGTGGTACGTGCCGCAATCGCCGACGAAGCCGCCGTATGCGACGTAGAGGATCCCCCCGACCAGCGACAGCGCGCTGCGCTGATTGTGAATGGTGGGATCGAACCCCAGCTTGCCGGACACGTCGACCGGCCAGCCGCTGCGGACGCTGCCGTCCTCGATCGAAAAGGCGTCGGCGAGGTGATCGGTGATGTCCGAGCCGCCGAGCGCGCCCGCGATGTAGATGGTGCGCGACGACCCGTCGATGACCGGCGTCGAGATGATGCCGACCGGCGACACGCCGCCGTTGCCGCTGACGCAGCCGACGGAGTTGCCGTTCGCGGGCGCGCCGATGTTCTTGGTCCAGATCGTCGCGCCGGTCGTCTCGTCCAGCGCCATCACGTCGTTGTTGGTCGTGACCGCCATGAACGCGCCCTTCCCGGCCGGCCCGTTCTCGATGTAGAGCGGCGACGCCCACATCGCCCCGGTGAACGACGGCGCAAAGCCGGTGTCGGCGGCCATCTTCGCGGCTGCGTCGTGCGTCAGCATCGGCTGGACGAAGTGACCGTCGCGGGACGGGTTCTTGTTCCGCTCGAGCACCGAGTTGCCGCCGCCGCCCCCGCCGCCGCTGCCGCTCTTGCTGGAACAGGCGATCGCCAACATCGCGATCAAGAGGAAACGCCGTTTCATGGGGCCCTCCTGAAAAGCTGACGCCTACTGTAAGCCATTTTGCGGAATCGCGCCCTGTCGGCGCCGCGGGCGATCGGGTATCGTCCCCGACTGCACGTGAGTCGCGCCCGCCGGTTCGCCTTGTCCGTTGCCCTCGCGACACTGGCGGCTGCGCGCACCGCAGCCGGCGCCGGCACGCCGCCCGGTGGCCTGGCGGCCGGCTCGCCGTTCGAGGCGGCGACGGGTTGCAAGCAGTGCCACGGCGGCTCCACGACCAGCGACGGCAAAATGTACATGCCCTGGGACACCTGGGCCGGCTCGATGATGGCGAACGCCGCGCGCGATCCGCTGTTCCTCGCGTCGCTGAGCGTCGCGGAGCAAGACAGCCCGGGCAGCGGCGGCTTCTGTCTGCGCTGCCACACGCCGTCTGCATACATCGGATCGCGGACGACGCCCGGGAATGGCACGGCGCTGAACGACCTCGACAAGGAGGGTGTCCAGTGCGCCGTCTGCCACCGATCGGTCGACGGCAGCCAGCCGCCGATCTCGGACGCGAACGCGCCGTACATCGGCAACGCGCAGCTCTACTTCGACGTCGGGACGATGTACGGCGCCCCCTACCACGGCCCGTATGACGACTCGTCGTCCTCCGTGCACGACACGCTCGCCGATCCGTTCACGAGCGGTGACGACAGCCGACTGTGCGGCCAGTGCCACCAGGTCGACAACCCGGGCCAGCATCTCTACGATGCGTCCGGCACGGACACCGGCAAGCCGTTCCCGCTCGACACCACCTACGAGGAGTGGCAGCAGTCGTCCTACGCGAGCGGCGCAAGCGCGCAGAGTTGCCAGAGCTGCCACATGCCGGCGGTGAACGGCTCGTACGCGGTCGGATCGGGCTTCGGCAACCGCGACATGCCGGCGCGCCACGACTTCGTCGGCGGCAACGACTGGGGTCCGGCGCTGCTCAAGGCGGCGTTCCCCGGCTTGCGCGACGCCCAGTACGACTACACCCGGGCCACCGCCCATGCGAACCTGGCAGCCGCCGCGAAGCTCGAGGTCAAGACGCTGCCCGCCGAGGGGCCGGCCGGCGGCAACGTCACCGCCGCGGTTCGGGTCACAAACCTCGCCGGCCACAAGTTCCCGACGGGCTACGCCGACGGCCGCCGCGCCTGGATCGAGATCGCCGTCGTCGACGGCAGCGGCGCCGCCGACGTGCAGTCCGGCGCTTACGACGCGGCCACCGGCGCGCTGAACGAGGATGCCCAGCTGCGCCTGTACGAGGCGGTGCATGGCCGCGACGGCAGCCCGGAGGATCACATCGTCCTGCATCGTCAGATCCTGCGTGACAGCCGGATCCCTCCGGCCGGCTTCAAACCCACCGCCCACACGCAGCCGGTAGGTCCGATCTCGTTCTCGGACGGCGCCGGCGGTGTCAACGCGTTCGACGACGCCAGCTTCCAGATCGCGCTGCCCGCTGCGCAGGGTTCCGATGTGACCGTGCGGGTGCGCCTCTACTACCAGGCGATGACCGCGTCACACGTCGCAGCGCTCGCCGCGGCGAACACGACCGACAGCCGCGGCACGCAGCTGATGCAACTCTGGACGCAGACCGGCGGCGCGGCGCCGTTCATGATGGCAGAGGTGACGCAGACGGTGCACGTGGGTGCGCCCGCGAGGACCGACGCAGGCGCGGACGGGTCGACCGACGCGCACATCGGCGGCGGTGGTGGCGGCGGGGGCGGCTGCGGCTGCGCGACGACCCCGGGCCGCGCGAACGGCCTGGCGCTGCTGTTCGCGATCGCTCTGGCGACCGCAGCATGGTATCGCCGCAGCCATCGGCGGCGAGACTAGGCCACGGGCCCTTCTCTTTACGGCGTCAACGAGAAGACGCGTCCCGTGGTCCCCGTACCGGTCGCCACGATCACGCGGCCGTTCGCGACGATCGGCGTCTGGTGCCCGACGACGGCTGCGGTGGTGACGGTGTTCGTGAGAGCGTTGGCGAACGAGATGCTGTTATTCGCACCGATCACCATCGCGGTCGCGCTCACCTGACCGTTGGTGCCGACGGCCCAGATGATCGGGTCGGCGCCCTGGGCGTTGCTCATGGTGACGATCGGGTTGCTCGAGCCGGTCGGCCCCCCGCACCATACCGGCGTCATCGCCGGCGGCGACGCGGCGGTGATCTGGACCGCCATCAGGCCACCGGTCATGCCGGTCGGGCAGCCCTGGACGCCGCCTCGGAACACGAAGTACGTGCCCGTCGAGGTCGTGAACAAGGCGCTCGCCTGGATGATGGTGCCGTTGGCGACCTTGAGCGTCCGCACCGGGGTCGCGGGATTGCCGCCCATGCTCGTGCGGTTGATGAGGTAGGCGTTGCCATCCTTGCCGAGCAGCAGGATCAGAGCGGACGGCGTCGCGCCCGCCACGTCGAACAGCATGATGCCGCTGCCGCTGACGTCGGTGTCGCTGCTGTCGAGCGCGGACCAGTTCGACGGAACGAAGAAGTCCGTCGCCGTGGTCGTGCGCGCCAGGCTGGTCCCGAGCTTGTAGACCGCCTCGCCGTCGCCGTAAGTGGACGGCGCCGAGAAGCCGCCGCTCGCGCTCGCCTTGGTGTTTCCGGTCGTGAAGAAGACCGACGTCCCGTCCGAGGCGATGCCGCTGGTGCCCCAGATGCCGCCGCAGGCCGCGCGCGTCGACCACGCCACGACGTCGGTCGGGGTCGTCGTCGACACGCCGACTACCCAACCGTGGTAGTTGTCCGCGTCGCCGATGTGGCCGCCGTAAGGCACGAAGACGCGGCCGCCGATGAGCGCGAGCGCGCCTCTCGGGTTCTGGTTCGTCGGCACGAAGGCGCCTCCTTCGGCGTTCTTCGCGGCGGTCTCGACGACGACCGGCCAGCCGCTCTTCTCCATCCCGTTGCTCAGATCGACGGCGTGGATCCGGTGCCCGACCATGCTGTTCACGTCGGTCGCCGCGTTGAAATAGAGCGTGCGCGTCGCGGTGTCGATGGTCGGCGTGCCCATGATCCCGAACGGAAGCTTCGGCTGGTTGCCCGAGTTGATGTCCAGCCGGGTGGCTACCGGCGCACCGTACTGCATGTTCGCCCAGACCTCGGCGCCCGTCGACGCGTTGAGCGCGTACACCCGGTTCTGCATGGTCGCGACGATGATCATGTCCGGCTGGCTGGTCCCCGCGCCGCCGAGGTAAAGCGGCTGGGCGTAGACCGGGCCCGCGATCGCGGTGTTCGCGAATGACGTGTCGACGTGCAGGCTCTTGACCGCCGCTTGCGTGAGCGCCGCGTCGATGTAGACGCCGGTCCGCCCCAGGTTGTTGTGGAAGGTGCTGACATTGGTCGACGTCGACGTCATCGCGCCGCCGGTGCCCGTCGTGCCGCCGCGTCCGGTCGTACCGCCGGTGCCTGCCGCCGATCCACCGGTGCCGCCGGTGCCGCCTCGCCCCGCCGCGCCGCCCCCGCTGCCGCCGCGCCCCGCCGCGCCGCCGCCGGTGCCCGTCGTGCCCGACGTGCCGCCCACGCTGCCGCCGGTGCCCGTCGTGCCCGACGTGCCGCCCACGCTGCCGCCGGTTCCCGTCGTACCCGACGTGCCGGACGCGCTGCCGCCGGTCCCCGTCGTACCGGACGTGCCGCCCGACGTCCCCGCCGTGCCGCCCGAGGTGCCGGCGCTGCCGCTGTTACCAGCGCTGCCGCTGTTGCCGCCGGTCCCGGTGGATGACGACCCGGAGCCGCAACCTCCGATCGCCAGCAACAACGCTGCGGTCAACGACGAGAGCGGTCCGATACGGAAGGGCGCTTGCTGCACGGGGGCACCTCCAAAAAGAAGCATAGAGGCTCGTCCCCCAGGCCCCCTGTGTCAAGGGAACTCGCGGCGATCCGCGGACACGGGAGATCCAAAACCGGCTCACCCCGCGATGAAAAATCTGCCGTCAGAACTGCAGCCGGCAGCTCAGGAGCGCGGACGGCGGGACCGGCGCGCACGCCATTATTGGCGTATCGGCGGCCGCGTCGCGCGGACGTCCCGACAGGAACAGCACGGCTGACGTGGTGCCGAGCGCGGCCGCCAGCGCGTATCCAACGATGGCGAACGTCTGGGCGCTGTGAGCGCTGTCGTAGAGGTCGGCGCAACCAGCCGCGCCGCGCATCGGCAGGTCCTCATAACAGTTGCGGCTCGCGTCATTGAACTGGCTGCGGTTGTGCTGCCAGACGTAGGTCTCGATGACGGCGCCGGCCAGCGCGACGCCGCCCGCGATCGCGCCGCCCCACGCCAGCTTCTGCCGCGTGCTCATACCTTCGGCCGCGGTCGGCGCGACGGCCGCGCCGGGGGCGCCCGCCGCGGTGACCGCCGGCGCGCCCGTCGGGGGTATCCCCGGCGCCGCGGACGGTTCCGGCTGAAGATCGAAGCGGACCGCAATCTCCGTGCCGGGCGCGACCATGACGTCCTGGCTGGCGGCGCGGCGTCCGGGCGCCCGGGCGGCGACACGCACCGACCCTTCGGCGACGCGCAGGGGGATCGCCAGCGGCAGGCGGCCCGCCGGCTCGCCGGCGACGGTGATGTCGGCGCCGTCGGTCCCCTCGACGCGAATGCTGCCGAGGTGGAGTCGCACGCCGGCCAGCGTCTTCTCCACCATCTCGCGATTCGCCCGGTTCTCCAGCCAGGGCGAGTCGTGGCGTGTCAGGGCCTCACCGAGATGCCGCTCCGCAGGCGCCCATTTGTGCAGCGACGCCTCGGCGAATCCGCGATGCACCAGCACGTGGGCGGTCGGGCTCAGCGCGTACGCCTGCTCGAACAGCTCCAGCGCCTTGATGGTGTCGCCCTGACGGCGCAACTCGACGCCCTTCGCGATCAGCTTGTCCGCTTCCGATTCGGCGGCGGCCGCGACGCCGTGGAGGGCGATCGCCAGCAGCCCGGCGGACAGCAGCGCTCGGCGCGATCGTGTCATGGTCGTTAGAATCCTCCCGGCGCTGGGGTCAGGTAGACCATGTCGAAGTTCCCGCCGACGTTCGGATCGGGGTAACAGGTGACGCGCGCGCTCCTCGTCGCCGCCATGGTCATCATCGTGGCCGAGAGATCCCCGGACCACTGGACGTTCACCCACGACGGCGAGCTGACCGTCGCGTTCGATCCGCCGCAGTTGGCCGCCGGGAACAGATCGAGATCGCAGTGCACGTATCCGGATCCGTTCGAGCGCATCCGGACGCCGAAGTCGTAGCTGGTCGACGGGTTCACGGAGACGCACTGATAGATCGTCTTCGAGCCCGAGCTCGAGTTGTCGATGAAGACAGAGCCGGAGAACGGGCAGCCCTCGGCGTCGTCGGTGGCGGCGGCCGCGCTTCCGGCTCCCGCGCCCTGCGTCCATCCGGAGAGCGCGTTGTCGAAGCCGGGGTTCACGATCAGGTTCGCGGCGCTCGGCTGCGTGCAGGTGCATCCGACGCCCGGGTTGCAGCAGCGCCCGCCGCAGAGGCCGCTGCTGCACTCGAACGCCGACGTGCACGGTTCGCCGGGGCTCTTCTTCGCGTCGGTCCCCGCGTCGGTGGTGCCGCCGGTGCCGCCGCCCGTGCCGCCACCGCCGATTCCGCCCCGACCCGCGCCGCCCGTGCCGCCGCCGCCCGTGCCGCCACCGCCGATTCCGCCCCGACCGGTGCTGGAGCCGCCCGTGCCGGCCACGCCGCCGTCAGGTCCGCCGTCGCCGTTGCCGAAGCGACGATAGCTGCACGCCGCGTCGAGGAGCGCCACCGACGCGAGCAGCGCGAACGCAAGTCGGCGCGACATTTCGCGCGAGCCTATAACGAGCACCGAGACCCGTCGACATTCCGCGGTCGCGCTTCCGGCGGTGACGTCGGCTCAGTTGCACGGGAGGACGCGCAGGATCTTGATCTTGGTGCCGCTGGAGCCGGGCGCCGGGTAGGCGGCGCTGCCGTCCGGATAGGCCCGGAAGTCCTGGTAGCGGCTGCCGAGCACGTTGGGCGACACCTTCAGCGGTCCGGCCGACGTCGTCGTCGACCCGGCGGGCGGCACGCCGGTCGTCGCGTCGAGGATCTGCACCCACATCTGCCGGCCCGCCGCGTTCTGCGAGAAGTCGCCGGTCGCGGTCGACGTCTCCCAGGCCGCCACCAGCTGGCTGGCGCCGTACGCGGCCAGGTGCGGCGCGCGATCGTTGAGGCCGTCGCTCACCAGCGTCATGTCCTTGTCCGGGGTCGGCGCGCTGGTGCTCGCGACGTGCAGCAGGTGAATGTCGGCGAGGCCGTTCGAGTTGGCGGGCTGCCCGGCGCGGATGTCGCTGGCGAAAATCCAGTAGCCGCCGCCGCCCGCCATCATCACGTTGCCGAGCTGGTCATAGCTGAGGTCGACCGGGTAGATGGTGGTCGTGTTCGGGGCGAACGCGAGCCGGCCCGACTTGCTGCCGGTCGGCGCGTCGTTCTTGCACACGGTCACGAATTTCTTGGCCGTGCCGTCCCAGACGACGCGCTCGTAGCCGCTGTGGCTGCAGCCCCAATCGAAGCCGCTGGTCTGCAGCACGCCGCTGCCGTTGACGACCTTCATCCGATCGCCCTGGTGAATGTTCACGCCCGTCGACAGCGTGCTCGACCCGACGCACGCCTGGTTCGGCACCGTGATCGCCGCGCCGAAGTAGCCCGCGTAGTTCGTCCCG